>Ga0070731_10002021_pt1 | contig 20036 bp, 19 predicted proteins | sample Coa_R1_2_FD_66448 | JGI IMG/M metagenome (GOLD analysis project Ga0070731, IMG submission 66448) | Surface soil microbial communities from Centralia Pennsylvania, which are recovering from an underground coalmine fire - Coalmine... | ecosystem: Environmental > Terrestrial > Soil > Unclassified ... | reverse complement strand
ATGATCATCGTACTGCTGATTGCTGCCGCGGTCCTTGCCTATCAGGCCTACGGTGAACCGTCGGGAAGGCTGCTAAGCGGATCGGCGCTTCCAGGAAGCTCTCGAGGATCCGCTGCGTAAGTGTCCGCAGGTTAGAGTTCGATTCCTGCGCTGCTGATCCAACGAGGCGCGTCGCGACGAGTCGAGGGACGTCGCGATGAGCCGCGCCGCGCCGCTCAGTACCCCGCCCCCGGCACCTGACGGGGCGCCATACATTTGCGCTTCTCGGTCGGGTGCGTGCATCCTTGCCTACGCACGCAACGCCGGATTGGCGTGGCCAAGAGTCGACCCGTTGCTCGATCCGCTGCGCAAGGAGCCGCGCTTTCAGGGAATCGTGCACGCGCTCAAATTCCCGGATTGACGCAGTCGTCAGGCGCGCAGACAGGAAGCGCTCGAGATCGGGCACTCGAAACGCCTAACCGGGGATATTCGATCCAGGAGAACCACCAGTCATGAGTGCACTCAAAGGCGAGCTGCTTCCGAACGGCACCCTGAAGCTGACCATGTCAACCGCTCCCGGGAATCTGTCTGTCCTGATAGTCGACACGGCGGGCGTTGAAAGGATCATCAGCAGCCTGGGGGAGCTGCGGGCCGCGATGAAGCCCGAGGTGCCGCATGATCGCCCTACCGGGGAGACGGCCCGGATACTGTTTGATCCTCGCTGGAGCACGGAACTGGAAATGAGCCAGGGCAATTCGTTTCTGCACGTGCGGGACGACCGCTACGGCTGGCTGCAGTACGTGCTGCCGAAGCACGAGGTTAAGCGCCTTGCCGGATTCCTGGAGGCTCAGGCGAACACTCCCTCACCCACACCAGGAGTGGGTGAGGGAGGTTAGTGGAAATTCACGTCGTCAGCTGACGCCGCCGGAATTTCGCCATCAGCGCGCCCAAGCCACCGAGCAGCAAGACGCCGGAGGCAGGCTCGGGCACCGAGTTCCCTGAGGTCACCGTGCCGACCGTGGCGGCGGCGAGCACCGCATCCACACCACCGTTCGGCGTGGTGATGAACTCGACGTTGAGCAATTCTTTCCCCTCATCGGCCGACGGCACCGACCAGGTCAGCATGTCCAGATGCGCGGTGCCGGGGACATTGGTTTCGAAGGCGGCCTGCGTCACGTTGGATGCTGTGGTCGTATTGACGAAGCTGCCGTAGTAATGGTCGCGCAGGTTGTCGCCCGAGATCAGGTTTTCCGTCACCGACACGCCGCCGGCAAAATTCAGCACTACGCTCCCTACAGTGTTGCCGGTCGTCGTTTGGCTGTAGGCCGCATTGATGAGTGTGTATACGTCCGTAATACCCGTCCGATCAACTGTCATCGTCAACATGCTCGTCGTCCCGTCGGTACCGACGAACGCCGTGTTACCCGTGGTGGCATCCTGCACAAACGCGAAAGGGATTCCGCCCGCCGTCGTCAGGACATTCGGGTTCGGTGAGCCGCTGGTCGGCCACAGATTGTCGTAGACGCTCCCGTCGGTCCAAGTGCGCATGTTTGTGTTGAGCGTCGGCATGGTCAGCGTCATGAAGCTGTCGGCTAACGCCGATGCCGACCCGGCAGATGCGATTACCGCAGCGAGTGCGAGACGAATGCGGAGCATGGTGGATCCCTCTTTATAGTGATGCCACAGGAAGGAGAGCGCGGCGGCCGCATTGTAACGCGCTCTCAATAAATACAGCGTTCTTCTTCGGGTTCGAGCTCGGCCTTGCCCAGGGCAGTTAACGAGGTGGCCACCAGACTGGGCAATTCCATGTGCTCGGGCCCGGGGCCGCAGTCCAGTAACCGCCCCGCGAATCGCCGCGAGCCAGCACTCTCGCGAAAGTGCGGAGCGGTGCGCACGCCGCGTGCGGCGGATACGTACAGAACCGCGTCGGTTGCGAATGTCGCGTCTGCGGCCCGAAGTCCATGCTTCCTTTCAAGGTTTTCAGGCACAGGGATCAGGCTCATGGGATCAATTCACGACGCACGCGCCGATTTCGCCCGCGATGACCTGCGCGCGGCCAAGGGTTTGGCGATATCCGTCGTCATAGGCGGCATGCTGTGGATCTTCGCCTTGGCGCTCTCATTGGGAGTGAAACTCCTGTGAAAAACAGCGCTCAGCCTGCACAGGACCTTCGCCCGGCCGAAGGCATCGTGATCGCCGTGGCTGCCGGACCGATTCTTTGGGCCATCGCCATCATGGTGTTGCGGTTGATCGCACTGCGATAGCGGACGCCCGATTTAACAGATTGTGACTGGCTTCACGCTGATCGATGGACACGGCGTGACCGGAAGCGCGGGTCCAGCCAACACATCGCGCGCACCATCAGGCCCCGATGAAAGCCACCATCATCGCCATCGTGTCGATGCTGTTGTGCGCGAACTGCGCAATGACAGCGCGCGTTCGTACGACGGACGGTTTCGGAGGCGGTGACGGCACCTACCGCGTCTCCGCTCGTGTTTCGCCCAGTGGCGACTCGGACGCCAAGGTGGAAGCCCTCCAGGAAGCGTCCCATTTCTGCGCGACGCGTGGAGCGTCGCCCCGTCTGGTCTCCTCGGATACCCGTGAGTGCGCGTCCGGTGGAGCGTGCGACGAGGCGCAGATCACATTCTCCTGCGCAGCGCCGCACTGATTCGAACCGGCCTCCGAGGGTTTCCAGGCCGACCTCAAATTGATGTAAGTGTCTGATCCGGCGGTGAGAATGCACCGCCCGTATTCAGCGCCCTTCACTCGCAGTAGGCTGGCCGACTAAATCGCATTTGCGGTTGTCCGCAGCGCCGACGCATTCTTTCGTGGCTCGCAAGGGCGCTCGACACAATGAGTAGAGAAGAAATTCGCAATCCGGAATCGACTCGGGTCTCACCGCCAGCCGCTGCATCGGGGGCTGTCTTCCTGAGCTACGGCTCAGAGGACGCCGCTGCCGCCGAGCGGGTCGCAACCGCACTGCGCACCGCTGGAATCGAAGTCTGGTTCGACAAGAACGAGCTCCGTGGGGGCGATGCCTGGGATCGGCAGATCAGAGACCGCATTCATGAGTGCCGCTTGTTCATCCCCGTGATCTCGGCCAACACGGAACGGCGGGACGAGGGTTACTTCCGTCGGGAATGGAGCCTGGCGGTGGACCGTACCCGGGACATGGCCGAGAAGAAGACATTCCTGATCCCGGTCGTCATTGACGACACGCTCCAGCGGGGCGCTTCGGTACCCGAGAAGTTCCGCCATGTGCAATGGTCCTCCCTGCCTGGTGGTGACACGCCGCAGGCCTTCATCGCCCGCATAGCGGGACTCTTGACCGCGGAAGCTCCCGCGGCCACTCCGGCCGGCCCGAATCCAAACCCGGCCGAACCGACTGTGCCTGCTGCCCCGACGGCACTCCCGGACAGACCGTCGATCGTAGTCATGCCCTTCGTCAACTTGAGCGGCGATCCCGCACAAGACTACTTCAGCGACGGGATCACTGAAGACATCATCACCGAGCTGTCACGCTGGCGATTGCTTGCGGTACGGTCCCGCTCGGCGTCGTTTCGATATCGGCGTGTCGCGGTCGATATCAAGCAGATCGCTCGCGAATTGAACGTTCGCTTCGTCGTAGAAGGAAGCGTGCGGCGGATCGCCGAGCGCATACGCATCAACGTCCAGGTGGTTGACGCCGAAACTGGCAGCGATATCTGGGTTGAAAAATTTGACCGGGCACTCGAGGAGGTCTTCGCGGTCCAGGACCGGGTCGTGCAGACGATCGTCAGCACCCTAGTGGGTCGGGTTCAGATCTCGGCAGCTGAGCGAGCGCGACGCAAGCCGCCCACGAGTCTGGCGGCCTACGAGTGCGTCCTGAAGGGCAACGCCTTGTCCTGGGACGATCCGCATGGCGCAGCGGAGGCCGAGCGGCTGTTCGAGAAAGCCATCGAACTTGATCCCGGCTATGCCTACGCGCACGCATTGCTCGCCGTGATGTTCTCTCGGCGTTGGCACGATGACCTGCACAGCTCGAACACCCTGTTGGAGGAGGCATACAACCTCGCAAGGCGGGGTGTTGAGCTCGACGATGGCGAGAGCACATGCTATGCGATACTCGGTCAGGTGTGCCAGCTGCAACAGCACTACGATCTGGCGGTGCAGTACGGGCGGCGCGCGGTCGAGCTCAATCCTAACAACCAGTGGAACGCCGCCGACCTGGCAGGTTTTCTCGTGTACGCCGGCGAGCCCGAGGAAGCGCTTGCCTGGTTCTCGAAGGCCCGAGAGATCGACCCGTACTTCGACGTGCCATGGTACTGGCGCGGGGCGGGCCTCGCCTGCATGGTTCTGCGCCGCTACGTTGATGCACTCTCGATGTTCGGCCATGCGCGCGGTCGTCTCTACCGGAACGCCGCGCTCACGGCCGGATGTCATGCCCGTCTGGGGGATTTGGACCGTAGCCGTGCGAGCGCCGCCCTTTGCTTGTCGATGAGGCCGGACTTCTCGATCGCGCAGTTCATGCTCAGGGAGCCTTTCAAAAACCCGGCTGACGCCGAGCAGATCGCTGCCTCCCTTCGGCTGGCCGGTCTTCCAGACTGACCGTCGACGGGCGCACGGTGCCACACACGCATCCGAGCAGCCGGCCAGCCGAACCGGCGTGGGTGACCGCCGTTCTAGAATTCTGGTTTGACGAGCTTGGCGAGGCGCATTGGTTTGCCAAGAACGATAGCATCGACGCGCGGATCCGCAGCCGGTTCCTCTCGTTGCACCGACAGCTCGTCGCTGACGGCGGCTGTGTCGTGCAGACGCCACGCGGGCTGCTGGCCGCCGTGATCGTCTTCGATCAGTTCTCCCGTAACCTCTTCCGGGGTACGCCGCAGGCGTTCGCTGCCGATTCCATCGCGCTAAGTCTGTCCAGAGCCGCGATCCGACGGGGCGCCGACGCTGGTCTGACGGAGCCGCAACGGCTGTTTCTGTACATGCCATTCGAGCACAGCGAGGATCGCCAGGATCAGGCTCATGCGGTCGAGCTGATTTCGCGCCTGGGCAACGAGGGGTGGACGCGTTATGCAATCGCGCATCAGGCGATCATCGATCGCTTCGGCCGCTTTCCGCATCGCAACGCGATCCTCAACCGAACTTCATCCGCGGACGAGTTCGCGCTGCTGCAGCAACCCTCAGATTGGTAGTGCGGACTCGCGCCTATCTCAAGCCCAATCTGTCAACCCTTCGAGCGCGCAAACCTTCTTCCAGCTCGGGCGCGCTTTCATGCGCACTGCATACTGATGTAGTGCCCTCCACTCGGTCGCCGGTCTTGGCATGTTCCGCGACCAGCGCATCAGCATGATCAGCATGAGGTCCGCTGCCGAGAACTCCTCGGCCAGCAGGTACGGTCCCTGCGTCAGCAGATGTGCATCGATTCGCGTCCAAATGCTCTCAATCTTGCGGCACGTTGCGGCCTTCAGGACTGCCTGCACATCGGCTTGGTCGCTGATATCGGCCGGATAAAACCATAGCCGGAAGGCGGGCTGCAGCATGTTGGCAAGATATACGATCCATTGATACCAACTTGCGCGATTCGCCGAGCTTTCCGCTGGCGCCAGGCGCGCCTCGGGATGACGCGTAGCCACCGTCATCAACAGCGCCGCCGTTTCGGTAAGCGGCACATTGCCGATCAGCAATGTCGGCACGACGCCACCAGGGTTGAGCCGCAGATAAGCCGGGTCGCGCTGCTGACCAGCCTGCAGATCCACTGACACCAGACGGTACGGTGCGTCCACCTCGATGAGCGCCTGGTGTGCGCACATGCTCGCAGCGCCGGGGCTGTAGTAAAGCGTGTACAACTCTCACCTCGGGGTTGATGGTGCAAACAATTCTATTCGATTCCCGGCACACCCGGTTTGCATGTCAGCAAGCAACGAGGCATTCATCATCGCCGGTGTGCGCTTGCCGACCGCCTCGCAGCTCGAGACCTGCGGTAGCTGCATGATCTGCGCCGAATCCACTGCACGCGGCGTAGCGGCAGCGGGTGAGCCGAACTGCCGCATGTTCGACTCTTCTGTAGCTTCAGAAATTCGGGTTGGGCTTGTCTCCGCGCCGAATTCTTACTACTACCTGCAGAGACTCTTCGACCTTGGACTGCGGGGTGCTGCGTTCCTGCTTCCACAAAGATATCAGCCGCTGGTCGCGGCCGCCCTTGAACCAAATATCTGTCACCGCTGTGTATTCGTGGATACAACGGTTTGTCAGTGCCAGGGCGACGGTGCTTGCGTCCGAAACGCCGTCGTCGACCTCAGTCTCATGCACGATTGCGCATTTGAAAAAGTCGTGCTGCGCCTGTTGCCGCTCAGTATCGGTGGCCGGTGCCAGGGAAGGGTTCGAGGCACACGCTTGCAAAAGACACAGGCTGAACGCTACGCCGCCCCTAAGCAAAAATTCCGCGATCAGGGCACTTGGGGGGCTAAAGATATTCACCACCGACCAGAATATTCAGCGCATGACGCGTTTTGTAATTTGGGCGGCACTGGCTTGGGCACGCTGCTCTCCTTCAATTGGCATTTAAGACTGCTTTTGGTTCCGTCGCTGCCGCTCGGGCACCGTCCGGTTTGCAACAATTGTCCTTGTCGGGACTCAAACCCCCGCCGTGCTGGCCCGATGTGCGAATTCACTGATGCAAATGCGCACCCGGCTGAAGCAGACTGTGACGCTGGAGCACCTTTTGCAGCTGGTCGTGAGGTAGGGCAGCGACTGTCCAGTAGTCCGCGCCGGTCATGGTGTGCGCGGCTACCAGGGCGTTTACCACTGCTTCCTCCACGCCCTCGATCGTGGCCTCGAACAGGGGGTTGAGCGCTTCGCTCCGTACGCGCGCGACTTGTGCGGGGCTCCTTGTATCGGTCGCCCAATTGCCGTCGTCGGCGCCCCCATTGGCGGTCGAGAAGGCGATGAAGATGTCGCCGGACCCGTCGCTTTCGATCGCACCGAGACGCCCCAGCCCAACGGAAGCGCGTCGCGCGAGGCGTTTCAGTTGATCGGGGGTGAGCGGTGCGTCGGTGGCGATGACTACGATGATCGACCCACGGTGTTCCTCATCCAGACCGTCGGCGATGGCCACGCGCTTCGGATCGCAGAGTTTGGCGATAGTCCCCGAGCGCTGCTGTGGCGGGGATAGGAGCTGGGTCACGCAAGGCGGCTGCAGGGTCATCTCGCGCGCGACAGGAATTCCGGCCACCCGCAACTGATTTGCGCGACCATAGTTGCATTGCACCAGCACGCCCACGGTGTAGCCCCCCGCATCCTCCGTCACCCTGCGCGAGGCGGTGCCTGTGCCGCCCTTGAAGCCGTTGCAGACCATCCCGGTGCCGCCGCCGACGTTACCTTCGGCGACCTGGCCGGACTTGGCACCATCAAGCGCGTCGAGCGCATCCTGTTGCGTCACGTGCTGACCGGCCATGTCGTTGAGCGGCACGTCGGCAGTCTCGGCGACAACCGGATACCAGAAATAGCCTTGGCGATGCTCCGCCAGCCACTTGAAAGCCGCGTCGCGCACCACGCCGACGCTGCCCGTGCCGGTAATCAGGATCGGCGTCTCGAGTACGCCGCTCTCCTCGACCCAGTGGGTACCGGTCATGTCGCCATTGCCATTCCCTGCGAAATAGCCCGCAAACACGGCGCGGCTGTCCGCTTTACCGCGCGGAAGAATAGCTGTGACGCCGGTGCGGACCGGTCCCTTCCCTCGCACAAGAGCCCCGTCGCCCGCGATCAGGGTCTTGAATCCGACCTCCACGCCTGCGACATCGGTAATGGCGTCGTTGGCTCCTGGAGTTCCGTCGAAGGGCACGCCCAGATCGCGAGCGCGGAGCTCGGGGCCGCTGGCGAACGCCGCCGAGGTCAGAGTCAGGCATGCAAAGCCCAGTAGCGTTGCCAACACGTGTCGCATTTTGTCCCGCTCCGAGCCATTGCCAGATAAGGATCCGACGGAACCTTCTTCGGTGGCAATGGCTGCTTGCGAAAAGGTTAACTGATTCCCCGGCCCAAACGGATGAAGGACCTGAGAAATCTGCCTTTGACAGCGCCGGTCACCGCAGAAGCCGGCGCATACTGGCGCATGACAACTGGACTGAGAGCCCGCACCGCCTCGGGTCACCATTTCGGGTGACCGCCCAGGACCGGCGGTCGCCGTATGATCTGAAGTCGTGAGCGCTACATCCAACCCGAGCGACGGCGGCAACGCGCATCGAACCATCGTCGGCCGCGGGCGCGAGCTCGAAGCATTTCGGGCAGCTTTTAGCCGCGCGCTCTTGGGAAAACGCCAGCTCGTATTGGTTTCTGGCGAGCCTGGAATCGGCAAGACCCGCTGTGCCGAGGCGCTCGCCGAGCTAGCCGAGGATCAGGGCGCACTCGTGCTTTGGGGGCGCTGTCGCGAGGAAGGCGGGGGTCCTCCCTATTGGCCATGGATACAGATCCTGCGTGCCTATGTCGACGCCTCATCACTCGATGACGTGCGGCTGATCATGGGAAGCGCCGCGCACGATATCGCCGCCCTCCTACCGGAGCTGGTGGAGACTTCCCGGGGCATTCACGTCATCCCGGCCGCGATGGAAGACGTGAGCCTCGCGCGATTTCGCACCTTTGACGCCATCGGTCAATTCCTGCTCAGGGCGGCACAACAGGTGCCGCTCGCATTGGTCATCGACAATCTGCATTGGGCCGACCCACTGTCACTATCCCTTCTCGAATTCATAACGCAGGAACTGACTGCAAGTCGGCTGCTGCTCGCCGGCACGTACCGGCACCGGGAAGTGCTGAAAAACGCGCCCTTGCTGAGCGCGCTCGGCGGGATGAGCCCCGATGTCGACGTCGAGCGAATTCATCTGATCGGGCTCTCGCAGCCCGCCATCGGCAAACTTGCGGAAGGCATGTGCGGCACGGCACTACCCGACTCGGTGATCGGCACAATCTATCAACGCACCGACGGCAATCCCCTGTTCGCACGGGAGCTGATCAGAGTCCTGCTGGAGGAGAACAGCGGGCGCGTGATCACGGCGGTACCGACCAAGATTCCCGCTGGCGTCCGTGAAACGATCGCGCGCCGCCTCATGCGGCTTTCGGCGCGCTGCAACGATCTGCTCGGCATTGCTGCCGTCTATGGACGGCTATTCAGCGCCCGCGAGCTGGCGGTCGCGGCCAACGAGAGTGTTGCGGAGGTCCTCACCGGTCTGGAGCCTGCGATGCAAGCGGGCATCGTTGACGCCAGCGACGGTGCGGTGGGGGATTTTCAGTTTACCCACGCCCTGATACGCGACACGATCTACGAAGAGCTGACCACCCTCGCCCGTCTGCGAATCCATGCCTGCGCCGCTGACGCGCTGGTGAGAGTAAATTCAGCACGCCTGGAACCGGTCCTTGATCGCATCGCACATCATTACCACGCGGCTGCCGCACTCGGAGGCCCAGACAATGCGGTGCTCTTTGCGCTGCGCGCCGCCGACAACGCAGTGCGAGTGGGTGCGTACGAAGATGCGCTGGCCCATTACGATCGCGCAATCGAAACACTGGAACGCTGTGGCCTGATGCAGGACGAGCGCCTCGCTCGGGCACGGATTCTCAAGGGTTCGGCTCTGAAGCAACTTGGTCAGATCCAGCGCTCCATCGAGGTTTTGCTGGATGCCGTGCAGTGCGTGCATACCCACGGTGGCGCCGAGTTGCTCGTCGATGCGCTGATGTTCCTCGCCATGTCTTCATCGCACATCGCGCTGCAGCATCTCCTCCCGGTGCTCGATCATGCGCTCGGCCTGCTGCCTCGCGGTGAATCCAGCGCTCGGGCCAAAGCGTTGGCGACACAGGCATTCGCCTATCGAACGCTGACGGACAGCGCCCGCCTTGGGCAACTGGTGGAGGAGGCATTGCAAATGGCAGGCCGCTGTGCCGATGGCCTGACGCGCTGCGCGTGCTACCAACTAACCATGCTGGCACTGCGCGGCAGTCCGTCAACCTTGTCGCGGCGGCTGCAGCTCGGATCGGAGTACATCGCGGTGGCTCACTCAACCTCCAGCGCCGATCTGCTTGCCGAAGCTTATCACTGGCAAGTCCTGAACTATTTCGAGTACGGCCGCCTCGATGAACTCGAACAGCTGCTGGCGCAGTATGCCAGCCTTGGGCCGGCTCGCTATGGCCTGCACCAATACTGTTCCGGCGCCTATGGCGTCAGTCTGGCGTTGTTGCGTGGCGAATGGACTGATCTGGAGCCCCGCATTGAGCGACTGCTGGAAATCGGCACCAAGACGCGCCGGGGTGACGCTGACGGAGTCTACGGCGCGCAGATGTTCGCGTTGAACCGCGAGCTCGGCCGGCTGCATGCCCTCAAGCCCCAGATCAAACAGGTGGCGGCGGCGCGGGGCCCGCGCGTTTGGCAGCCCGGACTGATGTTGCTATGCGCAGAGGTCGGTTTGTTCGATGAGGCGCGACGGATCTTCGAGGAGCTTGCGTACCAGAACTTCGCGCACGTCCCTCGCGACGACATGTACGTGACCTGCCTGGTGTTCTGTGCGGAAACCTGTTGTGCCTTGGGCGACGCCAAGTGCGCCGCCGAACTCTACGAGCTGTTAGGCGCCTACGCAGGACAGACCGCCAACCATCCCACCGCGGTCTGCTTTGGCGCTGTGGACCTGTACTTAGCTAATCTGGCCTGCACTGCGAATTGGCCGGAACGGGCTGGCAGCCATTTCGAGCGCGCCATTGCGCTCAATCGCAGCATGCGTGCGTGGCCATGGCTCGCCTGGAGCCTGTTTAGGCACGGAGCCTTTTTGCGGGCGAGACCGAATGAACCGCAGCATAACTCGGGTTTACAACAGTTGCGCGAAGCGGAACATCTCGCGCGACGGATCGGGATGACTCGACTGCTGCAAGACATCGGCAGCCTGCTGCAAGTGCGCGACGCGAGTGCGACCTTTCCGGATGATCTTACGGCGCGTGAAGCCGAGGTACTACGTCTGCTTGCCATAGGCCGAACCAACAAGGATGTGTCGCTCGTGTTGTCGATCAGCCTCAATACCGTCGCGACGCATGTTCGTAGCATCCTGAACAAAACACACTGTGCAAACCGTACCGAGGCGGCCGCTTACGCAATGAGACACGGGCTACTGCAGGGCGCATCCATCGCAATCACCGCAGATTCGCTGGGAGGGGACCATGGCACTGTTCATGATTGAGCGCAATTTCGCGGAGTCGTTGAATGTCTCACCAGCCGATCTCAAGGCAATCGTTGAGATCAATAACCAGACCGGGGTCCGGTGGCTGCAGTCCTTTCTATCCGCCGACAAGCGCAAGACCTACTGTCTGTATGAAGCAAAAAGCGGAGACGCGATCAGAGAAGCGGCACGGCGCGCGGGCCTTCCTGCGGACATCGTCATCGAGCTCGCCGGTGAGCTCCGCCCGGAGACCCTGTTATCGTGAGCGTCGGTAGCCGCGCAGCGCTGGCACTGCACGGCCATCGGTAATCACTCTCTGCGCGTTGGCGGCGAATACGCTCAACGTGCCGGACCACTACTTTACTCGGTCCAATAGTGGGTACTCATGCCGGTCACCGCGTGCCGCGCTCTCGCACCGGACGCAGCGTGTCCAGGCCGTGACAAATGCCAGCGCCGGATTGGCAAACGGATGCGTTCCTTCGTCGCGATTCGTTCCTCGTCTGTGAATCCAGGCGGCTCGCCCGTTTCCTGATCTGCTGGTGGGCAGGGTCGCCTCGCAATGGCCTGCGCGTCCTCAGCTAATCAATTCCAATGAGGCGCCGCGGCGAGTGCCGGTTCTCAACTAGTCAGTTCGCGCGATGCACGCCGCGATGCTCGTGCGCCATATTGGCAGCGTCGAAACTGGAGCACCCAAGCGACTCGTGCGATTCGCCCAATCCGCAGGGGACCCTCATGACAAGTCCGGCCGCTTTAAACAAGCCGCCCCGCCTCATCACAACCGCGATCTTCGCCGCGCTCGCGATGAGTTGCGGTGCGTTATCAGTCGCCGATGCGGACGATGTGCCTCAGGCCGTTGTGAAGTTCGGTGATCTCAACTTGGCAAGTCCCCAGGGTGCCGCTGCGCTCTACGGCCGCATCGTTGTAGCGGCCTACGAGGTGTGTAAGTCCTTTGACATTGACATGCACGGCCTCGAGTTTCCACTGGAACAGCTTGCGTGCGTTCACAAAGCAGTCGCGCGTGCGGTGACCAACGTCGGCCGGCCTGAATTGTTCGCAATCTACAACGCGAGGAACCCCCATCCTCTGCCGATCACCGTTGCCGCTGTTCCGAATCGCTAGCACGCTGCTTGGGCGACGTTCGTAGTGCGAAATGTCTGCTTCAGGAAGCTTTCACGGCGCACGCATAGACCCTCGCTGCTCCTAACTAATAGACGACTGCAACCCACCCCATGTCCAACACCAGGAGACACGTATGAACACTTTGCCCGCCTCCACCAGCTTTCGAAGTCTAATAATTGCTGCCGCGATCTTCGGCGCTCTGGCTTCGAGTTTCGGCGCTGCGCTTGCCGCCGGCACCGGCCCCGATCCCGTGAGCGTAAATGTTAGATCTAGGGACCTCAACATATCGAGTCCGCAGGGCGCGCTGGTGCTCTACAACCGCATCCACAGCGCGGCTGAGAATGCCTGCGCATACTGGTGGTTCAAGACGGACGCCGAGCAGAATCGTTGCGTGCACGACGCCATCGCAAACACGGTGGCTAGGGTCAACTACCCCGCGTTATATGCGGTATACAACGCGAAGAACAAAGCGCCGCTACCGGGCACGCTTGTGTCACAAAGTCGCTAGGCAGGCCTCCAATCCCACTTCTGCACGTACCGTCCACCGATACCTTCTACAACCAAACTTCCACAAACCCACACAACCGGCCCGAAGGAAGATAACCATGAATGCCTCGAGCAAAAGACTGATCACCCTTGCACCTTGGTCGGCACTGGCGCTAATTGTCCCACTCATTGCTGTGGGCGGAGATGACGCAGCCCCGCTGATCGACAAGGTTCGCAGCGCTACCGCACGCTACATCGACATCAATGCAGCGTTTAGCGATCAATTCGTGGTCGGAACTCCCTGCGTCAGCGGGCCCGATACCGGCGCGATGGGAGTGCATCTGGTTCGTCCGGACCGCATCGGGAAGCTGGTGCTCGACGCGCAGAAGCCGCAAGCGCTCATTTATGAGCCAATGGCAGACGGTGCCATGCGACTGGTCGGCGTAGAGTTCATCGTCCTAGCGCAAAACTGGCCCGCGGACAGCGTACCGGCGCTGGAGGGGAATCTGCTGAACTACATCGCGGCACCCAATCGCTATGGGCTGCCCGCTTTCTGGGAGATCCACGTCTGGGCATGGGAGCAGAACCCGAAGGGGAGCTACGCCGACTGGAATACTCACGTCACTTGCGCGCACCAGCCTCTGCCTCAGTGACCGAGCTGCATCCGCCGATCGCCCCACGGCGTAGGTGCGAATTCACTGATGCACATGTGGACCCGGCTGCAGCAGACTGTGAAGCTGAAGGACCTGCAGCTGATCGTAAGGTAGGGCAGCGATTGTCCGCTAGTCCACGCCGGTCATGGTGAAGTCCCATCGCCCGAGATCAGGGTCTTGAACCCGACCTCCACGCCGGCGACATCGGTAATGACGTCGTTGGCTCCTGGAGTTCCGTCGAAGGGCACGCCCAGATCGCGAGCGCAGGGCTCGGAGTCGCTGGCGAATGCCGCCGAGCTTAGAGTCAGGCAGGCGAAGCCCCGTAGTGTTGCCAACACGTGTCGCATTTTTACACCGCTCCGAGCCGTTGCCAGAAAGGATCCGACGGAACCTTTTTCGGCTGCAATGGCCGCTTTCCAGAGGGCTGACTGATTCCCTGATTCGAACTCCCGGACTCCCTGGTTCGCAGGAGGCGCTTCGGTTAGCGCAAGTACATGAAGAATCATAGAAAAGTCCGCGGAGAGCGCTGCATATCTGCCCGCGTTACCTCGGGAACCCCAACGGATTGCCTCAGTCACGGTACTGCAAGGAGAAGGCCCTGAAGATGCTGCGGTGAGCTCTCCGCAGAGCAGCGGTTAAGTGGGCCTCGAGGTTGCGTCAGGCACTGCCGCAGAGTTCCGAGGGAGGAAGACTTCTGGAATGATGCGCAGCTAGGCTCTGCGTCAGGAGGAACGGCGTGCTGAGGCGGCATATACCCGACTCTCAATCGTCTTCGTTCCGTGTCCGGTCTCTTACCTGTTCAATGGACGTTGCTTTCGCTTGCTTACTTGCGCTGCTGACATCGTGTGGCGGGGGGAGCGGGAGCACTTCCGCGCCTTCACGCTCGTACACCGTTAGTGCGAACATCGTGGGTCTCGCCGACGTGACCGGGCTATCTTTGCAGGACAACAGCGGAGATACCCTGGCGGCCTCGAGCAGTGGTCTGACGGCATTCAGCACAGCAGTGCCCAGCGGCGGGAATTACTCAGTCACAATACTGAGCCAGCCGACCGGTCATACGTGCGCCATGCAAAATGGCTCGGGTAAGGTTGATGATAGCAATGTCGTGGTGATGGTCGTGTGTCCGTGGCATGTTGGTTACGCCACATCGACGCAAGGGATCCTGGCTTACTACCTCGATGAAAGCACCGGCGCGACGTATCCGCTGGCGGGTAATCCGTTCCATGCAGGCAGCAATCCGACAGCGATCGCCGTCGATCCAGCGGCTCAATATCTCTACGTAACGGATCAAGACGACAACACGATCTCGGCCTTCACCATTGACCCCACGGATGGCTCTCTGAGCCCGGTTGCCGGCAGTCCTTATGCGGCGGAGGGAACCGTCTCCGGCGCCCTTGCAATCGACGCTCAGGGCAGGTTCGTCTATGTCGCCAATTTGGGCTCGGACACGATCGCCGGATTCTCGATCGACGCGTCCAGTGGTTCACTCACGCCGGTCGCGGGCAGTCCCTTCGCCGCGGGAATCAGCCTGCAGACGAGTACGCACCCCTATCTGGCGGTATCCAGAACCGATTTCGTTTACGTAGCTGCTCCCGGCGGAAGCGGTGCATACATCGCGGGGTTTTCTCTGGATCCCACGACGGGCGCACTGTCGCAGATTGCCGGGAGCCCATTTTCCGTTGATGGACCATCAGCGCCGCCACTTTTCCCGTGTGTCGCGACGGCGTTCCTCATCGACCCTAAGGCACGGCATTTCTACACCGGGTTCGATTGCCCTGAGGGCACGGACACCGGGTACTTCGTGACCGCTGCCATCGATCCCGTGACCGGTGTACTCACAGTAGCCAGTACTCCTGCTAACCCTTACCCGTCCCCGATCATCGGTTCGCTGGCCGCCGATTCGACTGGCGCGTTCTTGTACAACGGCGATGATGGTGCCGATTACGTCGACGTTCTGGCGGGACCCTCGGCAGGAACTCGATATGAAGTGGGAGGGGCACCGACGCTGGCCGGCATCGATCCCAGCAACCGCTTTCTTTATGCTCCGGCTATCAACCAGGCCGGGCAGGTCATCAACCTTAACTCGCCTTATTCGATCGATCCGACAACGGGGGTCCTTACGCCCTTCATGGGCGGGACCAATACAACCATCAACAATGGCGCTCCGGTGGCCTTCAGCAACACGCCTTAGCACTGCATTGCATGGAAGGGATACAGGTCCGACTGACTGACAGCACGGCCGTCACTGTGCCCGCCTCGCTCGATTGCCTGAGCACCTACGTATTACTTGAACAAGAGGATTGGTTCGAGAAGGAGCTCCCCTTTGTCAGGAACTTTCTCCGACCGGGCATGAGGGCGCTCGACATTGGAGCGAATTACGGCGTGTACAGCGTAGGCATGGCGAACGTGATTGGCTCATCCGGCCATGTTTGGGCGGTTGAGCCGTCAGATAGGACATGCCGCTTTCTTCGGCACACTCTCATACATAACAAAATGGCGCACGTCACTGTGCAGCAGTGCGCTCTCTCTGACCGCGCGGGTCGCGGCAGATTGTCCATGCGCTCGAATTCAGAATTGAACAGCCTAGTCGAAGGAGGTGAAAGCAGCGAAGAGGTAGAGATTGACACACTTGACCGCCTTGCTGCCCGCCTTGCCATCCAAGGAATCGACTTCGTAAAGCTCGACGCCGAAGGCGAGGAAATGGCGATCGTCTCGGGTGGGTCAGAGTTCTTCCACGCTGAAGACCCCCTCGTCATGTTCGAAGTGAAGCACGGGCAGCAGGTGAATCTCGAACTCGCCACCGCATTCCGTTCTTATGGATACCAGATTTACAGACTTATTGGTCCACCGGCTCTACTCGTATCCGTTGACCCGGACTTTGTGTTGGACGGCTTCGAACTCAACCTCTTCGCCTGTAAGGACAGTCGTGCCACGCTGCTAGAGGGGCGCGGACTGCTTTTGCGAGCGCCCTCACTGAGCGAGGGCACGGAATTGGGAGTAGGCACGAAACTCTTTCTAAGCCAGGTGTTTGCTTCGGGGTGGCCGATCACCAGAATCGCCACCACATCAGCCCTATTAGAGTCGCTGGATACCTATGCTCACTGGCGGCAAGTCGAAGCAAACACGGGCGGGCGGTTCGGTGCGCTTCAGTCGACCTTCGCTCATCTCGACGCGACCGCCGCGCGCATGCCCCGCGTTGAGGTTTTTTCGCTGCTCGCGCGTGCCGCGCTCGAGTTGGGTCGTCGCGGTACTGCAATACTCGCCCTCGAGGCCCTACTGAAGGTTGCGTCGCGCCATGGCGCAGCCGTCGCTGACCCAACATGGCCAGCCGCCAGACGTTATGACTCGATTCCGGTTAGCGGTGACCTGCTCACATGGCTCGGCGCTGCAGCCGTTGAGGCCTTAGTTTCCTCCTCAGAGTTTTCTGGCTTCTTCTCTGGCCCTAAGATGTTGACTTACCTGGACTGGTTGCGAGCCACGCCGTACGCAAGTGCTCCAATGGAACGACGCAGGCAGCTCCAGCAATTACAGGCCGGCCTCACAGCGGCAATTCAGCCATCGCCGCTCCTCTCGGTTACCGCGCCAGAGCACCTCAACAGCGAGTTTTGGCGGTGCGCCGCACGCGAACAGACCACGATGCCTGCGGGGCTTGTAGTAACAATAGCGTGAGCATCAACAGCCGCGTCCGGGTACCGCAGACACAAATCTGGCGCGGAAAGTCGGTATAGGGCGTCACCTGTCTCACTGGTATGGATAGTTACCGATCTGACCGGAACGGACATTTGTAAGTTGGCGCGCCGAGAGCGATGATTCTGGGCACTGGGCCGAGCGCGTTACCCTTCCCTAACTGGGACCCAAGACCGCTATTGACCCTGAGTTGCCGTTCGTGAGCGGCAGCTTTCGGGTATCCGAGTTGGCCTGCTTTCACGAAGCTCTCATTCCGGAAACTTCAATTCTCGCTCGATCGCCTGGAAGCGCGGCTCTTTGCGCAAGGGGTCCATGAGCGGGTCAGTCTTCAACTCGATCAAGTCCGAGTCATGCAGGCGCATTGCGGTGCCCAGCCACTCGAGCGCGGTCGAGCGATTGCCCCACTGCGCGTAGATCGTGGCGTATTGATAGGCGGCTTCATCGCCGCGAGCCGCCTTCTGCTTAGCGAGTTCGGCTTGCGCGTCGGCGTGCCGTCCGAGCTTCTCGTACACCAACGCCAGACACCATTGACTTAGCCAGTTATCGCGCTGCATCTCGCATGAGGAGCGCGCTTTTTCAAAATCCCCTAGTCCATAGAAGGCGCGCCCGCGAGCGCCGTAGGCGGTCTGGTAGCCGGGATTGACGCTGATGGCTTCGGTAAGGGCGGTCGTCGCCTCGCCATATTTTCGAGAGACATACAGTGCATTGCCAAGCAGTGAATGGCTGCTGCGAGCGAGAGGGTCCAACACGACTGCACGGCGAAGGGCGACAAGCCCCACATCGAGCTGCCCCATGTAGGTCGCGAATGTGCCACTCAACCGCAGCACATCCGCATTGCCCGGCGCGAGCGTCACGGCCCGTTGGTATTCGTCCCGCGCCTGTGCAAAGTTCAAGAGTCCTCGCTCCGAGACATAGGCAAGCGCCATGTGCGCCTGGCCCAGGTCCGGGGCGAGTGCCAGTGCTCGATGTGCGTCCGCTTCAGCCTTCGTAAAGCCCTCCCGGGGTTGTTTTGCATCCGGCTCCAAGGTCAGGGTGGTGAAATCGGTCGATCGGGCCGCGAACGCGAGCGCGTAATTCGGATCGAGCCGGATCGCCTCGCCGTATGCGGCGATCGAGTTTTGAATTTCCTCGGACCCGTGCCTTGATCGAAAGGCGCTCAAGCCGCGCAGATACGCATCGAAGGCGGCCGGATTGCGCGTGCCGCCCAGTTCAATTTTCACCGATACATCGCCGAGCAACGTCACTTTCAGGGAGTTGGCCACCGCGGTGGCAATCTCGGTCTGCAGTTTCAGCACATCGCCCAAGTTCCGGTCATAGGTCTTCGACCACAGCTGAAAGCCCGTGACGGCGTTGATCAACTGCGCGGTGATGCGGATGGTGTTCGCGGAGCGCCGCACACTGCCTTCGAGGACCGCGCCGACGTTCAGCTTGTGGGCAACGGTGGCAATGTCCGGGTGTTCTTTGAAGGTGAACGAGGACGTGCGCGCCGCGACCTGTAGTCCGTCGATCTCGGCAAGGGAATTGAGTAGCTCCTCGGTGAGCCCGTCGGAGAAGTATTCTTGCTCCTTGTCGCCGCTCAAGTTCACGAACGGCAGCACCGCGATAGAGTGCGGCGGAGGCGCGAAGGCGGTGGACGCCGCCAGGTGCTTCGAGATCCAGAACTTGTCAGCAACGAAGTACGCGAGCACCGCGCAGACGACGACGGCAACGATCGCGAGCAGCACGGGCCTTGACCGCCAAGTGGCGCGCACCGGCTCCCTGAGTCCGGCTGCTGCGCCGGACACGGCACTCAACGGCGACAGCTCCGGCGACAGCAAGCGCTTGATCCGTTCGGCGAAAGCCGGGGGCGTGTCGCCGCCCGGGAGGCGCGTCCATTGCAATGCCCGGAACGCGTCCGGGACAAAGGCCTCCTGATCCCGGGTACCGTCAACGACGACCGGTACCAAGAACGGGCGTTCTGTCGCCATCAGATGCGAGCGATCGACGGCGAGTTTCCACTCGAGTCGAAAATAACCCTCGAGCCGCTCTTGGGTATGTTGGGACACGACTGGCATGAACAGGGCGCAGTCGTGGATCTGGTGGCGGATCTTCTGATCCCACGCGTCCCCGCCCCGCAGCTCGCTCCGATCGAAAAAGACCGGGATGCCGGCTGCACGCAGTGCCTCGCAAATCTTCTGGGCAGCCTGCGCATCCTGCGAGGCGTAGCTTAGGAACACCGCCTTGGCCGGGTCGGTCACGCTGGCCCCGTCGTGTCGCGACACTGACGATTCTCCGGCTCGGTGCGGTCGGCCATTCAAAGGCTCTTGGTTAGCGCCCCATAGCCTACCGTAAGGTATGAGCGACTGCTTTCGGGCAGCCATTCCAGCAACACCAGTGACCGCTTGCCGAAACCAGCCGCCCAATGCTCGCGTGTTCCCCGCTGGCGTGGAGCCTGGTGACGCCCGCGGGTCTACCGCTGAATTGACGCGGAGGTCGACCGAAAGTCTACTGATAGAGACCTAACCGTCGGAGTAAACGCGGGATTTCGGGGAACTTCCACGTGTCGGGCGTACTATCACCAGCAGTACCTCGCGAAGAATCCCGACGGGTACTGCGGGATCGGAGGGTGTGGCGTGCGCTTTGATCCCGCGGAGTTGAAGGTGGGGGAAAAGGCGTAGTCGGCGGGGCGACCCGGGCAGTGGCGGACAGCACCCTTCAAGGCACCTGAACGCACATCGGTCTGATCGAGTGGCTCGGTGCTGCTTTTCGAGGTCACTGCGACCATGGCAATCATCGATCCGCAGAGTTGCACGGAAAAACCCTCGCAGTGGATTCGTTGACGACCGGCTTCAGGACCGGGGCGTGGCTTCGCCGTCACTCGCGGCCGCCAGTCGCTCCTCGGCGGCCGCGACCATCGCGATAAAACGGGGATCAGCGCGAAGTGGATCCAGGTCAGGAT
>Ga0070731_10002018_pt1 | contig 20043 bp, 21 predicted proteins | sample Coa_R1_2_FD_66448 | JGI IMG/M metagenome (GOLD analysis project Ga0070731, IMG submission 66448) | Surface soil microbial communities from Centralia Pennsylvania, which are recovering from an underground coalmine fire - Coalmine... | ecosystem: Environmental > Terrestrial > Soil > Unclassified ... | reverse complement strand
ACTACAGCTCGTCAGGACAACCGAATTTACTGAACTGAATGGCTTGCCTATTGCTTTCTTATCTTCCGACAAACTCCATCTTGGCCGCGGGAATGGACTCGATCTGTTTTGCGCTGATACCCAGATGTGATGTGACCATCTCGGGGGGGAGATGCCGCAGCCAGTTATTGAGTGACACGTCCACGAATTCGTGCGCCTTGAACATTTCCAGAACCACCAGGTCCGTGCTACCCGTATTCTCGACGTAATGCCCGGCCATTGCCGGCACATACCCAATGTCGTTTGCCTTGAAATCCATGGTGCGAGCTTCGCCAACCGGCATGAACACGGTCATCCGCCCTTGGCCGGCTATATAGTATTGCCACTCCGGCGCATTCGGATGCCAGTGCAGTTCCCGCATGCCCCCGGGTTTGATCGTCAACATTGCAGCGGCGATATTTTTCGCGGCGGGAAAATTCCTTGAGTCCACGATGCGAGCATCGCCGCTGGTCGTGCGAACCGACGGGGCCATGGCTCCCATTCGGAAGGTGTACTGGACAGGCGATTGGGCATTCCTGCCTCCTACGGCTGCACGGTCTGCGGCCAAGGACTTGGGCAAGTCCGAAGGGAAGATATAGAGCGACCCGGTGGGCAGCTCAGTAAGAGCGGTCTTGTCGAGACCAAAGTTCTTGGACAGCACGGAGGGTGGCGTGTGCGCAATCCACTCGGATAACAGGAATGTATCATCTTCCGAGAACATGCCTTCGTCAAAAACGAGCAGAAACTCACAACCGTCCGGTCCGAGACCTTGGATCGAATGCGGATATCCCGCAGGGAAATACCACAGATCGCCCTCGGCAACATCATCGAGAAAGACCGTACCGTCGGGGTTCACGACACTGACCCGAGCATTTCCCGCGAGCATGATTGCCCACTCATCCGCGGTGTGCCAGTGCAACTCGCGAAAGCTGCCCGCGGTGAGGCGCATATTTACACCGGCCAAGTCTTTCGAGGTAGGCAACTCGCGCTGGGTCACCTGGTGCGTCCAGCCTCCCTCTTGAATTCGTTTGTGCGCTAGATCGAAAGAGTACCAGATCGGCCCGACATCTCCTTGGTCCGTTGGCGGCGGCGTGTTTGAACTTGGGTTTTCCGCCAGCAATGACCGGTTTTCGGGCCCCGGATCGTTAGCGGAATTATCGTGTTCCCCCCGACGAGTCTTCACGCGTTGCTGAGCGGCCGCGAGGGTCGCCGTTAGAAGCGTACCTGCGGCCGTGTAACCCGCGCCCAGAAGATTTCTCCGGGTGAGAGGTCGAAGGAAGTGATTCCCATCCTCGCGGTTTAGTCTTTCGGTAATCATTGAATGCTCCTTGCTATCGTTACGTTTCTCAGTTTGCGGAGGAAACCCCGCTCAGCCGCAACACGGCTGCCGCAGCCTCAAATCGTACGATTTCGTTCTTGTCATCCATCGCGCGGGTAATCACATTCAGCAAAGAGGGATTGCCCCTCTTCGCGATCGCATACACGGCCGCCGCACGAACGGACCACTTACTGTCCAAGCAAGCTTTTGTCAGCGCTCCATCGACCTTCGGATCCGCGTCCGCGATTAGCTCCTTCGCCGCGGCCACTCTTACGGGCGCAACGTCATCTTTTCGAACTCTTTTGTATACCTCGTACGCTTCGCCTCCGAATGGCATAAATCCAATGGCAGTCTCGAGTCCCATCGCAGCGACAGCCTTTGGATCACGAAGCTCGCTTATCTGTGATGCCACAAACCCATCCGCGCTCTTGCGTTCACCATTGAGTACTTCATAGTCGATGTCGTAGACTTCGCCACGATCTCCCAACAGGAAAAGTGAGTGAGCGGCCGCGAGGACAACGAACGGCTCCTTATCATTGAGCAGCGCTTTGAGCTTGGGCTCCGATGATATAGCTTCCATCGGACCGAGGGCTCGGGCGGCCGAGGCTCTTACCTTCGGGTCAGGATCGGTGAGTGCTTGCTCGACGAGATTCCGTGCCCTTGAGTTGTGTACGAGGATTCTGAGCGCGTGAACGGCGTTCATACGTCTTGCGGCTCTTTTGCTGGTGAGGCCTTGCTGAAGCACGAGCCATGCGCGTTCTGCGGGCGCCTCCGACGCAGACGAGGACGCAGCAACCAATAACGCCGCCGCAACCGCCGCGCCCGCTCCAATTGGAAAATGCCTGCTCATTTCGCGATCCCCGCTGTCAGTACCGGCTGGACAGTCGCGCGGGCGCCGGTTGTGGGCGCTCCAGGACTTGGATTGGTTCCGGTCTGCGCCGGCACGCCAAGCCATCCACCGCCCAGTGCTTTGATCAAAACGACCGTCGCGACCATGCGTTGGCCGCCAATCTGAGTCGCTGTCCGCTGGTTCGCCAGCAGAGCCGTCTGCGCATAGATCACGTCGAGATAGCTCACCAACCCGCCCCGATACCGGTTCAATGCGATTGTCTCCGCCTGCTTCGCGTTGGTCACGGCATCCGCTGTCGACTGGGCTTCGCCAGTCAGGATGCGAAGACCGGCGAGTTGATCTTCCACTTCCTGATAGGCAACGAGCACGGTCTTCTGATACTGGGCGAGGGACTGGCGATAGACCGCCCACGCCTCGTCCACTCCGGCTTTAGTTCTGCCGCCGGTGAACAAAGGCATCACGGCCGACGACGCCAGCGAAGCGATGCCGTTCTGCCAACTGAACAGACTAGTCATGTTTGTGCTCTCGAAGCCCGCAATCCCTGTGAGCGAAATATGAGGCAAGGCGGCCGTCTTTGCAACACCGATCTCGGCGTTCGCCGCGGCAACCATACGTTCCACCTCGGCGATGTCGGGCCGGCGCGCCAAAAGCTCGGATGGCAGCCCGGAAGGAATCACCGGCGGCAAGCAATTCAACGGAGTCCGGGGAATTAAGAAGTCCGATGCAGCCTTTCCTTCCAGCACAGCGATCGCGTGTTCCAGTTGAGCTCGCTGCACGTCGAGCGCCTGAGCCTGGGCCTGAGTCTGGTTCAACAGGGTTTCGGCCTGCTTCACCTCCAGCTCACTGCTTAACCCGCCTCGAAAGCGGTTGGTTGTCAATTCCACTGCGCTTTGCATGTCTCGAACGGTTGCATCGAGAACATCCCGTTCGGCGTCAATCTCGCGCAGGCTATAGTAATCCATCGCGACGTTGGCTTCCACGGCGAGGCGAACGAATCGAAGATCGGCCGCCGTGGCCTGCTCTGTCGCCTGGGCGGCGTTAAGCGAACTCCGCACGCGACCCCACGCATCGACTTCGTAGCTCAGGAAAGCCGGGAATTGGAAATCGTTATAGGTCGCCGGCTGGCCGTTGGTGCTCCCGTTGATTCCATTGTTGGGCCGGTCCTGAGCTTCGCGCGTTCGCGAAGCACTGGCTCCAAGACTGATCGTAGGAAACAGGAAAGAGCGTGCGTATCTCGCACCGGCGTCGGCTTGCTCAACGCGCGCCACAGCCAGTTTGATGTCCTGGTTGGCCGCATCCGCTTCGCTCTCCAGTCGAGCGAGCTCAGGGTCCTTGAATACGCGCCACCAATCACTGTATGCGATCTCCGGTGTGCCTGAATCCGGCGTGCCTCCCTCCTTGAACTGCGTTGGGACGGGTGGGATCGGCTGGTGATATTTCGGGCCCACCATACATCCCGCGACGGACAGGATCGCCAGCGCAAGCGTCGCGGCCGGCCACAATCTCATTGGGCGATACATATCTAACTCCCTTTTTGGGTTGTCGGGGCAGCCGCCTCGACAGAAACGAGCATTCCGTTGGTTAGCGAGTCCGGCGGATTTGCGACGACAGCATCGCGAGACCGGACGCCTGCCATGATTTCGATCGTGTCGCCGAAATCATGCCCGAGCGTCACTTTTCGAAGCTCGACCTGATTCTTACCATTCACGATGCCCACCTGCGGACCATCAGCCTGGAAGAGGATCGCGTTCGACGGAAGCACCAGGGGCACAACGTTGAGCGGAAGCTGAAAGTGCACATTCGCGTAAGCGCCAGGCAACAGCTGCCCCGATGGATTGGGAACGTCGAGCTCGACCGTGAGAGTGCGAGAGGTGATGTCGATCGAATCCGCAGTTCGCGTCACCGAAGCAGCGAAATTGCGATTCGCAAGCGAAATGACGTCCATGGACGCTCTTGTGCCTGGCTTGACCTGACTGCTGAACTCCTCGGGCACCGTGACGAACACACGCACGACATTGTTCTGGGAAATCCGGAACAGTTCGCGTCCGGCGCCTGCGTTACCCGCGTTCACCAGATCGCCGAAGTCCGTCTTCCGCTCTGTGATCACGCCATCGAAGGGCGCGACGATCTTTTCGTAGCTCTGCATCTGCTCCAGCCTGCCGACGGCAGCGGTCGCAGCCTGAACGTTTGCCGCCTGCGCAGCGAGATTCTGGTTGTTCTGGTCTACCTCCTGCTGAGAGACGGAATTGGTTTTGATCAACTCCTGATAGCGGGGCGCCGTAACCTTTGCAAGCGCCAGGCTGGTTTGCGCCTGATTCAGCACCGCCCTGGCCTGGTTCAACTGCTGGTCGACTTCCGGTGCATCGATCTCGGCAAGCAACTGACCCTTCGTAACGTGCGCGCCGATATCCACATACCACGTGCGCACGTAGCCGTCGACTCGGGCGTAAACCGGCGACTGCGAGAATGCCTGTATCATTCCCGGCAGCGTCAGATCCGAGCTCGATTTACCGCGCTCCGCGTGAATCACACGAACCGGCTGAACATCCAGCGCCTTTGTGGTGTTCACAAGCTGCTGATTTTCTTTTTCCCGCGTTTGCATTCCAAAGAAGGCCGAACCTGCAAGCAACACTGGAATCACGAGGAACCACAGCAATGGCCTTCCGCGTTGTGGTGAATTGTTTTTTGATAGATCTTGAGTTTGGTTCATAACGTCCTCACGCATGTTGATTTTTCTTGTTGCGAACAATCGCAAATACTGTAGGCACGAAGAACAGAGTGGCGACGGTGGCAAAGAGCAGGCCGCCGATTACCGCGCGGCCGAGCGGGGCGTTCTGCTCACCGCCCTCGCCCAGCCCGATCGCCATCGGGACCATCCCGATGATCATGGCGAGCGCCGTCATGATGACCGGTCGCAATCTGGTGGATCCGGCCTCCAGCGCCGCCCGTAAGGCATCGTTGGTTTCAACGAAGCGTTCATTGGCGAAGCTGATGACCAAGACGCTGTTCGCTGTAGCGACACCCATGCTCATGATGGTTCCCATCAGCGCAGGTACGCTCAGAGTGGTATGCGTCAGGTACAGCATCCAGACGATTCCCGCTAATGCAGCGGGCAGAGCGGTAATGATGATGAACGCTTCACTCCATGACTGAAAATTGACCACGATCAGGAGATAAACCAGGACGGTCGCGAACGCGAGCCCAGCGCCAAGGCCGATGAACGAAGAACGCATGGTGGCAACCTGACCGCGCGTTACCATGCTGCTTCCCTTGGGCAACTGCTTCTGCGCCGAAGCCGTGATCTTCGCGATGTCCGAAGCGACTCCGCCCAAGTCGCGGCCTTGCGTGCTCGCGTAAATATCAATCGTTCTTTGCACGTTGTAGTGGCTGACCACTGCGGGTTCCTGCGTACGGCTCATCGCTGAGAGATTTTCGAGGAGCTGAGGGGCCGGCGCCGACGGCGAGTTGATCGGGATCGTCCGCAGCGTGTCGATCGAATCCACCTTGTATTGCGGGGTCTGAATCGCGATTGGGTAGCTGACGCCGTTTGGTGAGAGCCAAAAGTTGGGAGCCGTCTGAAAGCTCGAGCTCAAGGAGGTGAGGACATTGGTCGCCACGTCCCGCTCACTCAGCCCGACTTGCTGTGTTCGCACGCGATCGACCGCCAGGTCCAGCCGCGGCTGGTTCAACAGTTGATGCACGTGGACATCGGCGGCGCCCGGCACAGCTCGAATCTGCTGCGTCATTTTGGCTGCCAGCGCGAAATTGGTCGGCATATCGGCGCCGACGATCTGGATGTCGATCGGCGCTGGTAGGCCGAAATTCAAGGTCTGTGTAACGATGTCGGCGGGCTCAAAGAAGAACCCCGTTGCAGGGAACTGCTTCGGCAGCTCCGCGCGGAGCTTTTCGATATACCCGGCTGTCGGATGATGATTTGCGTTCAGCGATACTAAGATCTCCGCGTCGGCGTTGCCCACCGTTTCGCTGTTGCTGTAGGACAAATTGATGCCGCTGGTGGGCAAGCCGATGTTGTCCAGAATCCCACCGACCTCCGATGCCGGAATCACACGCCGGATCACATCTTCGGCGCGGCTTGTGACGCGGGCCGTTTCTTCGATGCGCGTGCCGGTCTTCGCCCGAAGATGAAGACGGAATTGTCCGGCATCCACGGTGGGAAAGAAGTCCTGCCCCAACCGGGTGCCCAGCAGCAGGCTTGCCAGGCAAAACCCGAGTAAGCACGCGGCGAACAGTTTGCGGTGATCGAGGCAGAGCTGAAGGAGGCCGGAATAGCTGCGGCGAAGCGCCTCGAAGCCGCTCTCGAAGGCATGATGGACGCGCGAGAAGATGCCGCCCCGGTGCTCTGCCTCGGGATTCCCATGCCGGGCGGCTTCCTTCTTCATCAGGTACATCACCAGCGTTGGCACCAGCGTTCGCGAAAAGAAATAAGAGGCCAGCAGAGCAAACACCACTGCCTCGGCCAGCGGCACGAAGAGATAGCGCGCGACTCCGGTCAAGAAAAACATCGGCACGAACACGATGCTGATCGCCAGCGTGGATACTAGTGCCGGAACCGCGATTTGCGCAGCACCATCGAGAATCGCCTGGTTCAACTCTTTCTTCATCGCCATCTGCCGCTCGATGTTTTCGATGGTGACGGTCGCGTCATCGACGAGAATGCCCACCGCGAGCGCGAGCCCACCGAGCGTCATGATGTTGATCGTTTGGCCGAGGGCGCTGAGGATCAGCAGCGACGTAAGAATCGAGAGCGGAATCGAGATGGCGATGATGAGCGTGCTTCGCCAGCTTCCCAAGAACATCAGGATCATCAATGACGTAAGAACAGCAGCGATCCCGGCCTCGCGGACGACACCAGAAAGCGACGCGCGCACGAACAACGATTGGTCGAACAACGGCTTGATATTGAGTTGCGAAGGGAGCGTCGCCTTAATTTTGGGAATGACATTGTAGATGGCCGATACAATGGAAAGCGTCGAGGCACTGCCGGTCTTCTGTACAGTCAGCAATACGCCCCGTTGGCCGTCCTGGCGCACGATATTCTGCTGAACCGCGTATCCGTCTCGCACGTGTGCGACGTCCTGAATGTAGAGCGTGGCTCCGTTCACCACTTTCACCGGGATATGATTCAGAGCGTCAACGGCCGAAGGCGAACCATTGAGCGCCACGTTGTACTCGGTCCGCCCGATTTTGGCCGTGCCGGACGGCAGGATCACGCTTTGCGCATTCACGGCGTTGACGACGTCCATCGGCGAAAGCCCCTTGGCCATCAATTCATGCGAATCGATATCCACCATCACCTGGCGGACCTTGCCTCCATATGGAAGCGGGAGTGCAGCGCCTGGCACCGTCGCGAGTTGAGGACGGATGAAGTTCGTTCCCAGATCGTTCAACTGCTGCTCAGACATTCCAGAACCGCTCAACCCGAGTTGCAGGATAGGAACCGAGGACGCATCGTAACTGATGACCAAGGGAGGCGTAATGCCCGGGGGGAACTGCTTCAAGCCGACTTGAGATTCGGCGATGACTTCTGAAATGGCGCCGTTGATATCGGCAGTGGGTTGCAAAAAGACCTTGATCACGGCCACGCCGTTGTACGATTGCGACTCGATGTGTTCAACGTTGTTGACCAAAGTCGTGAGCGATCTCTCGAAAATCGACACGATGCGCGTTTCCATTTCGGAGGGCACGAGCCCGTTATATGTCCAAATGACACTCACAACTGGAATGTTGATGCTCGGGAAAATATCCACTGGAGTCCGCAGCAGAACGACAGGGCAGATGAGCAGCAGAACCAGCGAAAATACGATGAACGTGTACGGCCGAGCGAGCGCAAGCTTAACAATCCACATACGAATTCTCCATGTGCTCCAATTGCGAAACTTCTAACGTCGCGGCCCGAATTTCGAAATCCAACAGCGTCCATTTGAAGTCGAGTTCAAACTTCAGGGTCGCCGCGGGTAGAAAGCGCGACGCGATGTAAGCGGCCATCGCCTCGGCGGCGCTTAGTGATCCGAATGTGCCCGCTCCGTTACCATCGACAGTCAACCGGTGTCCGGACGAATCGGAATCAATCAGGAAGATATGGTTGGTTGGCATATTAAATAGCTCCGTGCGCCATCTCTCGCGAGAGGCCGTTCTTTCGAATCTTGCCGACCAACGTCGTCCGCTTCACGCCCAGACGCGCCGCAGCCCCAGCCCTGCCTCCGACTACCCAATTGCTTTCTTGGAGTGCATGAAGGATGTGCTCGCGCTCCGCTTCTGCCAGGGTCATCTCATCCGTCCGAATTGGCAGTCGCGATGGCAGGGCAGGTATCTGTAAGCCATCGCCCTCGGTCAGGATCACGGCTCGCTCGAGGAAATTCTGCAGCTCACGAACATTTCCAGGCCACGAGTATTGCTTCATGGCTTGCAGCGCCTCTTTGGAAATCTTCGAGATCCGCTTCGACATTCGCGCGCTGAACTTGTGGACGAAGTGGGCGACTAGGGCCGTGATGTCATCCGGCCGCAGACGCAGCGGAGGAAGTGAAATCGGAAAGACGTTGAGGCGGTAATAGAGATCCATTCGGAACTGTTTCTCGGCGACGCGTGCTGCAAGGTCTTGATTGGTGGCAGCCACCACGCGCACGTCGACGCGACGAGTGAACGTGCTGCCCAGACGTTCGAACTCCTGCTCCTGCAGCACTCGAAGCAGCTTCGCCTGCAACTCCAGAGGGATATCGCCTATCTCATCCAGAAACAGCGTGCCTCCGTTCGCGGCCTCAAAGCGGCCCAGCTTTTGCATCACCGCACCTGTGAATGCACCCTTTTCGTGACCGAAAAGTTCGCTCTCAAGAAGGCCCAGCGGGATTGCGGCGCAGTTCAGCTTAATGAAAGGGCGGCTGCGGCGATTGCTGTTTTCATGGATGGCGTTCGCGATGACTTCTTTGCCAGTGCCCGTTTCGCCTTCAATCAGTACCGTCGAATCGGTCGGCGCGACAGTCCGGACTTGGTCCAATACTGAGCGAAGCTCGCGGCTCGTGCCAACAATGCCCTGGAATCGCGTGCGCGATCCTTGTACTCCGTATTGCGGCTCAAGATATTCATCGAGGTCAACATACCAGTCATGTGCCGGGGTCACCTCTGTTCTCTTCAGAACGACTACGCTACTTGAACTCATTCAGCTACTCCTTCTGAAAGTCTGTGAGGCTTTCGAATACACCCCGATTGTCGAGCGAATATCGTCTTTTGCCCACCCTCGATGGGACTTAAGTGCGATGACTGGATCGGAATGTCACGCGACCCCTCCTTAGAGGGGCGAGAGGTTAACACTTCTGCGGCGCGCAGATCCTTTTGGCAGACGCCGGGTGCCTCTTGCTGTAGTCTTTCCCTGGGATTGAGCTATCGCTGGGGAATTCGGATTCGCTTTCGTCCGAACAGACGCGCATCCACGGACCATGCGCCGGGGCCAATCATGGCGAGGGCAGCGCCCAATGCCGCTAGCACGATGTGCATCGAACCGTTGATGGCGGGGAACAACAGGAGAGACAATTCGGAGACCGCCAGAAAAAGGCCCGCCACAGGCGTCCAAAGCCCGATTGTCAGGAGCGCCGAACAGATGGCGGCCAGAAACTGGAAGATGACAAAAACGGGAGACGTCGCTCCCTGTGAGCCGGCCACGAATTGGACGAGGGGAATTGTCGTCGCCGCTCGCAAGACGATCAATCCGGTTGCTGGCCAACCTTCCGGGAATGTTGAGAAGAGCCTTTGCACAAGAGGTCCCGTGCTCAGGTTAATGGCACGATGAAAAAGTAGGAACCCTGAAAAGCGGATTCGGCAGACACCTCTTTCGGGGGGCATGGCCTGGAACAACTAGCCGCGAGACCTGGGGCTAAAGATCGATGATTCCGCGCTTCAAGCCTAAGGTGACCGCGTGTGTTCGATCGTTGGCCCCAAGTTTTGAGAGTATATTCTTGACGTGACCTTTTACAGTCTCTTCCGTGATAGAGAGTCGGGCGCCGATCTCCTTATTTGCATTGCCGCCTGCGATCAAGCGAAGGACCTCTGTTTCGCGTTCGGATAGACTTTCGTCCGTCGCATGCTCGGCCAGTTCAGCCGCGACATCCGGTGGGATGCGCTTTTGGCCGGCATGAACCAGTCGAATCGTGTCGAGTAGCTCTTTGCGAAGGAGATTCTTGAGCAAGTATCCTCGGGCGCCGGCCCTGAGCGCGCGCAACACCTGGACGTCGCCGGTATACGTTGTCAAGACAATAATTCGCGCCCGAGGAAATTCGCCGCAAATCGCCGTGATCGCGTCGACGCCGTTCACTTCCGGCATTTGCAAGTCCATCAGGATCACGTCCGGCTTATGAGAACGAAACTGCTCGATCGCCTCACGGCCGTTCGAGGCTTCGGCGACCAGTTCCATATCCGGTTGAGCCGCGAGCAGTTTCGCGATGCCATCACGGAGCAGCGAATGGTCGTCAACCGCCAGAATACGAATGGGCTTAGTACTCATTCCTCGCTGTCCTTCGATGCTTCCTTGCGACTGCGAAAGAGCCGAAAACCGGAACGGCCGCTGGAGACTGCGTACGCGATGGAGCCTGGTATGCTCAAGTCCACCTCAGTGCCGGCTCCGGCCTGGCTCCAAATTTCGAGTTGGGCGCCGATCTGTTGAGCGCGCTCCCGCATGCCCTGCAGGCCCCAGTGCCCTTCACGGCCCGCCTCCACTACCTGCGGGTCGATTCCCGTTCCATTATCCCGAATCCGCAGCCTCAGCAGGCGGTCAGAATACGTGATTTCTGCTTCGATTTGGGACGCCCGTGCATGAGAGAAAGCATTTCGTAATGCTTCGCGCGCAATACGATAAACATCGTCCCGGAGGACCGGATGCAGTTCCTGTGGCTTACCTTCCACTGCCAGACGGAGTTTTGCCGAACCGCTACTTCCATCGCGACCGCCAAGTTCCTCGCCGAGAGCGGCAATCGCATGCGCCAGGTTGTTAGTTACGGTTGTTGAGGAACGGAGGTTCTGGATCGCGTTCCGTCCCTCCACGATGGCGTGATCGGCGTGAGTGAGAGCTTCTTCAAGGGCATCCTTCGCAGCACCCGGTGCCAGCATATCGCTCGCCGTCTGGAAATGAAGCATGAGCGCCTGAAAGCTTTGCAGCAGTGTGTCGTGGAGTTCGCGGGCGATCCGCGTCCTTTCCGCCAGGCGCTCCTCGAATTTCAGCGTCACCTGAGCCTCGGTCATTTTCCGCACGCGGGAAACCATCGCGGAGATCACCCATGCGGTGACCAGGAAAGCAAGGCTTGCCACGATAGCGAGAGGGTTCTTCGACGCCGGGGGCGAGAACAAGGGAACAAAGTAGTATTGCAGCAGGAACACCGCGACCAGGGAAACCGCGATCGAGGAGACAAGGCCGGCTCTTAGAGAGACGAAGACCACAGCGATTAAATAGAGCAGCGAAACGGCGCCGGGCTGGAGGCCGAACCGGACCGCAGCGAAGGTGATCAGAACCAGGCCGGCAACACCGAGCCCGAATTGCCGAGCGGATTTAACGATTCCGGAGTGGTCCATCATCACAAACGACGCTCACCGTTCTGAGCGCTGCAGACCTCAACGTGATTTTAAGATGCGGGGAAAGCGACCGGGGAGTCAGGCGGATGGCATGTCCGTCACGCAACTAACATCTTGGGCGACAAACGGATAGAGCAACCCCTTTGAAATCAATGGCGGGCCAGACGGGGGATCGCGTGCGCTAATTCTCGGCGAGAGTAGGTCGAAGCGCCGGTTGACGAAACTTGGAGCTCGGCCGCCGAAAATATAAAGGAGAAATGCAATGAACACGAAACTGACAACCCTCGGCCTTGCCGGGCTGTTTGCGCTCACGTCATTTGTGGCGCAACCTGTCCGAGCAGATGAGTGGACCAAGAAGACAGAATTCCAATTCAGTGCGCCAGTGCAGATTCCGGGCAAAACGTTGAAGGCTGGGAAATACGTTTTCCAGCTTGCCGACAGCGATTCCGACCGGAAAATCGTCCAGATCTTCTCGGAGGACTCGACCATTGGAACGAGCGACCTTTTGACGCTTCTTTGGTGGGAAGACGAACAGCAGCTCATCGATATCGCTGTGGCGGAGGAACGCCGCTCAGAGAGACGTTCAGACTGGCGTGAGGAGGAATGAGGTTCACGGCTTCACGCAAGGACGGTGCATGGGCTTTCAAGGATCGCCAACTCACGGGCTTCAGCAACCAGGAAGAGACGCAGGCTTTGGGCCTCGGAGACCGCCGTGCAGATCCTCGGGCGTGCCCAACCGGCCGGCATCCGCGAGCTGTTCACTAGAGGGTGGGTACTTTCATCTGGGTCCGCGCTGAATCGCCGGGCCCACCCCGTTGGTTAACGTAAACCGGGACGCGGCCGGAGGATCGGTTGATCATAGTGGCGCTCGCCGAACCAGGTTGATTCACAACGCAGATTGGGCAAGGAACGCCCCAGAACAGTCGTTTCGTAGCGTAAACGCCACATCGGGAGGACCCCGATGTTAAATCGGAAAACTACCGACGTTCGAACACGGTCTCAGCAGCCTGATCGCGGGGCTTGTTAACTACCGGGTGGGATCGCGATTTCAGTTGGGGACCCGAACGAAAAGGCCCACCCGGGAGTTAACACCCCTGAGGGGGCGTAAGCCCGATTCGCCGCAACACCCAAACTTTTGTCGGCTGCGTGATGACCAGAAAATCCGCCCTAGTGCACTTCCACCTCGACTCCCCGCTCGCGCACCCAAACTTCCTTGCCCACATACTGCCACGGCACCGAATAGCGGCTGGCTTGCCAGCTCACGTAGGCGTACCGCGCCACCTTGCGCAGTTCATCGTCCGAATATGGCACTCGGAAATTCGTCCGCGTATGCATACTATTGCGACATCGAGAAGTTCGCGGCCGCACGGCTGGGAAAGTTCCTCGGACTTGCTGAAATCAACGAACTCGACAAGTTGCGCAACGCGCCTTGGCTTTTGGAGGACCGTCTCCGTATTTCTGGCGCACGTTATATCGCAAAAGCGCCTTGGACGCCGCACGCCCTCGTCGACGGCAACCTCTTGGATTTATGCCACAGAACGTTCATCCGGGTCTGTACTGTAGCGTTCGAACGACCAGGGTCGTGAAAGAGGCTTGACACTTTATTCGGCGCGCAAAGCGATAATCGGGTCCGTGTGGATCGCGCGCCAAGCTGGAAACAAACTGGCACCTAAAGCAACGAATGCCAAGATCGAAGGGACGGCGATAAGAGTTCCAAGATCATGTGGACTTGTGTCGTAAAGCAAAGACGCGAGAGCGCGTGTCGCGAAGATGGATGCCAGCAGGCCTACTGCGATTCCTGTCCCGGACAATTGCAGACAATCTTTTAAGACCAGGACCAAGAGAGCGCCGCGCTCCGCACCCAAGGCAATGCGGACTCCAAACTCGTGTGTCCGTCGTGCGGTGTTGTATGCCAACAATCCAGCGATTCCTAGCATAGCGAGCAGCAGCGCGGCGATTGCGAAACAAATGAGCAGCCAAGTCCTAAAACGTTCAGCGGATAATGATTCCCCTACTACTTGGTCAAGTGTCTCAATCCTCTCCACAGGAAGACTAGGATCGAGACGGTTTATCTCATTCCGGATTGCACTTCCGAGCGAGAGCGGGTCACCTGAAGTTCGAACGATAACGTTCATCTGATTGACCCAGTCCCGCCAAGTCAGAAATAGCAGTATCCGGGGAGAATCGCTGTTAAGTCGCGCCTTCACGTCAGCCACTACGCCAACTACTGTCAACCATGGCTCGTCGTTATTCGGAACATCGACACCGAACCGGATACGTCCGCCGATGGGATCGCTCTCGGGCCAGGCACGTTTGGCCAGCGCTTCGGAGATCACAACGGCGTGTGGCTTCCCGAGTTGGTCTTCCGGTTGCAGCAGGCGGCCGCGCAATAGCGAGACACCGAGGGATTCCAGCGCGTTGCCACGGCAGAAGATCGTATCGACTCTTTGGTATTCCTGTTGTGACCTTCAATGGAAATAATTACGTTCGCGCTGGATCCCATCGGCAGATCTGACATTGCGCCGACTTGGCGAACGCCAGGCACAGTGCTGAGCCCGGAAAGCAGACGGTCAAAAAAACCCGCAATCTGAGCAGGCGCCTTGTAAGCGGCTTTCGGCAAGGTGATCTGAGCGCTGATCAGGTGCTCCGGACGGAATCCCGGATTGGCTTCTGTTGCTTTGAGCAGGCTTCGCGTTAGCAGTCCCGCCGTGGTGAGCAGAAGAAAAGCAAGACTGAATTGGATAATCACGGCTGCCGACATCATCATGCGTTGATGCCTACCTGGCGTCGACGTTCGTCCTTCGCCGCGAAGCCGATTAACGAGCGTCGAGCGAAAAGTGTTCGCAAGCGGCCCGAGACAAAACACGAAAGGCGTTCCCAGCGTTACCACCACTACGAACGCCATCATTCGCCAGTTCAAACCGATTTCGTTCAAACGGGGAAGATTGTCGGGAGCGAAGCGAACGAGTAGGGGTAAGGTCCAGAACGCGAGACAGAATCCCGTCACGCCGGCCGTTACTGAAAGAACGAGACCTTCTGCGAGGATCTGTCGGGCGAGACGCCAGCGCCCTGCGCCCAGGGCGGTTCGGAGCGCGCACTCTCGCTGCCGTCCCACCAAGCGGCTGAACATGAGGTTTCCGACGTCGGCGCATCCAATCAACAGCACAATCCCTACGGCGGCCAGCAGCAGCAGCAGCGGGCGCTCTACATTACCCGTAAACTCTTCGCGAAATGGAACTGTCTGCGATTCCAGAGAAAAATTTGGCATTTTGCTGAGAGCATCTTTCATCTTCGGTGGATAATCCTCAACCACGCGCTTGAGTAAACTATGCACCTCCGCGTTTGCCTGTTGAATCGTTACGCTGTCTCTCAGACGTGCGGCCATGCTGTAATCAAAGACGCTAACATTCTGTTGCCGGTCCTCGTTACGCCAAGAAACGGGTACAAACACCTCTGCCGGATGGTCATTAAATCGCGATCCGCCTATGGGAAACGAAAACGATGGCGGCATGATGCCGATCACAGTGTACGGAGTCCGCTCGAGGAGAATCGTGCGTCCGAGTGCCCGCTCCGGTCCACCAAACGCACTCTGAGCGAATCCGTAGTTGAGAACTGCCACTCGCTTCGAGTGATCATCTTCTTCCTTTGTAAACACCCGACCAAGTAATGGGGAGACTCCCAGAACCTGAAACAGCGAGGCCGTTAAGCGTGCGCCGGTCAGGCGCCGCGGAATGCCCGCTCATGAGATCTCGTATGACTGGGTGCGATAAGTCCCCGTGGCTGCGAAAGACCGGTTATTAGCGGCAACAAACAGATAGTCGGGGCAGGAAAAAGGCATGACGGGGAATCCCAAGCCTGGAACGCCCTCGGTAACCGCGACCAAGCGCTCCTGGTTGGGGAAAGGTAGCGGCCGGAAGAGCGCCGTGTCGACCACAGAAAAGATAGCCGCGTTGACTCCAATACAGAACGCTAAAGCACCAATAACGGTCACTGAAAATACCGGCGCTTTCCGGAGTGTCCGAACTGCAAATCGCACATCGCTGAGGGAGTCTTGTAGCCACCCGACGCCCCGTGCGTCGCGGCACTCCTCCTTGAGACGTTCCGCGCCGTTCAAGCTCGACAATGCACACCTCCTCGCTTCCTCTGGTGTTGCTCCGGCGTCAATTTCACGCTCAATTTCTCGGACGACGTAGTCGCGCAGTTCGTCGACAAGATCGTTTTCGACGCGCGAACGATTGAATAGGGATTGAAGACAGAGACGCCATTTCCTGAGCCATCGCATATGGGCTAACCTCGGGCGGGAAGGACGATCGCGGAGATGGCTCCGGACAAACGCTTCCAGTCGGCGGTCTGGGATTCTAACTGTTTGCGACCCGCTTTAGTCAGAGAGTAGAACCTTACCCGACGTTTGGTGTCGCTGACTAACCATTCAGCCGTAATCCAGCCTTCCTGCTCAAGTTTGTGGAGCGCCGGGTACAAGGAGCCGGGGCCGACCTGCAAGACCTCTTTTGACATTTGTTTGAGACGCTGCGAAAGAGCCCATCCGTGGGTGGACTCCAACGCTAGGATTCTCAGGATGAGCAGACTCAAAGTCCCTTGAACGAGGTCATTCGGCTTCATGGCTCTTATCGATATCCGATAACAGAGTAACTCCAAACTGTTTTTGATGCAAGCTGCGGGGTAACGCCTTGCACAAGACCTGCCTCGCCGCGCCCAGAAAAAGGGCATGGCACCGTTCTCCATGCTGTTCCGCCCGTGCGGTCGGTCCGACAAATCCTGACTGATGTTGACGAATTATCGGCAAGTAGCGGGTGGATAACACAGTCGCTCAATCCCTTTGCTCGCAAGGCCGATTACGCAGCGTGGCCGCCAACGGATATAAGGCCGATTTTATTCAAAACGACATCGCCCAGCGATCGAGAACACTCGCACTTCAAAGACAACGTTGTCTCACGACCGGCACAACGATGCCACCAGCGTCGGTGAATGGGGGGTCGATTTGATAGCATGTGGTCGAAAGCATTGAATTGAGCTTCCCAGAACTGAGTTTCCTCAAAGTGTTTCGGCGCGTACCGCGAGCAGTTTTCTTACTGATTGTGACAGCCGTCGGCAGTTTGTTTGCGCAGACGAAAGGGCCCGGCTCTTTAGCAGGACTTGTGGTTTCCGAAATCTCCGCGTTGGACGCAACTCCTAATCTCGCTGTTTGGCGCAGTCTGTACCCCAGCGAGCACGTGAAGAATGCGGCTTACGACAAAGAGTACGAATCTCAAGGCCTGTGGTGTGCGGCCAGCGTTGCAGAATACGCTCTCGCCGACGGCTTCAAAGCCACCCGGCAGGCGTTCTTTTACGTTCCGCCAGGAGAGCCTGGAGATCCGCTGCCCGGCAACCACGATGTAACCCTCTTGCGGCAGTGCCGACTGCTCGCGCTTTGGTACGAAGTGGACAATCCTGCGGATCCAACCGAGATCACAAAGACCATTTCCGCAGACTTAGGCGCATCACTCGGACCCGCCGACGAGGCTCCCCGCTTCAAAAGAACAGACGGCGATTGGGGTTCGGGTTATTGGAGCCCTTACAAGGTCTGGGAACGCGCGAATCGGCGCATCGTACTAGCCGTTGATCCGGGAGGCCCCATCCCCCGACCCGACGCTCACAAACGGCTGCTCGTCATCGCTCGCTCTTCTCTCGCGCCGCGCGGATTATCCTTCGACTGGTCTGGTGGGGCACCTAAGGGCCAACCTCCGTTCGAAGATACTGCAGAGGGCGCTCGCGTCGCTCGCTTGGAGAATCCATGCTCGTTTGATGATGGCCATAACAACTGGCCGGGTGGGCTGATTAATTTTGGAGAAAAGCTGCTGCGGGAGTTCCCAGTAAGCCGCTGGAAATCGTACATCCATCTGACCATGGCTCGCGCGTACGCAGCCAAGCTGATCCTCACCTACCCGGAGGCCGATCTCAATGGCGCAAACAAGCCAAGCAGTCCCGAAGCGCTCCGGCGCGCCGCCATTACTCATTTTCGCGCCTTTCTCGAAGAGAACCCTGGGTCGCCCGATGCCCGGTCCGCTCGCCGGGAAGCGTGGCGGCTACTTGCTGGGCTTCCACCGTCGCCAATCCATTTCGCCTGCACCGACTGAAGCGCCGTTTGACCGCGAGATTTGACGAACGTCCTGGTTGTTAGGCTCGCGAGAAACGGGCATGATGCCCGCCATTAACGTCCATTTTTCCGTAAAACCGTTTTTGCGTTAAGTTCCGCATATCCGACCGTCGGACACTACCTGCTCGCCGCACTGGAGGTTGACGGATTCCGCTTCCTATACATGCTCTCTGTGGTGAGACGCGTTGATCCGCAACTACAACGGGTCCTCAGATTCTTTCCTGCAAGTGAACGATGACTGTGTCGCCCTCCTGCTTACCGATGCGTTTTCGGAGATCCAATTTGACTGGCAGCTTATGGGTGCCGTTTCCCAGAGCCATGAACGAGCTACGGAACGGACGGCCGTCGATGGTGCCGCGGACTTTGACCAGACCCCGAGTGCCGAAGAATGCAGCCGAGTCCGGCATTACGACGTACGTCCAGCCTCCTTTGGCAGGGGACTTCTGCAGAGGTGCCTGGAAACGCTTGCTTAAGGGTCCCGAGACTTTTGTCATTTGATTCCTCCTGATCATCTTGTTAAGTCAGTGAACCAGCGCCGCGAGAATAGTTGCGTCGTCGGTTTGATTGTCGCCTGAAAATTCGTCGAGGGCCGCAAATGCAGCTTCGACAATGCTTTCTGGCTGCCGCGTCCGGCAACGTTTTACGACGGCAAGAAGACCCTCGACGGCCCACTCTTCGCTGGCCGTGTTGGTAGCTTCGACGATGCCGTCGGTGTAGGCCACTATGAGATCTCCCGGATACAACTGAACCGCTTCCGTTTGGTAAAGGGTTTCGGCAAACAGCCCGACGGGCGGCGCGGAGGCGTCTAGCCAGGCCACTGCGCTGCCGCGGCGGATCACTACGGCGGGATTGTGACCCGCATTTACATAGTGCAGTGTCCGCAAATTTCCATCGAAGACGCCGTAGAATAAGGTCGCGTATCGATCCACCGGCGAGCAGGCGTGCAACTGACGGTTCACCGCGCTAACGACGGCCGCCGGATGTTCGGGGGCGAACAAAGCGGCCGTGCGAAGAGAGGACTGGACGTTCGCTACAATGAGTGCCGCGGGAAGGCCTTTACCGGACGCATCGGCTACGGCGAGTCCAACGCGCCGGCCGGGCAGGGGTACGAATTGGAAGCAGTCGCCGCCGAGCGCCCGCATCTGCCGGCAGCGAGCATAATAGGTGAGGTGTTGTGATGTAGCGCAAGGGATTTCCATGAATCGATCCTGCAGGCCGCATGCTGCCACCCAGTCCTGGCTGACGTCCACTACCACGGCTTCGGTGATCATTTTTTTGGGCCTCCGGACATAGGTCGGCGCAGGAGGCTTCGGATCGACATCGGACGCCAACTTGTTAGAAATTGTCCGGAGCATGTCGAAAACCGGGAGGGCGGCTCCGAGTACCCTATGAACGCCCATACCCGAATTTTCCTATTCCTTGAGAGCTGAACGTGGCGACGCGGGCGATGGACGACTATACGGCGGAACACGGATGCAGGGAGGTTGAGTTCAAAGTTCGGTTCGTCGCGCATCTTGGCGCGTAGAATTGTAATCCTCGCATTCTCGCCTCGTGGCTTCGACGCGCCTCACGCATCAGTCGTCGAGCCTCGGCTCTGACACTGGGAAGCCGCAGCCATGACTAGCCATATGTTCATTCAGGAGGTGCCGCGTTCCTTGTTCTCCAGCGCGGGCGGATTCCAGTTCCGCTCCCTTGCCTTCCACCAGAGCGCAGGCATCCAACCAGCGTTGCCATAGGCGTTCACGCTCTTCGCATGATTCCAAGACGGTCTTGGCCATCGGCAATTAGATGCGAATGTGCGTTGCCTGTTACAGGCACTGCCGGCATGCGTAATTCCGTACAACGGGAGGGGGTCGTGGAGTGCCTATAAGCAGTTACTTCAATCGCTCCCAGACTAGCTCCACGAGACGGCGTTCTCCGCCGAAGTTTGGGTGTTGCGGCGGCGCGCCTACGCCCCCTCAGGGGCGTAACTCCCGGGTGGGCCTTTTCGTTCGGGTCACCAACTGAAATCACGATCCCACCCAGTAGTTAACAGAGCGCCCCAACGGCGCAGATCACCAATGGAGGGAGGATCCATCCATGTAGTTGTCGGTAAGACATGGTAGCTACCGAGCGGCTTGGTCGGGTAAC
>Ga0070731_10002017_pt1 | contig 20047 bp, 13 predicted proteins | sample Coa_R1_2_FD_66448 | JGI IMG/M metagenome (GOLD analysis project Ga0070731, IMG submission 66448) | Surface soil microbial communities from Centralia Pennsylvania, which are recovering from an underground coalmine fire - Coalmine... | ecosystem: Environmental > Terrestrial > Soil > Unclassified ... | reverse complement strand
AGGGCGTCGATCCCGGTTTCGCGGCGTCGGTGAGGCCGAACGATGTAATCGTGGCTGGCAAAAACTTCGGCTGTGGATCGGCGATGGAGGTCGCCGCCACGGTGATACTCGCGGCCGGTATCCGCGCGGTGCTTGCGCAGTCGTTCGCGCGCGCATTTTTCCGGAACGCCATCAACAACGGCCTGATGCCGATCGAGGTTGACACGGCGAGCATCACCGATGGCGATTCGCTGGCAATCAGGGCGCTGTCCTCGCGCGGGGCCGCGGGCGCTGCTGTCACCGTCGTGAACCTCCGCTCCGGCGACTCGGTCGTCGCTTTGGAGTTCCCACCGATCGTCCGGGACATCCTCACCAGCGGCGGGCTCGTGCCGTACTTGCGGCGTGAAGGACGGTTCCGGCTATGATGCCAGCAGCCCCGGAGGGCTTTTTATGCGATCGACTCGATGGACAACTTATGTACTGACGCTGATCGTTGCGGCCGGCGTCGCGGGCTGGGCCGCGGCGGCGTCCGATCACGATCCCGTCCAGAATCCGCCGCAGGATCCCGCGGCGCCTGGCGAGACGGTGGTCCGCGCCCCCGCGGCCAATCCTGACATCACGGCTGCGGTGGCGCGACTCGAGCTCGAGAAATACAAAGCCACGATCAAGGGCCTCACGCAGTTCGGCGATCGACGTCAGGGCACGAAACGCAATCGTGACGCGGCCGATTGGATCGAGGCGCAATTGAAGAGTTACGGCTGCACGGATGTCTCGCGCATTCACTATGAATACGCGGCTCGGCGCGGCGGCGGTGGTGGTGGCGGTGGTGGCGCCGCCGCCGGGGCAGGTGGACGCGCGACTGGCGCGGCCGGCGCCGCGGGAGCGAACGCGCGGGCTGGTGGTGCAGGTGGTGCCGGTGGTGGCGCGGGGCGTGGAACGCCGGCGGCCCAGGGACAGCCGCTGCGCACTGGTCCTGGCGGCAGCACCGAGTTTGGATTCAGAGGCCCGACGGGCGTGTACGCTCCGCCCAACGCCAACGCGGCGAATAGCGCAGCAGCGCCGGCCAATGCGGCCGGAGCCGGTGCGGGTGCCGGTGCCGGTGCCGGTGCCGGTGCGGGTGCGGGTGCGGGTGGTGGAGGTGGTGCGGCACGCGGTCCGGTGTTTCCGCCAGTGACCGTCGACGATCGTCACAAGGCACTCAACGCCGAGCCGACGAGCGACGGCCCGAGAGACGACGTGTACTGCACGAAAGTGGGCAGCACGCATCCCGAGGAGATGTACATCATCGGCGGCCACTTCGACGGCATCGGCTGGGGCGAAGCCGCGAACGACGACGGATCGGGCACGGCGCTCGTGATGGAAATCGCGCGCGTGCTCAGCTCGCCCGACGTCGTCACCGATCGATCGATTCGGTTTGCGCTCTGGAACAACGAGGAGAGCGGTCTGAACGGCTCCCACGCGTACGTCGATCAGCGGAAGGACTTGCAAGGCAAGGAAGATCCGCCGGGGTCGGGCAAATATCCGGAGCCGAAATGGCTCGGCATGATCCAGCACGACATGATGCTGTGGGATCACGGCATGCCGCAGCCGGTGTTCAATCCTGACGGCACGCCGAAACTCGATCCCCGCGGCAATCAGTACTACGCCGCGCCGAAAGAGCAGCGGGCGGAAGCTGACGTCAACATCGAGTTCCAATCGCAAGCGAAGCAGGCTGAAGGCGCGATGAAGCTGGCGTGGGCATTCAAAGCGGCCAACGATCGCTACGCGACCGATTATCCGGCGCAGGTCGGTCCGCACATGACGAACACGGACTCGGGCCCGTTCATGGATCTGGTGCCGGCGATCAGTCTGCGCGAGAACGAGCGCGGCCGCGACATCCAGGCCGGCTGGGACCCGAACTGGCATCAGCCGACCGACGTCTACACGACGTACAGCGACAAGGATTTCAAACTCGGCCTCAATGCCGCGCAAACCACGCTCGCCGCCGTGGCGCAATTGACGGGAATGAAACTGAAGAAGTAAACGAGCGGATCAACTTAGAACTTGGAACTCAGAACTTGGAACGATGGTGGGACGCTGCGCGTCCGGTTTCTTGAAGATGTTCAATCACCAGTGCGTTCATCCGTTCTGAGTTCTAGGTTCTGAGTTCTAAGTTGACAATGATAAGTGTCTCTCATCTGACCAAGCTGTATGGCACCTTTAGAGCCGTCGACGATCTGTCATTCACCGTCGGGGCCGGTGAAGTCGTCGGGCTGATCGGTCCGAACGGCGCGGGCAAGACGTCGACGCTGCGTTCGATCGTGGGCATTCAGGCGCCGAGCGCGGGCACCATCACGATCGGCGGCCGCGACATCGTCAAGGAGCCGGTCGAGGCGAAGCGGCAGTTGGCGTTCATGGCCGACGAGCCGCAGCTCTTCGAATATCTGACCGTGATGGAGCATTTGCGGCTCACGGGACGGATTTATCAAGTGCGCGACCTCGAGCCGAAAGCGGCCGCGCTCATCAAAGAGCTCGAACTCGGCGGCAAGGAGAAATCGCTGCCGTCGGAGCTCTCGCGCGGGATGAAGCAGAAGGTCGCAATCGCCTGCGGCCTGGTGCACGATCCGGCGGCGCTGCTGTTCGACGAGCCGCTCACGGGTCTCGATCCGCTCGGCATCCGCCACATGAAAGAGACGATCGTCTCGCGCGGCCGCGCGGGGGCGGCCGTGATCGTCTCGTCGCATTTGCTGCATCTCGTCGAAGAGATCTGCACGCGCGTCGTCATCATCAACCGCGGGACGAAGGTGGCGGACGGCACGGTGGCCGAGCTGCTGGCGCAGGCGCAGATGGCCGGATCCAATCTCGAGGAAGTGTTCCTGAAAGTCACCGCACACGAATCCTGATGTTCGGCACGTTCCTGTATCTGACGGTCTGCGGCGGTCGCAACCGCCTCCGCGTGCGCCTGCGGAGGCTGCGCGAGCCGCGGTATCTGATTGGATTCGTCGTCGGCGCGGCCTACATGTACTTCGCGTTTTTTGCCCGGGCGTTTCACAGCAGCTCGGCGCGGCGTCCCGGTGGAGTGCCGACCCCGCTCGCCGCGCTCGCGCGCTTCGGGGCGATGGTGCCCTTTGTCGCGAGCGTGATGCTCTTCGGCTTCGCGGTGATCGCCTGGCTGTGGCCGGGATCGCGGCGCCCGATTGAGTTCACGCGATCGGAAGTGCAGTTCCTGTTCCCCGCGCCGCTCACGCGGCGTCAGTTGCTGCACTACAAACTGCTGCGGTCGCAGCTCGCGCTGGTCTTCGGCAGCGCCATTGCCACGCTGGTGCTTCGTCCCGCGACACTTGCCTCGAGTTGGACGGTGCTCGTCGGCCTGTGGATCGTGTTGATCGCGATTCGGCTGTATTCGATGGGGGTCTCGCTGACCCGAGCCAGCCTGGGTCAAGCCGGTGCCGGGCGGCTCGTCCGCCGCTGGCTGCCGATTGCCATCGTCATCGGCGCGGTCGCCGCGCTGGGGGTGACGGCCGGTCGCGATTGGGCGCGGCTGTCTGCCTTGAGCGGCCCGGGTGATGTCGCGGACGACCTCCGGCGCATGTGGTCGGTCGGGATCGCCGGCGCGATCCTCTGGCCGTTCGCCGTGTTGGCGCGTCTGCCGCTGGCGGCGTCGCCATCGGAATTTCTCGGTGCCTTGCCAGGCGCGATCGCGATCCTTGCGCTCAGCTATGCGTGGGTGCTGCAGGCCGACGCCTCGTTCGAGGAGGCTTCCGCGGATCGCGCCGAAAAGGTCGCCGCGTCAAAGATAGCGCCGCGCACCGCCGCCGCCCGCGTCATGCCGACGCCGTTTTCGCTCGCGGCCACCGGCCGGGCCGAATTGGCGATCATGTGGAAGAACCTGATTTCGGTCGGACGTTTCGTCTCGGTGAGAACGCTGATCCGTCTGTTGGTAATCGTGTTCGCGGTCGTCTCTGCCAGCCGGTCGGGCAGCCGCAACGGCGGATTGGCAAGTCTGCTGGCGACGCTCTGCGCCGTGCTCATCGGGATGATCGTTCTGATCGGCGCGCAAATGGTGCGCAACGACTTGAGGCAGGACCTCGCGCGGTTGACCATTCTCAAGACATGGCCCATTCGGGGAGCGACGCTGATGCGAGGAGAGCTGGCGGCGCCGGCCGCGATCCTGACGGCGGTGGTCTGGCTGCTGATTGTCGCCGAGCTGACGCTGATCCCCTATTTTTCCGGTCAGCCAGGCTCGATCTTCGGCGTGGTGCTCGATCGGCTGTCGTACGGCGCCGCGGCGATCATGCTCGCGCCGGCGCTGATTCTCGTCCAGCTGGTGGTGACCAACGGCATTGCCGTCATGTTTCCCGCGTGGATCGCGATCGGATCGTCGCGGGCGCGTGGCATCGACGCGATGGGGCAGCGCCTGTTGATGATGGCCGGCCTGTTGGTCTCGCTGGTGCTGGCGCTGCTGCCGGCTGCGCTCGTCGCTGGAATTGTCGGATTCTCGATCTACTGGACGACGCAGATCATTCCCGTCGTGCTGCCAGCCGCCGTCGCCGCCGCGGTCGTCATCGCCGAGTGCTGGGTCGCCATCGAGCTGCTCGGCCGTGTCCTGGACCGCACCGACGTCAACTCCGTCGAGGCGACGGAGTAAGAAACGAAACGACCTCGGAGGTCGTTTTTCCCACTTTCGGGAAAAACGACCTCCGAGGTCATTTCGTCTCACCGCGGCATCAGCGTCTCGGCGGTGACGAATTGGGGCTCGATGTCGATCGGCACGCCCTTCAGCTTGTCGAGCACCCGCTGCACCTCCGGACGAACGACGCCGAGCGTCCTCAGCATGTCCTGCGCTTTCGCGTAGTTGCCCTCGACCTGCAGGGTCATGATCTCGCGCGTCAGCGACGCGACGGCCTCCGCGATCTTCGCGTCGACGACCGCGAACGTGCCATCGCTGTTGACAACGACGGCGCCGTGATCCAACAGATAGTTCAGTTGCAGCGCGATGCCCTTGCCGTGCGCTTCGCCGATGCCGAAGCGGATCGATCGGAACGCGGACGCCAGAAACGTCGTGTACATCGACTGCGCCACGGCCGCCGGGATCTTCTTCTGATCCGCCAGCTGGCGCAGCGCCCACAATCCCGAGATGTCGGCCTTCGCCTCTTCGATGGCCGAGTAGGTATCTTTCAGAGCCTGTCGGACGGTGAGAGGACCTCGGAGGTCGTTTCTCTGGTTTCCGATAGAAACGACCTCCGAGGTCGTGACGGTGTGCGGCCCCAATCCATGCATCAGCTCGTGCATCAGGATGTGCGTGAAGAACGCATCGAATGAGACCTTACTCTGGTCCGACGCCGCCAGCGCGATTTTCGAAATCGGCACGAGCACCTTCTCGAACTTCGCGTCCTGCATGTTCTTCAACATGACGCGCTTGGATCCCTTTTCGCGAATCACTCGATCGTCATTCGGTAAATTGAACGCCGCCGTCTGGACGCCGCGATTGCCGTCGCCCGCGTTGAAGACGACGTTGACGACGCGAATCGGCGCGAGTGCGCCAAGTTTCGGATTGCGATACTTCGGATCGATCGGCAGCGCGTCTTCGAGGCCCTGCAGTTCGCTGCTGAACGCCGCCAGCTTCTTCGTCTCGTCGTCGTCTCGCACCGTGATGAAGGCCTCGAACGCCGCCTTGTAGCCGAACCACGAGTCCTCATAGGTTTCATAGGGACCGATGGTCGGCTCGATCGACGAGTCGAGCTCCATCCAGGCGACGTCGCTGGCGTAGTAGTCGTTCGACAGCAGCGCGTCGGCGCGCAACTCCAGATATTTCTTGAGCGACGGCTGCGCGGTTTCGCCGGCGGCGCGGCGCAGCAGGCTGGCTGCCGCCAACAGCACGTCCTGATATTCGAGGCTGTAAGGAACCGTGATGAAGTCGCGCTTGGGCCCGCGCCGGATGACGGTGAAAAAACTCGTCGCTTGCGCGTGCGCGTCGCCCGACAGCCCGCTGATCCACTTGTCGACTTCGTCCTTCGTCGAATCAGCCGGATAGAAACTGCTCCGCGGAACCTGCGCGGTGCGCGCCTCGACCACGCGCTCGATCTCGTCGGGCGTCATCTTTTTCATGGCCTCGGGATCCGGCCCGGACGGCAGCACGGGCGCCACCCAGTTTTGCGCGATGTTGGCGAAGCCGCGCATGTGATCGAGCCGATCGAACGGGCCTTTGTTGATGAGGAAGTAGTGGAGCTCAGTTTGGGCCAGCGGCGATTTGTCGGCCGCGAGGCGCAGCAGCAGCGCCGGATTGCCCGACCAGGCCTGTTCGAGAAAGATCGTGTCCATCAGCCGCGCGGCGTCGATCATGTAGGCCAGCGCGTTGCGCTCGTTGTGCGGCATTTGCCCGAGATCGAGTCCGACCGCAAACGGCGCGTACTGCGCGATTTTCGATTCCAGCACTTTTTCCGCTTCGCTTTTGCTCGCCGGCTGGTCCGGCGTATGACAACCCGATGACATCGTGAGCGCTCCAACCATCAAGAAAACGGCGATCCAGCGCGCGTGGGACATGTGCGTAGTTTTGCACGGGTCAGGATTACAATAAGGGGATTCTATGAAGAACCTCGCTCCGACAGAAGCGGCAGCCTTGGAAGCAGTTGAAACCCGCGAATGGCTCGAGTCGCTCGACTACGTCGTCCAGCAGGGCGACAAAGGACGCGTGATTCGACTGCTCGACGCGCTGCGGACGCGCGCGCGTCAGGCGGGCTTGCGCGAGCCGTTCACGTCGCAGACGCCTTACATCAACACGATCCCCGTGCAAGAGCAGGTCCCGTATCCGGGTGATCGCGACATCGAGCGCCGCATCAAGAGCCTCGTCCGTTGGAACGCGGCCGCGATGGTCGTGCGCGCCAATCGCGAGTCGGACGGCATCGGTGGCCACATCTCGACGTTCGCGTCGTCCGCGACGCTCTACGAGGTGGGCTTCAATCATTTCTTCCGCGGCAAGGATTCGAGCACCGGCGCCGACATCATTTATTTTCAGGGACACGCGTCACCTGGCATTTACTCCCGCGGATTTCTCGAAGGCCGTTTCAGCGAAGAACACCTGCGCAATTTCCGCCACGAGCTTCGGCCGGGCGGCGGATTGTCGTCGTATCCGCATCCGTGGCTGATGCCCGACTTCTGGGAGTTCCCGACCGTCTCGATGGGACTCGGTCCGCTGATGTCGATCTACCAGGCGCGCTACATGAAGTACCTCGAGAATCGAGGACTCAAGACGCCGTCGGATCAAAAAGTGTGGGCCTTTCTCGGTGACGGCGAAACCGACGAGCCGGAAGCGCTCGGCGCCATCACCCTCGCGTCGCGCGAGAAGCTCGACAACCTGATCTTCGTCGTCAACTGCAACCTGCAGCGGCTTGACGGCCCCGTGCGCGGCAATGGCCAGATTGTTCAAGAGCTCGAGGCGGTCTTCCGCGGCGCTGGTTGGAACGTCATCAAGGTGCTCTGGGGCTCGGATTGGGACGCGTTGCTCGCGCGCGATATTGACGGCGCGCTCGTCAAGCGCATGGGCGAAGTCGTCGACGGCGAGTATCAGCGCTACGTCGTCGAAGACGGCGCGTATCTGCGCAAGCATTTCTGGGGCGCCGATCCGCGGCTCCTCGAGATGGTGCATCACTTGTCAGACGACGAGCTGACGAAGCTGCGCGTCGGCGGACACGATCCGCTCAAGGTCTATAACGCGTATCGCTCGGCCGTGTTGCATCAGGGCGCGCCGACCGTCATTCTCGCGCGCACGATCAAGGGCTACGGCTTGGGCGAAGCCGGCGAGGGCAAGAACGTCACCCACCAGCAGAAGAAGATGAACGAGACGGATCTCAAGCATTTCCGGGACCGTTTTGGCATTCCGATTTCCGACGATCGCGTCGCCGACGCGCCGTTCTACCGTCCTGACGAGAACAGTGCCGAAGCGAAATACATGAAGACCCGGCGTCAGGCGCTCGGCGGATTCGTGCCGCGACGCACGACGACCGCGCCGCCAGTCCCGGTCGCGCTCGACGAGGCCTTCGAGGAATTTCAGCACGGCACCGAGGGCCGCAAGGCCTCAACGACGATGGTGTTCGTGAAGATGTTGTCGAAGCTGCTCAAGGACAAGGATCTGGGCAATCTGGTCGTGCCCATCGTGCCGGACGAGGCGCGCACCTTCGGCATGGATCCGCTCTTCCGAGCCGTCGGCATCTACTCCAGCATCGGCCAGCTCTACGAGCCGGTCGACATGGACCAGCTGCTGTACTACAAGGAGGCGAAGAACGGCCAGATCCTCGAGGAGGGGATCACCGAAGCCGGATCGATTTCGTCGTTTGTCGCCGCGGGAACGGCGTATGCGACGCACGGGATCAACACGATTCCATTTTTTATCTTCTACTCGATGTTCGGCTTTCAGCGCGTCGGCGATTTCATCTGGGCCGCCGCCGATGCGCGTTGCCGCGGATTTCTGATGGGTGGCACCGCAGGCCGCACGACGCTGGCCGGCGAGGGACTGCAGCACCAGGATGGACACAGCCACGTGCTGGCACTCGGCGTGCCCACCTGCCGCGCGTACGATCCGGCGTTTGCCTTCGAGCTCGCGGTGATCATCCAGGACGGCATCAAGCGCATGTATGCCGACGGCGAGCAGTGCTTCTACTACATCACCGTGATGAACGAGCAGTACGACATGCCGGCGATGCCCGCCGGCGCCGCCGAGGGCATCGTCAAGGGGCTGTACAAATTCAAGTCGTCTGGGAATTCGTCCGCGAAGGCCAAGGCGCAATTGCTCGGGAGCGGCACGATCGTCAACGAAGCCGTCAAAGCGCAGGCGATTCTCGAGAAATACGGCGTCGCGGCGGACGTGTGGAGCGCGACGAGCTATAACGAGCTCTATCGCGACGCCCATCGCGTCGATCGCTGGAACATGCTGCATCCGTCGGCGGCTCAGAAGGTGCCGTACGTCACCGAGTGCCTGGGAAATGCGCCTGGCGTCGTCGTCGCCGCGTCGGATTACTTGAAGAGTCAGCCCGACATGATCGCGCGCTGGATCGGCAAGCCGATGATCACGCTCGGCACCGACGGCTTCGGCCGGAGCGAGGATCGGGCGTCGCTCCGCAACTTCTTCGAAGTCGATGCGAAGCACATCGCCGCGGCGACGCTCGCGGCGCTCTTGCGCGAGAAACAAATCGACGGCAAGGTCGTGGCGAAGGCGTTCAACGAGCTGGGGATCGACGGCGAGAAGCCGGATCCGGCGATTTCATAGACGGCACTGGGCGCTCGGCATCCGGCACTCGTTGGGTGCCCGGCTCACTCGGAGACTGAGCGCCGAATGCCTGACCGCGAACGCCGAGCGCCGCGTGCCGATTTTGAGGGTATCCATGTCCACTGAATTCAAACTTCCTGAGCTTGGCGAGAACGTCGAGAAGGGCGATGTCACGCGCGTGCTAGTCGCGGTCGGCGATCTCGTCAAGGTCGATCAGTCGGTGGTCGAGCTCGAGACCGACAAGGCGACGATTGAAGTGCCGTCCACCATTGGCGGCCGCGTCGCTGAAGTCAAGGTCAAGGCCGGCGACAAGGTCAAGGTCGGTCAGGCCATTCTTGTCATCGACGAGGCGGCCTCGGGTGCGACGGCTGGCGCGCCGGCACCATCACCGACCGCGCAGGCCGCTCCCAAGCCGGCAACGGCCGCCGCGCGTCAGGAAGCGGCGCCGAGACCCGCGCCGGCGCCTGCACGGCCGGAGCCGGAGCCGTCACGCCACGATGTCGTCGATATCAACACGGCGAGGTCGGCGGCGGCGCGTCCGTCAGAGCCGAAGCCTGCGCCCGCCCGAGTGGACGTACCCGCCAGCGGCGGCGGATCCGCAGCTGCCGCGCGTTCGATCGCGCCGGCCCCTGCAGGCGCGGCCGTGCCGGCCGCGCCGTCGGTGCGCCGGTTCGCGCGTGAGTTGGGTCTCGACATTGCCGATGTGGCCGGCACCGGTCCCGGCGGCCGCGTGGGACCGGAAGACGTCAAGGAGTACGTCAAGTCCACACTGACGTCGTCTGCTGCCGGTGGCGCAGGAGTCCGCCGCGCGCCGCTGCCCGATTTTTCGAAGTGGGGCGACATCGACGTGCGGCCGATGAGCAACATCCGCCGCAAGACCGCCGAGCAGCTCAGCCTGGCCTGGCAGGCGCCTCACGTCACGCAGCACGATCGCGCCGACATCACAGCGCTCGAGGAATTCCGGCACGCCTACGGTCCGAGGCTGGAAAAAGCCGGCGCCAAGTTGACGGTCACCGCCATCGTGATCAAAGTCTGTGCGGCCGCGATTGCGCGCTATCCCCAGTTCGCGTCGTCGGTCGACATGGCGAACAGCGCGATCGTCTTCAAGAAGTATTGCCACATCGGCGTCGCCGTCGACACGCCCAACGGACTGCTCGTGCCGGTGATCCGCGACGCCGACCGCAAGAGCATCACCGACATCGCGATCGAGTTGGCGTCGCTGTCGCAAAAGGCGCGAGACAAGAAGCTCAGTCTCGATGAGATGTCGGGAGGCGTGTTTTCAATCACGAATCTCGGCGGCATCGGCGGCACGTCGTTCACGCCGATCGTCAATCAGCCCGAAGTCGCCATTCTCGGACTGTCGCGCACGGCGACTGAACCAGTCTGGAAAGACACTGCCTTCGTGCCGCGACAGATGCTGCCGCTCTCACTCTCATACGATCACCGCGCGATCGACGGCGCCGACGCCGCAAGGTTTCTTAGATTCGTCGCTGATGGCTTGGAACAGCCGTTGACAATCGTCCTCTAGTCAACTTTGAACTCAGAACTTGGAACTCAGAACGGCGGAATATGATTCCTGCCATCCGTTTAGGCGAAAATGTTGCGCCGAAGGCGCCACGACTGTTCTTAGTTCAGAGTTCTAAGTTCAAAGTTGTCCATTAACTTGTCATGTCTTCATACCAATTAGTTGTCATCGGTGCGGGTCCTGGCGGCTACGCCGCGGCGTTTTATGCGGCGGATCTCGGGCTGCAGGCCGTGCTCGTCGATCCCGAGGCGAACCCGGGCGGCGTCTGTCTGTATCGTGGATGTATTCCGTCGAAGGCGCTGCTCCACGTGGCGAAGCTCATCGGCGACGCGAAACACGCCTCGTCGGTCGGCGTGGCGTTCGGCGAGCCGAAGATCGACCTCGACGCGCTTCGTGCCTTCAAGAACAAGGTCGTCCAGCAGATGACCGGCGGCCTGGGCCAGGTCGAGAAGATGCGCAAGGTCGCGTACGTGCAGGGCACGGCGTCGTTCGTCGACGCGCACACGCTCAGCGTTGATCTCGTCAAAGGAGGCAAGGACACCATCACGTTCGAGCACGCGATCATCGCCACTGGATCGCGTCCATCCACGGTGCCGGGCTTGTCGATCGACAGTCCGCGTGTGATGGACTCGACCGCCGCGCTCGACTTGCCGGACGTGCCGAAGGCGCTGCTTGTCGTCGGCGGCGGATACATCGGACTCGAGCTCGGATCGGTCTACGCCGCGCTGGGCACGAAGGTCACCGTTGTCGAGATGACACCGGGGCTGCTGCCGGGCGCGGATCGCGATCTCGTGCAGTTCCTCCATCGCCGTCTGGAGCAGACGGTTCATAAGATCCTGCTCAACGCGCGGGTCGTCGAGATGAAGGACGGCAAGGACGGCGTCACCGTCAAGATCGAGGGCGGCCCGGCGGCCGACTCTGGACAGCCGGCGTTGACCGACGCCGACAAGACCCAGACGTTCGATCGCGTGCTGATTTCGGTGGGCCGGAAGCCGAATTCTGCGATCCCCGGCCTCGACAAGACGAAGGTGGCGATCGGTCCGCGCGGATTCATCACGGTCGATCCCTCCCGGCGCACGGCGGAACCCTCCATCTTCGCGATCGGAGACGTGGTGGGCGAGCCGATGCTCGCGCACAAGGCGTCGCACGAGGCGCGCGTGGCGGTGGACGTGATCGCCGGGCACAAAGCCGTGTTCGAGCCGCAGGCGATTCCCGCCGTCGTCTTCACGGACCCGGAAGTGGCCTGGTGCGGACTGACCGAGACCGAAGCCAAGGCGCAGGGACGGCAGGTCGAGATCGCGAGATTTCCGTGGGCCGCGCTCGGCCGCGCGGTTGCGATCGATCGGCCGGACGGCGTGACGAAGCTCGTCATCGAGCCCGGCACCGAGCGCATCCTCGGCGTCGGCATCGTCGGTTCCGGTGCAGGCGAATTGATCGCCGAGGGCGTCCTCGCCGTCGAGATGGCCGCCAACGCGACGGATCTGAAACTCACGATCCATCCGCACCCCACGCTGTCGGAAACGCTCATGGAGGCGGCCGAAGTTTTCTTCGGCCAGTCAACGCACGTCTACAAGCCGAAGAGAAAGTGACCCAGACCCTCCGCGTAGCCGCAGGTCCTGCACTTTTTTCTCACCGTCGCCGATGGTGATTTTCAGCGACGCGGCGACGACCTGATCCAGGAAGCCGACGTCGCTGAGATCCGGCGGATCGGTGTCGGCGATGGCGCCGACGGCGTATTCGCCGGGCGGCAGGCCGGTCACTCGATATTTGCCGTCGAAGGTCGGATGCACTTGCCGAATCCGCCGCGTCGCCGCCGGCCAGAGCGATCGGTCCGTCGTGATGACGAGCACCATGTATCCGGCGGCAGGCTTCCCGTCGCCGTCGACGAGCGCGCCCGACAGATCAGTGACGCGGTCCGTGAACGTGAGAAGCAGGCCCTGGATGTTCTCGTCGGGCAGGATCTCGAGGGATGAATCGAGCAGATCGTGCCCGTTCAGCACGGCGGACTTCAGCGACCAGTACGGCGCGTTTGGGCCGCCGCCCGTCACGCCGGACGGCACCGACGCGCCGACGCGATACTTCCCAGGCGTCACACCGACGATCTGAAATGTGCTGTCCGGCTTGACCGACGGCGACGCCGGATTCGATCCGCCGTTCGGCACCGTCGGCGAGAGATTGACGCGCGCACGGGCCAGATCGGACGGAGGTGTGAGCGTCGCCGCCTCGAACGCGACGCGGCCGGCGACCGTCATGCCCGGACGAAGCGACAGGATCACGTCGCTGACATCCTGACCGCTCACCGTCAGATCGATCGACGCCCACAAATCCTGATTGAGCGACGCGGCTGTGATCGCCGCCGGTCCCTGGATGGGCATCGCGGCCACTGGTCCAATCATGGGCGGCGGGGGAGTCGGCGGTGGCGGCGGGATCCCCGGCGATGGCGACCCTCCGCCGCGCCCACTCTGCGTGCGCGCCATCAGGCGATAGTTGCCGGGCGGCACGTTCTGCGCCGAGAACTTTCCCTGACGATCGGACGGCGACGGGCGCGTGATGTTCGTGCCCGACAGCGGGACGGACTGAATCGGCGTCATCGTGAATTGGACGCCCTGCACCGGCTGTCCGTCAGGACCATCCACCGTGCCGTCGACGCGCGCGGTCGGCACGAGCGCCAGCGAGAAGTCGACGCCGGACTTTTCTTCGCTGATGGCCACCGTCACCGGCGTCGCGACGGCCGGATCCGTCGTGCCCGGATAAAACACTGGAGCGTAGGTCACGGTGTGGCCCGGCGGCGGCGCGCCAGAGCTCGCCGGCTGCTGCGCCGCGGTCATCCCCGGTCCGGCCGCTGCCGGCGACGCCCGCAGCTGCTGCGAGGCCCACTGCATTTCGTCGGCGGTAATCTGCCGCAGCGCCGAGTTGGGTCCCATGTTCTGCGGCGCCGCGCCGATCACGTACGAGCCGGGCTGCAATCCCCAAATGCGATAAATTCCACGGTCGTCGGTCGAGCTTCCGCCGTTCGACGCGGCGACGGCCAGCGATCGCTCGCCGTTGGTCATTCGGTATTCGTACACGTTGACGCGCACATCCGGTTGGGGCCGGCCGTTCGCATCGAGAATCATCCCGGTGATCGCCGCGCCGTGCGTCATCGTGATGGTCAGGTCGGTGACCTTCTGGCCCGCCGCCAGCTGCACTGCCGAGCCTGGTCCACGGCCCGGCCGCCGCGCGCCGTAGAAGCCGGTCAGGAAGCCGGGCCGCGAGGCCGTGACCGAAAAATCGCCTGGCGGCAGCGACGCAAACAGAAACCGTCCCTGATCGTCGGTCATCGTCTGCATCGCTTCGCGGCCGCCGCGGCCGTTCGGCACTTCAGGACCGCCGCCGAGCGTCACCGTTGCGCGCCGGACTGGATGATGATTCGAGTCGTCGGTCACGACCATGCCGGCGAGCACGGCGGTTCCAACCGGCGGAGGCACGACGGTGTCGCGCGACTGCTGTCCGGCCCACGTCAAGCCGAGCGCCAGCAAACACAACGTCAGTGTGAGGAACGATCGGATGCGCGTCATCTATCTGACCTGACTCAGGCGCAAGTCCTGCGTCTTTTTCTCGCCCTCTGCGACGGTGATCCTCGCGCCGAATCGCGCGAGGTCGGCGACGACCGCCGGATCCTGCCAGTCGTTGGCCAGCTCATCAGAGATGGCGACGACCAGATAGTCGCCAGGCAGGACTGAAGTCTTATAGGTGCCGTCGCTGCCCGTGTGGGTCTGCCGCGTCGCGCGCGAGCTCATGCCGTTGTCGATCCACGCCTGATAGTTCATCGGCATGATCAGCACAAAGCCATTGGGCTCGGGCGAGCCATTCGTACCTTGCACGACGCCGGAGAGCTGCGTCTGCTTGTCGGTGTAGGTGATCACGACGCCGCTCAAATCGGATCCTTCGAGCGACAGCGGAATCACGTTCGCATCGCGGCCGTTGGCCATGATGGACTTCACGATCCAACCTGGTCCCGGCGATCCGCTCGCGTTGATCCAGTATTTTCCGGGCAGATATTCCATCGACGTGAATCCGCCGTCGGGGTGGACGCGCGTCGGTTGATTTGGAAATCCACTGCGCGGATCGACCGGCGTGAAGTTGATCGTCATCTGCTGCAGACGATCGGCCGTCGGCCGCGGCAGCGCGCCGTCGAATTCCAGCCGGCCGTTCACCCGAATGCCATTGCGAAACGTCACCTGCACGTTCGAGACGTCTGCCTCGGCGACAGTCACCGACGTCTCCGCCCAAAGCGTCGGCTCGACCACTTGCGCCTGAGCGGGCGGCGCGGTGACCCGCGCGACGCCATTCGCGTTGACCGACATCGGTGGCGGCGGCGGCGGCGCCATCGGCTGCGGCCGCGGCACCTTCTGCGCGCGAAGCACGTACTGGCCAACGGGCACACCGAGGAACGTGAATTGTCCGGCACCGTCCGTTGCCGTCGTCGACGTCTCGTATCCGTTATCGGACGCGTAATCCCGCGCGTCCATCGGAATCAGCTTCAATCCGATCCCGGCCGCCGGTCCGTCCGGTCCCGACAGCGTGCCGCTGACGCGCGAAGTCGCAACGAGACGCAGCTGCAGATCGACGCCCGATCGTTCGTCGCCCGAGCCGAGCGTGATCACTTGCGCCTGCGTCGAGGTGGTCGACGACGGGTAGTACTCCGTTTGGTAGACCATGATGCGGCCGGTATCTGTTGGCCGCGGCGCCAGGCGCGCCAGCGCGTTGCCGGGCTGCACCTGATCGTTGCCGACCTTGTAGCCGGCGCCGGCCGGTATCGGTGCGCCGGATGTCTGGAGGTCCATCATGAACGTCTGGATCTTCTGTCCGATGTCCTGACCCGGCTGGCCGTTGCCCTGACTCATGATCATCTGCTGGTACTGATCCACCAGCGACGTCGGCACCGACGTCGTCGTCGACGGCACCGCGACGACGTAATCGCCCGGCGTGAGCGTACCGAAGCGGTAGATGCCGCGATCATCGGTCTGGGCGGAATTGCCTGGCGTGAGCCGTCGCTGGCCGTTGACGATGGTCCGGCGCAGCACGCGGACGTTGACGTTGACCAGCGGATCGCCGAACTCGTCGACGACCGTGCCGGTGATGGCGCCGAGCTTCCAGATTCTGAGCGTCGCGTCAGGAAAGCGCTGGCCGTTGTCGAGGTCGAGCGAGCGCGAGGGGCCGTTCGGTTTGCGCTGGCCGTATCCTCCGCCCGTGTAGCCAGTGGCGCTCGCGTTCAAATTGAATGTGCCCTTCGGCAAATCGTGGAACATGAACCGGCCGTCGCCGTCAGTCATCACGCGCTGCACCGGCACTTGCTGGTTCATGCCGCTCACGTTGATGGTCTGGCCGTTGACGGTGATGGTGCGGGACTGTCCGCCGGCGCCAGAGATTCCCGCGGATCCAGTGCCGGCGCCCAGTCCGGTTCCGGTCGTGCCGTGGTTCGGCGCCGTCCCTGCGCCTTGACCAGTCGGCGGCGTGACCGAGGCGCTGCCGTTGAGGCTCACGATGGCGCCAGCGACGGGGCGGCCGGTCGAGCCGTCGACGACTTGTCCGACGATCAAGGCTGTACCGGTGGGTGGTGGAAGCTGATTCACTCCTGGTCCGCCACCGCGCTGGGGCATGGCGGGCTGCGCCGGGATAACTTGCACCTCTTCTATTTGCCGCGCGCTCGCGCCCACGCCGATGCCGGCGGCCGCGGCCGCGACGAGTAGCGTGGCACCGAGAATCGCTCTTTGGGTCATCGGTCCATATCCGGGACTGGTCCTCGTTCGCTCAGTCGCGAACCACTGTTTTGATCGATACCACGACATCGATATCGGATCGAGTCTCGCCCGCGCGCAGCACAATCGGCCACGCCCCCGGCAGGTCGAGGGCCTCTGGATAGTAGACGGTGCCCGAGGGAATCGCGTTGGCCGCGGCAGGTCGCGGCGTGGACCTGGCCGCCGTGGGCAGGGTACTTCCGAGCCGCAGTTGCGCGAGCGCCCATTCGATGTCCCCCGGGGTCGTCACGCGATGTCCGTCTGCGGATTCGGCCAGCGTGAAGCGAACGACGAATGTGCCTGGCGCCAGGCCCCAGAAGCGATATTCGCCGTGCAGGTCGGTCACCGTGCGTGGCTGGCCGCTGAAGGCGCGGGCGGTATTGAGCAGCGGCGCCGTGCGCGGACCCGCGGTTTCGAGCACTTCGATCAGAGCGCCAGCCACGGGCCGCCCGCGCCGGTCGCGAACGTGTCCAGCGATCGCGGCCGTCCGCGGCATCTTGATCGTGACGGACATGTTTCGCTGACCGGCCGCGAGCTCGATCGTGGCCGCGGGCTTCTGACCCGCACGCGTCGATCCGTAGTACGTCGTCACGAATCCCAGCTTGGTCACGGTCAGCGAGAAGCGGGCGCGCGGCAGCACGGAGAACGAGAATCGTCCTTGCTCGTCCGTCATTTCCGTGCGGCCGATGCCCGACGCCGAGTCGACCATCGACACGAGAGCCCGGCGGACGGGATGAGCCGTCTGATCGTCAGCGACGACGGCGCCGGCGAGTGTCGGGCTCGCGGTGTCCTGAACGGCCCCGCGCGCCGCGAGCGTCGCCGTCGCGACGAACAGGATCAGACAGAGAGCGCGCCGCACTCGAGACGCGGCGGTCATTGCTGTCTCCGAAGGACGAGATCGATCCCGTCGACGTCGTTGGCGCCGACGGTGAGCGGACGCGAAATCGCGAGCGGAATGTGGTCGATCCAGGCGCGGTCGGCGGCGATCGTGTAATGACCGGGGAAGACGCCGAGAATCGTGAATCGGCCGAGCGGGTCAGTCGTGCCTGACACGCTTGTGACTGTGCTGCCGCCGTCCGGAATCAGTCTCACGATCTCGTGCGACACGGGACCGCTCGGAGCGGACAGCCGTCCCGAGACTCGATAGGTCTCGATCAACCGCGGATGGATGTCGACGTCGAGTTGCTCTGCGCCTGGCGGCAGGCTCACGATGCGAGCGGCCGACGGCGTGATCGCATCCGGCGCGAACGTGCTTGGGTAGACTCTCAATCGCGCCCCCGGCGCCGGAGGCGGCACGAGACGGGCGAGCGGGCCCCAGGGTTGGATTTCCGCGTTGCCGACATGGAAGCTTCCGGTGGCCGAAAGACGCGACGCGAGTCCGCTCGTCGACAGCCCCCCGCCCAGCACCGCGAGCACGTCCGGCATCTGGTTGCCCGACGTCACGTAACTTGACGTAACGAGCGCCGTGTAATCCCCTGGCGCCGCGTCGACCAGCCGATACATGCCGCGGTCGTCGGTTCTGAGGAGGTCTGATCTCGAATCGAAGTCGCCGTTGACGGCCAGCCGGCGGGGAAGCACTTGCACGTCGACGCCGACGATCGGGTCGCCGGCTTCGTCGAGCACGCGTCCGCCGATCGTCACGGCGCGCGTGAGCACAATCGACGCGTCACCGATGCGCTGACCGGTGCCGACATCCAGGATGACCGGTGGTCCACCAAATCCCGAGCTGCGCGCGGAGAGGTCGAAATGTCCGGCTGGAATGTCGGAAAACACGAATTGTCCGTCGGCCGTGCACTCGACGGTCGCCCTGAAGGAGACGTCGGACGGTGGAGGCGCCGTCGGTGACGCTGCGACTCCGGACGGCGCCACGATCCGTCCTTGCGCGTCGAACGCACCAGTCGACGCCGCCGGCACTCGCTCCGACGAAGACAAATCGGACCGGTGGGTGGCGAGCGTCACCATCGCTCGCGGGATGGGCTGCTTGGCGGCGGCTTCGATGACGCGGCCGAGAATGAGCCCGGTCCCCTTCGCTGCGGCCGGTGCCGCCGGATTTGGGCCGCGGCCGGCCTGGCCGGGCGGCACCGGCGCCGGCACTCGCTGGGCGATGCCGGGGGACATGCCGGCAAGGACCACCGCGGCGGCTACGATCACGCGTCGGCGCACGTCATCCCCACTTCAGGCCACCATCATAGACACCGGATTGCTTCGTTTTGACGAACTATCCAACCGCCGCTAGATTGGGCGCGTGACTCTCGACGAGGCCATCGATCGCGTCCAGTTCGCGTATCCGCAGATCTATTTCGCCTGCCACACCCGCCACGCCCGCAAGCGCTCGAACGAGGGACGGGTCTCGGCCCGCGACTCCGAGTTGCTCGTGCACCTCGGTTTGGACGATCCAACGACGGTCTCGGCCCTGGCAGGGCACATGGATCTGGCGCGATCCACCGTGTCGGAGGCGATCACACGGCTCGAACGCCACGGGTATATCGAGAAGCGCGCCATGCGCGGGCGTGACCGGCGCCACGTCGGGCTGGTGCTGACGTCGAAGGGCATCGAAGTAATTCGATCGAGTTCGGTGCTGGAACCGGGGCGGCTTCGCGGAATCCTGGGACGTCTGCCACGGCGCGATCTCGCGCGAGTCATCGAAGGACTGTCGTTGTTCTCCGCTGCCTGTCGGAAGAGAAAGTAGACGATGCTGAAATGGGCGCTACTTGCCGCCGCCGGTGTGGCACTCCTCGTCGCTTCCATATTCGTCGTCGGTCTGATGCTGCCGACGGGACATCGCGCGTCGCAGACGATCGTCCTGGCCGCCGCGCCGCCGGTCGTATTTGCGGTCATCACGGATTTTGCGCGCACTCCGGAGTGGCGAACGGATCTGAAACAAGTCGAGATGCTGCCGCCTGAAACCGGCCGTACGCGTTTTCGGGAAGCAGGATCGCAAGGCGCGATCACCTATCGCGTCGAGATGATGGAGCCGCCGTCACGCCTCGTCACGCGCATCGCCGATCCGTCGCTGCCGTTTGGCGGCACATGGACGTTCGAACTGCGTCCGAACGGCGCGGGCACCGAGCTGACGATCACCGAGGACGGCGAAGTCTACAATCCCATTTTTCGATTTATGTCGAAAGTGATCTTCTCGCCGACGGAGACGATTGAGAAGTATCAGAAGAACCTGAAAAGACGCGTCGACAAATAGCGCGGGCGGAAAACATCTTTCACGCAAAGACGCGAAGCACGCACAGAAGAAACAAACTCTTCGACTCGGTCCCTTGATGCGATCGGCTACTCTCTGATTTCTGTCAGCGCCCGCCTGAACACACTTCGCAACATCGCCGCAGTCAGGCGTCCGGTATGCGTGTTCTGCCGGCTCGGGTGGTAGGACGCGACGATGGTCGGCGCGGCGTTCAGGCGATAGACGCCGGCGTGTTCGAAGACCGGCCGCTTCGACGGCCATCCGCCACTGCGTTTCAACCGTTCCACGTGACGCTCGGCGATCAACCGCCAGCAGGCGTCGAACGCGAT
>Ga0070731_10002016_pt1 | contig 20048 bp, 14 predicted proteins | sample Coa_R1_2_FD_66448 | JGI IMG/M metagenome (GOLD analysis project Ga0070731, IMG submission 66448) | Surface soil microbial communities from Centralia Pennsylvania, which are recovering from an underground coalmine fire - Coalmine... | ecosystem: Environmental > Terrestrial > Soil > Unclassified ... | reverse complement strand
CGACGCGCACGAATTGCCAAGTGCGTCAATTCTAGCGCACCAGTTTATTCGCCGATGGCGTCGCAATCTTGAAAGGTGCTCTAAGATCCTGACATTGGACGTCCATCTTCTCGACGGCACCTACGAACTCTTCCGCCACTATCACGCGCTGCCTCCGGCGAAAGACGCCTCGGGGCGTGAAGTCGCCGCCGTGCGCGGCGTGCTGCAGTCGGTGCTCGGCATGATCAACGGCGGCGTGACGCATCTGGGGGTCGCGACCGATCACGTCATCGAGTCGTTTCGCAACACGCTGTGGCGCGAGTACAAGACCAGCGCCGGCGTGCCGGCCAATCTACTCTCGCAATTTCCGCTGCTCGAAGACACGCTCACATCCCTCGGCGTCGTCGTCTGGCCGATGGTGGAGTTCGAGGCGGACGATGCGCTGGCGGCGGCCGCGGCGGTGTGCGCGGAGGATGCGCGGGTGAATCAGGTCGTCATCTGCACGCCGGACAAGGATCTCGCGCAGAGCGTGCGCGGCAATCGCGTCGTGCAGCTCAATCGCCGCACGCGCGTCATCCGAAATGAGGACGGCGTCGTCGACAGATTCGGCGTCCTGCCCACATCGATCCCCGACTACCTCGCGCTGGTCGGCGACTCGGCCGATGGCTATCCCGGCCTGGCGGGCTGGGGCGCGAAATCGGCCGCGGCGGTGCTCGCGAAGTTCGGCCACATCGAGTCGATCCCATCCGACTGGCGCGAGTGGCATGTGAACGCGACGAGTCCGGCGAAGCTTGCCGAAACACTTGCGCGCGATCGCGATCGCGCGCTGCTCTTTCGGACGCTCGCGACGCTTCGGACGGATATTCCGCTGCTAAACAGCGTCGACGATCTGAAATGGCGCGGACCGAAGCCGGGCTTCACCGCGCTCGCGACGGCGCTCGACGCGGCGAAGAGCACGAGCACGGCGCCGCCCGCCCGGTAACACCGAATCGAGCCGGCCATCCGCCGGCACGACCGTGGGGCGAGCCGCGCTGCGCCGTCAGCGCTCCGTCGACACGGTGATCAAATATCCGGTCGGATCCTGCAGATCGAACGACCGTGCGCCGTACTGATCGCGCGGCTCGGATGCGAGCGTGCCTCCGCGCGCCTTGATGCCGTCGGCCATCCGGTCGATGTCCTGAGTCGTGTACCAGTACAGACGGATGCCCTGGCCTTTCACGCGGTCGCGGCCCTTTTTCCAATCGTCCTGACCGAGATACAGCGAGGCATCGCCGGCCTTCATCTCCACGCCGCGCAGCACGCCTTCGTGCTCCCAGCGCTCGACGACGGAATATCCGAGCACGTCGGTGTACCAATTCACACTCGCCGCGATGTCGTCGACGGTCAGGCTCGCCACAGCGGAGCGAAGGTGCATGCCTTTCGGTTCGGACTTCTTCGCGGGGGCTGCCTTCGCGCGCGCTGCCTTCGCCGGCGCGGACTTCGCAGCCGATTTTTTCGCGGCGGCCTTGGGTCGGGACTTCGCGCGCGTGGTCTTGCTCTTTTTCTTCGTGCTGGTAGCCATCTCGATCCTCCGGAGAATGTGTCTGCCTCAGTCTAGTCGAACCGGAATGAAATCTCTGACCGCTGGGCTCGCCTGACCCGCGGCGCTTCTTGTATTCTGGAATTCTTATTCTGTTCGCGTCATTTCCATTCATCAGGAGGCTCGCGTGCGAATTCTTCCCATCCGTGTAGTAGGTGTGAGTATGGCCCTCGTGGGCGCGTTGGCGATGCCGGCGTCGGCCCAAACGACGCAATCGCAAACACAGACGGCGACAAGCGGCTCATCCGATCAAGCGCTCGGACTCGCCTACAGCATCGAGCGTCTGAGCGGCGTGACGTCCGGTGCGGGTTTCACCGCCGACTACGACAAGAAGGTCGCCGGCGTCGGACAGAACCTCGGCCTCGACGCGGCCGGAGAATTCGGCATCAATCACTTCGCGAACGGAACGCACGAGGCCTTCCGCGGCGGCGTGAGGTTCGAAGACGACGCCACCAAGAAGCTGACGCCGTTCGGCGAATTCATGATCGGCGGATTGCACTTCACCGGCGGCACCGACTTGACGTTCATCGTCGGGGGCGGCGCCAACATCGCGCTGGCGCAGCATGGCGCGAAATCGAAGTGGCTGCTTCGCGTGCAGGCTGATATTCCCGTGACGATGGTCACCGGCGGTCACGTGTCGGGCGTCCGATTCGACGTCGGCGTCGCGATTCCGCTCGGGAAGTAGGATCGCGCCCGGCTGCTGGCGAGGGCCGGCAGCCGGGTCGGTTCACCAATCTAGCGCCGCCCGGTCGGCGCGACCTTGATCTCCCTCCAACCCGCGCCTGGCGAATTCTCGCTGTCGGTCTGCAGAATCCTCTGGTCGGAGTTGACGTAGGTGTGCGCGTAGCTGTTGTCGAGAAATCCGTAGCGCGTGCCCGTGGACGGATTCACATAGTCCGAGGTGCCGCGCACCGCATATTCGTCGTACTTGTCGATGGCCGCCATCGTGTCCTTCGATCGCTGCTGCCCTGACTGAAACAGGCGATCGCTGGCGGCCGAGAGCGCCTTGCCGTTCTCGATGATCGCTCGCGACACAATCGCGTTCTGTTGGGCGACGATGCGATCGAAGTCGCGGGTGGTGGCGTCTTGTTTCGCCTGCCAGTTACGATCGATCGTGAAACTGGCGACCGCGTGAGTGAGAATGCCGTAGGCGCCCGCTGCTCGTGCCTGGGGCGCGATGAATCCGACGAGCGCTTTCACGTCCCAGAGCGAGCTGATCTGACTTTGGACCAGCTCGGTCGCGGCGAACACATATCCCGCCGCGGGCGCGCCCTTCTCTGAGCACGCGAAACTCGCCTCGCCCGCCAGAATCGTCGCCTTCACGCCGCCTTGCGCGTATGCCATGTCGATCGCGTGGCTCGAATCGGGCCTCGGCTTCGCGCTCGTGCGCGTCACCGCGGAACAGCCGCGCGCGATGCGCTCGGCGCCCCAATCGCTCGCAAACGCTTCGCCGTTTTCATAGCGGCGGATGCGCATCTGCACGCCTTGGCCTGGACTGTAAATCATGCCCTCACGCAATCCGGCCATCGCCATCATCTGCGTCGGCAGCGTGAACACCGGAACGTCGACGTCGCCGTAGAACAGCGTGGTTGCGCCGTCGGGCGACACCGCCGTCACGCCGACGCGAATCTCGACTGCAGACATTCGACGGCTGCCACCGGTCACGTGCCAACCGGCTGGCATATCGATCGCGAACGCGTGCTCGACCGGATCCGTGAAGCGCTGCCACTCGACGTCAGGACGCGCGGGCGATTTGGCGGCGCCGCTCGCCGGCTGCGCCGCACTGTTGCGCCCGCTCTGGACGGCCGCGCTCGTTCCGCTCGACTCTTCGCCTCGTGGCGACGCGCAGCCCGCGGCGATGGCAGACGCGAGAAAAAGTGTGACCAAGCTGAGCCGGTGGCGCATACGAAGATTATCGGCCGCTCGTGGCTTGTGGACGCCCCGTCTGCGAGTTACGATCGCCAGACCTCTCGCGAAAGTGGCGGAACTGGCAGACGCGCCGGACTTAGGATCCGGTGGCCGAAAGGCCTTGGGGGTTCGACTCCCCCCTTTCGCACCAATCTCTATTTGTTGATCTGACAAGGGGCACCGAGGCCGATTGCGCTCATGTCGAGCTGCGATCCGGCTTCCGTGAGCGACAAGCAGGCCGTCACGTTCTCGGCGCGATAGCCCTGCCAGATTCTAGTACGTCGAGATAGGTCGACGCGAACGCGCGTTCATTTTCTCGGCCTTGACCTAAAACGGCGAATTCCAACCGCAAGGCCAGTGGCCAGCAATATCGCCGAGCATGGCTCTGGCGATGCGGTTAGCTGGATTGAGAGACGCTCCTCATCGATGACCGTTTGACCGTCGGGACTCGTGACGATGAATTCTGGCCCGCCGATGTGGATGGAAGAAGGCTGTTCGGTTGGAAAGAAGTCGCCAAGCCCTGGCCAACCGATGCGAAGGCCGTCCGGGAAGCCGAAACCGTTGAATCCATCGCTGAGATCGAGAGCGACTCTGTTGTCGCCTGGTTGGGGATTGTTGTCTGGAAATGGGCCTTGCCATCGGAAAGCGAATGCTTCTGCGGGTGCGCCTGGCACGTAGAAGCTGCAAGCCTGCGTGAAGTAGATGCCCCAGCCGAAAATCATGCCCGTTTGGTAGGTGAAGCCCCCGACAGTTAGGCTCAACGAACTCTCGTAGAACCCCTGATCTGGGAAATTACTGCAGAGAGGATTGTTCGTCGCGTTTACAGTCCAATCAAGAATGACCGGAGTGCCTGGTCCAAATAAATCCGTGCCCTGAAGCAGCGGCTGCGAGAGGGTGCCGAAGAACTCCCAGGTTACGGCACTGGCAGCCGCGGGACTTGCGAACAGCAAACCCAGAATTAGACCGAGGCCGAGCAATCGAGCGCGCATGGGGAGCCCTCCATTGACGACGGGACGCGCGCCGATTCGCGCTCGCCTCAGCGGTGCAAGCGGTGAGCCGCGCCCGTTATGCCCACTTTTCGGGGAACACATCCATTACTCGCTACGGACGCAGACATTTCGCAGCACGTTGGCAGACATCACCAAGCGGAAGGCCTTTCGCCCTCACCCAGTACGTGTGTCTGCGAAAGGCCCAATTCACCAAAGAAAAGTAAGCAGGCGTAGACTCAGCTGGGTAGGGCCATGATGTTTACGCCGATTATCCGATTCCCGAATCTCGACGCCTACGACTCGGTGGAGTTTCGGCTGCCGCATCGGAAGGGCCAGTGCAAGGACGGCTGGCAGTGTGAATTGCACCCGGACACGCCGTGGCAACACGAGAACTGTGCGGGACCGAGAATGCCGTGTTCACACCCCAAGTGCCCAGACCGACGCCGCGACATGGAATAATTGATCGCTGTCAGCCGGTCCATGTACCGCCAAATCAGCGGCTTATTGGGTCTGCAAACGACCCAATCCTGCTATGCTGCCAGCCCAATGCCCGGAAAGACGTGTCGCGTGTCATTCCGCGATGGTGACGGCGTCCGTCACTCCGTTGATCGTGAGGCCGAGACGCTCTACGAGGCTGCCGCGCTGGCGCTGAAACGCTTCAAGAAGTCCGAGTGGATCGGCGACATCGGCGCGGGCACGCGGATCGACATCGAGATCATCGAGCCGCCCGTGTCGCATTTTCTGTTGTACGGCCAGCTGCAGACGTGGCTCAACGGCGGCGCGGAGACTCCGGCTGAGGCGGTGAGGAAGAAGAACCTGAAGGAGCTATTGGCGTTGTAGATCACAGCGTCGAATCGTCGTGTCGAATTGCGCGTATTCTTTCGACGGCTTCGGCATCCTGCCTCCATAATACGCCTAGCATCCGCACAACAGGCCCCCTAGATGGATGGCAAGATACCCGGCCAACCCAATACAAGAAACACGTGTGGGAGTCCTTGGGACCGGCTTCAGTCTTCTCCAGCCGAATATGCCCGCGTAAGCAAGAGCGCAGGATATGGCCCAACTAGATACGGTTTCGAGATTGTGAGAATCATTGTTTTCTATGTTTTGATGGACCGCGTCTGGAGAGCGCGTAACGTCGTGACCTGGAAAGTTACCAAGCGATTTCTTTGGGTCTGCGGAGGAGTGACCACCTTGGCGCTCGCCTATTGGGGCATTAAACAGGCGGGTTCCGGGCTTGTCGCTGATTTTTCTTTCGCGCCAGGGTTTTCGAACGATCAGAAATCCCTCGTGATCCAGATCAGGAATACAGGTCATAGGCCATCGAAGAGCGCCAGATTCGACGGAATGATTGTGTGGCTGGGTGTAAGTAGCCAATCGCCACCGATAAGAACCATTCACATGGACCACGCAACGGCTATTGCGATTGATGAGCCTGTTGAACTTGGCAGAATTGCCCTCTTTGATGACGAGACGCTGAAGCCAGTTGTCGCCGGAACGGTAGGGGTTACTCTCACGGGTTATTTTAGGTTCGATGATGGATTTAGCACTACCGTCGAGAGACAGCGGTGCGATACCTACCAATCCGCCGTCTGGACGAACTGCGTCGAAAATCTCCCGCACACCACTATCCCTCCAGGAACTACAGGGGATCAGATCAATAGGATGTTGCAGGACCCTGCTACGCGAGACCAGATGTTGCGGGACATCCATGAACTCTTGAACCGAGAATATGACGCTCGACACCCGAGGCCCAGTAAGAATCAAGGCAAATAGAACGGCTAAACCGACTACCAGCCCTAGCCCAAATGAACCCGATCTGATTCCGGATTCGAACATCATTCGGCTCGATGGCCCGGTCGTTGCGACTCCGTTGCGCGGCCAAGCACTGAAATGTGCGTCCTAGCCGGTGCATGGCACGTCAGATAGTGGGTTTGCGAACGGCGACATCGGCGCGGGGACGCGAACTTCGCGGGGGCGAAGCCCCTGAAGGAAGAAAGTCCGGTGGCCGAAAGGCCTTGGGGGTTCGACTCCCCCCTTTCGCACCAAGAACCCTGTATTGACGACGACGCTTGTATGTTTGGCGCTGCTTGTATTGAGGCAACGCTTGCATTGACGCGTCAAGTGCTGAGTCGCTGCGCGAGCGGGCGAAGCCGAGCGAGCCCGCGCGAACGGAGCGGGGATCGCGGGGCCCCCGCGAGCGACCGCGGCGGCAGTTTCGGCCATGCCACAGCCTGGTGGTGTCCCGCCGGCAAAGTCGTCAGACAGGCCGTCGGTGCCGTGAAGACGAGCGGCGAGACGACGTAAAGTAGATCGTGCGACTGCGGTCGCGGGGTGTGTTTCAGTTCGGGTTGCGATGGAGGTCTTGATATGAAGCGAGTGATATCGGCTCTGGCAGTGGCGTGCGGCACGGCGGCGTTCGTCGCAGGATTGGCGGCTCAGGGCGGCGCCATGGGTAAGGTCACCGTGACGCTGGCTGACGGCACGGGCAAGTCGGTCGGCAAGGCCACGATCAGCGAAGTCAAGAAGGGTGTGTCAATCGCCCTCGACGTGAAGGGCCTGACGCCTGGCGAACACGCCATCCACTTCCATCAAAATGCCAAGTGTGAGGGGCCCGCGTTCGCCACGGCCGGCGGACACTTCAATCCCGACATGAAGAAGCACGGCCTCGAGAATCCGGACGGCCCCCATGCCGGCGACATGAAGAACTTCACGGTCGACGCGAAGGGCGCCGCGAAAGCGACGGTCACCGACGACCGCGTCACGCTCGGCAGCGGACCGAATTCGCTCTTCACCAACGGCGGCACGGCGATCGTCATTCACGCGAAGGCCGACGACATGAAGACTGACCCGTCGGGCAACTCCGGCGACCGGATTGCCTGCGGAGTTATCGCCAAACAGTGAACTGCCCCGCACATCGATGATCGGTGATCGGTAATTGATTAACGAAGAATCGACAATCGTTGATTGATAATCGGGCGATCCGAGATTACCGATTACCGATTATCAATTACCGATTACCGATTACCGATCCGATTCTCGATCGCCGATTCTCGATTCTTCGTTCATCAATTACCGATCACCGATCATCGATGTGCGCGTTGCGCCTTAATCGCCGCGCAACGCCGCCACCGGACTGACCCGCATCGCCCGTGCGGCGGGAATCATCGTCGCGGCAATTGCGACCACGAGCAGCCCGACAGACGTATAGACGAACGTCGCTGGATCGATCGCGCCCACGCCGAAGAGCACGTGTCCGAGATTTGGCGCCATCAGCAGCGACAAACCGATACCGGCCGCCACACCTGACGCGGCGAGTCGCACGCCGTCACGCAGCACCAGACCGAAGACCTGTCCGCTCGTCGCGCCGAGCGCCAGACGCACGCCGATCTCCCGGCGGCGCTCCGACACGCTGTACGCAATCACGCCGTACACGCCGACGGCGGCGACGATGACGGCGAGGCACGCGAAGAGCCCGACGATCGACGCGAGCGAGCGCGGCTCGTCCATCGACTGCGAGACGAGATCGTCCATCGTCTCGATCGCCGCGACCGGGACGTCGGGATCGACGTCGCGGACGGCCTGGCGCAGCGGCTGGACGATCTGCTCCGGCGCCACCGCCGTCTTCAGCACGAGATTCAGCCCCCCCGCCAGCTCCGGCACTTCCCAGTACGGCAAGAACGTCTGAAACCGCTGCGCGGATCTTGCGCCTGTCTGCTTCACGTCGTTGACGACGCCGACGATGTTGAACCACGGCGTTTGGGCGTCCTGGCTGAATCGGACGCGCCTGCCGAGCGGACTTTGGCCGGGCCAGTATTTGTCGGCGAGCGCCTGGTTGACGATCGCTACGTTGCCGGCTTCATTCGGCTGAAAGGGACGTCCCGACCGCAGCGTGATGCCAATCGCTTCGAAGTAATTCGCGCTGACGAGCCGGTACCACGTGCTCGATCCACCGCGCGGATCGACGGGCAGGCCCTCGGGCAGAAAATCCACGTCCGAATCGCCGGCGTTGAGCGGCACGATCGAAGACACCGCCGCGATGCGGACGCCGGGCACGGTCGCGATGTGCTCGAGCAGGCGATTGAAAAATGCCTGGCGATGCGCCTCGGTGGGATATTTCGCGGGATCGGGCCGCACGTATCCTGTGAGTACGTTGCGCGGATCGAATCCGAGATCGGCGCGTCGCATCTCGACGAACGTTCGGAGCAGCAGGCCCGCGCCGACGAGCAGCACCAGGGCGAGCGCGACCTCCGTCACGATGAGCGTGCGCCGCGCGCGCTGGCCACCGCCTGACGATCCGCGATCGCCTTCCTTCAGCGCGGGAACGACGCGAGATCGCGAGAGCTGGAACGCGGGCGCGAGACCGCAGAGTACGCCGACGCCAATCGTCAGCAGCACGCCGAACGCGAGCAGCCGTCCGTCGACCGTGACCTCATCCAGCCGCGGCGTGCCGGCCGGCGCGAGCGACACCAGCGCGTGCGTCGCCCAAATGCCCATCACGATGCCGACGCCGCCGCCGATGCCGGCGAGGACAAGACTTTCCGTGAGCAGTTGGCGAACGAGCCTGCGGCGCCCGGCGCCCAGCGCCGATCGCAGCGCGACTTCGCGGGCGCGGCCCGAGGCGCGCGCCAACAACAGATTGGCGATGTTCACGCACGCGAGCAACAGCACCAGCCACACGGCGCCGAAAAGCACGAGCAGCCCCACGCGAACGTTGCCGACGACGCGATCTTGCAGCGATATCAGGGTGACGCCGGCGTCGTGATTGCTGTCGGGATGTTCCGCCGCCAGCCGGCGCGCGAGCGTTGACATCGCGTTCGCCGCCTGCCCCATCGTCACGCCCGGCTGCAAGCGCGCGACCACGCGCAGGACGACGGCGCCGCGAGCCGGATTCGCGAGATTGAGTCGATCCGGCCGCCAGACCTCGACGATCGGCAGTACGGCCGGACGGAAATGCTCCGGCATCACGCCGACGATCTCGTGCGGCTCGCCGCCGATGGTGATGCGGCGCCCGAGCACGGACCGATCGCCGCCGAAACGGCGCTGCCAGAGCGCGTAACTGAGGATGACGACGCGCGGCGCATTGGGCATCGACTCCGCCGCGGTGAACGCGCGCCCGATCGCCGGCGCGACGCCGGCGACGTCGAAATAGCCGTCGGTGACCGCTTCGCCGCGGACCGGCTCAGGATCGCCCTCGCCGGTGAGAGCCGCCGTGAATCCGCGCACCGACGCCATCGAGGCGAAGACGTCCTTCTCGGCGCGCCAGTCGGCGAGATTGCCGGGCGTCGCCCACTCGTCCACCGGGCCGCCGCGCGCGTGCAGATCCTGCCAGAGCGTGACGATGTGGTCGGATTGCGGATAGGGCAGCGGTTTCAGCAAGAGTGCGTCGAGGATGCTGAAAATCGCGGTGTTGGCGCCAATGCCGAGCGCGACAGTGGCAACGATTGCCATAGTCGACGCGCGCGCGCGCCAGAGCAGCCGCGTCGAAAATCGCAAATCCTGCAGAAGGCTCTCGAACGTCATGCGCTGTTCCCTCTCTTGCTGTTGCGCCGCCGCCCGGCCGGCGCGCGCGCGCATTGCCAAGAGCGGGGCGATGGTCAATAGCTGGCGCCAATACCAGACTTCGGCGCGCAGACGTCCGATGCGCAAACGACGGCGTGCACGCGCTTCGAGCAGATCGCCGACGAACGCGTCGCGGATCTCGCGCGGTCCGAGACACGCGACGACGCGGGCGGCGCGGCCGGACGGCGTCACCGCGGCGCTCGTCCGGCCTGCGGCAGTCCGTCCCAGAGTCGAAAAGCGATTTCACGCTCCCGTCTGACCGCCGCGCGCCCCTGGCCCGTCAGCGCGTAGAGCCGCCGCGCGCGTCCCCCGCGTTCGGCCTGCGGCGCGGAGTAGCGCGCGTCCACCAATCCCTGACGCTCGAGCCGATCCAGCGCGCTGTACACGCCCGCCATCGAGACGGGCTTGCCGGTGACGCGCTCGATCTCTTCATGAATCGTCACGCCATACGCGTCGTCCTGCAGACGCGCAATCGCGACGAGAGCCAGCGGTTCCACTTGATGACGGGATGGCATTCTTCCGCTCAGTGGAAGAATAACGGAGCGGCCGCGCGGCGACAAGAGCATGGAAACGGACAGTGGCAAGCGAAGGGCAATGGGGGCAATGAGGCAATGGAGCAATGGACTTGATCCGTCAATCCGAGTTTTGCAGTATGCTGTCCTCGCCAGCCCGCCAGGAAGATCAGGACGCCCGTGAGCGCAAGGTCGTTCGTCGCTGTTGCCATCTGCCTGCTGCCGTTCGGTCTGGCGCGCGCCTTTCCACAGGATCCCGTTCCGCCACCACCGCCGCCGCCTGCGTCCGGGACGGCCCCGCAGGATGCGCAAGGCCCGGTGTTTCGGGCAGGCATCGACCTGGTCCGTATCGACGTGTCGGTGCTCGACAAGGATCACAAGCCCGTCCACGGTCTGACGGCGGCCGACTTCACGATTCGCGAAGACACCAAACCGCAGACCATCGAAGCCTTCAGCGAAGTCGTGCTGCCCGATCCGGTCGAACCGGCGGCCAAATGGATGAAGAAGGCGTCGCCCGACGTCTCAACCAACGATCTGCACGACAGCCGCATCGTCGTGATCGTGATAGACGACGCGGTCATTCCCGACGATCGGCAGATGGTGGACGCGACGAAGAAAATCGCCCATTCGGTGATCGACCACCTCGGCGAGACGGATTTGACGAGTGTCATTTACACGAACGCCAACCGCCAGAAGACACAGGATTTCACGAGCGACAAGGCCAAACTGCTGGCGGCGGTCGACAAATTCACGCCGGGATTTTCGAGCTTCGGCGCGGACGCCGACGACTATCTGTTTTTTCAATACTCGATCAACGTCGTGCACGACGTCGCCGACTACCTCGTGGCGCTGCCTCAGCGGCGCAAGACCCTGATCTACATTTCGCCTGGCGTGCCGGTCGATCCGTCGGCTGGCGCCGGGATCCTGGCATCGGGCGGTGGGTCGAGTGGACAATCCGCCGTGTCGGCGCGCGAAGAGATGCTGCGTCTGTATGACGACTTGCGCGAGACGTTTCAGCGGGCGCAGCAGGCCAACGTCGCGATCTATCCCGTCGATCCGGCGGGCCCGGGTGAAGTGGAGAACTACGTGTTCGCCCGGCTCATCGCGCAACGGGTCCCGGCCCCGGCGGCCACGGAAAAGGCGCACCAGATCGCGGGGTTCGCGCTCGACAATCTGCTCGAGCACGCTGACAACACGGGCGGCCGCGCCACCGTCAACACGACGGACTACACCGAGGGCATCAACCAGATTTTTCGCGAGAACGGCTCGTACTATCTCCTCGGATTCCGGCAGACCGATCCGAAGGGCCCTGGCAAGTTCAGCCGGCTCGACGTGAAGGTCGATCGGCCGGATGTCGAAGTGCGGTCTCGCAAGATCAATTACACGCCGAAGCCCGAGACCGCGCTCGCAAAAGCGTCAGCCGTGACGCGCGCGCTCTCGGGCCTGCTGCCGAGTCCCGACACACCGATGCGCGTGAGCGCCGCGCCCTTCTTGCGGCCGGTCGATCCGGAGATGACGGACAAGGAACGGAAGGCCGCGTACGGCGACGCAACCGTCGCGATCGTGCTCGGCGTCGACGAGCCCGCGCCGAAAGAACGCGTCGTCGAGCACGTGGATCTGCTGACGCGCGCGTTCAACGACGAGGGTGATCCGCGCGGCTCGCAGAATCAGACGGCCGACGTCACGATCAAAGCGGCGACACCGCTGCCGGGCCAGCCGCCGCCGTTCACACGATACGAGGTCTTGACGCAGATCGCGCTCAAGCCCGGCCGGTACTCGCTGCGGCTCGCCGTGGACAACGCCGAGCAGTCGAAGACCGGCAGCGTCTTCGTCGACGTCGAGGTCCCGGATTTCCTGCATCTGCCGCTCTCGCTCTCGGGCGTCGTCGTCGATTCGATCAACGCGCCCTACGCGGCGCCGAAGGACGCACTGCAATCAGTCGTGCCAATCGTTCCGACGACGGATCGCGAGTTCGAGACGACCGGCAAAGCGAGGGCATTTCTGCGCGTCTATCAGGGCGTCAAGGGCCCGGCGCTGCCGATCACGATGACGACCAGCATCCTCGACGAGCACGACGCCAAGGTCGCATCGGCCGACTCGACGATCGGCGTCGATCAATTCACGGCCGGCACGGGCGCGGAGGTGACGTTCGACTTGCCGCTCGACACGCTCAAACCGGGCACCTATCTGCTCATGTTCGATGCGACGAACGGCAAGCAGACCGCGCATCGCGACCTGATCTTCGCGGTGCGATGAAGACAAGGACGGTGACACGGCAGCAGACATAGAACGAGGCCAAGCCCATGAGCACGCCGATGCTTCCGAGAACGTTCCTGACGATTGCGCTGGCGGTTTCGAGTTTTGCCCCGGCGACGATCCGGGCTGGCCAAGCCCCTCCGCCGCAGACACCGCAGACGCCACCGACATTCCGCGCCGGCATCGATCTTGTCCAGGTGGACGTCTCCGTCCTCGACAAGTCCGGCGCGCCGATTCACGGCCTCAAGGCCGATGATTTCGTCGTCCGCGAAGACGGCACGCCGCAGAAGGTCGAATATTTCGACGAGATCGTCGCGCCTGAAGCGGCTCCGCCGTCAGCGCCGTGGATGACGACGGTTTCGAGCGACGTCTCGACCAACGACCTGCAGGACCGCCGCATCTTCGCGATCGTCCTCGACGACGCGATGATGATCAACTGGCCGGAGGCGATCAAGAATGCGAAAACCATCGCCAGAGAAACGATCGCGCGCATGGGTCCGAACGACCTGGCGTCGGTCATCTTCACGCGCGACACGACGCTGGCGCAGGAATTCACGTCGGACAAGACACGGCTGCTCGCCGCGGTGGACAAGCTCACGTTTGGATTTGCCTTCGCCGTCGACCGGGCCAAACCAGAGCCGAACAGCGCGACCAAGCCACCGAATCCCGATGAGTACTGGTACAAGGTCACCGCGCAAGTGCTCGCGAACGTGGCGGAGGATCTGATCGCGATCCTTCAGCGGCGCAAAGTGCTGGTCTACGTCAGCATCGGCGTGCCCTTCAGCCTGGATTCGGCTGCATCGGCGACGATGGGATCGGGCGGCGATCTCGAGGAGCGCGAGCTGATGATGGGCATCCGCGAGAAGATGGAGCACGCGATCAATCGCGCGCAGCGCGCCAACGTCACGGTCTATGCGTTCGAACCCGGCGGCCATTACGGCCTCGAGGGATTTTTCAAGAGCGGCCTCGCGCACAACCCTCCGCCGACGCCGATCGGCCGCGATCCAGCGGAGTACGCGGCTGACATCCTGCGCGAGTACGTCACGACGATTGCCGACAATACGGGCGGACGCGCCGTCGTGAACACGTCCGATTTCACCGCAGGCATCGACCGCATGTTCCGCGAGAATGCGTCGTACTATTTGCTCGGCTATCGCCAGAGCAATCCTAAACGCGCCGGCGAGTACAGCCGCCTCCAGATCACGGTCAACCGGCCGGATGCCGAAGTCCGCTCTCGCCACATCAACTACACCGAGAAAGAATCTCCGGAGAGCCGATCGGCCTCGCCGGCGACCGAGGCAATGTCAGGATTACTGCCGAACGCGTCAACGCCGATGCGCGTCAACGTCGTGCCGTTTGCGTGTCCGCCAGAGGCAGAGTGCCGAAAGACCGGTGGCAAAGACGCGCCCGGCGCATCCATCGCGATCACGCTCGGCGTCGTCGAAGACGCGCCGAAGACCCGCGTGGTCGAGCACGTGGATCTCGTCACCGCCGCGTTCTCGCCCGACGGCGCGGCCAAGGGACAGCAGCGTCAAACCGCGGACGTCACCATTCATCCGCCCGACGCGCCCAATCCCGACGGCTCACCGGCTCGATCGATGTTCGAAGTGCTCAGCCAGATCGCGCTGAAGCCGGGACGCTATCAATTGCGGCTCGCCGCGAACAACACGACGACGGACAAAGTCGGCAGCGTGTTCGTAGACGTCGACGTGCCGGACTTCGCCAATCTGCCTCTGTCGCTGTCGGGCATCGTGCTCGATGCGACGCCGAAACCGATTTCCGCTCCTGACGGCGCGCTCGCGTCGTTGTTTCCTGTCACGCCCACCATCGAACGGACGTTCACCGCCGCGTCAACCGTCGCGGCGTTCATGCGCGTCTATCAAGGCGCGAAGGGCGCGGTCGCGCCCGTGACCGTCAAGACGACGATCGCCGACGATCATGGCGCGATTGTGTCGGCGTCGACGACCGCGCTGAAGCCGGAGCAATTCGGCGCCGGTCGCTCGACCGACTTCCGGTACGACCTGCCGCTCGGCACATTGAAGCCCGGCGCGCATCTGCTGACGTTCGAAGCCACAGCCGGCAAAGCGACGGCGCGGCGAGATGTGATCTTTGCGGTGAAATGACAGTTTCCGGAGTGACGATGGTGACGAGTGCATCCCTCAGAACTCTTGGCGTCTGTATCTTGCCGTTCGCCCTGGCGCAGGCAGCCACGCAGAACGAACCGCAGCAGCCGCCACGATTCCTCGCCGGTGTCGACGTCGTCGAGATGGACGTCAAGGTCCTCGACAAGAATCACCAACCCGTGCGCGGCTTGACCGCGCGAGACTTCACGATCCTCGAGGACGGCAAGACCCAAACAATCGTCGCGTTCGACGAACGGCACGACTCTGCCCCGGCGCCGTCTGCAGCGGCGTGGATGAGAGACGTGCCGAAGGACGTCCAGACAAACGACGTCGAGGACAAGCACCTGTTCGTGATCGTGCTCGACGACGCGAATCTGACGCCGGCCGGTGCGCCTGCAGGCGGCGGTCGAGCCGGCGGCGCCAGGACGACACCTCCGGCGCGTCCGATAGACGTCTACACCATCGACACCATGCGCAAAGCCGGTCGCCGGGCGATCGAATTGCTGGGAGACGGCGACCTCGCGGCGGTAGTGTTCACCAACGACAACTTCAAGGGGCAATCATTCACCGCGGACCGGTCGAAGTTGATCAGGGCCGTGGATGCAGTCACGGTCGGACCGCCGTTCTATCTGGACGATAAAGATCCCTCGAAGACCGACTGTCAACCGCTCTGGCGCACAACCGGTGCGCTGCGGGCAGCAGTCGAAGCGCTGTCGACCGCACCACACAAGGCCAAGACCATTCTCTACGTCACGATCGGCATCGATCTGCCCATCATCGGCCCAGTGCGACCCGCCTATTTGCATTGCGCGCAAAAAGCACAAGACGACGCGCTCGAGGTCCTGCGATTGGCGCAGCTCGCAAACGTGAACGTCTATACCGTCATGCCCGGCGGCCTTCAGGCGGTCGTGACGGACGAAGACGTCGCACGTGCGAGTTTTTCAGCCACGATCGGCAGCAATACCGGTGGCCGCAGCGTAGCAGTCAGCCCTGACGACCTCAGCCGGCTGAACAGCATCTTTGACGAGTCGCGCTCCTATTACTTGCTGGGCTACGAACTCACCGATCGCAAGGCGGACGGGCGCTTCCATCGAGTAGAGGTCCAGATCGATCGGCCCAACGTGCAAGTGGTCTCGCGCAAGGTCCGATATGAGGCAACGCCTGCCCAACGTGGATCGACCGCGACAGGAGCAGCCGCCGAATCGACAGTCGGCGATTTTCTGCCGAAGACCGACGTGCTCGCCGAAGCCGTGCTCGCGCCATTTCAGTCGCCCAACGGCGGCACCGTGCTCGTCTCTCTTGGCGGCCGGCTGAGGAATCCGTCACCCGCGCTGGCCGGCGATCGCATCGATGTCTTGATTGCCGCTTTCTCGCCAGACGGCCGCGCTGCAGGCACACATCGCGACCTCGTGCCGGTCAACGTTCATCCCGTGGACGCGGGGGCGTCTTCGCCGTCAGACAAGGCCTTCGAGCTCGCCTCGCAGATCGACCTGCGGCCCGGACGGTACAGCGTGCGCATCGGACTCCGCAGCGCTGGAACCGGCAAAACCGGCAGTGTGTACGCCGATGTGGAGGTGCCTGATTTCGTCAAACAAGCGCTGTCGATGTCAGGGATTCTCTTCACGAGCTCGCCGGAATCATCGCGCCCAGACATTCTCTCGTCGTTGACGGCGACGACGGCGCGGACGTTCGCCCCGGGCGGGCAGATGCGGGCGTTCCTGCGCGTGTATCAGGGCGGCTCCGCGCCGGTGTCCGATGTATCGATGCGCGTACGGATCGTCAACGAGCAGAACGTCGCCATCGTCGATCGGACCGAGGCGCTTCCGGCGCCGGCATTCGCTCGCGATCGTCAGGCCGACTACTTCGTTCGCTTGCCGCTCGAGAACCTCACGGCCGGCGAGTATTGGCTCTCGATCGAAGCCACCGCGGCGAAGCACACGGCACGCAGAGACGTGCGGTTTGGAGTGAGATGAATTCGAACACGGCCAAGAGAGGCGGAAGGACTCGATTTGCCTTCACCCTCAGCGTTCTCGTGCTGCCGCTCTTCGCCTTCGAGTCTTGTCGCCTGATGCCTGGTGCCTGGTGCCTGTCGCCTGGTGCCTGACGCGTCTTCAGACACCCTTGTACAGTCGCCTCGCTCTCGCCATCAGCCCGGCGCGTTTGACCGTCACGTCGATCGTGTGGATTTTGCCGTCCGCGGCCGCTGGTGTGAAGCCGAGCGTGTAGGCGTGTCGCAGCGCGTCGATCGCCGATCGCACGAAGCGCGCCGGATCGCGCGGCGCCGGTGCGAATCCGTCGACGTACGGTTCGCCCCCGGTCGTCTCGGCCATCACCCGGAGCGCCTTCGACGGATCGGATCCGCCGCCGTACGTGATGATGCTCGTCAGCGCGCGCTCCGTGATCGTCGTGACCGATACGCCCGCCGCCGCCGCGTCGTTCGCGACGTCGGCGCTGCCGCGCGCGTTGCCGGTGGCCTGGCCATCGGTGATGACAATCAGCGCACGACGGCGCCACACGGATTCGGCCGCGAGCATGCGCGACGCGACGTCGATCGAATCCCAAATCGGCGACGGGCCGCCGCCGTGCTGCGGCCCGATGTCGAAGACCTCGTTCGCCGCCTTCGCCAGCGCGACTTTGTCGGGTGTCAGCGGCGATGTCCAGTAGAGGGTATCGGCGATCGCGCCGATGCGGCCGCGATCCATTAGTCCGACGCCGAGCGCCGCGAAGTCAGCCATCGCGCCTTGAAACTCGCGCGGCGACGACGCGAGCGTCAAGCTGTCGGACACGTCCACCAGCAGAGCGAGACTCAGCGGCGCCGGGTCGCTCGAAAAATAATCGACAGGCTGCGACTGGCCGTCGATCTTGATATCGAAGTCGTCTTTCGTCAGAGGCGGCACGGCACCGGCGCTCGTCAACTCGCGCTCGACGATGGCGTCGATGCGCACGAGCCCGGCGGGAAACTGCACGACGGGGGATTTCCGGTTCTGCCCGTCGGCACCGTGAAGATATGTCAGCGCAGTCGCCACGATCGCTGCGCCGATCGCGTGCCGAATGCCGGATGCCAAATGCCGACCCGCGGTCTCCGAGTGCCGACCGTCGAAGGTCGAGTGCCGAACGCCGGGTGCCGAGTGCCGTGGCTTCATCGGTCTGCCGTCGCCAGATACGACTGGCGCGCCTGCACCGTGAGAGCCGCGCGTCCGATCCGGACGTCCAACGTGTGCTGCGTCCCGTCGAGCACCGCCGGCGTGAATCCCAGCAGATATTGGTGATGCAATTCGTCGGCGACGATCTCGAACGTCGACTGCAGAAACGCATTGCGATCGAGATCGAAATGCGCGCCGCCTGTTTCATTTGTGAGACGGACGATCGATTTGTCGAGACCCGTCCCCTCCATGCCGATCGCGTACATCACGAACTCGCCGGCGAGCGCGGCCTGGCGCACGTCGCCTTCCGAGCTGCACGGCACGGCGCTGACGCCTGGCGACCAGCGCGTCGGCTCGCAGTCGTCGCCGCCGTCGGTCAGCAGCAGAATCACGCGACGCCCGCGCTCGGACGACAGCGACGCCATCGCCTGCTTCGTCGCGCGCCACAGCGGCGTGTGTCCGCCAAGCCAGAGTTCTTCCTGAAGAATCCGCCGGAGCGTCGGCTTGTCGCCGGTCAGCAGCGGACTGATCGCGACCTCGACGCCGAACGTGCCGATTCGCATCCGATCGTTTGGGAACAAGCCGTCGACCAGATGAGTCGCCGCGTCGCGCACGTGTCCGTACTCGCGCGTCATGCTGGCGCTCATGTCGAGCAGCAGCACGACCGTGATCGGCACGATCTCATTCGAAAAGTTGGTGATGACGACGGGCTTGCCGTTGTCGAGAATCTGAAAGTCTGACTTGTTCAACGTGCTGACGAGCCGGCCGTCGGCATCGCGGACCGTGGCGTAGACCGGCACGGTCTGCACGGTGGCGCGAAAGACGGGCGTCTGCGCGAGGCCCGCCATTCCGAGCGCTCCGCACAAGACGGCCGCCGCTCCGGCTTTGAACACGATTCGGCGAGTCTAGCAGGACAGCGGACAGGCTTCAGGCGGCAGGCGCCAGGCATCAGTAGATCATTCAGAGCGGGGGCTGAGCTCTACTTAATGCCTGATGCCTGTTACCTGACGCCTGATCGATAATGGTTACCAATGAAGACCGAGTTCACCGAAGTCAGCGAAACCCGCAAGAATCTCTCATTCGAAATCGATCCGGACGTCGTCGAGGCCGAGATTGGACGCGTGGCCCAGGGTTATTCCAAGACCGCCCGCGTGCCGGGCTTCCGGCCTGGCAAAGTGCCGGCGGGCGTCGTCAAGCAACGATACAAGGACCAGATTTTGTATGACGTCGCGCAGGGCATCATCCCCAGGATCGTCGGCGAGGCTTTGAAAGAGCGCGGGCTCGAGCCTGTCGCGACTCCCGACATCCGCGACGTCGTCATCGAAGAGGGCAAACCGCTGACGTTCGTCGCCGATTTCGAGACGATGCCGGCCATCGAGCCGGGCACGTACACCGGGCTGACACTGCGAAAACCGCCGGCGGTGCTCGATGTCGGGGCGGTCGACGCGGCACTCGAGCGCCTGCAACAGCGCGCGGCGCGCTGGCATCCGGTCGAAGACCGGAAGGCCGCCGTCGGCGACACGCTTGTCATGGATCTGGTGCGGACGCCGCACGAGCCGTTGGTCCACCTCGCGAACGAAATGCCGAAAGCGCCGGCCGCGGGCGCAGATAAAGCGAAACCTGAACAGCTCAAGGGCATCACGGTCGAGCTGGGCGCGACGGCGAATCCTCCAGGCTTCGACGAGAACCTGGTCGGCGCCGGCCCGGGCGATCACCGCAGCTTCGTCGTGAATTACCCGTCCGACTACCAGATGCCTGAGCTGGCCGGCACGGCGATGGATTATGCGATTACCGTCAACAGCGTCCGGCGCAAGGAACTGCCGCCGCTCGACGACGACTTCGCGAAGGAAGTGAGCGACCTCGACACGCTGGACGCGCTGCGGGCGCGCATCAAAGAGGACATGCAGCACGAGGCCGAGCACGAATCGGAGCACAAAGTCCGCAACGAGCTGCTCGAACAGCTGGCGACGCGCGTCCGCACGGCGCCCGACGTGCTC
>Ga0070731_10002015_pt1 | contig 20050 bp, 17 predicted proteins | sample Coa_R1_2_FD_66448 | JGI IMG/M metagenome (GOLD analysis project Ga0070731, IMG submission 66448) | Surface soil microbial communities from Centralia Pennsylvania, which are recovering from an underground coalmine fire - Coalmine... | ecosystem: Environmental > Terrestrial > Soil > Unclassified ... | reverse complement strand
CAGGAGCGCGAAGCGCGCCGCCAGCAGCAGGGCCAGAATGCCCAAAGCAATGGCCAAACGCAGACTCCGACCAACCCGTTCGATCGGATGGCCCACCGGGCTGACCGGATGGCCAAGACCAGTGCGGCGCTAAAGAAGGTAGCCGACGCCGGTGCCCCTCTCTATCAGAGCCTCACCGACGAGCAGAAGGCGCGGTTTAAGACTCTCGGCCGCATACTGGCACCGCATCATCGCCGCATGGCTTTCAATGATGGCAACGACGGCTGGCGTGGTCGCGGGTTCGGCCGCGATGGCCAGGGATTCGGACATCATCGCTCTGGTCAGGATCGTGGCGACAATGGCGGAGGTCCCGGAAAGCAACTCTAGCCGGTTCCAATTGCCGAGGTCCCCGCTGAATTTTCGCCTCCCCGCAGCGGGTGCCCAAACGGGAGCCGCGGGATTTCTTCCTGCGGCTTTCGTCTTTTTTACGGGCCAATCGTGATCATCAGCGCGTGAGCGGCCCGTTCGCCTTCTTCCAGGCGTCAATCCCGCCCTGGATGTGACACACAGTCGTCAGGCCGGCATCCTGGGCAGTTTGAACCGCCATGGCTGAGCGCTCGCCGAACGCACAGTAGAAGACGATTCGCTTGCCAGCCGACGCCGCCAATTCGTGCAGCATACCGCCGACGCGTATGTTTTCTTGCAGGTCCGGATAGGGCGCGTGCAGCGAACCTGGAATGGTGCCGTGCCTATCGCGTTCGCTCTTTTCGCGCAGATCGACAAGGACCGCGTCGGATCGGCTGCGCAGTGTCATGGCCTCCGCCGCCGACAGCGCCCAGCCCTTGCGTGCGATTTCCTCCTGACGCAAGCCGACCTGCATGTTCGCGGGTACCGCCACGTCCATCATTTTCGGATTGGGCAGCTTCAAATTGTTCATCAGGTCGGCGTATTCCTCCGCCGATTTGACCTTGAGGCGTGGGTTAAACAACTTTTCTTCGCCAATGGTCGAGACGGTGTCACCCTTATAGTCGTGCGCCGGGTAGATCAGCGTCTCATCCGGAAGTCTCAAGAGCTTGTTGAAAATTGAATCGTATTGCGCTCGCGGATCGCCGTTCTGGAAATCTGTACGGCCGGTGCCGCGGATGAGCAGGGTATCGCCGGTGAATACGCGATCGCGTAGCACGAAAGAATAGGAGTCGTCAGTATGGCCGGGGGTGTAGAGCACATCGAGCCGCAATCCCTCGATCTCGATGCGGTCTCCTTCGGCAACGCGCATAGATACTACGTCGGCATGGGTCTGCTCGCCCATCACCGTGATGCAATGGGTGCGGTCGCGTAATGCGCCCAATCCGGTCACGTGGTCCGCGTGCAGGTGTGTGTCTACCGCTTTGACCAATCTCAGGTCGAGTTCGCGCACGAGCTGAAGATAGCGGTCCACGCGCTCCAGCACCGGATCGACGATCAACGCCTCGCCGCCGCGGCGGCTGGCGAGCAGATAGGTGTACGTGCCAGAGGTGCTGTCGAACAGCTGGCGAAAAATCATGCGCGTTTCCTCTCGGCCCACTATACATCGAGGCTCGGGCCAAGGTCACAACGGGATCGATCGCGATGGTGCACCGCAGCAGGCCATGAAGATTGACCCACAGATAGGGCATTTTTCCAGAATAGCGATGCTCGTCGCTCTGGCGACAGGCATGGGAACGCTGGTCAAGCCATTGTCGTCCGCCGATTGGGCCATTGCGGCTGCGGTAAAAGCTCAGGACAAGCCGCCAGCTGAAACGGGGTTAAGTGAGGCCGCGCGCTTGATCGCAAAAGTTCGAGAGGGCCGCTTCGACGTACCGCGGGTCGAACTCGCCGCACGCCTTGCGATGGCGGGTTTCGACGCGAGCGCCGAGTACAAGCTGATGCGGGAGAATGCGGCCCGCGAGTTGAGCGGACGCCCCGATGGCGCAGGCGAGGTAACTGCGGGTGAGCTGCACAAGGCCGACGAGGCGATCGGTCGGGAAATACAAGTCCTGCGCGGAACGATACCCCGTCCATCCTTTTCTGAGGCCGCAAGGTCACCTGGGCGACCACAAATCGAAGGACTGAATATCGTCTATCTTAATCCGCTTGGCGATCCAGCCCACGCCAACGCCTGGAAGAATATCATCGCCCATCAGACCGAAGGTCGGCCGGGGAGCGCCCGGCGCGAAGCGGACGATCAATTTGCTAATCCAACCAAGCGTGGCGTGACTATATGGGTGGAGACGGATGGAACGGTCTATTGGTCAACCGCCGAGAACGTCATTCCGACGCATGGTGAGGGCGGCGACCGAAACGACAACAAATACATCGACAATTCCACGACCTATCACTCCGTCGTTAAGACCAATTCGATCGGCGTCGAATTCATCGGCAACTTTCCGGATGTGGCGAAGCCGGTCACGCCGGAACAGGTAAAAGCCTGGCTGGTGCTGGTACGCTTTCTCCAGGAGCGATACGGGATAGCAGCTCAGAACATCTACGCGCACAACTGGATCGACTTTAAGGACCGGCGCTATTGTGAGGGTTGTGAGCTCGCCACCTTGGCGCGAAATCTTAACTATCAGCCGTCAACAGCCATGATCCCACCGCATGACTACCGCTAGCCTGCGCCGCTAAATTATTAAACTAAATCAATTGCGTAATGGCGAATTTGGCAGCTGAGCATTAAGTGCTGGCCAGGGGGTCTTGCGTTTAGAAGGTTAACGCTGTTAACCAAACCCGTCCGTTCTTGATACAGGGGTCGCGGATCATCGTTAAAGCCGAAATGCACTACGCGCAGGCGACCGCGGAGAGGCGGTGGGTTCGGCGTTTTAGCCGAGCATAGATGCAGGCCGCTCGCCCGAAGATGCAGTCGTTTTAGCAACGCGCTCGATCGCCATCGAGCTCGGGGCGCTCTTCTCGTCTGCCTTCGCGGGCCGACGAGGGAAAAGGGGAGAAGGTCAAATGATACCACGCGTACTTGCGTTCGCACTTGCCTTGGGCGTTGTTGCATCCGCTACCGTAAAGGCTGATGCATACACACGCCACCACCATCATCGCTATCATCACTTTGCGCGATCAAGCTATCGAGGCCGCAGTGCTCATGAAGGCCATGAGCAGAGCGGCTTTTCTTTGGTCACCGTGCATAGCGCGGCCGGGTCGATCACCGTCAACGCGGCCCACGCCAGCCAATTCATCGGCGCTATCGCCGATCTCGTCGCCGCAGGCTTTCGCGGTCCTGTGCATTGTTATGCGCGTGGAGGCCACGTACGCCATTCGTTGCACTACACGGGCGAGGCTTGCGACTTCGCCCAACTTGGCCGCAATCGCGTGGCCTCCGGGGCAAGCATCATGTATCACGCCCATGCGATTCTTGCGCATTGGGGACTGCGCGACGGCTGCACGTTCCATGATTGCGGCCATGCCGATACGGGCCGCACCTTTGCGGTGCTGGCGCGGCGTCATTATGCGGAGACGCGGCGCCGACGTTACGCCGACGCGGGCGAGCGTCGCCCGGCTGAGACCACGCAAAACGTGGAACCTTGGGCTTGGAGTGATGAAGTTCCAGGCAAGCACCGCACCAGAGGTCATAAGGAGGCGGACAAGTCCTGGGACGTTTGGAACGGTCCTAATGACTCGAGCACCTGGAACGAACCGCGCCGCATTGCCGATTACAGACATCCGTCCCGCCGTTGATATCGGTGAGCACGCGGCCGTCTCGGGATCGGCTTTCGATCCGGAAGACTAAAACAGCGTCCGGATGAGACCATCCTCGCCGGACGTTGCGTAACCAAATTTGCAAATGTGGTGCGGCGCTCCCACCCAGGGAGTGCCGCTTTTTGTAAAAGCGTCTCAGTGTTCTTCGTAGATCATTTTGCGCGTCATGCCGCCATCGACGGTGAAATTGGCCGCCGTAACAAAACCCGAGCGACAGCCATCGAGCAGCCATGCCACGATCTCGGCAATGTCTTCGGGCTTGCCGACTCGGCCGGCCGGATGCTGCGTGTGGTCCTTACGGCGAAGTGCGGCGTAATTCTTGGTCTCGATCCAGCCGGGGCTGACGCAATTCGCGCGCACGCGCGGCCCAAGACTGATGGCCAACGCGTGGGTGAGGGCGACTAAGCCGCCTTTCGAGGCTGAGTAGGATTCCGTGTTCGACTCCGACATCCCTGCGCGGGTCGACGCGATAGTGACAATGGCGCCGCGCGCTTTGCGCAGATGTTTCTCCGCGGCGCGTGCAAAGAGAAATGTCGCCGTCAGGTTCGTGTCGATGACGCGATGCCACTCGGCTGCCGTGAGCCGATGCAGCGGCTTGCGGATCATGATGCCGGCGTTTGAGACGAGCCCGTCGAGGCGTCCGAAGCGCTCGACTGCGCCGGCAACGGCCCGTGCCGCGGTCTCCTGCTCGCGCACATCGCCCTCGACCAGCACGACGTTGCGGGTACGTGCGGAGAAGGTGCGGTGCAGTCCGCCGCCCGGCAAATCGACGATGCCAAGGCGCCAATCAGCGGCGAGAAGGTGGCGTGCAACTGCGCGCCCGATGCCGTTCGCCCCTCCGGTGACAAGGGCGACGGGTCGTGCGCTTGGCATGCGAGTGGCTACGCCTTGTCGCGCTCAACGGGGAGGTCGGGCCGTGCGCCCCACTCCGACCAGGAGCCGTCGTAGAGGCCCTTCGGGGTTCGACCGACGGCTTCGAGCGCGAACGTCAAGATCGCGGCGGTGACGCCGGATCCACACGAGGTGATGATGGGCTTGTCGAGATCGACGCCGGCTGAGTTGAAGGCCTGTTCGATGCGCGCCCGTGACGCGAGCCTGCCGTCCTCAAGCACGCCGCCGAACGGTACGTTGAACGAACCCGGCATATGGCCGGAGCGAAGCCCCGGCCGCGGTTCTGGCGCCTTGCCGGCAAAGCGCTCGGCCGAGCGGGCGTCGACCACCTGCACGCTCCCGTCTGTAAGTGCCATCCGAACATCCGCGAGCATGGCAACGGGACCGACATCCATCTCGGCGCTAAAACGCTTCGCGGCCCGTTTGGCGTCGCCGGTCTCCAGCGGTCGATTCTCCGCTTTCCATTTCGGCAACCCGCCATCGAGAATGAAGACGTCCGTCGCGCCGAAAATACGGAACGTCCACCACACACGCGCCGCCGAATACAGACCGAGGCTGTCGTACACCACGACCGTATCGCCGTCGCCGATACCCAGCGCTCCAACTGCTTCGCCGAACTGGGCCGCTCCCGGCAACATATGCGGCAATTCCGTCGAGTGATCGCTGATCGCATCGACATCGAAAAACACCGCGCCAGGAATGTGGCCGGCACGATACTCCGCATGCGCGTCTCGCTTCTGCGTCGGCAGAAACAAGGAGCCATCGACCGCGACGACATTGCGGTCGCGTACGTGCTCGGCCAGCCAATCGGTCGATTTGAGCCAGCGGCTCGCAGCGGAGGGAGTAGCATCCATTTCGGTTCTCAATGTCCTTCTCGGGGTTTGCTGGCCTCTCTTCGCCCGTTGAATAACGTTTGAGCGAGGGCCAGGTTCATTCGTAAGGAACTTTGATGTTCGGCCGGCGCTCGAGCCAAGTCGGCACCGGAAGATTTTTCTCGCGCATGAACCGCGGGTTGAACAATTTCGACTGATAGCGGCTGCCATAGTCGGCGAGCACCGTCACGATCGTATGGCCCGGACCCATCTCTTTGGCCAAACGAACGGCGCCGGCGATGTTTATTCCAGAGGATCCGCCAAGGCACAGCCCTTCGTGTTCGAGCAGGTCAAAAATGATCGGCACTGCCTCTGCGTCGGGAATCTGATAGGCGATGTCGATGGGCGCACCTTCAAGGTTTTTTGTGATCCGGCCCTGGCCAATGCCTTCAGTGATCGAGGAGCCCTCCGACTTTAACGTGCCGGTCGTGTAATAGCTGTAGAGCGCGGCGCCCATGGGATCCGCCAGCGCAATGCGCACGGCATTGCTGTGCGCCTTGAGCGCCATGGCGACGCCGGCGAGCGTCCCGCCGGTGCCGACGGCGCTGACGAAGCCGTCGATCTTGCCGTCGGTCTGTCGCCAGATTTCCTGACCGGTGGTTTCGATGTGACCCTGGCGGTTGGCAATGTTGTCGAATTGATTGGCCCAGATCGCGCCGCGCTTCTCGGTTTTCGCCAGCTGTGCGGCAAGCCGACCCGAGAGTTTCACGTAGTTGTTGGGATTCGAATAGGGCACGGCCGGCACCTCTATCAATTCGGCGCCACACAGCCGCAGCGTATCCTTCTTCTCTTGGCTCTGTGTGTCCGGAATCACGATCACCGTGCGAAAGCCCATCGCGTTTCCGACCAGCGCCAGACCAATACCGGTATTCCCGGCGGTGCCTTCGACAATGACGCCGCCGGGCTGCAACTCGCCCTTCTTGACCGCATCTTCAATGATGAATAGCGCCGCGCGATCCTTGACCGATTGGCCTGGATTCATGAATTCGGCCTTGCCCAAAATGGTACAGCCGGTCGCCTCCGATACATGTTTGAGCTGGATCAGCGGTGTGTTGCCGATCGCCTCGATGATTCCGTTGCGCAACTGCATGATCGATGAATCCGTCTTGGGTCAGCCTAATTGACGAAGACCACGGAAACAAGCAACGCCAAACGCCGCTTATACCCGCAACACTATCGAAACCATGATGGGGCAACGCGGCTCCCTCGCTAGGGGTATTCACATATTGTTTGTGGCCACCGCGTTATGCAGGAAGTGACGGGGTTTCCAGCGATCGCAAGCCCGTATCCGGTCAATGTGGTTGAGCGCGATGAATCTCGACGTCAATACATTATTTCTCGTAACAATCTACGTTGAGGTTATCCTCGGGTTGCTGCTGTTGTTCGCGTGGGTGCAGAACACGGCAGTCACGGCCGTTGCATGGTGGGGATTTGCCCATCTGCTGCTCGCCGCTTCGGTGGTGCTGTTCGGTTTGTACGGATCGGCGCCCGATCTGATTACGATCGATCTGGCCAACGCGCTGTTATTCACTGCCTTCGCGCTGACTTGGACGGGCGCGCGGCTGTTCGATCACCAGAAGCCGCTGCCGATTTTTATCGTTGGCGGCGCAGCGCTGTGGTTGATCGTCTCTCGACTTCCGGGGGTGGCCGGTTCGTTCGACGTGCGCGTTCTGCTGAGCTCGGGCATCATCACCACGTATACTTGGGCGACCGCGTACGAATTCTGGCGTGGACGCGGCGAGCCGCTGGTTTCGCGCTGGCCCGCGATTTTCATGCTGTTCGCCCATGGATGCCTCTATCTGTTGCGCACACCGTTCGGCGCCATGCTGCCGTGGTCGCCGACCGGCAATGAGGTTTTCGAGAGCGTCTGGCTGACGGTGCTCAGCTTCGAAGCGCTGCTGTTCACGATCGCCATCGCGTTCATTTTGCTTGCCATGGCCAAGGAGCGCACCGAACACCGCCACAAGACAGCCTCGCTGGTCGATCCGCTGACCGGGATCGCCAACCGTCGCGCCTTCATGCAGGATGGCGAGGCTTTGCTGAAGCGGCAAGCAAGCGATCCCTGCGCGATCGCAGTGATGCTGCTGGATCTTGATCACTTCAAATCGATCAACGATCGCTTTGGTCACGCCGTCGGCGATCGCGTGCTGCAGGTTTTCACACAGGCCGGGAGCCGGTGCATGCGGCGGATGGATTTGTTCGGCCGGCTTGGCGGCGAGGAGTTTGCCGCCCTGCTGTACGACGCAAATCGTGACAAGGCGCTGGCTGCCGCAGAGGAGATCCGCACGACGTTTGGCGAAGCGACCCGCGATGTCGATGGCAAGCCCGTAAATGCCACGGTCAGCATCGGCGTCGTTATCAGCCACGAGGCCGTTTCCGATCTCTCTGCGCTGCTCGCCCAAGCCGATCACGCGCTATATCGCGCCAAAGAAAGCGGCCGCGACCGCGTCGAGATCGCCTCTATCGATCTGGTGCTGGATCGTATCAGGCGGCCGGCTGCCGCCGAAACCGACGCTGACGAAACTGCCAAGTCCGCGGCTTGAGCCGCCGCCTCTGAATTATTTGACTTCCGCAGGCGTTGACGTGCCAGGCCCTTCGCCGACGATGAGCAGAACGGCGTCCTCGTCCTTGGCGCCGTCAAAGTGCACCTGCTGACCAAAATGGGTTACGAATGTGCCGGCCGGCATCGGAACGGTGGCGCTGGGATCGAATTTGGCGCCAGAGCCCACCCACCACGTTCCCTTAAGCACCGTGATGAAACGGTCGTGGGGATGAAAGTGCGGGTGGCTGAAATGGTTGCCTGCAAGCCATTTCACCATTTGCACGTAGAGACCCTCCTTGGACGGATCACCAGCCAGCACCGAATTCTGCGCGCCAGCCGGACTGGGCGGTGACCACTTGATCTGATCGGGCAACTCGTAGGCTACGGCAGCAGGATTGAGTTCGACCGCGCGGGCCGACGCGCGCGACAGCGCCAACCCGGCGAGTGACAAGAACCCCAATTGTCGCCGATTCATTGAGGACATCGAACTCCTCCCGATCTTGTGGATGCGCACGAATACTGCCCGGGCATCAGGCTATCGCGCCGGAGCCTGCGAGGCGAGATGGGATGCTGCCCGTCCGGTAGATGTGCTGCATTTGCGGCATTGCGAAGTCGGATCGGTCCTGTATTAGGTTCGCGCCAGCTCTCCGCAGGGCGAGAGCGCCGGACGGAGATCCAATGAAGCGCAGCACCGATCGTATCCTTACAACGCATGTCGGCAGCCTTATTCGCCCGGCGGGGCTGCAGGAATTTCTCCGCGCCAAGCAAGCCGGCAAGTCATATGACGCGTCGGCCTACGCAAAGTGTTTGCAAGAGTCGGTCACCAAGGTCGTGCACAAGCAGGCCGACGTCGGCGTGGACATCGTCAGCGACGGCGAGTTCGGCAAATCAATTTCCTGGTCGCAATATGTGCTGGAGCGGTTGAGCGGCTTCGAGCGGCGGCCGATTAAGCCGGGCGCCAATCCGTTCACGCGCGGCGTGGACCGTGAACGCTTCGCGGAGTTCTATGCCGAGCTTGACGCCCGCGAGGGCGTTGCGACCACGATAGAGGCGGTATGCACGGGGCCCATCGCGTATTCAGGTCAGGCCGAACTTAAACGCGATATCGAGAATTTCAAATCGGCACTAAAAGGCGTCAAGGTCGAGGAAGCGTTTCTCCCGGTCGCCGCTCCGGCGAGCGTCATCCCGGATCGCAAGAACGAATACTACAAAACCGATGAGGAGTTGATCCGCGCGATCGGCGCGGCGATGCGCACTGAATACCGCATGATCATCGATGCCGGCTTTCTCCTGCAACTCGACGATGCCCGCGCCGCCGTCACCTACGATCGGATGGTGCCGCCGGCAAGCTTTGCCGATTATCGCAAATGGTTCGCGCTGCAGGTCGAAGTGCTAAACGACGCGATCGCCGGCCTGCCGGCCGATCGTATCCGTTACCACGTCTGCTGGGGAAGCTGGCCTGGCCCGCACACCACCGACGTGGCGCTCAAGGACATCGTCGATCTCATTCTGGAAATGAAGGTTGGCGCGTTTGTCATTGAAGGCGCCAATCCACGCCACGAGCACGAATGGCATGTCTGGGAAAGCGCCAAGCTTCCGTCAGGCAAGGTCCTCATTCCAGGCGTGATCAGCCACGCAACGAATGTGGTGGAGCACCCGGAACTCATCGCTGAGCGTATTGTGCGGCTCGCTCGGCTGGTCGGAAGCGAGAACATCATCGCCGGAACCGATTGCGGATTTGCTCAAGGACCATTCCATCGCCGCGTGCATCCGAGCATCATGTGGGCAAAGCTTGGCGCCCTCGCACAAGGAGCGCGTTTGGCCAGCGCTGAACTCTGGAACTGAAGGAGCTTGGCCGGTGATGTGGCGAGCGGCTGTCGGTTCCGCGTTTTCAGAACAATAAAACGACACGGCGCGTATTTCTACGTACGGAAATCTGTGGTGGTCTTAACACTGAATTGACGGTGCGGATGTCCATTATGCGGAATGATCAATCTGCATGTTCTCTTTGCTGACGACGACGCGGATGTCCGCGATGTGGTCGCATTGTCACTGGAGCGCGACCCGTTCTTTGTCCTGCGTGGCTGTGCTTCTGGCTGCGAAGTGCTCGCAACCGCAATGGAGTGGCGGCCTGATCTGACGCTGCTTGACGTCAGGATGCCGGGCATGGACGGCCCGACCGTGCTGGCGCGTCTGCGTGAGGATAGGCTCACGGCCGCCATTCCGGTCGTATTCGTCACCGCGTATTCGGAAGAGTGCACAAATTTGAAGGCACTCGGCGCTGCCGGAGTGATCGCGAAGCCATTTGATCCAAGCGAGCTTGCGAGCGAGCTTCGCCGCTTTGTTCCGGTTGAAGGCGCGCTCGCTGCGGCGCGTGAGAATTTTTTGTTGCGCCTTGATTCTGACGCCTTCGCCCTCTCGCTCTACCGGGCGTGGTTGTCCGATTACGCGCCAGAGGCCGTACTCACGCGGGTCGGCGAAATCGCCCACGCGCTCGCCGGGGCGGCCGGCATTTACGGATTTGCCGGTATCGGCTGCGAATCCGCCGCGCTCTCGGATGCTGCAGACGGCACCTTGGCTGGGCGCGCCCGAGGGACAGATGTGAAACAGGCGCTCGATCGGCTGTTGCAGCGGATCAGGCCAGATTTGCCGTCGCAATCCCGGCAACGGGTGCCTCTTCATCACTCGGCGGCGACAGCGTGAACCGGCTCAGGCTCTTCCTTGATCGGACCGCGCCTTTCGCCAAACAGCCAAGTCTGCAGGCGATCGAGATAGCATTGCTGGAACCCGTCGACCAGTTCCAATACCCAAAGCCCGCAACGGCGATCGCCAGACAAGAGACGGCAATCATCGCCAACCGACGCGGCTTTCGGCCGGGACTTATTGGCGTTTTCTCCACGAACGTCCTCGGAAGCCGGGTGCGATTGTTGCGCGACTTTTCGTTACATTCGCCCTTTATTCTATACCGGCGGTCGCACCGTTCTTAAAGATCAAACCGCATCATGTTGCACCGCAGAAGATGTAAATTTCGGAAACGTCGATTAAACTGCCGTCAGCGTGCAGGTGCAGGTTTCACCGATTCCACTCGCGCCAACGGAGCGTGGGGTCAAACATGGGGCGACCGGGGCACTCGGCCCGGTTCATTCATCTGGGCGGATTTGGTAGGGTGGCGACTTCAGCACGGCCCATCCGCGGCCACTAGGAGACAGAACTCATGCTCGACATCAGCAAGCGACAAAACACGGCTCCGTTCGACACGGCGCGGCTGGACAAGCTGATGGACGAGGCCGGGATCGACATCCTGGTTGCGACCTCGAAGCACAACGTCCAATACCTCTTAGGCGGCCATCGCGCGTTCTTCTTTGAATCCATGGATGCCATGGGATTGAGCCGCTACTTGCCCGTATTCGTCTACGCCAGGGGCGAGCCGCAGAAAGCCGGCTTCTTTGGTCATCGCATGGAAGGATTTCAGAACGAGGTGAAGCCGTTCTGGGTCGCCGAGATCAACACCAAGAGCTCCGGTTCGATCGACGTCATGGAGAAGGCCGTCGACTACGCCCGCAAGATTGCGCCGAACGCAAAGCGTATCGGTGTTGAGACTGCCTTCATTCCTGCCAACTCGACGGCTGTCATACGCAAGGCTTTTCCGCACAGCGAGCTTGTAGACGCGTTGTTCATCCTTGAGCGCCTGCGCGCCATCAAGACGCCGGAAGAACTCGCGAAACTGAAAATCGCCTCTGATGCGGTCATCGACTCGATGGAAGTGGTCTTCAAGAATTTCGGTCCCGGCGCCACCAAAGCCGAGATGACCGAAGCGCTGCGCCGCGAGGAAACCATGCGCGGGCTGACGTTCGACTATTGCCTGATCACAGTCGGCCCGAGCCTTAATCGTGCGCCGTCCGACCAGCGCTGGCAGAATAAGGGCGACGTCCTCTCTCTCGATTCCGGCGGCAACTATCACGGCTATATCGGCGACCTGTGCCGCATGGGCGTGATCGGCGAGCCCGATGCGGAGTTGGTCGATCTTTTGAGCGAGGTCGAGACCATCGAGCAGGCTTCCATGAAGCCGATCCGTGCCGGCGCGCTCGGCAAGGAAATTTATGCAGCCGCGAACGTACCGTTGCAGAAATCGAAATTGCACAATCACATTGAATTTCTGGCGCACGGCATGGGACTCGTGAGCCATGAGGCACCGCGCCTGACCAATAGCGGCCCAGTTCCCTATGACGCCTATGATGCCGAGCGTCCACTCGAGACCGGCATGGTCGTGTCGGTGGAGACCACGCTCAAACATCCGCAGCGTGGTTTTATCAAGCTCGAAGATACGGTCGTTGTGACCCCGACCGGATTCGAGGTCTATGGCGATCGCATTCGCGGCTGGAACCGCGCAGGCAAGACCGCGTAGGCGGTCGGGTGGAGGTTCATCACCCGACCGCTCACCTTGGCGGTGAAAGCTGACACAACGAAACGCCACTCTAGGGTCGCGATCGCAGGGAAATGCGTTCAGGTGACTGAACGGAAAACCCCCGCTAAGGCCATAGTGCGCCGACGACGGTGAAACTCGCCGGATCGATTTTGGACCAAACGTTCATGATGAGGCCGCACGTGATCGCCCATCCGATCAGCACAATGAAAGCCCGCGACGATATTTCGGTCATGATTCGCGCCTTCTTTCATGGCGCCGCCATGCTGGCCAAATAGGGTAAACAGCCGGTAAATTCTTAAAAGCGCTCGGACCGGGGGGGGGGGCTGCGCCGGCCGGCGAGCGTTAACCAACGCCGCACGATCTGATCTTGGTTTGGGGCGATCGGCGCTACGCTTAATCAAAATTGCATGGTGACCCACAGGGGACGTGTTGCAATGCCTTTGGGCATGGTGAAGTGGTTCAATGCCAGGAAGGGGTTTGGCTTTATCCGGCCGCAAGGCGCGCTGAGCGCCGCGACGCCAGATGTCTTCGTTCACATCTCCGCGGTGGAACGTGCGGGCTTGGCGACGCTCGATGAGGGTCAGCTTGTCGAGTACGAAGTCGTCGATAGTGGCGGTAGGCTCTCGGCCGATCTGAAGGCGTTGAAGAACTAGCCGCTCTTATGTCGGCGGTCCGGTCGGTCTACTTCTATCTGCGCTACCATCGCAGTTGCGCGACGCGCCCAGTTAAGTGGGTTTTAGATCGCCGGAAAACCGGACTGGCGCTTCCGCGCCGCCGAAGCCTAGCTTGCAAGATCAACCTTAATCCCAGGTCGATCCTTTTGTCGCTTTTCGCCGACAGGCGGCTTGGCGATGCCAAACCACGACTGTCTCTGAACTTCTTCGTGGCACGGGACTTTAACTTCGTGCGGTGCACCGCGGTGCTGTTTCACGGCGACCTTCTTGCCTCTATCGGCTTCGTCAAAGCCGATCGGCGTTTTCAAATTCCGACTTAAATTTTGAGCCTGTTTTCCAGGCCTCTTACGAAAATCTCAGAATGTTGCCCGGAGTGCCAACTTCGATCTGCGATGATTTTTTCGGTTTAGGAGGTGCGCAGAAGTAGCTGATCTTGTGGCTCCCCGGGCCGGATTCGAACCAGCGACCAACCGGTTAACAGACGTTCTTGGCCGACTAGTGTGGGTTAGCTTGCGCTAGCCGAAGGACAGTTTTTCGCGCATTAGCGTATTGGTTGAAGTTGAGCGCATAGCCGACGTCGCTTGGAATTCATTCCCAGCGCGAAATTTTTGCAGGTCGCTTCTCTAATCGGCCGTCGAGGTCAATTGCTGCGCGTCCTCATCCCGATCTTGCACTTGCGACATGTTCGCTAGCGTCAATCTGGTCGGCTAACAGGAGGAGAAAGCTCGACGCTCACTAACGCGCCAGGAAGTGTTGCAAATCAAATCGGGCGCCGTTGTTGCCGTCGCCGGCGGGGGGTCAAGGCGGGTGCTGGCGACCGATATCTGCGGAAAGCTGAGTCACTTCAGCGATGGAAGGCGGTGGGGGCCACCGCCGCGGCGATGAGTTACTGACATTGCCGGCGAATATCCACTTCCTTCGGATGTCCGCTTAGACCCCGGAAGCGACGGTCACAGCAGACATGGTGCACTTCCGCTTTGGGCCAAGGACGCCTCTGTTGCACAGCAGCAAATGCCAATCGCCTTCGCTTATTCCCGCGCCGGTCATTTAGCTGCTTGGCTTCTTTAATTACGTGTTGACGTCGCCATTCCGGCCGTTTGCATCTTTGGATAGACGCCGATCATTCGCGCCAGAATGTCCTTAACCGGATCATTGGTCCAGGCGTGGGTCACAAAATCACGGTGGGATATGGCGCCCGTCGGCAGGAACGTGACCATGCCCTCGAGTTCGCCGCGCCGGAGTTCAGAACCATAGGGCACCGAGCGCTTGCGCAGAAGGTTTTCCAGATCCGCATTATGGTGCGCCGTATGTGGCGTATACGAACTGACGAAGAAAGCCGATCTATTGTTGGCGATCCAGTCTGCGAACTTGTCCATGCCGGCATAGAGCGCATCGAGCAGCACCAAGCCACGCACGCGCTCCCTTACCCCGCCGCGCTCCAGAACAGCCAAGGTCGGTCCAAAACCTCCGCTGTAAGCAACGATGACAACGGGCATGTTGGCGAAGGCCGCTGCGCTGCTTGGATCTCCGTAGAGTTCAGCGAGCCTTTGCGCAGCCTCGTCGAGGAAACGCTTGAATCCGTGAGGCTGCGAAAATTTTCCCGCGCTGGAGTCGGCCGCATCGAAGGCAAATTGCGGCGCCACCAGCACGGCGTTGATCCCCGCCGCCGTAACCTGGGCCGGCACCCGCTGCCGGTCGCGCACGTCGCGAGCCAGTTCGGCGCGGTGTCCGTGAAAGAATACCACCATTACCGCAGGGCGTTTGGGATCAAACGCAGCCGGAATGTGCAGGAGGACCCGGTCGTCGCTGTAGGTTTGCGACTTCAACGGGGCTCTGCTGGAGAAATCGGCCTGGGCAGGGTGTCCTTCTTGGCCGGCGTTGAAGGATCGTTGATTCGTTCCAGGCCTATCGCCGTAACAGGGGAACGGCGCCGCTTCAAAATCGACGAGGGTTGTTTTTGCGCGGATGCTTTCGAGCGTGTGAGGAATGACGATATCGGACTTCGGTTGAGTGGCCGCACTTGCTGGCTCATCGCCGAGCGAGACCATGCGGACTGGCTCGCGGCCCACGGCCTCCGCTGCAATGAAATTTGGTGCAGCCTTTTGCGGCTGTGGCAGTGAGCTAAACCCCTGAGCCACCAAGTTGGCAGCGTTCGTGCTGGTAGTCTTTGTCTGTTTAGCAGCGCTGACGCCGGATCCATGCGCGTAGGAGGTAGCCTCATCGGTGATCGAGTACGCGTAAGCGCGCGCGCCATCGAAGAAGGCGGTTCCCTGCAGTTGCTTGTGCGCGAGCCACAGCAAGCTTGCGCAGCCTACGAGCGCAGGGACGGCGAAAATCCGAAGGAGGTCGCTAGCAATAATAGCGCGCCGCGAGCCAGTTTGATGATCCGGCCTGCGCGCGGCATCAAGCCGGACGCGATGAGCACGGCGCGCCCAAGCGCCTTCTGGGTCCCGCCGCAACTCGCCGCCAACGTGAGAATCGTTCGTCCGCGAAACCACAGGCTGCGCCACGCCACGCACTCGATTCTGCAATGCCCCTGTCCCTCGCCGACGCCCGTATCCTCGGCAACGACTGTGTTCCCATTTTGGCGGGAGTTTCGGCCGCCTGTTACGGCCGCGCGGTGCGAGAGGATGCCCGATTCGCCTAGATATGCAGGTTAATCTCTAAGGGGCCGCAGCAGGGCCGGCTCTGCGCCGGGAGAGATTTTCTGCGCCAGCGGTAGTACCGGCGGACCCGCGCTAGGCGAAATTTTCTGCGCTACCAGGATATTCGACTCGTTCCTCCGCCAACGGTATCCAATACCGAAATCGATCGGAATGGCATTTCCTGGACGAAAGAGCTCGGTCATGCGCGGCTGATAGACACCCGGGAATTCACTGATCGGGTAGAGATAACGTCCGAACGGCTGCAGGCGCCACTTCCTGGAATCAAAGAACCCGAGCGGAATGCCACTGTCGTCTTGGACAATCGTGGCACTGTCGTCGAGAAGAAAATTGCGCACCCGGTCAAAGCCGCCCTTGTGCATGAGATAGGAAGCACTTTTGATAAAGCTATCGGCGGCGCCGAGCTTGCTGCAGAACGCCAGGAAGCCCGAACTAACGACGCTTTCGTCGCTGAGATTGGTGCTGAAGTAGTAAAGCGTTTGATAGGGGCCGCCGCCCTCGGAAAAGACTATTTTCACACCCTTCACACGGCTTTGCGCCAGCCGGTTGTTAACGCCCTGGGCGCCTTCGTTCGGCGCCACCAAATTTCCCTCCGCGTCGAGTTCCACATACTTCACCTCATGGATGGTCTTGCCGGTCCGCGCCAGAAATACATAGAGAATCGGGAGCGTTCCGTAGACCGGGCCGCCATACAATTCCGTCTTCATGTTGCGAGTGATGAAGAAACTGAAATTAAGTATCGAACTGAGTGCAATCTCACTCTTTTGTAGAGCGCCATCGATGGAGGCCCTCGTGAGAGTGGTCAGCGGTGGAACGGCGCCAATTTCCTCTAGACTGCTTAACACGTAGGTCGACGCATTGGGGAAAAACGAATTTGCGTAAAGGAAATCCGGACCACTGAACATGTAGAGCATCGTTGGATGTTCTTCAGTTAGGTACGTTCTAGAAAACGCCTTTATTTTCGACAGAGTTTGCTTTTCTTGTTGGCCAAATACAGAATCGAAAAAGCGCGCGTGCTGTTGCCAGCGCGAGGTCTTGGTTAGCGCAGCCAATGATGAATTCGCGGCAGGCGAAAGTCCCGCCAGGAAACGCGCGCTGTCGTCAGGTGTCGCAGTCTGGGCGTCCCCGGCCGACGCGGTACCCAACAAGAAGGCCAACGCCGCGGCTGCCAGCATTCTGTGGTAATAGATCACGAGGCCGGCCAACATAATGGCGACTCCGCCGAGAGACTGAAGTGGCCGGTTGACGGCGAGATAGTACATCATGAACGCCGTCACCCCGAGAAAAACGATCGGAGTCACAGGATAACCCCACGTACGATATGGCCGCTCCAGTTTAGGACGAGTGATCCGCAACATGATGACACCCGCGACGGTGAAGAATGAGCAAAACGTGAGGCTGAACTGGATGAAGTCGAGCACCGCTTCAAAGCTCAGGGTGAACAGTAAGACGGAAGAGACCAGAAGCTGAAATATGGTGGCCACGGCCGGCACACCTCGCTCCGACTTTCGAGCAAACAGGCGTAGCGCAGCCATGTCCTCCCCCATCGTCATCGTCACACGCGGGCCAATCCAGGTCATGGCGCTTATGGAAGACACCAGCCCGAGGCTGATCAACGCGCCGATGGCGCGCCCGCCAATCTCGCCGAACACGTGTTTGCCGGCGACTAGGGCGACGTCGAGCTGCCCGGCTAATTCGTTCATCGGCGTAGTGGCAAGAAAAACCGCGTTCAACGCGACGTAGAGAACAATCACTATTACCGTTCCTAGGAACATCGCGAACGGCGGATCGCGGGCGGGGTCGCCCATTTCGCCGGCGATGTACGTCGCGGCGTTCCAGCCGGAATACGAATACATCACGAAAACCAGGCTGATAAAAAACGGCGCAGCCGAGACAATCTGGAGATCTGCCTTCGCCGGCGCGAATGAGATCGGTTGCGAGTCGCCGAACGCAATACCGGCCACGATGAACGCTGCGATTAAGACGAGCTTGAGCGCCGTCCATGCATTGTGAAACAGTTCGCCTAGTCGTACGCCGCGCAAATGCACGAGCGCAGCGAGCCAGATAACACTAATTCCGAGCAATAGCGGTGGCGCGCCCGGTGTTATAGATCGGAAGTAGACGCCGAATGCCATGGCTGCGAGCGCAATCGGCGCCGCGAATCCAACCGTCGCCGAGATCCAGCCCGCCACAAAACCAAACGCTGGATGATAGATTTGGCGCAGAAAACTGTACTCGCCGCCCGATCGCGGGAACATCGCGGCAAGCTCCGCGTAGCACAGCGCACCGCAGATCGCCGCGATCCCGCCCATAATCCAAAGCAAGATCAGCGAGAAGCCGGACGTTATGTCGGTGACTTGAAATCCGAGGCTGGTGAAGACGCCGACGCCAACCATGTCGGCGATGACGATCGCGGTAGCGGTCGTACGTGAAATCGTAACCATCGGCTCGAAGGGTCTGACGCGGACGCGGTCCGCCACGGATACTCAAATAGCCCAGGTTAAGATTCTACAATCGTTGCAGCTTTCCTAGTGGCGCGGCCAGCGTTGTCCCCAACATTGAGTGCGAGAATGTTAGCTCAGACGCACAGGGCTGTCCTGATTTGCGGAGTTCGGCGATTATCGGCCGTTCGAGCAGGAACGCGGACGAACGAAGCTGCTCCCCGGGGTCGCGGTACCACATGGAGCGACAAATCAATGCCTTGAGATGCCGCTTTGTCGCAACACGTTGTTGCGTCACGACCAGCCGTTTATAGTCAAAACTCTGATTCGCCCGCCAAAATAAGACGCAAAGGCGAGGGAATTCCTACAATGAAGCAAATTGGATTTGCTGCGCTTGTTCTCTTGAGCGTAGCGCTCTCGATTTCGGGTCGGGCCCAAACCAGCCAGACCGCGAGCGCTGACGACACCGCGCGTTTTCTCGCCGGCATGCCGTTATCGGCCAATTCTCCGCTTATCCAGCTGGCTCAGGATCCTTACGTCAAACAGCACGCCGCCTTCCTTGATGCAGCGTTCGGAGATATTGACACGAACAAGCTGTCAAAAATTAAAACGTGGTCGAATACGCATCTCACGGCGCCCAAAGCGCTGATGCTATACATGTTCAGCGGTCCGGATTTTCTCTATGCGGATGCGTTTTTTCCTAAGGCAACGACTTACGTGTTCAGCGGCCTTGAGCCGACGGGCTCGGTTCCAGATTTGATGAAATTGCCACGCGGCTCGATCGCTCCAGCGCTCAGAAATATCGAGGGATCGCTGCGCAATATTTTTGCCCTCAGTTATTTCATTACAGCAAACCTGAGCCAAGACTTGGGGTCGGGTCCGCTCAATGGAACTCTGCCGATCCTTTACGTGTTTCTCGTCCGTTCGGGCAAAACGATTCACGACGTCAGCTTGATCCATCTCGACGAACAGGGTGAGTTGCTTCCGGACGAAGCGACAAGCCAGTCAGCCCCTGCGCGAGGCGTTAAGATTGTCTTTTCCGACAAGGGTGGCCGTCAAAAGACACTATATTACTTCACGACTGACCTTTCCGACCAGCGCAACCGGAACATCGCGGTTCTGCAATTTTGCAAAACGTTTGGTCAGGGAGACAGTTTCATAAAGAGCGCATCGTATCTTTTGCACGAAGACAATTTCTCACAGGTTCGAAATTTTCTGCTCGAGAATAGCAGCCTTATTCTTCAGGATGACACAGGCATACCGGTTTCATATTTTGATGCGGAAAAATGGCTTCTGCGTCCTTTTGGACGATATACGAGCCCTATACCGATTTTCTCCGGGATGTATCAGACAAAACTGAACGAGCTATTCCAGAAATTCCGGCCGAGTCCGATCGACTTTGGGGTCGGATATCGTTTCCGGCCCAATGAATCCAATCTCATGTTGGCAGCCAGAAACCCGGTTGCGCCTGAGATGGCAGACGCGATTGCGAAAGACGACGCCCAACGCAAAGCCGGTTTGGAGGTGACCGCGGCTGCGGAGCCGCCGGCCGAGCAAGCTGCTCCAGGCCGCCAACGTGTCGTCGGGCGAGTTGCCCGGGTCCGCCGAAATGCTCGAGTAGATCAACCGGACGCAGTGTATCCCTATGCATCGGTTGATCCTAATTCTTATGAGACTTCGAACTATTAGCTGACCTTCGCTACTATATTCGATCATCTGCCGCTTGGCCGGTGTCAGACCGGCCAGCCAGCAACACGAGTGCGGTTGACGGTGCGACTTCCTTGCCAATTCGCCGAGCCATACCCGCAAGGGCACAGCATGCTCGAAACTGCTACGCGC
>Ga0070731_10002014_pt1 | contig 20057 bp, 19 predicted proteins | sample Coa_R1_2_FD_66448 | JGI IMG/M metagenome (GOLD analysis project Ga0070731, IMG submission 66448) | Surface soil microbial communities from Centralia Pennsylvania, which are recovering from an underground coalmine fire - Coalmine... | ecosystem: Environmental > Terrestrial > Soil > Unclassified ... | reverse complement strand
GAACCCGCGATGGTCAGGGCCACGGAGGTGGTCATCTCCTCACATTACTGGAACGTGAGTGAGCCTGTCTGCGACTGGCCGGCCGCGTTGGTGAACGTCGCCTGAACGGTGGCGACCTGTCCCTGGACGCCTTGGACGGGAAACGACGCGCGCATCAGGAATGCGCTGCCGTTGTTTGGCTGGGAGCTGAAGTAAGCACCAAACTGGGAAGTGAAATCGGCATTCCTGGGAGCGCCGATCATGTTGCCCTTGGCGTCGAAGAAGGTAAAAGACATCGAACCGGCCGAGTACGTGTTGTCGTAGGCGGTGATGGCTATGTCCAGCTCTCCGGCGCGTTGATTCGAGGCGGTGGCCAGTTCGATTGCGATCGGGGCGGGAGGAATGACGATGGCGGTGGCGGGATCTCCATTGATTTGAGCCTGGCTGAGCGTGAAGGTTATCTTTCCCGCGGTGGTTCCGGTTTGAAATGCCGCCGACGGCTGATGATTTATTAAAAGTTGCATGGAATTGGCAGACACGGAAAAGGGCAGCGTCCGGGTGCTGCCTGCCAGGAACATGACGGCGCTGTCGTCGGTGATTCCGTTCACGTTCGAGACGAACGCGAGGTTCACATAGCCGTTGACGGCGCACGCAGAGGGCGTGGGTAACGCAATGGAAAGCGTGTGCTGCTCGGCGCTGGCGAATGCGGTTGCGTCGAACGTCAGGGAGGGTTTGGGTAAGAGCGGGTCGAAGCCGGAGGCGGCGAGCGGGTAGGATTTCGTGTTGACGATCAGCGCGCCCTGGATTGCGACGGTCCCGCAGGACGGATTGATCTGGAGGGCAAACGTGGTCGCCTGGCCGGGCGCCAGGGTCAGAGGCGTCGCGGGGAGGTTCGTCGCTTGGAAAGGACCGGTGGCGGCGAGGCTCGCGATCGCCAAGGGCTGGGGGTTGGGGTTTTGCAGGGAAAAGTTGCATCCGTGCGGTGTCCCGTTCTGGAGGTTTCCGAAATTGATCGCGCCAGTCGTGGGATCGGCGGTGCACGGCGGAAAAATCGTCAGCGATGGGGCGGGTACGACGTTCGCAATGAGAATGACGCTGATACTCGAAATCTGGAGGCTGGCGCTGTAGGAGGCGGGTAGAGAACCGCCGAAGCGGACGGTGAATGCTAAGAAATTCATCGGACTCGGCGCCGGCGGGATGGAGTACGGCGTGGTTCCGTTCACCGAGGTGATGCTAAATCCAAAACCGCTTACCGCCGGCGCTTGCACAACGACAGGGGAGGTGGCGTTGTTGATTACACGAAAGACGACGGCTTTGGTATCGCCGCTGGCGACGTTGCCGAAATTGTAGACGGCGCCGACCGGGGTGGAATTCGTGCCGTCGAAAGTAACCAGCGTGAGCTGCGCGTAAGCGGCCAGCGGGGCGAGCGCCAGAAGCAGGAAAGACTTCATGGCGATGTGTTCCCCGTCGACGGTTCCGGCAGTTGAAAAATCCGCTCGCGACCACGGGCGGTGCGGATGGCGTACGTGGCACGGCGGGTTCGGACCTGAACGAATCCGCCGCCCATGGCGGAAAAGGATTCCGCGTCCACGGGAAAATGAATTTCGGATCCATCGTCCCGGCGCAGAATGGTTTGGTTCGAAGACGTGTAAAGGGCGCCGGTTTCGAGAAGCATTACCGGCCCTGTGTTGGCGGGTAGTGAGTCTATCGCCTGGTTCTGGGCGTCGACGATCCAGGTTCCGTGGTTCCGGCGGACGGCGAGTTCTGTGTTTCCGCTCGGGCGAATGCGCAGGGACAGAATCTCGCCAGGAACATCGATCGCCAGGGGCTCTATGGCGCCGTCTTTCCATCGCACAAACGATCGCGTAGACGGGAAATAAAGCGACGCGGTGTGCTCCGAGAAAGCAAAGAGAGCCGGGCCGGGTGGGGCTTCGGCCGCGAATTCATTATCGACGATCGCGGTTTCCGTCTTGAACAGGCAGAAGCGCCGCGAACAGGCCAGCGATACGACGGCGCTCTTCTCCGGATCCCCAAGGGTTGCGCTTCCGGAAATTCCCAAGACCGGGCGGGCATCGCCGGCGGCGTCTAGCATCATTCCCAGGCGGGGAGAATCGAGTCCGTTTTGCGCTGCAGCGAACGCGCTGAAGAGCGCCACACAGGCGGTTCTCATGGGCGCCCTAAGATAATCGTCGGCGTGCCGATCGTCAGGCCGGGAATGTCGCTGCTGGAAACGGATCCGGCTTTTTTCGAGATCAGGCCGCTTGCGAATACTCCACCGGCGGCTGCGCCGGCGAGGGCTATGGAGATCCAGAGCCATTTGTGTCCTCCGCGGCCGCCGATCCGCGCGCTGGCGGCCGGCGAATCGCTCAGGAACTGAGGACATATTGTGCCCGCGCGGGTCTGTCCTTTTACGGCCGTGATGCGGATGTCGAAAGAACCGGCGGTACGGTTCCATTGCATGCCCCAGACACTGGCGCGGCCATCGGCTCGCGTGGTGACGATTTCGGTCTTAGAGCCGGTCGAGAACGTTCCGCTGGGACCTTCGTCGGGGAGGCGGAAACTGACGGACGCGGCTTCCGCTGGTTTGCCTAATTCGTCCGTTACTTGGATCGTGATACCGCGGGTGGCTCGGGAGCCGATCGGGTAGACGGCCCGGTCGCCTTCGATGACGCGGACTTGGAGTAAGGTCGGATCCTGGGCGGAGAGGATCGAGATCAGGAGTAGGAGACCGGTCCCTTTGGCCACAGGTCGACAGAGGCAGGTCGGGGACCTGCCCCACAATTCTGCTATCACGGCGAATAAGTGTGGGAAACCTGGAAATACTCTCAGGGGGTGATGTGTAACCAAACAGCCGGGTTAACAGCCGTTCGGGCCTTAAAACTCCCCGCACGGTTCTCCACTGTTTTTCCACAGGTTACAGTGTGTTTAAATAGGGAAAGTCCCAAATGTCAGATACGGCTTTTCGAGTCCGCCGGACGTGGAAGTCCTTGTCGCGGCGAATGAGGGAGATACGACTGATCAGCCGGGGCGCATTGTCTACGCGCCACCCGATCATGGCGCATATCATCCCGATTCGGCGTTGTAACCTATCCTGTACTTACTGCAACGAATACGACGATTTTTCAAAGCCGGTCCCGGCGGCGACTATGATCTCTCGAATCAATCGCCTGGGCGATCTCGGCACCAGTATTCTGACGCTCTCAGGCGGGGAACCGCTGCTGCATCCCGAATTGGATGAGATCATCGCAGCGATGCGGGGACGGGGCATGCTCGCGTGCATGATCACGAACGGGTATCTGCTGACGCCGGATCGGGTTAAGAAGCTGAACGCCGCCGGGCTCGATCATATGCAGATCTCGATCGACAACGTGAAGCCGGACGACGTGTCCAAGAAGAGCCTGAAGGTTCTCGACAAGAAGCTCCAAGTGCTGGCGGAGCACGCCGAATTTCACGTGAATATCAACTCGGTCGTCGGTGGGGGCATCCACAATCCGGATGATGCCCTGGTGGTCGGGCGGCGAGCGCTAGAGCTGGGATTTTCGGCGACGGTCGGGATCATTCACGATGGGGACGGGCAACTAAGGCCGCTCGGGGAGCGCGAGCGGGCGGTGTATCACGAGATGAAGGCGCTGGAAAACCGGCACTTCGCGCGCCTCAATTACTTCCAGGACGCGATCGCGCAGGGGAAACCGAACGACTGGCGATGCCGCGCGGGCGCTCGCTACATGTACATCTGCGAGGACGGCCTGGTGCACTACTGTTCGCAGCAACGTGGATATCCGGCGAAGCCTCTAGATCTGTATACCCGAGAGGATATTCGTCGGGAATACCTGACGGAGAAATCGTGTGCTCCGTACTGCACGGTGAGTTGTGTGCACTACGTTTCGTACTTCGATTTCTTCCGCGCTCCGCAGACGCTTAAGTCGGGAATGCCGGCCGAATCGAAACAGCCACTGGTCAAGATTTCCAACGCCAGTAACTGACCGGTTTGCAAATATATACACAGCGCTGTATCCGAATCTCCCAAAAATTGTAACGGCCCACCGTTCGGCGTCACCTAACTCTTTGTTTTATCAGTAAAAACCTTGATTGTTGGGGTGGTCGTTCACGTGCTATAACCCTGAGTGGGGTTGTGTCTTTCCGGGATGAGGGAGCTAAAACAACAGCTCGTCAGCGCCTTGCTGGTTATTTTTACCGTCGCGGCGGTTGTCGCGGCGGCAATTAATTTCCAGCAGCAGAGCCGCTATCACCTTCCGGAAGACGGCGTCACCTGGATGGATCGCTTGTCGGGCGATACGTCGCGGGTGGTGGCTGTGTTCGTCTCGCCGAGAAGCCCGGGCGAAAAAGCTGGAATTCACCAGGGCGATACGCTGATCTCGATCGAAGGCGTGAAGATCGACGATTCGATCCAGGCTACTCAGGTTCTGGCGCGATTGGGAGCATGGCGCAAAGCTGAATATACGATTCAGCACAACGGCGTCGAAGTTCCGGCGAGCGTGATCATCGGGGAATCCGAGCGCGATTCGACCATCTTCTATCTGTACGCTGTCGGAGCCGTATATCTCGCGATCGGGCTGTTCGTCTATTTCCGGCGGCGCACGGCGCCGCGAGCGCTGCACTTCTTCCTGCTGTGTCTGGCGAACTTCATCATGTCGACGTTCCACTACACAGGGAAGTTGAACGACTTCGACAAGGTGATTTATCTGGGTAATGTGGTGGCCGGGTATTTCGCGCCCATGCTGTTTCTGCACTTCTGTTTTGTATTTCCGGAGCCGCAGAAGTGGATTCGACGCCGGGGCGCGGCAGTGCTGCTTTATCTGCCAGGGCTTGCGCTGATCGCGGTCGCGCTGGGCTTCGACATGGGGCTGCTGCGGACCACGGCGCCGCTGCTTGAAGTACGCTGGCTGCTCGACCGGGTGTGGCTCGGATTTCTGTGCACGATGTATGTTGCGGGGGGAGTGGTGCTCGGATTCCAGCGCCGGCATGCGGACGATCCGGTGGTGCGCCGCCAGTTGACGTGGCTGCGGAACGGAGCGCTGGTCGGGATTCTTCCGTTTGGGATCGTATACGCGATTCCGTACCTGATGGGTGTCGCGCCGAATCACGCGATGAATCTTGCTGTGTTGTCGCTGCCGCTGATCCCTCTGACGTGGGCGTACGCCATTCTGCGCTACCGGCTGATGGACGTGGACATTATTTTCCAGCAAGGCTACGTATACACGCTGGCCACGCTTGCGGTGCTGGGGATTTTCTACACGATGATCTTCGCGGCGCGCACCGCGGGCGAGCTGAGTGGCACGGCGATGGTGGCGCTGATTCTGATCGCGACGTTTGTGTTTCAGCCGATCCGCAACTGGATTCAGGAACAGCTCGACCGGTATTACTTTTATAAAGATCGCTATGATTACCGGCGGACGCTGATCGAGTTCGCGCGCGAGCTGGGATCGCCGACGGATTTGGGAGAAATGCTGGAGAGCGTCGCGGACCGGCTGATCCGGACGCTGCGTATTCGTCATGTCGCGTTATTCGTGTGGGATGAAGCGGAAGCGAAGTTCCGGTTGGAACTGGCCAGCAACCGCCATGGGAAGCAGACGGAGAATGTCCCTTACGGGCTGGATCTTAGCTTTCTGACGCCGGGTCCGGACAAGCCGTACCTGTTCTTTGAACGCACGCGCCACTCGCTGGACGTGGTTTCGCATGAGATGCCGGTGTCGGTGCGCCGTTCGATCGCCGAGCTGGAGTTGACGTATTATCTTCCCTGCTCCGCGCGCGGACGCACGATGGCGTATCTGGGAGTCAGCCGGACCGAGACGGGCGATTTTCTTTCCACCGATGACGTCGAACTGCTGGTGACCTTGTCCGGTTATGTCGGCATCGCCATCGACAATGCGATGCTGTACCGGTCGCTTGCGCGTAAGGTCGAGGAATACGAACGGCTCAAGGAATTTTCGGAAAACATTGTCGAATCGATCAACGTGGGGATCCTGGCGGCAGATCTTGAAGACCGCGTCGAGAGCTGGAATTCGCAGATCGAGAAGCTGACCGGCATCGCGCGCGCCGACGCTCTGGGACGTCCTCTGCGCAGTCTGCTTCCCGCCGACCTGTGCGATCAGCTCGAGCCGGTGCGCGGTGAAGCGGGCGTGCACAATATTTACAAGTTCCTGCTGCGGCCCAAGGACGCGACCCTGAACATCGCGGTTGCGCCGCTCATTTCCCGGGATGGCGATCGCATTGGACGGCTGATTATCTTCGATGACATCACCGACCGCGCGGAGCTCGAAAAGCGGCTGATGCAGGCGGACAAGCTCAGCTCCATCGGATTGCTGGCCGCCGGCGTGGCGCACGAAGTGAATACGCCGCTGGCGGTGATTTCGACGTATGCGCAGATGCTCGCAAAGCAGATTTCCGGAGACGCGCAAAAGGCTCCGCTGCTGGAGAAGATCGCACGGCAGACATTCCGGGCGAGCGAGATCGTCAACTCTCTGCTGAATTTTTCGCGCACTTCGCCGACAGAATTTGTCAGCGTGGACCTGAATAAAGTGATTCGCGAAACGCTGAACCTGCTGGAGCATCAGTTGGCGAAAGCGGGCGTCGAAGTGAAGCTGGCGCTGGACGAAAATGTTCCGAAGATTAAAGGCAACCCGGGCAAGCTTCAGCAGGTGTTTCTGAATCTGTTTCTGAACGCGCGCGACGCGATGGAATCGGGCGGGGTGCTGGCGCTGCGCACCAAACACGACAATCAAGGCGGACTGGTGCGGGTGACCGTCGCGGATTCGGGCGCTGGGATCGCGAAGGACAACCTGACGCGCATCTTCGATCCGTTCTTCACGACCAAGGCCGCGCGCAAGGGAACGGGGTTGGGGCTGTCGGTCAGTTACGGAATCGTGCGAGAGCATGGGGGCGAAATCGAAGTCGAAAGCGAGCCGGGAGCGGGCACGCGCTTCGAACTCTCTTTCCCCGCGGCTGTGACGGTGAGACGAACGGAGCTGGTCCCGATCGAAGCGGCATCGGTCCCGGCAGTCTTGCAGATTTCGGCTCCAACGGCGTACCCGTCGCAGGCTCCCGCGTCTTTCCCTGCGGCGACGCCCGCGTCGCTGCCTGCGGCGACGCCCGCGTCCGCACCGGCGGTCGCCCGTTCCGATAGGCTTATGCAGTGATGGCGGATCAGGTCGCGAATTTCCCACCCGATGTGATTACGAAAGAAGAGGTGCGCGGGCGCATCCTGGTGATTGACGATGAGCCCGACATCCGCGAGAGCCTGGAAGCGCTGCTGACCGGCGAGAATTATCGCGTCGAGCTTGCCGCCAACGCGAACGAAGGGCTGAAGCGCCTGGAAACCTCGGCTTACGATCTGATCCTGCTCGATCTGATGATGCCGGACAAGAGCGGCATGCAGGTACTGGAAGAAATTCGCGCGCGCGATTCGGAGACGCCGGTTTTCATGATCACGGCCTACGGGTCGGTGCAGGTGGCCGTGGATGCGCTCAAGCGCGGCGCGAACGATTATTTTCCCAAGCCGTGGGACAACGAAAAGCTTCTGATCGAGATCGAGCGCATGATCTCGCAGGGCCGCCTGGAGCGCGAGAACGTCGAGCTCAAACGGGCGCTGAAGCAACGCTACAGCTTTCCGAATATCGTCGGAAAGAGCGAGCGGATGCTCAAGATTCTGGACCTGGTTGCGCAGGTCGCCGCTAGCCGCGCGACCATTCTGATCACCGGCGAGACCGGGACGGGCAAGGAGTTGATCGCCAACGCGATCCACGCGCACTCGGCGCGCGCCGGACATCCGTTCGTGCCGGTACATTCGGGATCGGTGCCGCCGGATCTTCTCGAATCCGCGCTGTTCGGGCATGTGCGGGGGGCGTTCACCGGCGCGGTGGCTTCGCGCAAGGGATATTTCGAAACGGCTAATCACGGGACGATTTTCTTCGACGAGATCGGGACCATTTCTTCCGAGACCCAGAGCAAACTGCTGCGCGTGATCCAGGAGCGCGAGTTCATGCCGCTGGGCTCAACGGACAACATCAAAGTGGATGTCCGAATCGTGGCTGCGACGAACGCCGATCTGAAACGGATGGTGGAGGAAGGAAAATTTCGCGAGGACCTGTATTACCGGCTTAATGTCATTAACCTCGCGCTGTCTCCGCTGCGCGATCGCAAAGAGGATATCCCGGCACTGGTCGATCACTTCTTCACCAAGTACTGCCGCGAGAACGAGAAATTTCTGGATGACGGCGGCCGATCGCGGCTGCATTTCGATTCGGACGCGATGCAGATCCTGATGGATCACGCCTGGCCGGGCAACGTGCGCGAGCTGGAAAATGTAGTGGAGCGCGCGGTGGTGCTCGCTTCGCAACCGTTGGTTCCGGTGGACGTCCTGCCGGAACATCTACTCGAGGCCAAGGGGTTGCGCATCCGGCGCGATGAGAGCGGGCGGCTGGCCTCGGACGCGTCTCTGTTCGAAGTGGTGGCCGACTTTGAACGGCGTAAGATTATTGAGCAGCTCGAAGAATCGGACTGGAGCCAGACGGCGGCGGCAGAGGCGCTGCGCATTCCGCTCTCGACGCTGAATCAAAAGATCAAACGTCTGAATATCGAGATCCGGAAGAAATCCGGCGCGTGATAGAGTGTGGTTGATGACCTCCGAAGAGCGCATGGAGGCAATTTGGTCGATCCTCCATGGAATGGCGGAACGCGAGAACCAGATGGAAATCCGGTTCAACCAGGACATCGAACGGCGCAATCGCCGCATTGAACAGCAAGATGCGAAATGGCAGAAGCGGATGGATCAATTCGATCGCCGCCAAGCTGCGACGCAGAAGCTAGTCCAGTTCGGGATGAAGCTGCTGGTGAAGATCGAATCCCGACAAAAGCAGGCTGAAGAAGAAACTGCGGCTATGAAGCAAGCGATTCGAGACCTGGCGAAGTCTCAGAAGGCTTTTATGGATTCGCTCCGCAAAGGAAACGGCAACGGACGGCTTCACGCCTGACCGCTACTTCAGTCTGGCGTAGTTGCTGGCGAAGAAGAGCAGTGGCTGGCCCTCCCCGATCGCCACATCTACTACTTCTCCGACCAGCACCCTATGATCGCCGGTGTCGACGACCTGCACTATCCGGCAATCGAGTACTGCTAGGACTCCATCGAGGATGGGGGATCCAGTTTGCCCTTCCCGCCATTCGATTCCGGTGAATCGACCCTCGGGAAATTGCGCGAACCGGATCGACAGACTCAGTTGCGCTTCGCGCAGAATGTTGACCGCGTAATGGCCGTTCGGTTCAAAGCGGCTAAGGACGCCGCAGTCGCGATCGATCGCCACCATTACCAGCGGCGGAGTTAAAGAGAGAGAACAGAACGAGTTAATCGTCAGCCCGTGTGGCGTCCCGTCGGCGGCGCGCGTAGTGACCACCGCTATACCCGTTGCAAACAACCCGCAGGCGCGGCGAAAGAGGTCGGTGGTGACAAGGGCGCTTGACAACTTGATAACCCTAATCCTATCATGGGGTTTCGGCTGTTGTCGTTGGGCGACATATGGGCCGGTGCGCTGAGGAGGCGGCATTGATCAAACTCGACATCATCAACGAAGTGGTCAATCGGACGGGCATCACGAAGACGAAGGCTGAGATGGCCGTAGAGACAGTCTTCGAGAGCATGAAGCGCGCGCTCGGCCGCAGCGAACGAATTGAGCTGCGCGGCTTTGGTATCTTCAACGTCCGCCCGCGCAAGACCGGCATCGGCCGTAACCCGCGCACCGGAGCCGAGGTCGCCATCCCGCCGGGGAAAGCGGTCCGCTTTAAGCCTGGCAAGGAATTGCAGACTCTGCAATAGCGTATTACCGTTGTGTCGACCAACGGCTATTCTCCAACGCCGGCCGAGTTTCCCCGTTCCAGCGGCGTGTTTGAGGTCCTGGCCGGAGAACAGATTCGCCCACGGCACCGTTATTGGCTGCACGCGCTTCTTTTATTACTGACACTAATAAGCACCTCGGTCGCGGGCGCCGGGTTCGCGCATAGCTTTGCGGATGGCCGGCCGTTCGATTTCGACACCGAACTCGCCGGGTACCCCCGGATGCTGCACGATCCTTCATACCTGCTGGACGGCCTTCCGTTCTCCCTGACTCTGCTCGCGATCCTGATGGCTCACGAGATGGGCCACTACCTGGCGGCCCGTTATTATCAAGTCGACGCGACGCTGCCGTTCTTCCTACCGGTGCCGACGCTGATCGGGACCTTTGGCGCGTTCATCCGCATCCGCTCGGCGATTCTTTCGAAGAGAATCCTGTTCGATATAGGCATCGCGGGACCGCTGGCGGGTTTCGCGCTTCTGGTTCTGCCGATGGCGGCCGGGGTATCGCTTTCGAAAGTGGTGCCCGGTATTGGCAATCACGGCGAACTGGTTTTCGGGACGCCGCTGATTCTGCGCTTATTCGAATGGATCATTTTTCCCGGCGTGCCGGTGTCGGATATTTATCTTCATCCGGTGGCGCGCGCGGCGTGGGTGGGCGTGCTGGCGACGGCTTTAAATCTTTTGCCGATCGGACAACTGGACGGCGGCCATGTTCTGTATGCGTTTCTGGGCGAGCGGACGCGGCTGTTGTCGCGCGTCTTCATCGGGGTCCTGGTGCTGATGGGTTTCTTCTTCGCCTGGAGCTGGTTCTTCTGGGCCGCGTTTCTGGTTCTGTTCGGCATGCGGCATCCGGCGATTTTCGATCCCAGTCCCGTGGGCCGCGTACGAACCTGGCTCGGCATCGCCGCGCTGATCATCCTGATTCTATCGTTCACTCCGACTCCGATCCGCACCGCGGGCCTGTGAAGATCTCGGCGACGATTATCACGTATAACGAGGAGCGCAATCTCCCGCGAGCCATCGAGAGCCTGCGCTGCGCCGACGAAATCGTCGTGATTGATAGCGGCTCCAGTGACCGGACGCTGGAGATCGCAGAGAAACTGGGCGCGCGGATCGTCGAAAGTCCGTGGCCGGGGTATGCGAAGCAGAAGAACCTGGCGGCCGAGCGCGCGACGCACGACTGGATCCTTTCGCTGGACGCGGATGAATCGTTGAGCGAGGCTCTGGAGGGCGAGATTTGGCAGCTCAAAAAAAACGGTCCGCAGTTCGATGCGTACACGATGCCTCGGATGGCGCAGTATCTGGGCCGCTGGATCCGGCACTCGGGGTGGTATCCGGATCGAAAGGTCCGGCTGTACGACCGGCGGAAGGCGCATTGGGTGGGCGAGTTCGTGCACGAAACGGTGCGCGTGGAGGGACGGCTGGGGCATCTCGAATCGAACCTGCTCCATTTCACTTGTAATTCGCTGTCGGAACATCTGAAGACCATGGACCGGTATACGACGCTGGCGGCGGAGCAGTTGCTCGCCACCGGCGATAAGGTCACCTGGGGACGGCTGATCCTGGAACCGCCCTGGACGTTTTTTCGCACATACGTCCTGAAGGGCGGGTTTTTGGATGGCGTGGAAGGGCTGGCGATCGCCAACATGGCGGCGCTGTACAACTTCGTCAAGTACGCCAAGGCGCGCTTCATGAGCCCTGGAAGAGACTGAACGGCATGAAGACCCTGCATGTCGACACGGGGCGCGAAATGCACGGGGGACAGTGGCAGGTGATCTATCTGCTGGAACGGTTGCGTGACGCGACGCTGCTGGCGGGAGCAGGCTCCGGATTGTTCCAGGAAGCGCGGAAACGCGGGCTCGACGTGCGGGCTCTTTCGTTCATTACGATGGCGCGACTGGCGCGTGAGTACGGCCTGGTGCACGCGCATGACGCGCGGGCGCACACGCTGGCGGCGGCGATTCCGGGTATCAAGCTGGTGGTTTCCAGGCGGGTGGCGTTTCCGGTGAATCGGGGGATGCTGTCACGGCTGAAATACCGGCGTGCGGATCTGTTCCTTGCTGTTTCTCACTATGTCGCGCGCGAGCTTGAGGAAGCCGGGGCCGATCGCGACAAGATTCGTGTGGTTTACGATGGCGTGCCGCTGGTCGATACAGCCAGAGGCAACGCCATCGTGGCGCTGGCGTCCAAGGGGAGGGAAATTATTCGTGAAGCAGCGAAATCCGTTGGATTCGAGGTGCGGTTCACGGCCGATTTGTGGACCGATCTGGCAACGGCCGAAATTTTTCTGTACGCCAGCGACATGGAGGGGCTCGGGTCGGCGGCGTTGGCAGCGATGTCGTCGGGTGTCGCTGTGATCGCCAGCCGGGTCGGCGGATTAGCGGAGGCCGTGGAGCATGAGCGCACCGGCCTGCTGGTGGCCAACGCTCCCAAGGAGTTTGCCGAGGCGGTCCAGCGTCTGCGGCGCGATCCGGAGCTGCTGCGTAAGATGGGCCGGCGCGGCCGGGAGCGCGTGGAAAAACGGTTCACGGCAGACCTTATGACAGAGCGAACGCGGGCAGCGTATCATGAGGTTCTCGGATGCTAGAAATTCTTCTGGCGGTTCTGGCCGGTCTGTTGATCGGCAGTTTCCTGAACGTGTGCGTGTTCCGGCTGCCGCGCGATCTTTCGGTGGTCCAGCCGCGTTCGTTCTGCCCGGGCTGCGAGAAAACGATCGCCTGGTACGACAATATTCCGGTGGTGAGTTATTTGCTGCTTCGCGGCCGATGCCGTCACTGCGCGGAGCTCATTCCGATTCGTTATCCGATTGTGGAAGCGACGACGGCGGTAGCGTTCGGCCTGTCCGTGGCGGCGTTCGGCGTGTCGTGGCATGCGCTGAAGTACTGCGTTTTCTCCGCGATCATGATCACGTTGGTCGCGACCGATATCGAGACTCAGATTCTTCCCGACGAATTTACGGTCGGCGGCACAGTACTGGGACTGGTTTTTGCCGTATTCGTTCCGTTCCCGCCGGGGTTGATGATGCTTCTGCTGCCCCGGACACTATCGCCTCGGTGGATTGCATTGAGCGAGGCCGTTTTCGGGGCCGTGGTCGCCAGCGGACTCATCTGGTTCATCGGATGGGTGTTTGAAAAAGTCCGCCATCGCGAAGGAATGGGACTGGGCGACGTCAAAATGATCGCAATGATTGGCGCTTTCCTGGGCTTACAGGCCACGCTGTTGACGCTGGTGGTTGCGTCGCTGATCGGATCGGCTTTCGGGTTGATCTATGCGGCTGTCAAGCGTAAGGACTGGAGAACGCATGAACTTCCGTTCGGAAGCTTCCTTGGGGCGGCGGCATTGGTGGTCGCGGCTTTGTATGCTCGGGTAGCGTAGGCTACTCGGTCCTAGGCGGGGGAAAGAGCTTGTCCGTGCGGCTCAGGAGCCAGCGGGCGCGGCGCTGCATCACCAGATTCAGTTGACGGTGCTCCGGCCATTTGTTGACGTCGACGCGCAGGGCCCGGTTCAACATTTCCTGAAATCCGGCCTTGTCTTTTTGCGCGACGAGCACGCTTTCGGCGTACGTGACCATCGGCCCAGCCTGATGGTCGGCGGCCAGGGCCATATTGCGATCGAAGTGAGCCTTGGCGATCTCGAAACGGTCGGGCTTGGGTTTCAGACGGGACATCTCGTACGTAATCAAGAATCCGTGTATCGCGCCTTCTTCGAAGGACTCGTTTAGTTCGAGAACGCGGTCGGCCAGGGCTTCAAAGCGCGGAATTTCCGGCAGCATCATGAGGTCATGCGATGCGGAGAGAGCCGCGGCCCAGGAAAGGGTGGTCCAATACATCATTTCGACGTCGGATTTCTTCAGTTCCTTGACGGCTTCCGCCGGCTTTGCCCGGAGACGCGCGGTGAAATCGGGGTGTTTCAGATCGAGGCCGCGCAAGCCGTAGTTTCGCGCCCGGATATACAGTTTGGCGGCGCGGACGCGCAGAGCGGCAGCGCGGGCGCGATCGGTATCCTCAGCCTCATCCGCGTCTTCCTGAACGAACGCGTAGGAGTATTGGGTAAAACCGCGGGCCGCTGCCAGCAGCAGGCCTTCATGCCGGGGATTTTCAGCGAGCAGGCTTTCGACCAGCTTCAGGCTGAAGGGAATGGCGCTGCGAATTAATTCGGGATCGTCGTCGGCCGCGAAGGTCGTATTCGTGCGCGCCAGAGCGTCGCCGAGCTTGTTGATCGCGTATTTTCTGACCGAGCACGATGAAAGCAGGAGCAACACCGGCAACACAGCCGCGCGACTACGCATGTGTCATTTTAGCTTGCAGGCCGAAGCAGCACCTTGAGAACGCCCTTCTTAGCGGCCTGCTCGAAGGCTTCGGGGGCGCGGGAAAGAGGAAATTCGCCGGAGATCAGTTCGCCCGCGCGCACCTTCCCGGACGCCAGCAGCTCCAGAGCCGGCTCGAAGCGGCCGCAGCGCGAGCCGACCAGAGTGATCTCATTCACGATCGCGGGTGCGGTATCGATGGGGACCAGGCCATGGACCGTCGATTTCATCACGACGGTGCCGCGAGGCTCACACATCGAGATCGATTCACGCAGGCCGTCCGCCGAGCCGGTGGCGTCTACGACGATGGGGAAGGATTGTTGCGGAAGCTTCTTCGTCGCGAGTTCCGTGGTGACCCCGGCGCGATCGGCGATTCGCAATTTTTCGGGATGCCGGCCCAGCAGTAAAACCTTCGCGCCGTGCGCGTGCAGTACCTGCGCAATCAATAATCCGAGTTTGCCGTCGCCTAGCACGGCCACGGATTCTTGTTTTGGGATCTTGATCTGATCCAGGATTTCGCAGGCGGCGGCCACGGGCTCGATGAATACCGCATGTTCGGTTGGAATCGACTTGGGTACGGAATGCAGATTGGCCACGGGTAACGTCAGGAACTCGCGGAAGGCGCCCGGGTGCTGGACGATGCCGAGGACTGTCCGGCGGGGGCAGTGGCGGCCGAGGCCTCGCGCGCACCATTCGCATTTTCCGCACGCCAGATTGATCTCGCCGGCGACGCGCTGCCCGATCCAGTTGGCGTCGGCGGCTTCCGTAACCTCGCCGACGAATTCGTGTCCGGGGATCCCGCGGAACCCGTAGTATCCGCGCTGAAGCTCCAGATCGGTGGAGCAGATGCCGGCGGCGAGCAGGCGAATGCGCGCAAAGCCCTCTGGAACGCGCGGCATCGGCTGCCGTTTGATCTTTACACGTCCGTCTTCGAGATGAACCGCTAGCATTTTTTAAGGTTGCCCGCTTGGTCTAAAGTTAAAGAATATGACCGTCGCAGCGCAATCCTGCGCGCTCGTCTGTTTTAACGAAGGCTGCCGCGCGCAGTACGCGATCACGGATGTTCTTTACAACTGCACCAAGTGCGGCGGGCTTCTGGAAGCTATTTTTCACATCGATCGCGATCCCGCGAGCCTGAAGAAGCTGTTTCGGGAACGACGGATGAGCAACGCGCCTCTGGATGCGAGCGGCGTCTGGCGGTATCGCGAGCTGTTTCCGTTTCTGGAAGATTATTCGCGCGTGACGACGCTGCGGGAAGGCAACACACCGCTGCTCGACGCGCCGCTTGCGGCGACGTATGGCGGGCTCGACAGGATCGCCTTCAAGCATCAGGGATTCAATCCGACGGGATCGTTCAAGGACAACGGGATGACGTGTGGGGTCGCGCAGGCGCGCCGGCTGGGCATGAAGCGCGTCGCCTGTGTGTCGACCGGAAATACGTCGGCATCGATGGCGGCATATGCGGCTTCGGCAGGCCTTGAGGCGTTGATCTTTCTGCCGCACGGGAACATCTCGTTCGGGAAGCTGGCTCAGGCGCTCGAATATGGCGCCAAGACGCTGGAGGTGGAGGCGAATTTCGACCAGATCCTGGCGCTAGTGCGCGTATTAGCCGAGCGGCTTGGCATCTACCTGCTGAATTCGGTCAATCCGTTTCGCATCGAAGGGCAGAAGACAATCGTCTTCGAAATGCTCGACCAGCGGGACTGGCGAACGCCGGACTGGATTGTTCTGCCCGGGGGAAATCTCGGCAACACATCGGCATTCGGTAAGGCGCTGCGCGAAGCACTCGCCATAGGGCTGATCGATAAGATGCCGCGGCTGGCGGTTATTCAGGCCGAAGGATCTGCGCCGTTCTACGATTTCGTGGCCGCGGGCGGCGAATTTCACCCGGTCGCGAAGCCGGAAACGCTGGCGACGGCGATTCGTATTGGAGATCCGGTTTCGTGGCCGAAGGCGCTCCGAGAAGTTCACGAATCCAAAGGCGTGGTTGAAAAAGTCACCGAGCAGGAGATCGCCGACGCGAAGGCTCAGATCGGGCGCTGTGGCATCGGGTGCGAACCGGCATCCGCCGCGACGCTGGCGGGGATTCGCAAGCTGACGGCCGGCGGTGTCATCGATCGGGGCGCGGACGTGGTCGCGGTGCTCACAGGGAACCTTCTCAAGGATCCGGATTACATTTACCGCTATCACACGGGCACGCTCGAAACGCCGGGCGGCGTCAAGATTCGATCGACCTATGGCAACAAATCCGTGGTGGTCCCGAACGATCCGGATCGAATTGCCGAGATGCTACGGTAGTTTGCGCGGCGGTAGCTTCGGGTCCTGCGCCTTGCGCGCACTTTCGATTCCGGCGACCGGGAGATGCGTCGAATCGAGCAGGCCGAGTTGTACCAAGACGGAAGCCTGATCCCAGTAAATATGCTCGTGGGCGAGCTTATCGCCGCGCAGTTTTACGATCGCTACCAGCGGCACTTCCACGGGCTTGCCGGTTGGCTCGATGCCGGGAAGCATCCAGTCCATCCTGATCGTGTGGGTGAACTTGAAGATCATTTCGTCGACAATCTGGTCGTCGCCGATGGTCCGGGAGATCGGCGTGAGCGATGTGTCGGGTGGCATCTGGGGAATGAAGTGCTTGGAGTAAAACTCGCGAAGCTGGGTTTTGCCCACGCCGCCGGTCAGCACAGGGATGTGGTTCACATATGCGTCTTCCACCATGGTGGCCAAGGTCTCCTCGGTCGAACGCGTGGCGAATTCGTGTTCGATGTGCTTCGCCCAGATGGCTTCGAGCGAATGCGGCTGGACCAGAACGTGCCGCACCAGGAAATCGATGGTGCGTAGATCCGCCAGTTCCGCCGCCGAGGGATCATAATGCATCCCGGTTCTGCGGGCGAATGCATGGTCTGAGTTCGGATAAATATGGATGGTCTGATCCGACAGGGCGGCCTGAATCTGCTTCTGGATTTCGGGCGAGCCGTATTGGTCCAGGCCGGCGATATGAAGCATGAGCGGGCATGACAGATTCTTCGCTTCAGCCAGCGATTTTTCGATCATCACGCCGTAGTAGCTGACGGCTGCTTCGATTTTGTGGCGAACCGCGAGAAGGTAGGCGAGGCGTCCGCCCAGACAGTATCCGACCGCGCCAACGCGTCCCGTGCAGGCGGGATGCTTGCGGAGGAACTCGACAGCCGCGGCTGCGTCGTCGACGGCCTTCGCCGCGTCCAGCTTGCCCAGGAGGGCAATGGCCCGATCCCGCTGGGTCTCGTCGAGCTCGATACCGGGTTCGATCCGCCAGAACAGATCGGGACAGATGGCCACGAAGCCGCGACTGGCGAGCCAGTCGCACACGGAACGCATGTTCGCGTTGACGCCGAAAATCTCCTGTAGGACGACGACGCCAGGGCCGCGGCCGCTGGAGGGCACGGCCAGGTAAGCGGAGAACTCGCCGCCGTCGAAAGAGCGAACTGAAGCCATATGCAGAGTATAATCGGGGAGTGCGCAAATTGACGCTGATCGCGGCCGTAATGCTGCTCACGGGCTGTGCACGCGACATCCAAAATACTGAGGCGGTGCGGCAAAGCGTCGTCGATTATTTGAAGGCGCGGACCGCCCAGACCGGCCTCGACATAAATTTGATGCAAGTGGATATCACTTCCGTATCGTTCGAGCGCGACCAGGCTCGCGCCAATGTCTATATCCGGCCGAAAACCGGCGACGGCAGCGGCGGCATGCAGATTCCATATATTTTGGATCGCAAGGGCGGGAAATGGGTGGTTCGGGGCCGCGCCGACGGCGGAGCGAATCCGCACGGGACGGGAAGCCCGATGATGACGCCGCAGACCGCGCCACAGCCTCTGCCGCCCGGGCATCCGCCGGTGGAACCGAAACAATGAAAACCGTCGCCGTTTTAGGCGGAGGACCAGCCGGATCGTTCGCGGCCGAGCGCCTGGCGGCCGCCGGACTGAGGGTCACGGTCTTCGACGAGAAGCTGGCCTGGGAGAAGCCCTGCGGCGGCGGGCTCACTTACAAGGCGTATCACGAATATCCGTTTCTGATCGAGAATGACACTCCCAAGCGTCTGATCCGCGAGACATCAATTGCCGCGCCGAACGCGGGCGAGGTCAAGATGTCGCTGTCGCAGCCGCTGGTGATTTATTCGCGGATGGATTTGAACCGGATGCTGCTGGAACGCGCCGAGCAGGCTGGCGCGTGCATCGAGAAGACGCGCGTGCTGGGACTGGATCGCGCTGGAAAAGGGTGGCGGCTGCGCACTCATTCGGGAACGGCCGAGGCTGATTTCTGTATCATCGCGACGGGCGCGCGGAATCCGCTGCGCGAGGTCGGAACCGAATGGAGCGCCAAAGATACGATGAGCGCGCTCGGGTATTATGTGCCGGCGACGCAGGAACAGATCGATATTCAATTTCTGCCGCAACTGGAAGGCTACATATGGGTGTTCCCGCGCTGCGGGCATCTTTCGGTCGGAATTTGCGGCAAGGGCGAGCCCGCACAATCGCTGCGCGCGCGGCTGGAAGCGTATATGAATCAACGCGGAATTGCCTGGAAGGGAGCGCGGTTCTACAGCCACATGCTGCCGTCGCTGGAAACTCCGGGCTGGAAGCGCAATCGCGTTGCGGGGGAAGGCTGGCTGGCCGTGGGCGATGCGGGCGGTCTGGTCGATCCGATCACGGGGGAAGGCTTGTATTACGCGATGCGGTCGGGCGATCTGGCCAGCCGCGTGCTGATCGACGACGCGCACGGGTTCGCGGAAAAAGCGGCGGCGTATCGGGCATTGTTGTCGCGTGAATTTGCGCTGGACCTGGAGTTCGCGGCAACGCTAGCCAAGCGCGTGTTCCTGGGAACGTTTATGTTCCACTCGGTCCCGGCCCGCATGATTCAATTTATTCGCCGCAGCCCGCGTTTCCGGGATCTGATGCAGGACCTGTTTGCCGGCACGCAACCCTACCTCACGCTGAAAAGCCGGCTTCTGCGTAATTTGAACGGCACGCTTCAGGAAGTCCTGATGAATTTCTTCCTCGATCGCGTGATCCCGGAGAGTTCGCGCATCAGCTTATGAAGGTGTCGCGTTCCGAGGCGCTGTTCCGGCGCGCACAGGCGCGGATTCCCGGTGGCGTAAATTCGCCAGTCCGGGCGTTTCGCGGCGTAGGGGGAACGCCGCTGTTCATCGAGCGCGGAGAGGGCTCGCGCATCTTCGATGCGGACGGAAATTCGTATATCGATTACGTCTGCTCGTGGGGACCGCTGATCATGGGACATCGGCCCGCTTTCGTCACCGACGCTTTGCGCGACGCTCTCAATCGCGGCACCAGTTTCGGCGCGCCTACCGAGCAGGAAGTGGAACTCGCGGACCTGGTTTCGCAGATTGTTCCGTCGATGGAGATGGTCCGTCTGGTCAACTCGGGCACGGAAGCGACCATGAGCGCTTTGCGGGTCGCGCGCGGATTTACGGGCCGGGATCTGACGATCAAGTTCGAGGGCTGCTATCACGGCCACGTCGACTCGCTGCTGGTGAAGGCGGGCTCGGGCATGGCGACGCTTGGGATCGCCGACACGGCGGGGGTTCCGGCGGCTTTCGCGGGAACTACGCTTGCATTGCCGTTCAATTCCATCGCGGCGGTGGAACAGGCGTTCGCGGAGCGCGGGGATCAGATCGCCGCCGTGATCGTCGAGCCGGTGGTGGGCAATATGGGCTGTGTGCCCCCGGTTCCGGGATTCCTGGAAGCGCTGCGGGAACTGACGGCTCGGCATGGAGCAGTGCTGATTTTCGATGAAGTGATGACCGGATTTCGTCTCGCGCCCGGCGGGGCGCAGCAACGTTTCGGAATCAAGCCGGACATGACGACGCTGGGAAAGATCATCGGCGCTGGTTTGCCGATGGCTGCCTATGGGGGGCGCGCCGACATCATGCAC
>Ga0070731_10002013_pt1 | contig 20062 bp, 11 predicted proteins | sample Coa_R1_2_FD_66448 | JGI IMG/M metagenome (GOLD analysis project Ga0070731, IMG submission 66448) | Surface soil microbial communities from Centralia Pennsylvania, which are recovering from an underground coalmine fire - Coalmine... | ecosystem: Environmental > Terrestrial > Soil > Unclassified ... | reverse complement strand
TAATCGCCAGTAGTGACATTATATTTATAATCCGAAAACTGACCGGAGGCATTGATAGAGCTCCACAACCACGTAAGGCTAACTCCCCATCTGCTGAGGTTGTATCCGGCACCCAATCGAAAAATAAAATTGGGCGTGAATCCTATTTTATCATCTGTTATACTATTGCCGATTTCGCGCGCAAAATGCACATTGAAGTCAATATTTGCCGAAGCAAGTAAAAAAAAATGCTCCTGTACGACCAACGTATATGCATATCCTACACCAGGACCGAATTCAAACAAATGAAGTTTACGGAGATTGTGCGTTGCAAATTGAGAGTCTACTTTAGATGGAACAAATGAACTGTCGGCATTTGTAGCTACGTAAAAAGCTTCGCCGCCGATCAGGAAAGAGCCGGCAGATTTTTTTTGCCATGCATTTTGCGAAAGCCCGGCGCCATAAGAAAATTTGCGGTCATTCAAAACTCGATAAGCGGCAAGCCCGACAAGTTGCACTCCCAAATCAGGACGCAAATAAAAACTTTGCCCGTCCGGCGCTCCAAGCCCTTCTGGTCGCAAATAATAGCCTTTGTAAAATTCAGCAAGTGCATCAATTGTCCATTTTTGTTTGTAAAGATGCAATTGCAAATCGGTAGCATCAGTTTTCCCTTTTTGTTCTTCCGATTTCAAAAAAGTGAGTTCTTTAGAAAAACTGAATGATAGCGATTTATACGTTATTCCCGCACCAAGACTCAACGTGGTATTGGCATGATAGGTCATTGCGGCCGGAGAGCCATTTGGAGGAGTCAATTTAAAAATATCGTATTTTTTGGAAAAATAAACGCGGGTGATAATTGATCCTTTATAGGATTGATAAAAGGAACTGTCGTGACCCGCCTGCGCGGATGATGCAAAATAGATTGGCAGGATCACGATGGTAAGCAAAAAGTATTTTTTCATGTGTGAAATTTAAGAAATTCCTTCCATTAGCAGTAAAAAATGCTACAAATAACAAGCTTTCAATATCATTGATTTCCGGCTAGGTTTTTTTATCTTTGCAGCCCTTTGGCGAGATAGCTCAGTTGGTAAGAGCGTCGGATTCATAACCCGGAGGTCGAGGGTTCAACTCCCTCTCTCGCTACAACTCTTAAGAGCCATTCAGGGAATACCTGGGTGGCTTTCTCTTATTATTATGCGAACTATGACACCAGTTACACCGCTCTCGATACTATTCATACATCCAGCGGATGGCCGGTTGTTCCCTTTTTTAAAGTAGTACCCGTTTTAGAGCAGGATGCCTGTATACTATCTAAGTATTACTATTTTGATAAGAGCAATGGGTCAGTGATCTCTATAGATTGCAACGGAGTAAAAAAAACTGTAGCATCCTGGCAAGTCTACCAAGATAGCACCTATATAGACGGAGGTTGGCACATTAATACTTTTCCGCTGCTAGTTATTATTTCACCCGCTTCCGGTTGCTATACCCCTTTTACAGATACTTTGCCCCTAATACACAAAGACCAATATTTTTTACTATACTCGATTCTTCGCAGATGAGTGTGACCGTCGACCAGTCACAATTTGGTTGGGGCAATCAGGATTCTGTGACCATTATCAATAATGTGATGAAGCATCGATGATAAAATCTCCATTCCAAAATTCCATCGCCAGGTATTGCTGCAAATCATCAAAGCAAAGTAAATTATTTTAGGACAAGACACACTCCATTTCGTGTGTTAGAACTTCAGAAAAAAGAATCAGAAAAAGAAAAATGGTGGTTTGCTGATGAAGTGTACATTGATAAAAAAGATAAGCTTCTTTTGCAGGGAGCTTTATGCTAACGGTAACGAATAGCCAAATAATATAAGTTTGTGGAAACTGTACAACCTTTATACTTCCGCCAATAAGGGCAACTATATAGATTCATTTCTCAAACGCTCTGTCAATGCCTATTATTTTGCGGAGCAATTACGCTTAGCATTGGAGAACATAACTATATGCTGGCATATGAATTAGTTTTATTGGTACTCTGTGAAAATATTTAAGTGAACCGATTTCGGCGGTATTAATAGTTTTTCCTTACCTTTTAATGTTAAATAAACCTGATTGAAAGTGATAATCTGTCTGTATTTTCTCAATCCAATCAAAGCGCATGGCGGAGAAATTAAAGTGGAGACGAAAGAGGGAGAGTTTACAGAGTTTGTGCTTCATTTGCCAATAAATTCATAAAACCAAAAACTTCAAATTTTAGTTATGGAAGTACATCATCATCCTCAGGTAGAAAAGAAGAACTTCAAAGAATATTTCCTTGAATTTTTAATGATATTTCTTGCGGTAACAATGGGTTTTTTTGCAGAGAATATAAGAGAACACATAGCAGATGATGCCAAGGAAAAAGGATACATGAATTCTATGATAGAAGATTTGCAAAAAGACACTTCAAATATCAATACCGAAGTAAAAGGAAATCGTCTTTTACTTTCAGGTCTTGATACGCTGCTGGATTTACTTTCTACCCCTCAAAATGATACAATATATCAGCGCAAATTATTTATCTGTTCTTTGGTAAATACATATTGGTACATGCCTTTACTTTTTTCAGATCTTACTATATCTCAGTTAAAATACAACGGCAATTTCAGGCTAATACAAAATTATAAAGTTGCCAATGGAATTCTGCAATATGAGCAAGGTGTCGAGACCTGTAAAGACAATTACGATCTTCTCCTTAATTACTATCATATTTATGAAGCGACTAATAAAGAGCTTTTTAACATGAGTCTTGCCCGTCCTGCATTTAAAGCCATTGAAAAAGATTTTATAACTGTTTTTCTTCCCTTAAACAAAATAGAAGCGATGGTACCCCGGGGAAAATACATCGACAAAAACGAACCTGAACTTTTTTCGAAATACCATGACGACATTTTATATTATCAAACTACGCTGAGTAATATTACTAACATTACTGAAAAACAAAAAGAATCTGCAGATTCACTTATTCAATTAATAAGAAAAGAGTATTATTTGGATAAGAATTAGGTCAGCAGCAGGAGATTGAGGATTTATAGCCGGGATAAAATAAGTAAAAGATGTTCGTTAACCACCAAACAACTACAAACCACAAACTTAAAACTATAAACTGTTTATGGAAACACACGCACAAGAACTGCATAATGCCCCCGGTCACGGATGGAAACATTATTTGTTTGAATTCTTTATGTTGTTTCTTGCTGTGTTCTGCGGGTTTCTAGCTGAGAACTGGCGGGAGCACATTGTTGATCAGGAACGTGAACAGCAATACATAAAATCATTTTATGAAGATTTGACTGCGGATGAAAATGATCAGCAAAGAACCATTAATAACTTAGACCACGAAGTAAAAATTGCAGATTCATTATTCGCTTTGCTTAATAACATAAATATTACCCAACCCGCCAATCAAGTTTATATGCAATTGAGAGGAATAACAAGAAGTGGTGCGTCGCTTTTGCATGTAAACGACAGAACAATTGTTCAGTTACGTAACTCCGGCGGGATGAGGCTTATCCGTGATAAAAATGTTTCCGATAGCATGACGGTATATTATAAAGAAATAGGCAATCTGCAGTTTTTGTTTGATGAATCAGTTAACATCAGAAGATCTCTGAGAGAAAAATATGAGCCTCTGCTAAACGCCAATGATTTTGCAAAAATAGTTGATAGCACCAATACCATTATAAATCCTAAAGATATATTGCATCTTCGTTCGGCGGATCCTAACATCCTTAATAGTTGTCTATTGGAAATAAATAATATAAGAGGTTTGAGTATTGGAACTAAAAAAAGAATCCAGATTTTAAAAGACCAGGTTGAGAGAATTAAAAAATATTTAGAGAAAGAGTACCAGGCAAATGAAAACTAAAGTTGTACTAACGGTTAAGGATAATGGTAACGGCATCAAAGATTTTGTGATGCTCGTATTCATTTCATTTGTTATAGTGGTGCCGATATCATATTATTTCATGCAATTTGATTTCAACTTCGACAATTTTTACCGTGAAAGCAATCGCATTCACCGAGTCGTTTCAAACCTTGGTTCTGCAACTGTCGGTGTTCTTGGTCCATAACCAGAGGCGTCTCGTGTAATGGTATCAGGTCTTGATGCATCCGCGCCATTTTTTATTATTGACGAATTTACGCTCTGTCAATTTTATTGTCTCATCACTTAAGAAGTAATTTGCTCTGGTATTAGAATCTTTTCTATTTCTTTTTAAGGAAGCCATTAATTTTATTTTTTGCTGTAACCATTTTACCTTTCTTGAGTAATCAATATATTAGGCTCAAACCTCGTGGAAGAACTAACAGAAGAATCCATATTGCTCAATGTAAAGGAAGGAAATTTACTTTCCATGACAGAACTCTTTGAGCGCAATCATGTGAAGTTGTATAATTTCTTTTTGAAATTGACTTTTGACAGGACCGCTACCACTGACGTAATCATTCCACAAAAAACAGCTAATCCTCTTCCTTTCAAATACGCACATGATATGATACTTACAGACAATCGCTATTTCCGCCGCAATGAGGCCAAAGGAGGTAACGAATATGCGATTGTTGCACCGGCAAATAAAATTGCAACGATCTATTATAAAAAGGGTTCGATAATAAATGAAAGAATAAATGGACTCAAAAAGGTAATTAGTCGAGTTATATAAAAGAATGATTAGTTCGGAATTGAAAATCAGTTAACACAAAATGGTTTGAGTAAATCAGGTCATTCATTTCGTAAAGACTACTTGCCAAAAATATATAAATCATCCGTAATGAAAAGAAGCCAATCATTGACATTGTCCTTTCTTCTATTAATCTGCTTCGGGCTACGCGCACAGGAAAATGGCCTGACAATGCAGGAGCAACTTGATGATACTCTAATCGCGCGATACAATAGAGGGGATCTTAAAGGCATTTGGCAATTAGGAAACAATGACTGGAAAAAAAAATCTCCATTTGGAGATTTTGAGTCCTATCTTAACTACCTGAAAGCAAGAAGCGGCTTGATCAAATCTTCGAAACCTTCAGAGCGCACAGGCAATTATTTATTTTTCCAATGGGTAGGGGTGAAAAAAACCTTGATTGCCGGGTTGGCCAATCCATCCGCTCAGACGTTTGATGATATCAATTTCAATTTTTTTATTTCACCTGCTGAGTTAAACGCCGTACAAACAGATAACCCGTTAAAAACTGTAATTGACTCCGGCGTAAATAACGTAGCAACCCGGTTTATGATAATAAATTCGGTCCCGGGTATGTCTATTGGCATTTTCGATAACGGTAAGACGTACCTCTATAATTACGGCACTGTAGAACAGGAAAAAAACATACTTCCCACAAACCGGACAATATATGATTTAGGGTCAATCACAAAATCTTTTACCGGGATACTCCTTGCACAGGCAGTTATCGACAAAAAAGTCAATTTAGCGGATGATATCCGCAAATGGCTCAATGGCGATTACCCAAATTTAGCCTATGAAAGTCATCCAATCAGGCTGGTAGATCTTGCCGACTATACTTCCGGACTATCCGATATTCCGCCTGACACGCGTAATATGACCGAGGTAGAAAAGCGTTTATTCGCAGCAAAATATACCGTGGCTGAATTTCTGGAAGATTTCCACAACGTGAATCCTGATTTTATTCCAGGTACTAAATATCAATATTCGAGCTCCGCAGTAGAGCTTTTGGCTGCCATACTGGAACGTATATATAACATGAGCTACGCGAATCTCATTCAGAAATTCATCGCAGGTCCCATGGGCATGACAGACACGAGGGTTACCATCTCGTCTGAAACCGATACACTCCGCTTTGCAAAAGGATATGGCGCCGATGGTGGTGAAAGGCATTGGAACTACGGCCCGACCTTTGAACTCGGAGGAATTCATTCCACGGCTCGTGACATGCTCCTCTATATTGTGCAAAATATAAAGGAAACTAATTCAGCTGTAAAATTATCTCATAAGCAGACCACTCAACTCGGAATTGCTGACGAAGAATCCGGTTTAGGTTGGTTTATTGAGCCTACTGCGAGGGGAATTCAAATAGAAAAAGGCGGAAATTCGCCGCGCCATAGCAGTGAATGTATTTTAATTCGAGAAAAAAACATTGGCGTTATCTGTTTCACCAATTTGCAAGGGCAGGATTTGCAAAATCTAGCACAAGATATTCTCGATCAAATAACTAAAAAATAATATAATCCAGAGGATTTTGATCTAAGGAATTGATTTTGTAAAAGTAATTTATGGTATTTGATATTATACAATGTCAGTGATCTGGATAATTAAAGCAGCCATAGGAAACTCCGCAAAACGTTTGAGAACGGAATGATTTCTTTTGAATAGCAAATTCGGCAACAAAAATAAACTTCACGAGAATAAATAATCGGATTTCATAAACCCGAGGCCGAGGGTTCAACTCCCACCCTGGGTTCAATTTGGGATTTCATAAATATGAACCTCAGAAATTAGAGAATGCCATAAAATCATTGCTTAATGAGTTCGGTAATTTTCCCATTCTCGTTACAAGTTTTCCAAACTTAGTGTTCACAGGATGGTTTACTATTTTACATAATACTTACAGTTAATTCAAGTCAAAAGAAGGTACTGTTTAAGGCAACACGATTCTATTTTGGTATAGAATCCTGATTTCTTACAACCTACGGCCATCAAACATTTCATGCAATCCGGATTTTAGCTCCAATACAACTATAAGTTTCTTCCGGTAACCGTTCCGCTACGCTCAACAAAGAGGATATTCCTGCTATGATAGAACAAGGCAATTCATGCGTCAAATCACCAGATAAAAAGCTTCGTTTATCTATCAGTCCTCATAAATTTCACCGCTGATGATGATTTTTATCAGGAATTATCAGTAACATTTGTAGCAAATTGAAGTAGTGAAATCGAACCATATCAATTTTAGAAAAAAGGTGCCAACGGTCATCATTTTCTTTCTGGTTTTCGCTGCCGCATTGTTTCGATCCGATATTTCAAAAGCTCAAAAAAAATACCTCGCCCGGAATTATTGGGTTGAGAATTATGGCAAGTCAGAAGGGCTGCCCCAAGACATAGTCGACGATATTACGCAGGACCGAAGTGGCTATATCTGGCTGACTACCCCCTATGACCTGGTTCGATTTGACGGCTATGAGTTCAAAACGTATTCCCCGCGCGATCAGTTTCCTGACCTATATTTCCAATTTGAAAGCGGGCTTTTAGAAGATTCGAGAGGCCTTTTATGGATGGCAACTGAGGATGCAGGTGCCCTTAGTTTCGATCCCAGAACCGAAAAATTCACTCGATATTATCGGGGTGACCATGATCGCGACATCTCAGGCAATTTTGTCACAGGAGTGGAGGAAGACTCCAACGGGAATATCTGGTTAGGCACGAACAGCGGCCTGAATGGCATTTTCTTTAAAGAGGGTAAGGTGACGATTAAGCAATACACCAGGCGATTGACTGGCAGACTCTTGAATCATTTCAACCGGATTATTGACCACGAAAAGCCTCTGGTTAGCCTTATCCGCGTCGGTAATTCCCAGAGCATGAAGCAGGTTATTGAGCTCAGTGATACTTCCCGTTATTTGATAATTAGCATGGGAGAGGCTAATGTATTTCCTAGAGTCATGAACGACTATGGATGGATTGAGGATGACCATGGCAGAGTTATCTGGAAGCAGGAGCAGACAAAAGATTTTGATGCGGGGGGTGATGCCAGAAACATGCTGCAATTGGATATTATCCGACTCCCCCCCGGAAAATATAAAGTGGCTTATCAAACCAATGCCGCCCATGCTTGGAACAGCTGGAATCTTAGTCCACCGGACAGGCCTAACTTATGGGGAATTCAACTGTTCCAACTTAATCCCTCTTTTACCGATACGATGTCCGAGTTAATCAAAAATGAACTTGACGTCCAATCACTTGTCAATGACGAAGTCTTAAGTATGGCCAAGGATTCCGGGAATGTGATATGGATTCTCACACCTGCAGGACTGGAAAGGCTTAATCCTTCATCTTATAGCCAGGAGAAATTAAGTATTGTAAATATCTCACTGGACTCTATTCTTAATTTCGGAATTAACGCCATTAAGGCAGGATCCAGTCAGCTTTTAATTACCGGAATAAAATTCGATAGTGTTAGAAAAGAAAATGGGCTGGGGTGGGTTTTTTACGACTATGTGAAAGGAACATTTCGCACAATCTCATTGAGGGATTCGACAAATAAAAATCTGTTTGCCTCTATGTATCATAGCCTGGCAAAAGACGGCAGAGGTATCATCTGGTATGGAACTTTCAATGAGGGTGGCAACGGTCTCTATACCGCTGAAGAAGGGAATGAGACTTCAACTTTCAAGCGACTTGATCTTGCTCCCCCCGAAAGCCAGGTGTCGGGAAAGCCGTCTTTTGACCAGATTTGGTCCGTTTACAAAGACCATACAGGGTACATTTGGGTGGGATCAAGACAATTTGGTCTATTCAAGATCAAATTGGAGCCGTCCCCTATTAAAATTTTGCCGCTACCTGGAGATGTCAAAACGGAACTAGGTACTTTAAAGATCTGTGAAGACGTGCATGGGAATGTTTTGATAAACGAAAAAGGTAAGCATCTTTTACTTTATAATGTGGTAGACAAGCAATTCAGGAATTTACCGCTTAAGGCCAATGATTCGGTAAAGAATATATTTTATGATCCAACAGCTAATGCGTTTGTGTGCGTCTTGAAAAAGCAAATTAGGACCTTTGATCTGAAACTATCTGTTCTAAAAACCAGTACGCTATTTGTCCCTGATTCCCTCCTCTTATTCGGAAAAGATTCTTTCGGCAACTTCTGGGCTGTTGATCCAAAAGCGGGTGCAAATTACACCCCAAACAAAAATTACCTTTTCTTTGATGGAACTCAATTTCGCTTTGTCCCTTTTGACTCCAGCGGAAATTTTGATGGCCGCTTCCGAAATATATATTTTGGTCATGATGGGTATATTTGGCTGGCTCCTGCTTTCGAGGGTCTGCACCTCTACCGGTGGGACAATAAATTAAAGAAGGCGATTTTTATCAGGAAATTCTTACCCGGACGATACGATGTCTTTTCGATATGCGAGGACGCCCGAGGGTTTATATGGTTAGGGACTTATGACAACGGAGTGGTCAGGCTGGACCCTGCCACCGGAAAATTTCAATCTTGGACGAGAAAGGATGGGATGCCTTCCAATTTCGTCCAAAAAGTAGTTCCTTCTGTAAATACGATCTTGGTCCTAACGGATCTAGGATCGGCATTTATCAATACCAATTCAGGGGCCATCCGTATAAGCAAAGATCTGGATGAGTATGTTACACCACATAAGCGGGACGAGTATTTTGACAAGGGGTGGGGATATGCTGCTCTTGTTGCATCATCTGGCGAATTCGCGGTAGCAACCAACAGTGGCCTTTGTTTATTCAAAGCGTCGGACATTTCTCCAGATTCATCAAAACCTATTCTGCACATCACCTATTTGAAAAATGGCAACGGAGTAATATCTTTTAGAGAGTCCATGAACAATATGTTAACATTCAGTCATGACCAGAATGATCTGGAGATTGATTATGTTGGAGTTCATTATGACAGGCCTTCCCTTAATCAATATGCCTATTTTCTAAAGGGGGCAGATGGCAACTGGGTATCGGCTGGAACAGGCCGTGTCGCCCGATATTCCCATTTGTTGCCGGGTCATTATGAATTTTACCTGAAATCGGCCAACGCATCCGGGATATGGTCTGACCCGCAAAAAATGATTGCTTTTGAGATAAGACCACCTTGGTGGCAAACCTGGTGGGCGTATGCGTTGTATGTGCTGGTTCTTCTAACAACCATCTGGTCATTTGTTAGATACCGATCAATCCAATTAAAGAGAGAAAATATTTTGCTGGAAGAAAAAGTGAATCTGCGGACCTCTCAGCTGAAACAGTCCATGGATAATCTGAAGGCCACACAGTCTCAACTCATCCAATCTGAGAAAATGGCTTCTTTGGGTGAGCTTACCTCGGGCATTGCACATGAAATACAAAACCCCTTGAATTTCGTTAATAATTTCAGTGAAATAAACAAAGAAATGCTTGAAGAGCTGAAAACCGAGCGCTTAAAGCCGAACGTTGAAAGAGATGAAAAACTGCAAGATGAAATTATAAATAGCCTAATAAATAATGAAGAGAAAATAGTCAATCATGGAAAACGGGCTGATGCAATTGTAAAAGGGATGTTGCAGCATTCGAGGACTACTACAGGTCAAAAAGCATTAACAAACATTAACGCTCTTGCTGATGAATATTTGAGAATGTCTTATCACGCTTATAAAGTCAAAAATAGAGATTTCCACATCGAAATGAATTGCAATTTTGAATCCAACTTACAAAAAATAACTGTCATTCCACAAGATATCGGAAGAGTACTCTTAAATATTTATAACAATGCTTTTTATGAGGTCAGTGAAAAAATGAAATCGGCAACTGCTGGCTACGAACCAAATATTTCAGTAAGTACAAAGAAGCTAAATGATAAGATTGTGCTAACGGTTATGGATAATGGAAACGGGATTCCACAAAAAATAGTGGACAAGATATTTCAACCTTTCTTTACTACAAAACCAACAGGACAAGGAACGGGATTGGGATTATCATTAAGCTACGATATTGTGAAAGCGCATGGTGGGGAGATTAAAGTAAATACCATAGAAGGAGAATATACAGAGTTTTTGATTCACCTGCCAATAAATTTGTGATGATCAAAATTATTCATTCAGAGTTATGGAAGTAACTGATCATCCTGACAAAGTTTGCTCCCATATTTGAAGACATCTATACGAATCTGAATAAGCTAATTGGCCTATTCCTGTTGAAATATTTAATAAAGAACGGAAGGCAAAAAAGCGCCTGCTGGGTTGTTATATAAACCCTTACTCATTAATGTCATCGGCTGAATAATACGCAGTCCATTCTGTAAACACCAGCGTAGCACTTCTGCATTACGCGAAGGAAGTAAAAATCCCGGGCCCGAAAAGTTAGCGGCTGCGCCGATCAATGCTTTTAGTCCTGTATTTGTAGCTGCAATGGTATGCCCGAAGAAACCAACCTGAGTCGTATAGCCGGTAATCGTTCCACCATGTTCAACAACAGAGGATGTTCCTGCTCTGATAGCACCAAGCAGTTCATGCGTTCGGTCATGACCATGAATTTTAAAACATAGCTGGTTACAGGAATCCAGATCTGCTTCATTTGCCAGGCGAACCTGGTAACCAGGAAAATTGACGCCGGGTGCAGCTCCCTGCATGACGGAAAGCGGCTCCCGTACATCGAATCCTAGTTTGGTGTAGAGTGATAATGACCGGTTATGATAAGCAGCCTGTACTAATCGTACGCCTGCAAGTTTGAGTTCTTCTGCCCGTTGAAGAACCCGCTCCATCAGCTTTCTCCCTACGGCAGCATTCTGACAACTTGGCTCCACTGTTATTGGGCCCACACCTGCAATAAAGGAATTTTCCCAAAGAAAGTTGCTTCCTACGATTTGCCCTTCTAATTCAGCTACCACGGAATATGCCGCTGCGTTCGCAAAAAAATAGCTCATTAGCCCAACAGCCGTTTCAGTATCTGGAAGATCCGGAGGGAAATGATGCTTCTGTGCAATGACTTTAAATGCCCGGTAACAAATGTCTCCGCATGCCTCGGCATCTTCTGCCTGCCCGGAACGAATAGTTAAATTCATATGGAAAAATTAAGCTGGGTTATCGTAATGGCTAGATTGAAAAATAAATTAATAATTTGATTTTGCCAATTGTGCATTTTGATTCCTGACGGGTACTGTTTGCCGGAGCCATTTAGAGACGAGCAGAACTATAAGGAAAGCGTCAATCTCTGCACATGATGCCTACAGGCAATTCCTGATTTTTGCTTGATGAAGATGCCATGAATATAAAAAAAGAAAGTGCTGTTTTGTTTTTTAATGGTGGCAATCGTACAATAAGCGAGTATAAAATATCATCAGGTGGCATTACATCAACGATGATGGATACACGGATTGTTCTTAGCACTGCGATTAAATTTTTTCTACCGGAATTATAATTGGCATATTTACCCGTCAGGAGAATTGAATCCTTCCAATTCAGGTATGGATTTAACAGAACAATTAAAGCAGGCTTGCAAGTTTATGGAGATTACTTTGTTTGATCATTTGATTGTTACCCCCGAGGATTATTTGAGTTTTTAAGGATGAAGGGTTACTATGAAATGCCCATTTACGAACAACATATGTATCAAAAACGGGCAATTCATTTCGCTGGTTTTTACTTAATACGTTAAACAACAATCAAAAACGATTTTGGTCTTTTTGTTGTTGAGAAAAAATAATCTCTTCAATATGCTAAGAAATTATTTTAAGACAACAATCCGCAATTTGTGGAAGAATAAAGCTTACAGTTTTCTCAACATTTTTGGTTTGGCAATTGGTATTGCCTGCGCAGGTTTTATTTTTTTATGGGTGGATGATGAATTGAACTGGGATCAATTCAACATAAAAAAAGACAAATTGTACCGCATAAAAGAAAATCAGAAGTATGATACATACGTTGCCACGTTTGGTTCCACACCCGCTCCGATGGCTCCTGCCATGATGCAGGAAATTCCTGGCATAGCAACCACCTGCCGCATCATAGGGTCAAACTCAGCGCTTACAACGGTTGGAAGCAAATCGCTGTATACGTTCCCCAATTATGCAGATGCATCTTTGTTTAACATGTTTACATTTCCGTTTGTGGAGGGAAATGCAAAAAATGCGTTTAAAGAATCGTATTCAATGGTTGTCACTGAATCAACCGCGAAAAAATTTTTTGGTGATGAGAAAAATATAATCGGAAAAACAGTACGTGTAGACAATAAACAAAATTATGTTATTACAGGAGTAATAAAAGATATTCCACATAATTCAACTGTGCAGTTTGAATGGGTTGCACCTTTTCAAATCTGGTATAATGAAAATAAATCGTGGGCGCAAGCCTGGGGCAATAACGATATTGATACTTATGTTGAATTAAGATCCGGCGTTAGCGCTGCATCCGTAAATAACTTGCTCTACACTTTTATACAAAAGCGCGAACCAAGATCCCTTGTGAGACCTTTTTTATTTGCAGCAACCGATTGGCATTTGCGGGATAACTTTGAAAATGGTGTGCAAACCGGCGGCGGGAAAATAACGTATGTGCGACTGTTTTCTATTATTGCATGGATTATTTTATTGATTGCCTGCATCAATTTTATGAATCTCTCAACTGCGCGCAGTGAGAAACGTGCAAGAGAAGTTGGTGTAAGAAAAGTGTTGGGCTCTGGGAAAAAAATGCTCATTTTTCAGTTTATCGGCGAAGCAATATTTATGGCCGCATTATCGGCAATATTTGCTGTAATTATGATGACACTTTTGTTGCCTGTATTTAATTTATTGGTTCAAAAAAACCTTGTATTGGGTTTAAATAATCCGCTCCACTTAGTAGCATTAATCATCATTGTCCTTATCTGCGGATTGTTTGCAGGCAGTTATCCGTCTTTGTATTTATCATCCTTCAATCCTGTATTTGTTTTAAAAGGGGTGAATATGAAAGGCAGCAGTGCTGCTATTATAAGAAAGGGTTTGGTGGTATTACAATTTAGCATATCTATCATCCTCATCATAAGCACGATTGTTATTTATCAGCAGATAGAACATGTAAAAAGCAGAGATCTTGGCTTCAATAAAAATAATTTGTTAGACATTGATATGAACAGTGAAATGACAAAAAATTATGAAGCTATTCAACAAGATTTAGTTAATACAGGTTTGATTGAGAATCTTGCTACTTCAAATTACAATACGTTGTACGGTGGAAATAATACAGGGAGTTTGGATTGGGAGGGGAAAAAAACCAACAATGAAATATTAATCTCTACCCGATTTGCTTCGCCCGGTTATATGAAAACATCCGGCATAAAAATTTTAGAAGGAAGAGATTTTGTAGAATCAGATAGTGTCCAGTCAAAGAAAATAAATGTTTTGATTACAAATTCATTAGAAAAATTAATGGGTAACAATAGTGCAATAGGCAAAACACTTCATTGGGATGGGGATACAAGTGCCACTCTTGTAAATGTTGTTGGCGTAGTAAATGATTACGTATATGGCGATATGTATGGCAAACCTGATCCTGTTATGTTTTTTTGCGTAAATAACCCTGATGCATCAAACATGTATGTACGCTTAAAATCAAATGCCAATATTGAAACTGCTATCAAACAAATTGAAGCAGTGATAAAAAAAGATAATCCGTCATACCCTTTCACCTATCATTTTGTTGATGACCAGTTCAATGCGATGTTTGAAAATGAACAATTGATAAGCAAACTTTCGAGGGTATTCGCAACATTAGCAATTATCATTTCATGTTTGGGGCTATTTGGGTTAGCAGCATACACGGCAGAACGCAGAATAAAAGAAATTGGTGTAAGGAAAGTATTAGGTGCTAGTGTTGCTAACATTACAACATTATTATCCAAAGATTTTTTGCAGTTGGTTTTAATCTCATGCGTTGTTGCGTTTCCTGTTTCATGGTGGATGATGAATAGCTGGTTGCAGAATTATAAAAACTATCGGATTGAGATAAGCTGGTGGATATTTTTAGCTGCAGGAATTTCTTCCATACTTATTGCTTTAATCACCATCAGTGTTCAATCCATCAAAGCAGCAATAGCAAACCCCGTGAAAAGTTTGAGAACTGAATGATTTTGTGAGTAACAGTTTAAGTAACGAAATGAATCTTAGCAAATTGCTCGCGGTCGGGCTCAGATCAAAAAGAACCTGTAAAATTTATGCCTGAGATTAAGTACCATGGGCTTCGTGCAAAAGACAAATCTTTTAATGCTGCCTAAAAACAAATTTTGATGAAAGCATTGATAAAATTCCTCTCATATAACAAGGTATGGTTCGTGTGTTAATTAATTTATTTAATAACGCTTTACACCGTTGCTGAAAAAAGTGAACAATAAATTCACGGATATCATCTACCTGTTTCAGTAAGTACTAAAAAAGATTAATAATAATGTTGTGATACAGGTTATAGACATGGATCGAGGTTTGCGCAAATTATCCGGGCTTTAAATCCTTTGTTCGTGGTGGTTCTGAAAATATTAAAAGTGGAACTGAGCTACAGGAGCAGGATAGCGTCTTGTATTTGGCAATGTATAAAATATCCTAAATGATCTCGATGCCGGCAGAGACTGCTGAATTCTTCATCTTTTAATCAGCAAATAAAATTCATAACATTGACTTTGAAGGGGCGGCGGAGAGTTCAATCACTAAAAAAAACAGAGAGATCAGTATGATTTTTCTATATTTTCGCATTTGAACCTTCTCAAATGAAGAACTCACTTCACCTTTTTGTCTTTGTACTAAATATTTTCTTTGCTTATCCTCAGATATATAATAGCGGAGCTTTTACGCATGAAGATTTTGTAGATAGCGTCTTGAACCAGCTAAAGATTTCTAGCAACGATGTTTCCAAAGTCGATTGTTTGAATTCCCTGGGCGAATATTATTTGTTTATTCGCCAGGACAGTGCAGTATATTATTTAGAAAAAGCCATCGAGCTTTCTGAAAAAATAAATTATCCAGATGGAAGCTATGCAGGATATGTACGGATGGCTCATGCCTTGAATTATTCCAGCAACTATGCGGAAGCTCTTAACAACGCGCTAAAAAGTCTCAAAATTGCGGAGCAATTAAAGCATCGAAAACCGGAAAGCATGGCGATAAGTTATGGTATGATGGCACTAATAAATTTCAGAAACCATTTTGATACACTATCTCTTCAAGAAGACCGAGAATCAATTGTATTATTTGAACAGGCAAACCTATCTAAGGAAAAGGCATACTGGAGTCCATACGGCCAAATATCCCTTATATATACGCAACAAAACCACCTGGATTCTGCCTTGCTATATGCTAAAAAAGCTTACGATATTTCATTAAACGCACCTGCGCGCGGCCAGTCACAAGTTTCCGTAACATCAACATTCGTCGCAAATGTGTATGCCAGAATGGGAAATAACAACCTTGCGCGATATTATTTTCTGCGTGGAATAGAAGCAGATAAAAAATTCAATGCCCCGCTATTGCGAGTGCGCATCTTTAATAATTTTGCACGATTTTATAAAAATATCGGAAAATTGGATTCCTGTATTTATTATGCGGAGATCGCTTATCAATCTTGCCAAAATCACCAGTTTGGAGAACATGCTGTAGATGCAGCAGGGCTCGTGGCTCAATCTTATGAACAGTTGGGGAAATCTGACAGCGCATTAAAATACATGAAAATCTTTGTAGCTGCAAAAGATACCATCTTTAATCAGTCAAAACTCCTCAGGATCCAGGTCCTGAATTTTGACGAGGGCCAAAGGCAAAAAGACATTCAAAGGGAAATTCAAGAAGCCAAAGAAAGATACCTGAACAAGATCAGGTTTTACTCGCTGCTTGCAACAGTTGGAATTTTTATGCTGATCATCTTCATTCTGTATAGAAATAACCTGCAAAAATTGATGGCAAACAGGACTCTCGAGTCCCAAAAAAAAGAAATAGATCACCAGCGTGTCAAAGCGGAGTCGGCTCTTTATGAACTGCGAAGTGCACAGGCCCAGCTGGTTCAGTCTGAGAAAATGGCTTCTCTTGGAGAGCTCACCGCCGGAATTGCGCATGAGATACAAAATCCATTGAACTTTATGAATAACTTCTCTGAGGTGAATATTGAATTGATAGAAGAGATGAGGCTGGAAATGAAAAAAGGGAATATACGCGATGCCGATTCAACAGCTCAAAACATCATAGAGAATGAACTAAAAATCAATCATCATGGAAAAAGGGCAGATGCGATTGTAAAAGGGATGTTGCAACATTCACAAAAAAGTTCTGGTCAAAAGGAACTTGTAAATATCAACGGAACGGCAGAAGAATGTTTAAGACTATGCTATCACAGTTTTCGGTCAAAGGATAAATCCTTTCAGGTTAATATAAAAACAGATTTTGATAAAGGTATCGGAAAAATAAGTATCATTCCACAGGATATTGGAAGAGTACTTTTGAATTTATTTAACAATGCCTTTTATGCAGTGAATGAAAAAAGCAAGCAACAGGTTCAAGGATATGAGCCAATCGTAACAGTCACTGCAAAAAAGATCAATGATAAAATTATACTAACTGTTATGGATAATGGTGTCGGTATCCCACAAAAAGCAGTTGATAAAATCTTTCAACCTTTCTTTACTACAAAACCAACGGGACAAGGAACGGGGTTGGGACTATCATTAAGCTATGATATTGTGAAAGCACATGGCGGGGAGATAAAAGTAGAGACGAAGGAAGGGGAATTTACAATGTTTATATTGCAATTTCCTTCATAACAAAACGAAAACAGACACTGTATTTATGGAAGTGCATCATCACCCGCAAGTAGAAAGGAAAAAGTTCAAGGAATATTTTTTGGAATTCTTAATGATATTCCTTGCGGTATCTATGGGCTTTTTAGCGGAAAGCATCAGGGAAAATATCAGCAATAATGAACACGCAAAATTGCTTACAGAACAATTGGTAAAAGATCTTAAAAAAGATACCACTAACCTGCAACGTTCTATCAATTTTGAAAGAAATCAGACAAAAAAAATTGATACTTTATTTTTTGAGCTGCAAAAACCAATTGCCGAGGTAAACGCAAAAACGATACAGCAACTCGTTTCTGACAGTTATGCTACTGTATTGTTTCACGGGTCAACCGGTGCTATGATTGCAATAGAAAAAGAATTGAACATAAAACAATTTGCCAACTCTGAGTTGCCCGCTTTGATAGCTGTCTATGAAAATAAAACAAGCATAAATAAAGCATTGGAAGACTTGTTGTTTAAATTATTACAGGAAAACCTGGAGCCTTTTATGTACATGCATTTTACGGCGTTAAATGCATACAATTTATTTTCAAAAGATAGCGTGGCGACAGAAAATAAAATACGCAATTTAAAGCAGGAAGATATGACTGAGCTAAGTGTAAGAATCGAGACCATGAACGGCATCGTTATTAATCTTGCCCAGTGGGAAGAGAATTTAAAAAAACAAGCCGTAGATCTGATGAAATATACGATTGAAAAATATCATTTGGAAAATGAATGAGCAAATTGGAGGGCAGAAATCGAAAAGATTGAAAGCAGTGGATGGAAAATTGTAAGCCAACTAAAAACTACAAACGCTAATCTAAAATAATGGCTCATTCACCAGCTGCTGGAGCGGAATCGCCTTTAAGAACGGTGTCGCAGGTAAAGACAGTTTTTACGATAATCCACAATCCCCTTACTGATGAGGTCCGCAGGATTGAAGTGTGGCACATTAACGAACAACATATATATCGAAAACGTGCATTTCACTTTACCCGATTTTTCTAATTCTTTAAGCAACAATCAAAAATGATTTTGGTCTTTAAGTTGTTGAATTAGTAAATAACCATTCTGTATGTTAAAAAATTATTTAAAACTTGCATGGCGCAATCTTATTAAAAATCGCCAGTTTACTTTTCTAAACTTAATCGGTCTTTCAACAGGATTAGCGTGTACCATCCTCATTTATCTGTGGGTAAGTGATGAATTGAATGTAAATAAATTCAATGAAAACGTGAACAGGATATACCAGATAATGCAGCCGATATCTGGAAGCAACCAGGCGATTGAAAACACACCGGGGCTTTTAGCATCTTCGATATCAAAAGAAATGCCTGCAGTGGAGTGGGCTGCTTCTGTGATACCTTCTACATGGTTTTCAGATAAAGGTTTATTTTCCTTTAATAGCACACATATCAGGGCAGCAGCAGGATTTGTAAGCAATGATTTTTTCAAGATTTTTCCCTCTCATTTCATTGATGGAAATCAAGATCAATTATTTGCCGGCAAAAATAATCTGGCAATATCCAAAGACCTGGCTTTAAAAATATTCGGAAAAATAAATAATATCGTTGGTAAAACTGTTGAATGGAACCAGGAAAACTTTAGCGATGTATATACCGTGTCCGGAGTTTTTGACAATTTTCCTCCAAATTCGACAATTCAGTTTGATGCCATTTTTAACTATGCTCTTTTTCTTGAAAAGAACCAGAAATTACTGCAATGGAGCAATAATGATCCTAGCACATATGTACTTTTAAAAAAAGGAATAAATGAGGATTCATTTGATAAAAAAATTAACGGCTTTATAAAATCAAAAGATGCGCTATCAACAGAAGTTTTATTTGCTCAACCTTTTTCAGAAACTTATCTCTACAATCATTATGAAAATGGAAAACCATCAGGTGGCAGAATTGAGTATGTAAAATTATTTTCCGTCATTGCCATTTTTCTCCTGGCAATAGCCTGTATTAATTTCATGAATTTGTCTACAGCTAAAGCAGTAAAACGAATAAAAGAAGTAGCTATACAAAAGGTAATGGGAGCTAGCCGTCGTACCCTTATTATTCAATACCTATCGGAGTCAATATTGATGACATTTGTATCATTGATCATTGCAATCATTCTTGTCAGCATTTTATTACCAGTTTTTAAGCAATTAACCGGAAAAGATTTAAATCTTTCCTTTAATTCAGGTTTCATTCTTGCACTGATCAATATTGCACTGATCACGGGATTCATAGCCGGTAGTTATCCCGCGTTATATATTTCCGGTTTTCGAACTGCATGTATATTAAAAGGAAAACTTAAAAATGCCGTTGTCGAAACCTGGGTACGCAAGGGATTAGTCGTTTTTCAATTCACGGTTTCAATAATTCTCATTGTATCAGTATTCGTAGTTTATCAGCAAATGGATTTAATACAAACTACCAATCTTGGTTATAACAGGGATCATTTGATTTATTTTGAAAAAGGCGGAAAATTGCCTGATCATAAAGATGATGGCACTTTTTATAGGAATCTGTCTGTTTTTATGCAACAGTTAAAAAACATACCCGGGGTTATAGATGT
>Ga0070731_10002012_pt1 | contig 20065 bp, 10 predicted proteins | sample Coa_R1_2_FD_66448 | JGI IMG/M metagenome (GOLD analysis project Ga0070731, IMG submission 66448) | Surface soil microbial communities from Centralia Pennsylvania, which are recovering from an underground coalmine fire - Coalmine... | ecosystem: Environmental > Terrestrial > Soil > Unclassified ... | reverse complement strand
AGCGGGAAGTTTGATTGCCAACGGCGATCTGGACATGCAGACGCACATCATCAAGAACATCGGCACGACCAATTCGACCTTTACGGCGACGGGCGGCTTGACCTTGCACGACGCGCTGACGGTCAGTGCGAACGGCGCGGCGATCACGGGCACGACCAGCGTCACCGGCAGCACGACGCTCAACGGCACGCTGACACAGACGGGCTCGGGGAACGCGGTGCAGTTTGCTGGAAATGTGGCGGGGACGAACGGATTGGATGTGACTGGCGCGGTGGTGAATTTGAATGCGGGCGCCACGGCGGCTTCGAATTTCGCGGTGAATGTTGGCAGCGGGACATCGATGGGTGCGGTGACGATTGGCAACAGCTTGAATACGCTGGGCGTGAATGCGCCGACGACGATCACGAACACGGCGGCTGCGACGGCGCTGACAGTCACGGGCGCGGCGGCTCACAACATTATCGACTTCAAGAAGAGCACCGGCGACAGCGTGCTGACACTGGACAACGCGGCGACGCTGACATTGGGCAACGTGGCGCAGGCGATTAAGGGAAGCTTGGTCCTCGTGGACGCCCCGCCGGGAAACACGGCGACGGTGCAGGCGGCGCCCCTGTCGGGCAACTGGGTGTACACGCTGCCGGACACGACGGCGAACGCGAATCTGGCGTTGAACAACATCGACAACCAGTTCAGCGCGGCGCAGCACATCAACAGTGCGCTGACGGTGAGCGGGCTGATTACGGGGTCGGGCGGAGAGACGATCACCGGCGCTGCGGTGAATTTGAACGCGGGAACAACCGCGGCGTCGAATTTCGCGGTGAACATTGCGAGCGGCACGTCCACCGGCGCGGTGTCCATTGGAAATGCGGCCACTCCAAACTTGAATTTGACGGGCGTGGCTGTCGGCATCACAGGCGCAACGACAGTGACGGGCACGCTGACCAGCACCGACAAACTGAAGGTGAACACCAACGGCGCGGAGATTGTTGCGGGCGGCCTGGCGGTCGATGCGGGCGGAGCCACGATCGCGGGGACGACCGGGATCACCGGCGCGACGACGATCACGGGCGCGCTGACCAACACCGGCGGCACAGTGAACGTGAACGCGGACAGCCCGGTTGCGCCGACGGCGTTTGCGGTGAACATTTCCAGCGGGAACACGACCGGCGCGGTGACAATCGGCAACGCGAGCAATTCGATTGCGTTGGATGCGCCGACGACGATCAACAAGAATGTGACGCTCAGCAGCACGGGTTCGGCGGTGGCGACGGCGGTGTTGAATCAGGGAAGCCTGACCTTCAACAACGCTTCGGACCAGACGTTCACGATCAGCAACACGGACGTGGTGGGGAAAGCCAATCTGAGCGTGGAGGGGTCGATCACAGCGGGAAGTTTGATTGCCAACGGCGATCTGGACATGCAGACGCACATCATCAAGAACATCGGCACGACCAATTCGACCTTTACGGCGACGGGCGGCTTGACCTTGCACGACGCACTGACGGTCAGTGCGGGCGGCGCGACGATTACCGGGGCAACCGGGATCACGGGGACGACGACGATCAACACAACCGGCACCGCGACGACCAGCATCGGCAATGCAAGCGGAACACTGACTTTGACCGGTTCGACGGTGGGCGTCACGGGCAACACGACTGTGACCGGCACGCTGACCAGCACCGACAAACTGACAGTGAACACCAACGGCGCGGAGATTCTTTTGGGCGGTCTGGCGGTGGATGCGGGCGGAGCGACAATCACGGGCGCGACGACGATCACGGGCGGGGCGATCAACCTGGACGCGGGGCTGGTGGGCACGTCCGACTTCGCGGTCAACATCGGCAGCGGCGGGTCAACGAAGGACGTGACGATCGGGTCGGCGAGCAACAATGTGAAGCTCAATGCTCCGACGACGATCACGGGGACGACTCAAATCAATGGCGGCACGACGGTCATTGGCGCGCTGACTCAGAAGACCGGCAATGTCAGCTTGAACTCGGATGTGGCGACGGCGGCGACCACGGTCGATATCAGCAGCGGCGGATCGACCGGCTACGTCAAGATCGGAAACGCGGCGACTCCAACGCTGGATCTCAAAGGCGTTGCGATTGGGGTCACGGGCGCGACGACGGTGACGGGTACGCTGGCGGTGACGGGGCTGACCACGACGCACGGGATCGACAACAGCAGCAGTGTCAGCGGAATTGCGAACGCGGGGCCGATTGCGGGCGCGACGACCATTGGCGCCAGCGGGCTGATCACGGGCACGGGCGGCGCGACGATCTCGGGCGCGGCGATCAATCTCAATGCAAACGATTCTCATGCGGTGAACATCGCGACGGGGACATCCAGCGGCGCGGTGAAGATCGGGACGGACACGGCCAGCGGCGGGGTCACGGTGGGCAATGCGGCGAACACGCTGAATCTGGTGTTCCCGGGCGGGCAGGTGACGAATGTGATTTCGCTGCTGACGCCGGTGATTTTCGCCAGCAGCGCGGTGCAGATGCCGTTTGCGACGGATACCACCGGGAACGACATCACGGTGACGGGCGCGGCGGTGGGCGACGACGTGCTGGCGACGCCGCCGAGCACGTGGACCACGAACACCGGCGCGGGCACGGGCGCGGGGGATGGATTTTTGTGGAAGGGGTACGTGGTGGCTCCGAACACGGTGCGGATTCGGATTGTGAATTTCAGCGGGACGAGTCCCGCCAATCCGAACGCGGACAATCCGCAGACGTGGCGGGTGACGGTGGTGAAGCACTAAACGGCGGTTCAAAGTTCAAGGTTTAAAATTCAAGGTTAACGGCAAGGTTTAAAGTTCAAGGTTTCAAGGTTCAAGGTTCAAGGAAGAAAGATTCAGGCATCCACGGCGGAGCTTTATAGGGGATTGGTCTCGAAATGTTCGAGGCCGAATGAAGCTCGCGACAATTTGCCGCCTTATGGCGGACATTGGGGGATCGGTATCATGAGCAATCGGATTTGGAGTTTGCTGGCTGTATTGGTTTTGACGGGGACGGGGGGGGCGTGGGCGTCGCAGACGATTGCGGGGACAAGTTCGACCGGCGTGCATCCAGCGGATGACAATACATTTGTCACGCGCGACGCAACCGCGTCGATCAGCGCGGCCAGCTTTAATGTGACCGGCACGTCGCCCAGCACTCTCCCCCATATCGCCGGTGTCGTTGATATCACTGCGGCGGCGGGGTCAGATTTGACCATTATTGGGGCAACGGGCAAAAACCTGTTATTCACCCTCCAAAGCGGACAATCATTCAACATTAACACCGGCAAGTTCACCGTCGCCGGCGATACGGGCAACACGTCGGTGGCTGGGACGCTGACCAGCAGCGGGCTATTGACGGCCAGCACTGGCGAGACGATCACGGCGGGGGGATTGACCGTTACCGCAGGCGATATTACTGCGTTGACGAGCGGCATCTCAGCGGCGTCCTTGACAGCGACGGGGCTCGTAACCACGTCGGGGAATATTACCACGACGGGCGCGGGTTCAATTTCCTCAATTACAAGCGTTAGCGCAACAACTACCGTAACCGCAGGCACGGGACTTTCGGTGACGACGGGCAATGCAAATGTTATTGCAGGCGACGTTCAACTGAACAGTGTCACGCGAATCAACAACGCTGGCGCGGCGACGCTGACGGGGTTGAGCGTGCTGGGCGCGACGACGATCAACGTGTCGGGCAACGCCGCCACAACCATCGGGAACGCGGGGGCGACGGTCGATATCACTTCATCCGGCTGGAGCGTAACCGGTGCGGGCGTATTGACGGCTCATGGGTTGATCACGGGCACTCTCGGTGAAACTATCACGGGTGGCACGATCAACTTGAACGCAGACGGCGTGACGGCCAACGCGGTGAACATCGGTTCGGGCGGCTCGACCGGAGCGGTGACTATTGGCAATGCGACCAATTCCGTGGCCTTGAACGCGCCGACGACGGTGACCGGGGCGTTGACGCAGACGGGCGGAAGCGTGGCGTTGAACACTGGCGCGGGGGCGAACACAGTTAAAATTAGCGCTGACTCAAGCACCGGCGCGGTAACGATTGGGAACCAGGCGACTACGGTAGCGGTAAATGCGCCGACGACAGTCACCGGCACGCTTACGACGCCATACAACTCCTCACTTACAGTCCTTAGCCAGCCTGGCAATGCCATACCTGCCGGCAACGAGATGTTCGCAGCATCGACTACGATCAGCGGCGGCGACGGCGTGGGAAACGCGACTGCAGGCCGCACGACACTCCGTGGCGCCTACAACGGTTCATCGGCAAGCGGAAATAACGTCCGCGTCACGGGATCGCTTAATGAATCGTCAACGTCTGGAACAGGTTTGGGGGCGGTTACGAACGAGCCGCAGGCAACCGGCGTAGTTGGATTAGCTGATTACGTTAAAGGGGGCGATGCCCAACCGACGGACTTCATCGTCGGCGTGCGTGGAGCAGCCTACACCTCGAGCAATAAGACAAACGGGCTTAATGTTGTTGGCGTAAATTTCGGCGGCAGTTATTTCCATTCGGTCGGCGGGTATTTCTTCCCGCAGGCTGGTGGTTCGGGCGATGTCAATTTGGGTTCTGTGTCCCAAGTGGGCGGCGCTGAAAATGCCGGTTGGAAAGATGCGGCGTTTCCCAATGGGACGAACGTCGCGGTCGTGGGTATCGCTTATGGTACGCCGTCCGCCACTAACTTGGCGGGGTACTTCGGAGGCAACGTAAATGTCACCGGCGCGTTGACGGTCGGGAGTTTCACGGGCGGGGCGGGGTCGTTTACGACGTTGACTTCGACCGGTAATTCGACGATTGGCACGAGCTCGGCGGCGACGACCAATAGTTTCGGCACGGGAGCAGCCAACACGGTGGCGGTGGCGAACACGATTGGTTCGACGTTCGCAGGCAGCACGAACGCGATCAATGGTGCGTCGACGATCACGGGAAGCCTGGACTTCAACGGCGGTACGCCGGCAGCGGTGAAGAATATCTACACGCAAATTTCGACACCGGCCTATGCGGCTTCACTTGCCATGCCTTTCGCAGAGAATTCCAGCCCGATTACTATCACCGGTGCAAGCGCTCTGAGCGCCGGCGACACTGTTGTTGTCGTTCCCGCTACGCTCACTCCCACGCTTGGGCTCATTTATACCGGTTACGTCAGCAGTGCAACTGAAGTCACTGTTACCGTGGTGAATAACTCAGGCACAAACCCGCAATTAAACACAGCATTGCAGCAAAGCTTGCGGATAACGGTTTTCAAACACTAATTGTTTTCCGGCGCGCGATCGATGTGGTCGTGCGCCATTTTTATGCAGCGAATTTCGGTTCAAGCGTTTCAGGAGCGAATGATGTCCAGGATTGCAGGTTTATTTTTCATCGCGCTGTTTTTGGCGCTTGTGGTTCCGAGTATTCGGGCGGAGGAGACTCCGAAGCCTGGCGAGACGGCGCCGCAGCCTAAGCCTGAGTTTTTGTTGATGCGGGATGGGAAGATGATGCACTCGAAGGACGGGAAGGAAACGGCGCTGGAGAAGGATATGACGTTTCCGAACGGGACGACGCTGTCGGTGGACGGGAAGGTTGTGTTTGCGGGCGGCCGGAAAAAGACGTTGAAGGATGGCGACAAGATGTACATGGACGGGCGCGAAGAAGCGATGAACAATCCGCGGCCGTAGGTCAGGGGTCAGGGGTTAGGATTTACACGCTTCTGATAGCGCGACAAGAAGGAACGAATTTTACCGGGCTGGATTAGAGGACGTAACGCTCATGAATACCACACGCATTCTGGCTGCACTCGCCATACTCCTGATTTCCGCCAGCGCCATGGGGGCGCAGACGGTGGTGGGGACGGACAGCGCCGCCACCGGCAATACCTTTGTTACGCGCGACGGCGGCGGCGGAGTGGCGGGGACGATCATCACGGCCACGACGCAGTTCAGCGGGCCGGCGACGGGGTTGACGGGGATTCCGGCGGGGCAACTCACGGGGCCATTGCCGGCGGGGACGACGGCGGCGGCGGGGACGTTGACCGGCACTATTTTGGCATCGAATGTGGTGACTTCTTCGCTGACATCCGTTGGGACGTTGACGAATCTGAGCGTAACCAACCCGATTTCGGGGAGCGTCACGGGCAGCGCGGCGAGCTTCACGGGGAGCTTGGCGGGGGATGTGACAGGGACTCAAGGGGCGACCGTTGTAAGCCATGTTTCTGACGGTGCTTTGTCGAGCAATGTGGCGCTGCTTGGCGCGGCTAACGTCTTCACCGGCGCGACAAACTCGTTTAATGGCGGTGTGGTAAACATTGGAACGGCGGGCCATCCGGGGCAATTGGATATTTACCCAAATGTCGCGAGTAACGGGCGATTGCAGTTTACGGTTCAGAACGGTTTGGCGGATACAGTCACGCAGGTTTACCTTAAGCCGCAAGCGGTTTCGCAATCGTACGGGATTCCGGACGCCGGCGCGCCGGCGGATTTTGCGATGACCGCGGGCGACCAGACGATTGGCGGAAACAAGACGTTCAGCAACACGATTCTGGGGAGCATCAACGGGAATGCGGCGACGGCGACGAAACTTCAGACGGCGCGGACGATCAACGGCGTGTCGTTTGACGGCACGGGAAACATCACGGTTACGGCGGCGGCGGGGACGCTTACCGGCGGGACTTTGGCGAGCAATGTGTTGGCATCTTCGCTGACATCGGTTGGAACTTTGGCGAATTTAACGGTGACGAACCCGATTTCGGGGAGCATTACTGGCAACGCGGCGACGGTGACGACGAATGCAAATTTGACGGGGCCGGTGACTTCGACGGGGAATACGACGGCGATTGCGAACAATGCGCTTTCGGAAACGATGGTCAGCGGGTTGACGACGGACCTTTCGGGCAAACAGCCGTTGAACGCCAATCTGACTGGCCTTTCAACACCCGCGTTGGCGGATGCGTCCACGGGCCTTGTTGCCAAAACGGCGACAGGCGGGGCGTTTACAACGCGCACGATCACGGGGACAGGCAGCCAGATTGATGTGGCGAATGGCGATGGCGTCGGCAGCAATCCGACGCTGAGCATTTCAACGTCATACGCCGGACAGGCGAGCATCGTGACGCTTGGGACGATTACCAGTGGGATTTGGAACGCGGGGGCGGTGACATCGAGCGGGGCGATTACGAGCACGGGCGGCAACGTGGGCATTACCTCGCCTGGGACGAATAATGGGTTGAAGGTAACTGTCACGAACACGACGGCAGACGACACTGCTGGCACGACGGTTAAATACGATCTGCTTAACAATGGCGGAACGCCGGTGTTTAAGGTGACTGCGGCGGGCGCGTTGACGGCTTCGAGCATTAGCACCACGGGCGGCTTGACGGTCAGCGATTTGACGGTGAATGGGAATACGATTTTGGGAACTGGAGGCGGTAATTCGATCACGTTCAATGCCAAGGCGGCGAGCAATTTGGACATGGGGACGAAGGCGATTACGAACATTGGGACTGGCGCTTCGGCGTTTACGGCGTCGGGCGGGTTGACGCTGAACGATGTGCTGACGGCAACGAACAGTGTGGACGGGGACACACAATTTGCGGGGCACTTCATTGGAAACAGCAGCAACCCCGGTGCGCCTGCGAACTACACGTCTGCCGTTGTAAGGGTGGAGAACAACATCACGGGCGCAGGAAATGCCAACAGCCAGCCGAGCGCCGGATGGTTTTCGACGACGCAAGGGAGCAACGGCGTCGCCGGCGGGGCACCGGTTGGCGTGTATGCGGAGACGAATACGTCAACAGTTGGGACGCAAGCGATCGGTTCGTTTAATCATGGTTCGACACATGCAGCGTCAAGCAATACGGCGGCCGTGGGAAGCTTTTCGTTGGCACAAGCTTATGTGGCAGGAACGGGAAAAATCGAAGGTGCGGCAGGCTGGGCCGATAACGTCGGTGCTGGAAGTCTGAATTTGATTGGCGTGATTGGCGGCACGAATCCATTTGGAACGGGCTTAACAGCACCAATAAGCGTTGGTGGGTATTTTATTGGACAGACTGCAACAACACGGTTTGGATCTGTTGGACAAGTGGGTGGGTTCATTCATGACGCATGGAAAGACCCAGCACTGACAGGCAAGAGCGTTGCAGTGGTGGGGATGGATTACAATACATCGGGAACGCATCTGGCCGGATATTTTGGCGGGGATGTGACGGCAACGGGGACGCTGACGGCGGGGAGTTTCAGCGGTGCGGGCACTAACCTGACGGGGACCGCGGCGGGGCTGAGCATTGGGGGGAATGCTTCGACGGCGACGAAACTGGCGACGGCGCACACGATCAACACTGTGGCATTTGACGGCACTTCGGACATTGTGGTTACCGCGAATGCAAACACTTTGACGGGAACCGCGCTGCCTGCGCTGAGTGGCGCAGCCTTGACGAATTTGACGGCGGCGAATATCAGCGCGGGTACTGCGCCGATCAGCATTAGCGGGACTGCCGCGACGGTGACGACGAATGCGAATTTGACGGGGGATGTGACGTCGGTCGGGAACGCGACGACGGTTGTCACAGTTGGCGGCTCGACGGCGGCACTCGTTCATTCGGCGGAGTTGGCGGCGAACGCGGCGACGAGCGCTGACACGGCCAGCACGATTGTGAAGCGTGATGCGTCGGGGAACTTCAGCGCGGGGGCGGTGACGGCGACCGGAAGCAGCGTCAGCATTGGGACGAGCGGCGCAACGACCGGCGCGCTAGTGCTGAACAACAGCGGTAATGCCTTCTCGACTACGGTGCAGCCCTCGACGGTTGGGGCGGCGCCGATTACGTTCACGCTACCGCCCGATACTGGCGCGCCGAATCAATTCCTGGTTACGAACGGCGCGGGAATACTTAGTTGGATTACGTCAAACCCCTCGTCGGTCACCGCGACGGGGACGGCGGGCGGAGACTTGGCGGGGACTTACCCCAACCCGACGATTAACCCTGCTTCTTCCACGGGCAATAACATCATTGCCGCAGTGAATTTGGGGACGGCGGGGATCAAGACGAATTCGATAACGGCGCAAACGGGGAGCGATTTGACGATTCAAGGCGCGCAGGCGGGGACGAGCCTTGTGCTGCGCAATTCCGATGGCAGCATTGCATTGGGAAATACGACGCATAGCAATCAGGGGAATGCGGTGCAGGTCGATGTGGCGAATGTGGGAGAAACGGATACGCCAAATCCTGGCGGCGAGATAAATCAGGGCGTCAATGTATTTGGAGAAACCAAAGGCGGTGCAACGCTGGCAATTTCGCTTCGCGGAAGGCTTGAGGCGAAGAATAGCGTCACATCGATGCGCGGAGTGGGCGGCAATTCGGTGATTAGCGCCGGCGGGTCAGTGTTGTCGAGTGCGACGGGCGGATATTTTAACGGTGCATTAAAGGGTGGATCGCTGGCGGCAAATGCAATTATAACGGGAGTTTCGGCGGATGCGGAATTTGATAGCGGAACCAGCGCATCTTCAAATCAGTTCATTGGCGGCAGGTTCGGCGCAACTACTACGAACGCGTCGCCAGCGATTGGCGCGTTTGCTGCGGCGAGCGGTTCAACGCAAAGCAATACCGGCGTGGTGGGGCTTGTCAACGATCCCAGCTTGATAAACATTGCGACGTTTTCGTTCACTTTACCCGCCGGCTTCAGTTCGGGGGTCACGGGATTTAATCCGAGTACGGCTGCGAACCAGTACGCTGGATATTTCAAGGGGAATGTGAATGTGACTAACCAAGTCAGTGCTGCGACTGTCAAAGTCGGCAGCGCGACTGTCTATAGTGGCGCGGGCGACCCAAATAATTCGGTGACGGGAAATCCGGGCGATATGTATTTGAATACGTCTGGCGGTGCTTTGACGACGCTCTACATCAAAGAATCCGGTTCTGGCACTAACACCGGATGGGTTGGGAAATAGTCGTCGATGCTCGTCGTGCAACTTTTGCAGCCGTGCTCAAAAATCTACTGCTGAAGTGCGCGCATGGTGCAATTAATACAGCGTTTTCCCGTAAGGGTGTCTGAAAAGCCGCCGCATTAACACTTGGTGCAATTAATTAACGGCGAGTCGAAAGTTGATGGTCTAAATGCGCGCGTGGTGCAATTAATTTAACGTGCGGGAGCAAGGGCGGATGGAAAGCCAGAGGTCAGAGGTCAGTTAGCAGGCAGACAGGAATGTCTGCCCCGCCAATTACGCGCTTGGTGCAATTAATTTAGAGTATGAGGCGCGGGTTTTGTTTCGCCCTTTCAGGGCTTTGGGGCAATCGGGGGAACTAAACCCAGGCCTGCGCTGCGCTTTGGCTTGGGCTATCGTAGTTTGCCCCTTTGGGGCACGTACGGGGGTAGGGTTTATGGGTCGGTTAGCAGGCAGACAAGAATGCCTGCCCCACCATGAACGCTCTTGGTGCAATTAATATAGAGTATTGGACTTCTGCTATTGCCGCTCCCTTGCGGTCGCGGCTCGCAACACGTGGTGCAACTTTTGCAACGAAAATGAATGCGAGAGGTTTTCCGCCTGAAGGCGGGACTACGAACGGGCACGCGTTGTGCAATTTTTGCAGAGGAGACTGGAGACGGGAGACCGGAGCCAAACGCGGAAAAAGCCTCATCTCCAACAGGATGTGCAACTTTTGCAACGGGAGATTGCCGCTTTACTGGCGTGCGCGACTCTGAGACGGGCTCGGAGAGCCGTCCTACTTTGAGCGCCCACAGGATGTGCAACTTTTGCAACGGGATTTTGCCACCTACTGGCGTGCGCGGCTCTGGAATCGAACGGCTCGGAGGGTTCATTAGTTCGCCGCTTTGGGGCTTTCGGTGAATTTCTCAATCGTATACCCAGGGGCTTCGCGGGTTACGCTGCGCCTTGGGCTTTCGAAGTTCGCGCCGTTGGCGCTGAAAAGTAAATTGATAACGTCCGATCGAAAGGCGATTCTCGCGCGAGCACGGTGGGCGCGCGATTGATAGGACTTATAGGGGCTATGGGACCCATGGGCCAAAGGCAATGCGCGCGTTTGGGGCGACGCCCGCAGCGGGAAGAAAATGGCAAAGTGAAAGGCCTTGGCATTTGCAATTCTGCCTATTGAAAAACATCTCAAAAAAGAGTAAAGTATGGTTCGTTGAAATTTTCAATTTGATGGGCGAAACAATGCAGGCGGGATGCCTGCGTCATACTTGAACGGAGCGGGAGCTCCGTTCTACTTTTGGAGAAGACACATGTCTAGGTACAGTGCGGCGATTATGGTGGCGAGCTTGATGTTTGTGGGCGGGGCTGGCTTCGCGGCGGAGGGCGACAAGGACAAGGACAAGCCCAAGCCGGCTGAGGCGCCTTTGGACGACGCGGCGGCGAAGAAGGCGTTTGAAGAGGATTACGAGGCGGGGTCTTCGGCGGCGGCGGACAAGAAGTGGGACGTGGCGGTGAAGAAATTGACCGACGCGCTCAAGGCGCTGGGCGAGCGCGCGCACGTGAACAAGTCCACGGCGACGGTGCTGCTGAGCAAGGCTCAGAAGGCGCTGTACAAGGACGACGCGATGAACACCGCCAACGAATTGAAGCGGCTCAAGCAGTGGGCGGAGGCCGAGGAGGCGTACCGGCTGGTGATCAACGTGACCGGCGAGACGGAGTCGCTGAAGAAGAGCATCGCGGACTGCCGCGTGGCGCTGGAGTTGGAAAGCCCCGAGCTGAAGAAGGCCAACGAGTTGTACAAGGCCAAGAAATGGCAGGAGTCGATCGACGCGTACAACACTGCGGCGGAGAAGCTGGGGACGCTGCGGCCGATCCGCGAGGGGTTGAACGACGCGAAGGTGAACATCGAGGCCGAGGGCTTGATGAAGAAGGCGACGGACGCGCTGATGAAGAAGGATTGGGAAGCGGCGTTCGACACGTACCAGAAGGTCGCGAAGATGATCGGCGAAAACGACGAAGTGAAGAAGGGCATCGCGGCGGCTCAGGCGGGGTACGCGGAAGAGCATAAGGGGGAGAAGAAGCAGCCGTAGGGGCAGGGGTCAGGGGTCAGAAACGAAAATGCTCCGGCGGGATCGGGTTCTTTGGGACTCGGTTGGCCGGAGTTTTTTATTGGGGGAGAACGGCGTAAAGATGAGGCGCTTTCGGTTGCAGTTTCACCTCTCCACGGCGCTGGTGCTGATGATCGCGGCGGGCGTCGTGGTGTGGGGGAACATGCAGGCGGATCGGCGCATCGTGGTCAGCGATTGGAAAGAAATCAACGCGCAGTGGTATTGTCTGTTTCAGAACGCGCGGATCGAACGCGGCTGGCCGTGGCCGTTCCTGATCTACACGGGCCGGACGTATCCGCGCGTGTACAAGGGGGTTTACGATCCATCGGAAAAGGCTATGGCGTTGGATGACGTCGCCGACAAGCTCGCGCCGTCGGATTTCAGCGGGAGTTGGAGCGCGAGGGCGCTGGCGGCGAACGCGGGTGTCGCGGCGGGGATTCTGCTGCTGATCGCTGTGGCGTGCGAAGTGTGGATTACATGGAGGCGCAAAACCGCGGCGCGCACGGAGAGAGACGCGACGTGACAACGCCGTCGAGCGATAGCCGCGATTTCGCGGGATGGGTGCCGTTCGGCGTGCGCTTTGAGGCAGGCGGAGCGCGCGTGGACTGGACTTGGCTTGGCGAGCGGCGCTGCGTGGAGCCGTTCTTCGATCAGACCGTGGCGGCATTGCGCGCGCAGGAGGACGTGTCGAAGCGCTATCGCGAGTCGGGCGCGGAAGCGCTGGAACAGGTTGGCGAGAGGCTTGCGCCGAGCGGATTTGTTTATCATCTGTCGCGGTGCGGATCGACGCTGGTGGCGCAGATACTGGCAGCGCTGGAATCGACCGTTGTGATTTCAGAGCCGAACGTCGTGAACGCGCTGCTGGAGCGTTCGCGTGCGGGCGCGGAACGTGCGGAAATTGTGGGGCTGCTGCGCGGCGCGATTGGCGCGCTGGGGCAAAAACGGACGGCGCGCGAGCGGCATTATTTTTTGAAATTCAGCAGCCGCGCGATTCACGAATTGGCGCTGATTCGCGAGGCGTTTCCGGATGTGCCGTGGGTGTTTTTGTACCGCGATCCGGTGGAGGTTTTGGCGGCGCACGTGGAACATTCGCGCGGGCGGCTTGCGCCGGGGCTGGCGGAGTCGGGATTGGCCGAGGGCGATGCGGCAGAGTTGCGGCAGATGGCGCCGGCGGAATTCTGGGCGCGCGCGCTGAGGAATTGCTGCGCGGCGGCGCTGCGCTTTTGTGGAGATGGGCGTTCGCTGCTCGTGAATTACGAGCAGCTTCCGGATGTCGTGTGGGGCGGGCTGGCGCAATTTTTCGGCGTGGACTTTTCGGCGGAAGAAATCGAGGCGATGCGGTGCGCGGCGCGGTTCGACGCAAAGAATCCGGGACGGGTCTTTGAAGGAGACCGCGAACAGCGGCGCGCGGCGGGGGCGGAAGTGAGGGAGATGGCGGAGCGGTGGGTGATGGCGCAGTACCGACGATTGGAGGACAAGCGCGGGCGATCCGGTCCAATTCAGGAGCCGGCGAGGATCTGAATGACCTTGCCGGACGCGGCGTCGATGGTCACACGGGCGTGATAATCGGCGCCTAACTCGCCCGGCGGGTGACGCTGGAGGAAGATGACTATGTAATTGCCGCCTTCCACAAGCACTTTGACGGGTGCGTCGGCGGGCAGTTCGACTTTGCCCTCACATGCTTTGCGAGCCAGAGCGATTGCTTGTTGGGCTTCGATCATTGCGCTGCGCTCCCGTGGAGGCTCGGATGTGCCAGTGCCATTCGTTACCGGGCGGGTTTGATTCGGCGGTTCGGATCCATCCGCCCGCTTGCTCGTGGGCGCGGAATTCGGAGTTGGCGAGCTTTCTATAGCCGGCGCGGTTCGCTCAGGCGAAGCCGCCGGTTTAGTTGCGGGCTTTGCTCGAGCAAGCACAAACCAACATGCGGCCAGCAAAATCAATGCAAGGCCAGCCGCGGCAAAAACGCCTCGCATGCTCATGGGGGGGTAGCTCTTCGGTTTAGCCCCGTAGGCCACAGTTGAGCGGGACTGTTGAGCGGCCAATGTGACGGCGCATTTCCCGATGCATCGCCAACGTAGTCGTAGACCACGCCCACCAGTTTGTAGTACCCGGTGATGGCGTTCTGGTCCGCACCGGAAGGCCCGACAGCACGCCCGACGGGGCGGTAAAATGTTGGAGTGTGCGTGTGAAACAGAGCGACCGTATACGTTGCGCTTGCGATGGGCGTCGGAGTGGCGGGAACATCGTCGGGTTTGGCGTCGGGAACCACGGAGCCAGTTTGGAGAGGTCCAATGTCAGGGCCCAACTTGGTGGCGGTAAAAGTATAGCCGGTTGTGGGACCGGTGGTGTTAAGCAGAATATAGAATGCTTCCTCGTGACGCTTGGTTGCCGTGGCCGCCGCCTTGGTGTCAGCCCAGGCAGCGTCGCAGTGAGCTTTCACACCCGCATCTCCAACAATGTCCGCATACGAGGGGAACTGCACTTCCAGATCGACCTCCGGGGACATTTCAGTCGTGCCGTCGATGTCGGCTTTGCCGCGCACCTTGAATTTTCCGGCGACACTTTCTGTGTAGTTGTCGAGCATTTGAGCACTGGCGAGCGTGTACCACGTGGCTTCGCTGGCGCGGCGGATTTCGATGACGTAGTTGGCAACCGTCCCGGAGGAAGTAACGTTGACCGTGAAGGTGTTGGTGTCCAGCAGCTTGACCAGCGGCTTTGCGACTTTCAATTCGACGCGCTCTTCAATGATTTTGTCCACGACGACTTGCGAATCCAAATAGCCGTCTGCGACGTTGGCCACGATCACGTCCACCTGCACGGTATCGCCGGCGACGGCGACGGGCAGCTTGACTTTGCGCCAGGCCGTGGCGCCGCTGGCGTCGAACGCGGCGAGGCCCAGCGCGTTCATGGTGTTGATTTCAAAGGCGAGTCCGCCGCCGGAACTGCTGCGGATCAGCACGGCGAAATAGTCGTTGTATTGGGTGCCGAAGTAACCGCCGGGGATTTCGCTGGTGATAAAGCGATAGCGGCAGGAAACGGACTTGGTGTCCTTTTGTGTCACGAACGTGCGGGACAAAAACTGAGGGCCTTCGCCGGAGGTGGTCAGTTGCAGATCTTGATCGACGGCGCGCACGGACGGCGGCGGCGTGCCTCCGCCGCTTTCGGTGTGCGGGATGACGGTGACCGGCGACGTGCCAGTGTCCCAGCCGGAAGTGCCAAGGCTGATGTCGTTGTTGACGACGGTGCTGGCTGTATTGAAGTCGAGGATGACGACGGTGATGGTGCCTGCCCCGCCGTTGTTGGCGTTGGTGCCGACCTTGTCCGTGCCCGGCACCGAGGCCATGAGGAGGATGGTGCGGTCCGGCAAATTCTCGAAGACGACGTTTCCGGCCGCATCGCTGGTGCCCTGACCCATAATGCTATGATCGTCGCCCAAGGTCGCGGTAACCAGCGCGCCTTTCACCGCCTGTCCTTGCTGGTCCACCACGTTCACGGTCAGCACGAAGGAGCCGGACCAGACGGTTCCAGTTCCGGCGACGGTCAGGCCGAACAGATCGGTCGCGGAAACGTTGAACACGGTCATGTCGCTAAACAGCGTGGTGCTGATGGCGATTTGGTTTTCGGTGAATTGAATCTGGCTGGCGGGAATGGCGGTGCCGCCGGCGGTGGCGGTGACGGTGCTTTGGCCGGGCAGCAGCGAAGTGCCGATGACATTGAAGAGCACGACGCCGGTGGAGGCGGTGAAATGGGTTGCGGACGAGTCGGCGAGCACGATGCTGCCCAGAGAATTGCCGGTGGTGGTGCCGGTGGTTTTTGCGCCGAGCGTAAGTTTGCCCGAGGCGCTGGCGCCGAAACCTTTGGCTTTGTACACGGCCTCAACGCCGGACGGACCGTCATCGTCGGGGATCGCCACGATGCCGCTGCCGCTGAATTTCAGCAGCGAGCCGCTGAGCGCGAGGCTCACGGACGGGCCGCTCTTGCCGCTGGTTTCCTTGCCGCTGGCGGTAAGCGCGTTGGCCACGGTGTTGACTGTCGCCGTGCCTGTGCCGGTGATCGCGCCGTTGTTGTTGGTCAGGGCAGCCGTCAGAGTCGCTTCCAACGGGACGGCGGCGGAGTAATCAATGGCGATCGTTCCTTTTCCGTTCAGCGTGCCGCCTTTGCCGCTGATGCTGCCGGTGAGGAGTTTGCCGGCGAGTTTGCTGTTGAGTTTAACGGAAAATTTCACCGTGGACGCGCCGCTCGTGCCGGCGAGGCTAAGCTGAAAGGATTTGCTGCTGGCGGTTTGTTTCCCCGTGAGCGTGTAGGTGTCGAAGCCAATGGCAAGCGTGCCGCTGAGCAGGCTTTTGCTGTTCGAAGTGAAGGCAAGTTGAATGGTGCCGGGGAGCGTGGTCATGCCTGTTTTGGCCGCAAGGCTGACGACGCAAGGAAACGTGCCGGCGACATTGATCGGCGCGAGCATAAACGTCGCCACATAGTTGCCGCTGGGAAATTCGACCGCACGAGTTGTAATTGAGAACGTGAGCAGGAAAAGAACAAATAAACCGCGGTGGATAACAGACTTGAGGCGTTTCACGAGTATCCCTCCTAATTGGCGTGTAAGTGGAAGAGGACCGTGCGGAAATTCTCAGAATTCTCCAAATGGCGCGGGAAAGCAATAATGGAAGATGTGACAAACGGCGTTTAATACACGATTGGGAGCGGGCGCGCAAACGGAAAAAAAGCCAACCGCTCCAATTCAAGGAAGGTCGTCGACAAGCGGCTGAAGAAGCAGCGGACTTTGCGGCGGTGTAGGCTTTATTATCATTGGAGAATTTCATCATGCGCAAAGCGCTTATTCAGAAGGCCGCATTATTCGTCGCGTCGCTCACGTTGATCGCATTTCATGCGCGAATTTCAGCGGAAGCCGTGAAGGACCGCGAAGGCGCGGTGCGCGGCGACCGCGAGAACATGCTCAAAGATTTGCGCTGGAAATACAACGACGTCGAGCACGGTTTTGAAGAAGCGAAGCAGACCGGCAAGCCGCTGCTGGTGGTGTTGCGCTGCGTGCCGTGCAAAGCGTGCATGGGGATCGACGCGAGTATTTTGAATTCGAAGGAACTTGCGCCGCTGCTCGATCAGTTTGTGTGCGTGCGCGTGATCAACGCTAATGCGCTGGATTTGTCGATGTTCCAATTCGATTACGATCTCTCGCTGACCACGCTTTTTTTCAACGCGGACGGCACGGTCTATGGTCGCTTTGGTTCGTGGCAGCATCAAAAGGACGCGCTCGACGACAGCACCGCCGGCTACAAAGCGGCGCTGGAAGGCGCGCTGGCGATTCACAAAAATTATCCGGCGAACAAAGCGTCGCTGGCCGGCAAGCAGGCCGCGCCGGTGCCGTTCAAAACGCCGGTGGAGATTCCGTATCTGGCGGGGAAGTATTCGCGCGAATTGGATTGGAGCGGCAAGGTCGTGCAAAGCTGCGTGCACTGCCACATGATCGGCGACGCGTTCCGCGCATATTACCGCGATCAGGGCAAAACGATTCCGCCGGAGCTGATTTATCCGATGCCGCCGCCGGAGACGATTGGATTGAAACTCGATCCGGCGCAACCGACAAAAATCAGCGCGGTAAGCGCCGGTACGGCCGCGGCCGCAGCGGGATAAATGAAAGGCGACGAGATTGTCACGATGAACGGCCAGCCGTTGTTTTCGGTCGCGGATTTTGCGTGGGTGCTGCACCGCTCGCCGGCGACCGGCGAAGTGAAAGTGAGCGTGCGGCGCGGCGACGCGCAGAAGGAACTGACGGTGGCGCTTGCCGAGGGCTGGCGATTAAAGAGCGACATCACGGCGCGCGTGGGCTGGTGGCAGTTGCGCGCAATGGCAAGCGGCGGGATGGTGATGAACGACCTTGCGGACGCCGAGCGCGACAAGCGCAAACTCGATCACGATGGGTTGGCGCTGACGGTGAAATTCATCGGCGACAACGGCGTGCATGGCGCGGCGAAGCGCGCGGGATTCCAGAAAGACGACGTGCTGGTCGCCATCGACGGAATGACGCAGCGCATGTCGGAAGGCGAGTACATCGGGCGGACGCTCTTCAAGCACGCGAAAGGCGAAACAGTGAAAGCCACTGTGCTGCGCGGCGAGAAAAAAGTGGAGCTGACGCTGCCGATGCAATGACATCACGTCCCAGGTCCAAAGTCCAAGGTCCAAGGTCAAAAGTCCAAGGTCAAAAGTCCAAGGTTTGCCTCGGCGCGCAGGGCTTTGGCACTGTTTGTATTATTGGAGCGCTCGGATGAAGACTATTTTTTGCGTTTGTTTTGCGCTGCTTTTGTTTGGCGCGCAGGCGCTTGCCGCTGAGGCCGCGGATACTGCGCAGCTTGAAAAGCGCTACAAGGCCATTCAGCAGCTTGCGCCGACGCTGGGCGCGCGCGAATTGTTTTCGTTTGCGTTGAATGCGGCGGCGGCGCAGTGGCATCCGGAGCGCATCGACGAGGTCTTCGATCTCGCGATCAAAATGCAGGACCGCGATGCGCAGAGCAAAACGTACGGAAATCTCAAATGGTATTGGCGCGACAAAGGCCCGGACGACCTCAACGCGGTCGAATTCTGCATGCAGCAGGCGATTTTGATCCGCATGTTTTACAAGGACAATCTCAGCGCGGCGGGGCGCGAGAAGCTCGACGAGCTGATCAAATTCGGCGTCGAAGGCGTGAAGCGGCGCGGCGTGAAAGTCGGTTACACGAATATCTTCTTGATGCACATCTGGAATGAAATCGCGATCGGCGAAAATACAGGGCGGCCTGAATTCGCAAAGCAGGGTTACGACGATTTCAATCAGTGGATGGCGTACACGCTCAAACACGGCGTGAAGGAATACAACACCACCACCTATTATGGCGTCGATCTGGATTGCCTCGGCTTGATCGCCAAATACGCTCAAGATGCGCAGGCGAAGAAGAACGCCGAGGCCGCGCTGCGCTTGTTGTGGACGGACATCGCGGCGAATTTTTACGCGCCGTGCGAACGCTTGGGCGGAGCGCACAGCCGCGACTACGATTACCTCACCGGCCACGGCGCGCTCGACGTTCATTTGCGCGACGCGGGATGGCTGGCGCCCGCCGGCAAAGACACGGATGTGTTCCATCAATATTGTGCATGGATGCCGCCGGCTGAAATCCGCGCGCAGTTCGAGAAAATGATTCCGCGCACGATCGTGCAGCATTGGGGCGAGAAGCCGCACGAATTTTCAACCAGCTACATGGGCGCACATTTTTGTCTGGGTTCGGCGGGCGCGAGCGCGGGGCCGGAAGACAAAGCGCTCACGATTAATTTTTCCAGCGGGCCGAAAGAAGTCATGTTCAATTTCGTGATGGACGGGCGCAGCGATCCGTACGGCACAAATAAAACCGCGACGGGCGGAGGGCATTTGAAATCGCATCACCTCACGCCGTTCATCGCGTCGGTGCAGCACGGGCCGGAAGTGTTGTTTCTGGCGTCAGACAATTCGACTCACAAGAAGGAGGGGAATTTCGAATGGGATTTGCCGGTGATGCTCTCGCATCTGGTGTTTCCGTCATCGCTGCAGGTCTTCGAGCTGATGAGCGTTGAGCCGGTGAAGTTGGAGGCGCAGAAAGCGTTGGATTACGACGCGCCAATTTTTCTGCGCGCCGGTGATGTGGTCGTGGCGATCAAATGCCTGCTAGCGACGGGAGCCACCGATGGCCACGCACGGCTGGAGTTGTCGAACGACGGCGCCGCACACGGCGCGTCGCGGCTGACATGGGTGCATTCCGAACACGCGCCGACAGAACGCGCGACGATTGCGTTTTGCATTGTCATTGGGGAAGGCATCGACGATTTTCGGAAGTTCGATTCGGTACGGATCACTTTTGCAGCGATGGTCAAGAAGGCGAAGGTGAAGCTTGAGAACGGGCGCGTGGAACTTGAAGTACCGGGGGTGGATGTGCCGGGGTTGGACGGAGCGTTGAAACTCAGCGCCAATCCGGAAAAGAACCAGCGGATTTTGCGCGATGGCGGAGAAGC
>Ga0070731_10002008_pt1 | contig 20086 bp, 17 predicted proteins | sample Coa_R1_2_FD_66448 | JGI IMG/M metagenome (GOLD analysis project Ga0070731, IMG submission 66448) | Surface soil microbial communities from Centralia Pennsylvania, which are recovering from an underground coalmine fire - Coalmine... | ecosystem: Environmental > Terrestrial > Soil > Unclassified ... | reverse complement strand
ATGTTGTTAGAACGTTCGTTCAATTGACGGTAATTATAGCTGGTGCAATCTGAATAATACCTATGTTTGTAGCGCGTTGCCAAACCCGCGTTGGACGATCGAGCGCCTTCACCCTGATTGAACTGCTGGTGGTCATTGCCATCATAGCCATTCTTGCCGCAATGCTTCTGCCGGCACTCGCGGCCGCCAAAGAAAAAGGCCGGCGGGCGAGCTGCACCAGCAACAACCGCCAAATCGGCGTGGCACTCCAGATGTACACGAGTGATAACCACGACAATTTGCCCGCAATGGCCGATCCCACCGGCAGTGCCAACGCACTCTGGGATATACCGGACCGGGTGTCAGACGCGCTTTCCGGCGGCAGCGGATCGAGCACGAATTTTTATAAGGGAATTTTTTACTGCCCCGACAGCGTTCTTCTCCAGGCGCAAAACGTCAACTACTGGTGGGATTATGTCGGTACCGGTTCTGATACGCATCGCGTTACATCGTATCACTGGATTATAAGCCGGGACGGCAAAGCTGGAAATTTCGGGCAAACCAGCAGCACCGCGGTCACGCTTTCAGCCCCGAAAGGTTTTCTGAATAAAATAAGTACTCCCTACACGAATACTTTCAATGTTGCCAACACGGAAATGGTCACCGATGCCGTCATCTCTCAAGGAACTTTTACCGCCGGAGTCTCCGGTGCAAACGCCACGGGTCAACTGTATTTGGGCGTCTATACCTCGAATCCGACAGAGCTGCCGATGAAGTACAACTCAAGTCACATGAAAGGAAGCGTCCCCGCGGGTGGAAACATTCTGTTTATGGATTGCCATGTTGAATGGCGAAACTTTCGCCAAATGCAAATGTGGGGCGCGTGGAGCAACCAGCGGAATCATTGGTTTTAGGGTTTCTGATTTAGCTTTTCTGTGTTTCCGTAAGCAAGTGGTGCAGAAACGCCGTGTTGTCACACTGCACATATTTCATCCCGCCACCCATGCGCGAAAAACTTTTGCAGAAGCGTAAATAGTAAGCCGGGTTGTCCTTCGGCGGTTCACCGCGTGACCAGTCCCAATTGCCACCGTCCTGGATGTCCACAACGTAGATCGTATGGTCGTGAATAATTTTTCTTCCGCTCTGCAGGCGCAGATTGTTCACACAGCTTGCGCCCTTCTCGAAAACCTGCGGCGCCATGATCGCCGAGCCCACCGACAACACCACGCCGCCGTCGAGTTGCTCCATCGAGCCGCCCAGCAGGCGAAAATCCATTTCTGCCGCCCGCCCAATGGCCGCGCCACTGAACATCGGATGGTTCGAAATAATGTCGTAGCCGATGCCGGGGTGAACGGTGAAAGGCACTTGATGCCGAAACGCCTGCGCCAGAATGCACGTGTCCTTCCAGGCATGTTTGACTTCAATGCGTCCGCCCGGCAATCCGTGCACCTTCATCATCTGCAATAACTCCGCCCGCGCCGGTGACAATGGATGCGCCGGTTCTTCCCGCAGCGATTTCTCGAGCGCCGCGATTGCTGGCAGGGTGACTCCATCTTCCATCACAAATCGTCCGAGACTTTGCCCATAGCCTTCACCATGCAGCGCGCCGGCGAGAACCGCCAATTGCGCGCAACGCCCCGTCTCATCCCAGGTGCCAAATGTGCCGGTCGCCACGTTTTCGCGCACGCTCTCCTCGGTGCGTCCCAGGAACGACAGTTCCCAATCGTGAATTGAGCCCGCACCGTTGGTGGCCAGATGAGTAATCCAGCCCTGCTCCATCATCGCGTTCACGATCCGATGCGCGCCGTTTTTGACGAGATGTGCGCCATACATGAGGATCACGCTGGCATCACGCTTTCGCGCCGCGCGGATCTTTTCGGCGCAATCCCGGATAAGCGATTCAATTTCCCTGGAGCACGGCGGCGGAGCTTTTGCGGGATTGATGAGGATCTCTTCGATGGCGCTAAGGCTTCGGCGCTGAGCCAACGGATAGACCTTCAGCCGCCTGAGATCCAGCGGTTTGGGCATGGGGCGCATGTCCGCGAAGTTCTACCGCGCCTGTGAGCGACGCGCAATGTTGTTTTGGCCGCGAAAAACCTCGATGCGAAAGCGGACCACCTGTACACGTTTGCGGCGACTCCCGCAGGAAGTCGCCGCATCAATTGAATTCTTGTGGGATGCCTTACACCATCCGCTCGGCGTCAACAAATCGCTCCGAAGCATACTCCCAGTTCACCACGTTGAACCATGCTGCGATGTAATCAGCGCGTTTGTTCTGGTATTTCAGATAGTAGGCATGTTCCCACATGTCTATCCCGATCAGGGGAATACGTCCCTGTGAAATCGGGTTGTCCTGGTTGTCAGTGATCTCGATCCGAAGATCCTTTCCGTCCGAAGTCAGCCACGTCCAACCGCTGCCGAATTGCCCCATGGCGGCCTGCGTGAAAACGTCTTTGAAAGCGCTGAAACTGGTGTACTTAAGCTCAATGGCGTTGGCCAGGCTCGATTTGGGTTCCCCGCCGCCGTTCTTTTTCATCATCTTCCAAAAGATGGAATGATTATAGTGGCCGCCGCCATAGTAGCGGACAGCGGAACGCACATTCTCGGGCACTGCGTTCAGATTTCGAAGGATGCGGTCGACTGGCCACGATACCAGCTTGGGCTCTGTGAGGATCTTGTTCAGGTTGGCAACGTAGCTCGCGTGATGATTATCGTGATGGAGTTGCATCGTCTCCGCGTCAATGTGCGGCTCCAGAGCGTCGTAGGCATACGGCAGTTGCGCCTGCCAGAACGGTCCGCCTTTTGTCGTGGCAAACGTCATGGGAGGTGAAACCAAATCGGCTTTCGCAGTGTTGAATGCGGTCGTGGTTGCACATGCAACCGTCGCCATGGCGGCCTTTTTCAAAGCGTCCCTGCGCGTCATCATACTTCTTTTACCTTTCTTCGGCGTTCTGTTGGTTAAAATCGAACTCCCTCTAATAAGCAATTGGTATGCCGAGTTTTCCGACTGAATACCTCAATTTTGTCCAAAAAATCGGCAATCGCCCCGGAAGAAACAGAGTCGAGGGGCGAGGGGCGAGGGGTCACACATTCCCGTTTTGGCGTTCAGCCAAAAAAATCCCTGTTTAACCGGCTTCGCCCTTGGTTTAAATTCCGCGCATGAAAAATGAGGCTTTGCATATCGGAATGACCGTCCGCCATCCGCAGTATGGCGTGGGAACTGTAAAAACAATCGGCGAGAGCACCGCGGAAATTCAATTCAATGACGGCAGGCGCACGATTGCGCCTGAAGCCGCCGGCGTCGAACCGGCCGACGCACAAGCGACGGTCACCGGATTGAGCACGCCGCTCAAGCAATTCATCGAGGAAACGCTTGCCCAGGCAATCGGAAAGCTCGGCCTGGAAAAGCCTGACGCAGTGGCAGACCGCCTAGGCCAGCGATGGCACAACGGAAAAATGGTGTTGCACCCGTCAGATCCCACATTGCAGACCAAAGAAGTGCCGCTCGATGTGTTCTTTCACAAGATTGTTATGGTCCGCAATCAACTCCGTGTGATGGAGCAAAAAATCAATGCGCATGAAAAATTGTCCGATGCCGAGAAAGTCGAGATGCAGCAATATATCACGCGCTGTTACGGCTCACTGACAACGTTCAACGTTTTGTTCAAGGAAAAGGAGGACCAGTTCTAAAGAAAATGTGAGTCGGCACGTTTCAAGATTTGCACACGCGCTCGTAGAGTGCCTCGTATTTGGGCACGATTACATCGGCCGCGAACTTCTCGCGGGCACGCTGCCTCGCTGCGCGACCCATCGCTTCGCGAGTTGCGCGGTTCTGAATCAACTCTTCGATCCCGCGCGCTAGTGCCTCCGCGTCGCCCGCCGGCAACAACCTCCCGCTCACACCATCCTCAATGACCTCCGGTATTCCTCCCACTCGCGTAGCCACACTGGGAAAACCAAAGCACATCGCTTCCAGAATGCTCAGGCAAAAGCTCTCGGTTTCGGAGGTGAACAATCCCACATCGGAGGCCTGAAGATACTCTTCAATTTCGTTGATCTTCTCGCGAACAATCACTCGTCCGTCCAGGCCGAGACGTTTCATTTCCGAGACGAACGGCGCAAAACTTTCGCCTGCGACAATCAGGAGCTTGAATGATTCACGCGGTCGGATTCGCGCCACCGTTTCCAGCAGGAGATCGATGCGCTTCACTGGCCGGAGGTTCGACGAGTGAAACACCAGCATTTCGTCACGGAGACCAAGTTCACGGCGCACTTCCTCTCGAGATCGTTTCGGAGCGCGTGGCTCAAAAAAATTGTGAATGATCTCCATTGGACCATCAAAGCCAAGCACACGTTGCGTTTCCTGCTTTAAAAAGTCCGATACCGACGTGACCGCGTCCGAACGCGCAAGTGCATGATGAATCGCCGGACCGTAACCGGGGTCGCAACCCAGCAATGTGCTGTCAGTACCGTGCAGCGTTGTGACGACGCGAGGCTGTTGCTCCGGCGGCAGCATTGAACGGGCAAGGATTGCCGCCGTCGCGTGCGGAACGGCGTAATGGACGTGCAGCACGTCCAGGTGGTGATCGCGGCTGACCTCAGCCATGCGAACCGAAAGCGGCAAGGTATAATCCGGATATTTGAACAAAGAGTAGTCATTCACCACCACCGGATGAAAAAAAAGACGTGGTGCGTTTTCCGGCAGCCGGAACGGGCGCTCGTAACTGATGAAATGCACCTCGTGGCCGCGTCCAGCAAGTTTCTCGCCCAACGCTGTCGCCAGAATGCCGCTGCCGCCGACCGAGGGATAACACGTGATGCCGATGTTCATCTGCGGTTCAGAATTTTCGAGCACTCCTGCCAATTTGCGCCAGCGAGCCAAGCACCAGCGGATCGTTTGGGAAAAGTGGAATCGCATGACTCACACCAGCTCGCAGTCCGTGATAACGCGCGCGGCCGAGTTGCAACTCGACATAATTTCGCGCGCCGGTTTGCGATGCGTGCGCGTTCATCGCCTGAGTCCAGGTGGAAATGATTTCCGGAGCCGAAACATCGAATAACACCGGCGTGACGTCGTGCGGCTCTGCCTCCGGTGTGACGGCGTAGAAAAACAATTGGTCGATAATGTGCCGCGGTTGACGCCGCAACTCCTTCAAACCGCCGTAACGCGCGAGCCGTGTTGCGTCGCGAACCAATTGCCCCAGTCGCCAATGGTCAGGATGCTGATTCTGAGCAAGACTTGGCGCGAGCACGATGCCCGGCTGTACGCGCCGAAGGATTCCCGCGAGCTTGATCGCATGTGTGGCCCGGATTTCCAAATGTCCATCGCCGTCGAGTTCAACAAATTCGACTGTCGCGCCCAGCAAGGCGGCGGCTTTTTTTGCTTCGCCGACGCGTTGTTTTGGCGTGCCATGAGTGCCGGCTTCGCCGCGCGAGCAAATTACAAAATGCGCCTTCCGTCCGGCGCTGGTTTCGCGCGCGATAACTCCGCCGCAGGCGAATTCAATATCGTCAGGATGCGCACCGAAGGCGAGGAGCGGCGCGAGTTTAGAATTCGGTCCAGGCTTCATCGGAGCGTTCGATTTCATCGCGCGTTACAAAAGTGATTTCCGGCGTTTCTTCGGGGTGAAGGTAGGCCCTTTCGCCCATCCCGGCAACGTAATGCGTGCAATGGACAACGGACTGCATCCAGCGAAGCCGGGTGTCGCGAACCGGGCTGATCTTCTCTTTCGTAATGGCGGCTGGCGGGAGCGTCACAAACGAGTTGCCGCCTTCGTGCAATGTCAGCGCGCCATTCGTGAAACGCGCGCGAACAATTTCGTTTTCGTAAGGCACATCCGCATAATACTCGGAAATGTCGCACGCCGAACGCCTCACCTCTGCACCACCCGAGCGCACAATGCGCATTCCCTCCAACAGACCCATCGCTCGATACATTTCGAGACAGAAATCGGCAATGTTGGCCGCCGATACCTTTTTGAAAATGTTTATCAATTTATGTTCAACGTAGTTCGGCAACTGGAGCACCGTCTTGTTTTGCCAGTCCGGCGGAATGCGTTTGAGGAATAAGGGTGAGAATTTCCGTTGAACCTTATTTTCGAAACTGAAGTTAAGCTGTGCCGGCTCGTGCGTGGCGCGATGCCGGAGGGTTGTTCGGGTTTCCCGGGGATCGTGGTCGCTGTCATGGCAGAAGAACACAATTTCCCCGCCCAGTTCAGCCTGGAGCCTGCGCGCCGTTTGGATTTTTGCGACCAGGAAGCGCTTCGGAAAAAATCCGCAGGGCTGTTGTCCAAAACAAATGACGGGGGTGGCGCTCATGAAAGAGAATTCGCGGAAGCCGGCCTGAGCATCTTCTGGAGGATGAAACTCGCAGCGATGCACACGAAGCATCCAACCACGTTATACCAAAGATAGCTGAGGCGATCACCCGGAACGGTGAAAAACAAGGCGAGCACCACGACTTGCGCCAACAGCGCTCCCCAAAACACCGCCGTGCCGCGGATTCGCCGCACAAAAAAGCCCACAACAAACAGGCTCAACATTACGGGATAAAACAACGACCCGACGATGTTTACCGCTTGAATGAGATTCTCGGCCAGGCTCAGGCAAAGCGCGAAAGTAATCGATACGCAACCCCAAAAAATTGTGAACAGTTTGGATGCTTTCAAATAGTGATCGTCGGACGCGTTGGTTTTCACCATCGGTTTATAAAAATCCACCACAGTTGCGGAGCCAAGCGCGTTCAGTTCGGCGGCTTTGGCAGAGAGCGCCGCCGCAAAAAACGTGGCTACCAGCAGCCCGATCAACCCGTGCGGAAAATGATCAAGAATGTAAGAGATAAAAACATAATCCGTGTCTTCCCTTTTTCCATGTGGATCCACGGCGAGCCGGGCTTCTTTTCTGATCGACTCCACTTGCGCGCTTGCCTCCATCGTGGCCGACCGCGCGGCGGACTCGGCAGCCGGATCGGCCTTATGCCGTGCTTCCACCCAGGCTTCCAATTGTTGCCGCTCCTGCTCGTGTGCAACGGCAAACTTGTTTTCGATATTCTGAAGTTCTTCTTTTTGACCCTGGGCAGCACGTTCATGCCATGCCACCTGGTCGAAAAAGACCGGCGGACGCTCGAATTGATATGTCACAAAAAGCAACACGCCAATCGCCAGAATGAAAAACTGCATGGGAATTTTACAGACTGCGTTGAACATCAAACCGAGGCGGCTTTCGCGCAACGACGAACCCCCGATGTAACGCTGCACCTGTGACTGGTCCGTGCCGAAATACGCAAGCATGTGAAATGTAGCCGCGATCATGCCGGTCCAAAACGTGTAGCGATTCCCCGGGTTCACCGAAAAATTAACGGCTTCCAGTTTATGCATTGCGCCTGCAATAGTGAGTGTGTCTGAAAACGTTAACTGCGCGGGAAGCCTGACCCAAAGCAAAACAAAAGCGGCGACCATGCCCGCAAAAATCACTCCGATCTGGTATTTTTGCGTGGCATTCACAGCGTCGCTGCCACCTGTGGCGGTATAAATAATCACTATAATGCCGCTGCCGATAATAGTGGCGTGGAGCGGCCAACCCAGCACTTTGGAAAGCACGATGGCCGGGGCGTAGATCGTGAGGCCGGCGCCGAATGCGCGTTGCAACAGAAACACCGCGGCGCCGAGCAGCCGCGTTTTCATATCGAACCGTTGCCCGAGATATTCGTACGCGGTAATCACGTTCAGTTTGCGATAAATCGGCAGGAATACCACGGCGATGATGATCAGCGCGATGGGCATGCCGAAATAAAACTGAACGAAGCCGAGCCCGCTCTGAAAACCTTGCCCCGGAGTGGAGAGAAAAGTGACGGCGCTGGCCTGCGTTGCCATCACCGACAATCCGATCACAAACCAGTGAGTATCACCGCTCCCTTTGAGGAACGTTTTGAAAGTGTGGCGTTGCCGCGTGTGCCAGGTGCCGTAGGCGGCAATGCCAAGAATCGTTATCAGCAGAATGGCATAATCCAACCCGTTCACGAAAACGCCTTCGTCAGCGCAACCAGTAGCACAATCCAAACTACGAACGTGATCAGCACAAATGCATACACGCGCCGCCAGGTTCGCAGCCCCGGTAGACCGGTGGTTTCGTCACTCGGTTTTGGCGTCTCGGTCATTTCCCCAGTGAAATGAGATTGGCAAAAAGCCGATAGGCGCCCGGCACGCCCGCTGGAAGTTGCCGAAAGAAGCCCAACCCCGTGTAAACAAAATGGCCCTTGCCGTAATCGGCGACCAGCAAACTACCCTTCAGCGGCGACTCCCCGGCATCATTGCAGGCGAGAATCGGGACGAAATGCTCATCCCACTGAATCGGGAAATACGTTCCACGCTCCTGCACCCAATTATCAAAGTCAGCACTTGTAATCTTGTTCGGCGTGTTCAAGACGGGATTGTCCGGAGCCAAAATTGTCATCGGTGCGCGCGGATCTGTCACACGACCGCTATTCCCCTGGGAAATTTTCAAGGTCAGTGGCGTCGACTGCAACCCGTCGGCACGATTGTATTGCATCACGACAGTGCCGCCGTTTTGGACGTAACTGAAAAGAGCATCCAGGTTTGTCCCGATGTGATATTTATCAAAGAAACGGACACCGGTGACAACAGCATCGAACTGCGCGAGGCGTTCGGGTGTAAGATCATTCGTCGTCAACTCGGTAACCGTGCAGCCTATTTGCCTGAGACAATCATCCACAGAATCGCCTGCGCCCTGTAAGTAGCCAATTTTGCTGCCATGCACGGCAAGGTCGAGGCTGACACACTTTAGTGTGGCAGGCGGCTGGAGCAACTGCAGAGGAATATGCGCGTAATTTACTTCCTCTCGGTCGGTCCGGTAGCTATTTCCGCCGACCTCAGCCGAGGCGCCAATCTTCGCGGTGGTGGATTCCTCGGGTGCGGTCACGTTAAACGTCAATTGCGTCTTGTCTCCGGCGTTCGCAAGATTGAACTTTTGTTTTGCCGGCGTGACTTTCCAATTGGACGGGGTTTCCAATTGCAGCGTGCCATGCGAATTAGCGCGCGCGGCGGTGACTTCGATTTGCACCGGATGCGAACCACCGGGACCAAACAACGCCACTTCGGAACTGAAATGAAGCGAGACGGGCGGGATCACGTCCAATCGCCGCGGCTTCTTGTTTCCAGACGAATCGGTAGCGGCCTGCATTGGCTGGTCCGCAATAACCAACGTTTCGCCGCCGACTTCAAAGATCTGCTGAATTGGAAACACAGGCGGATTTTCGGGGCGGCCAATCAGTGACGGGTCATCGACCCGAAATAGTCCGGGAGATCCTTCCTGTCGCAACCAATAAGGCTGCGTCAGTTCCGTGCCCTTCGGCAACGTCTTCTGTGCGTCCCGTGAAGCCGGTTGCTTTGGGCTCAGATCAATCGCCTTGTTCACTTCAGATTTGATGGAGGGATACCGCGTCGCAATCCATTTCACGGGAATGTCAGCGCGAGTGCTCGCGACGTGGTGTAGCTCCAACGTTTCACCTGGAACCACTTCCGCCTGCGGAATCGTGGTTTCGACTTCCAGGCCGAGACAGTACTGAATGATGCGATCCAGTTGCTCGCGCTTTTCGGCGACCAGCGGATCATTCGACTTCAGCGCGGCAAGTTGGGCATGCACTTTCAACAGCGAGGGCACGCTGGCGGCCGGATTCTGTGGATCGAATTTTGCAATAACCTCATCCGTAAGCTTGCCGATGTCCGCACCGCCCGGAATGCGTGCCCACGTCGTATCAATGCCGTCAAAGATGCTGTTTGTTGCGGGCGCTCCGTCAAGCACCTCAAACGATTCCGCACGGTTGCCGCCGCCGAAACCGCCAAATCGATCAAACCCCTGCGTTTTGTGCATCGCCCGACTGCGCGCGGCAAGTTCCGCATAGGAAAGTCCCGAGACTGGATCATCACCAGCGACTTCCATGCGCAACCCGTTTTCGCCGCCACGGCCATTGACGAGAATGCGTTTGGGTTGCCATGGCGCGAGCGTTTTTAGCTGGTCGGGAAATGCTTTGGGATCGCCCGCAAGTTTGAACGCTTCCACTCCCAGCACCGCGGAGGCCGTATGATGGCCATGCGTGCCGCCCGGTTGAGTGGAGAAACGGTTGATGACGACGTCGGGGCGGAAGGTGCGAATCACGCGAACGACATCCGAAAGGACGTCCTGCTCGCCCCAGATGTCCAGCGCCTGCCGGTAGTTCTTGGAGAAACCGAAATCAACCGCACGTGTGAAAAACTGCTGCCCCCCATCGAGGTGCCGCGCAGCGAGCAGTTCCTGGGTTCGAGCGACACCGAGCTTCTCACCAAAGTCCGGCCCGAGGACATTTTGGCCGCCATCGCCACGAGTGATCGAAAGATATGCGGTCCGGTAATTCAATCCGCGCGCCATGTAAGCGATCAAAACCGTGTTCTCATCGTCCGGATGCGCCGCGACGTACAGCACGCTGCCCATGTTATTGAAGCTGCGCAGGTCCTGGAGAATAGCGGCGGGTGTCTCAGCGCGTTGCAGCATTGGAAGTAGAGAGAGCAGGCACACAGCGCCGAATGTGAATCGCCGGAACGGAGTCGTCATTGTATTGAAGCAGTTGCTCTCACCCCGGCTCTCCTGTAGGGGAGGAGAGGAACAAGCTGATCTGTTCAGGGGAAATGAGCGCGCAACGGATTGTTACTTCTGGACGGTGAATGGCACGGAGTACTGCGTGTTCTCCCACGACATTTTTATGATTCCGCCGCCGTCAGAGTTTTTCGCGACGGCCATCGTGAATTCGTCGACGGGCTGGTCCAGAGTTTCCTTCTTTAAATCCACGCGAGCGAGGTCCTGGCCTTCGTTATATTGCAATCCCCATTGGCCGATTTGTTTGTTGATGATCAACTTTGCCGAACCGTCCTCGGCGGGCAGCGTGAACAGTGTGTACGCGCCGGCCGGAACAGTCGTGCCGCCAATGACAATCGGTTTCTGGATGACCAGCAGCGTGGCTTCATCCGCGCCGGTGCGCCAGACTTTGCCGTAGGGCACGAGAGTGCCCCAGATTTTGCGGGTTTCGCCAGTATGCGGGTCCTTGGTGTAAGGCCGGCCGTAGGTAAGCGTCACCCGATTTCCGTCAATCACCTTGCTGGTTGTCTCGTGCGGACTGGCACCGCCGGTTGAATTGACGTGTTTTTCCTGGGCCATCAACGGCAAGACGCCGAGGAGAGCAGTAATGATAAGGGCATTCTTAATTTTGTTCATAATGATCTCGCTGGTTCTGTTGTATGGACGTTTCCCCGGGACGCGAGGTAACGGCCACGTCAGCAACCTTGATTATGACCGGCTTCGACAGCAAACGGTCACAGTCCAGATGAATTTCCATGCACTCGGATTGCGCAATTACTTAAGGCTGTCGATCAGATCCTGATTTAACTTCAAATAACCGCTGGCGCCCTCTTCCTTCGCGGCCAATTCGGAAGAATGCTTCGCCGCGGCAATAGCACCTTCCTTGTCACCGGCAGCGGCATGGATTTTGGCCTGCAGATACGTGATGTAATAGGTCGCGTTCTGCTTGGCGGCTTCGTCAATCCATTCCTTTGCCTTTTGCACGTCAAGCTTATGCTCGAAATAAAACATCGCAGCCTGGTAATAGGGTTTCCTCTCTCCCGGCGCGGACATCGCCGCCTCGATTTTCGGTTGCAATTCAGAAACAAGATCAAGATTCAGACGAATCGGCACCGCCGTGTGTTCCCAGATCAAATCAATTCGAGCGGAGTCATCCTGGATGGCATTAATCATGATTGAAAAGGTTTCGATATTTTCCGCGATCTCCACCGCATGCGCAGTGAAGCGAACGACATCATTCGTCTCGTGGTAATCGAGAGGGCTGCCCTTGATATCTTTGTTGAGGATGATGGTCCATTCGTCTTCGCCGGGGATAGTGAAGAGGGCGTATTTGCCGGCGGCCACCGGCGTGCCATTTAACTTAACCGGTGTGCTGAAGGAAAGAATCGTTGGACCGTTCGCGCCGGTGCGCCATACCTTGCCGTAAGGAAGAAGGCCTCCAAAGATCGGACGGCCCCTGGCACTGGGGCGCGAATAATTGATTTCAATATCAGTGAGGCCGACGCGTTGCTTGAGCGTGCTCGACGGGCTCGGCGATGGGAGTTCCAGCCTGGGCGTTTGTGCGGATGCGCCGGCTGCGAGAAGAAGTGCGGGTAAAATGACGACAGAAGACAGGAATGCTTTTGTGTTCATAGGTTTGCGCGAGGTTATGCAAACCGGCGCGAAGGGAAAGCGGAAAGTGGCAGGTCGCTATTCAAACACTTGTTGCTGAATGTTCCAGCCAGTAACTTCGACCGTTGGTTTTGCATGGCCAGAAGATCCGGCATAGGTCGCGGTTACTTCCCGCTTCTCGCCGGGCAGGAGTGAAAAATAGTTGTCTTCCCAGATCACGGGCAGGATTTCTTCGCCGCTTTTGCCATCGTTCATTTTCAGATGAACCATGAATGCCAGACACTTGTTTGGGTTCCTGATGACCACGTGCGTGAGGGACTCGTCTCCCTTGCGTTCGGACCTTGCGGTAACATTGAGTTTCACAGGTGGCAGGGTATTGAGAGCTTTGAAGTCGGCGAATTGTTTCGTGGGTGTGTAATACCAATCTGAGCCTTCGCGGGGTTTATCCAGCGTATCGCCTTGTGTCGACAACCAATAGAAATTGTCGCTTACCAGCTTGCCGGCGGCGTCATCGAGTCTCAACTTCACAAAATAGGTTGGGCTCGAGTCCGTTGGCTCCGGCAGGATCAGGACTCGTTTGACTCCATCCGACGGGACGTCCACGTTCGTCCGCGCGGAAAACTTTTCACTCATGTCCAGGTTGTAAATCTTCGCGCTCACCTTGAGTCCCCTGAAATCCTGGCAGAAGCCGTTGACGACCACCACAGAGCGGTCGTCATAGGAATATTGAATATGTAACGGCTCACAGGCTTTTTTGGTGCCGTAATAACCACCAGCGGGCCGCAGATAATAATCGTAGAGATGCCAGATCAGCGAAGGCCAGGCATTATTCATCATCCATTGAATCACGCCGGTGGAATCGTATTTGTTGCGCGCATAAGCTTCGAACATCGCGCGCTCGCCGTCGTAGGTCATCAACTGCGCCTTTTTCGCATAATCCTCGACGCCGGTCGCCGCGCCCAGGCGTTTGTTCAGCGCTTCCGTGAAGATGTCCACGGTTTTGAATGAGCCGCCGCCGCAATGGAAATTCCAGAACTCATCAATAGGCCAGAGATGTTCCTTCGGTAAAATTTTTCGAAGGCTTTCGATAGGCGGAATCGCAGGGCCCGGACTGGTCTCGGTATCGAAACAATAGGCGCCACCCGCTTGCGTGTCCGTATACCAATACATCGGCGGAACGTATTCGTAGGGGCCGCTCATCTTCAGGCCGGTCGGTTCGGTCAAGGCCGGCTTGTGTGCGCTTGCCGACGATTGTGCGGACGCGGGCCATTTAAGCTGATCCAACACCGCGAGGTAATTGCTCTCAGCGCGCGCGTTAGGCGGGTTATCGCTGCCATACCAGTAGGTGAGCAGGCAAGGATGATTGCGAATGCGCCGTACCTGGTCTCGCAGTGATGCGGTAGCGATGTCGTAATCGTTGTCCTTCCAGCTTTTCCATTGCTCCCAGAAATCGCAACAGCACCAGCCGGCAATGACCATGATGCCCTCACGGTCACACAACTCGAGGAACCTTCCGCTTTCTGTTTTGCCTTCGAATCGAATGGCGTTCAAGTTCATGTCCTTGACGTAACGGAGTTCCTGAATCTCACGTTCTGCCGAAGGACGCAAAAACATATCGGGCGCCCAGCCGCCACCGCGGACCAGAATCGGTCGGCCATTGATCTTGAAGACGCGATAGCCCTTGTCATTCAATTCCGAGGTTGCCTCACGAATTCCGAAGTGAATCAGATCTTCGTCCGACCTCCTGCCATTGGCGATAACCTGCAGCTTCAGATCATAAAGATTCTGCTCACCGACGTGAACCGGCCACCAAAGACGAGGCTGGTCGATTGTCAGGTTTGAAATCTCTACGTGCTTCGTTTCGTGAGCGGCCAGCTCGACGGATTGGTTGAACTCCAGTTTCTCGATACCACCCTTCAACGTGGCACTCACAGTTGTATCGCTGGCGTTCTCAAGATCTGCGGAAACAATCAAATGCGCTTTGTCCAAAGCAGGCATATCAATTTTCGTGATCACCTGCGGATAGTGCACCGCGACCGGGCCTGTGGTTGTAATAGAGACATCCCGCCACAAACCCATGTTCTTGTCGGGCGGCGTCGGATTCCAATCAACCCAATTGATGCCAAGGCTGTTCGGACCGGCGGGAAAGACTTGGACCGCGATGACGTCAGGCTTTTCGGGAGAAACGATGTCACTGATGTTGAACTGATACGTGCGATAGGCGCCCACGATCCCATTTGTATCGGCAATCTGCCTGCCATTCACCCAGATGTTCGCGCGATAATTGATGCCGTCGAAATTCAACCAAACCTGCTGGTTTGACCTCTTTGTGATTTTAAATTCCTTGCGATACCACCATGGCCCTTTGAAATCGGTATTGGTCGAAAGGTCTTTCAAATTCATCCCGAAGAACGGATCGGGATAAACTTTGTCATCGACCAGCGTCCCGGCCACTGTGGACGGAACTGTGGCGGCATGCCAATTCACGGGCTGGAAATCGGTAGCGGAGATAGTTTTACCCGGCTCGGGGACTTTTGCAGAAGCTTGAATGACCCAACCGTCAGCCAGGAGGATTTTATTGGGTGAATCTGCCTGCGCAACGAATGTACAACAGCCAATGAGCGCGGATATGATGAGTGTAGGGATCTTCATTCACATGCGAGTTCCAGCACCAAGTCGGCGCCGGGATCGGCGGTATTGTGCAACCGGCGACCAAGCGGTCAAGGAGAAGTCGAAGCAGTAAACCTCTCAATGGCGGCCCTTGCGCGTCTGCCGCCGCCGAGATGACCGTCTGCGGTTCGTCTTCTTGTCTTCCCTCTCCATTCTGCGGTGCGGACGCACCTTGCGTACAGGCTCGACGGTTTTCGGGCGCGCCTTGGGCACCAATACTATCGGACAACCCTCATAGCCGAACGCCGCGCGCAGTTGGTCAGCCAGATATTTTTTGTACTGATCCGAAAACAGCTCATCGCGATTTACGAACAGCAGAAACGTCGGAGGCGCCTGGCGCACTTGTGTAGCATAAAAGAACTTCAGTCGATGCCCGACCGCGCTGACGGGTTGCCGGCGTTCCACAGCATCCTGCAAGGTGCGATTCAAGATCGCGGTGGGAATCTTCTGCTGCAACTGAGCGGCGACGTACCGCACAGCCTCGAGCAATCGCTCCAACTGGAAGCCAGATTTTGCCGAGGTGAAAATCACCGGCGCGTAATCGAGGAAAAACAATTTCTCCTGCACCCATTCGCCGAACTCGGACAGCGTGGTCATGACTTTTGGAGCGTGCTTGGCCTGACCGCTATTGCGGCGTTCGATTTCCTCCTCGCGCGCTTTTCGCACAGCGGCGTCCATCAAATCCCATTTGTTGACGACCACGATGCACGCTCTCCGCTCGTCGACAATGCGATCGGCGATTTTTTTATCCTGCTCGGTAATGCCGGCTTCGGCATCGATCACCAGCACGGTGATGTCGCTTCGCGCGATGGAATCTTCCGAGCGTTTGACGCTGAAGAATTCGATGGAATCATTGACGCTGCGCGTTTTGCGCATCCCCGCTGTATCGATCAAAATATATTTCTGCCGCTCACCATCGGTTTCCACTTCGAAGGGAACATCCACGGAATCGCGCGTTGTGCCGGGAATCGGGCTGACAATCACGCGCTCGGATTCGGTAAGCGCGTTGATGATGGAGGATTTGCCGACGTTTGGGCGGCCGACAATGGCGAGCTTAAGGGCAGGGTCGTGTCGCGTATCGGGTGTTGCCTGTTCTCCTTCTGCGTCGGCGACAGACGCGGTGGCTGCGGGTAACAACGCCACCGCGGCATTCATCAACTCCTCGATGCCTTCACCATGGATCGCAGTAACCGGGAACATGCTTTCAAAGCCGAGGCTGGAAAATTCCGCAACACCGGGTTGTGCTTTGTCGGTATCAACCTTGTTAACGGCCACCAGGATCGGCTTTCCGCTCTGGCGCAGGCGCTGGGCGACTTCGCGATCCAGGGGCAGAATCCCTTCCTGAACATTGACGACGAGGATGATGACGTTTGCCGCATCGATGGCGATACCCACCTGCTCAATCGCAGCCTGAGTGATAACGTCGTCAGCTTTTTCGCGTCGCAGCAGACCGATGCCGCCGGTGTCCACGAGGGTAAAAGGCCGGCCACGCCACTCGGCTTCGGCTGTAACGCGGTCGCGGGTCACGCCGGGTTGGTCATGCACGATGGCAATCCGCCGCCCCACAATGCGGTTGAAAAGCGCGGACTTGCCGACATTTGGCCGGCCAACGATGGCGATGAGATTCGACACGCCACCAAGATGGGTCACTCAATGCAGAACCGAAAGGGTAAAAGATAAGGGCGTCGATTAAAGTCGACGCCCTTGAAAGCTGCATGACCGACTATTTCCGGACCGGGCCGCAGAAGCGCTCGAAGGCGCCGCCGAATAAATCCTTCACGTCACGCTGGACTTCTTCGCGGGTCACGTGCCAGCCGGTTTGCGCGAGGTCGGCGTATTTATCCACAAGCACCTGGGCGATGATGCGGCGCGAGTGCGTCCACTTGTAAATGACCTGGTCAAGCACGCGGGCATCGGAATGCTGCGGGGTGATGCTCAGGCCGATCAATTCCAGGCGCATCCGCGTCATCTCGTTGATGATTTCGGGAATGTTGTTGAACCACCAGCAGCCAAAGATGTGCAGGTTGCGAAATTTTCGCGCGAGCACGCAGAGTTCGTGCTGATTTTCGCGGGCGAGCACAGTGGTGAGGAATTTGTTGTCCGGATACTGTGCGCAAAGATTCTGAATGGTGACGAGATTGGTCGGGCCAACGCCGTCGCCGGCAAGCCGGAGTTGGGGATTGATCTGGCGACGCACGCCTGGCATCAGCGCCAGCGGCAATCCGTGCTCGCGACAGAACGGCAGAATAGCTTTCTCGACAATTTGCGCGCTGATGTTTTTGGCCGGAAACTCGTAATCGCCCGGAATGGAGGCCATCACGTAGCGGGGATTCATCTTTTTCGTCCAGTCCGCGAGGAAACGGCGGATTTCGTCGAAGAACTTCTGGCCTGGCGTTGCCATGTCGACTTTATAGCCCCATTTGGACATTTTCGGTCCGGCTTCGGGCCACCACAGAAGCAGATGGTCGATGCGCAAGCAGGCGACGAAACGGCTGTCGCGCTTGAAACCTTTCTCCCAGGTTGGCCGCTCGAGGTCATCGAACGGGAAGTTGGTCATGTAGATTTTTTCCAAACCGGCCAGTTCCATGCAGCGCGTGATGTAATCCTCGACGTTCTGCTCCGCGAACCATTTGCGCAGCGCAGGCAGGTCACGCTTCTTTACGTCGAGACCGAGAGCCTGAAGGGTTGTCAGCACACCGCGGCAGGCCTCGGAAACGGGTGAGTGCTGGATGAAAAGCTGGTCCCAAATCAAATCCGACTGCTGGGTCTTGGACATCGCCCAGAATTTGTCGTAGGGAATGTCGAGATAGCGGAAAACCTCGGCGATGAGGTAATGGTAAGTCAGTAATTCATCAATGCCCCACAATAACAAATCCTTAAAGACCGGCTCGTAAAGATGCGTATGGATGTCCGTGATGGGAGTGGACATCACAATTTCCTCAATCTGCTTGGCGAAAGGTATCTGGCTGGCTTCAGCCTGAATCGTTTTCATTATGAAAAGCTTAGAAAGAAATCAAAACCCGCGCTATCGCCAATTTTTGCACGAAACTATTAAAAATGTGCTAATACGTTTGTCCAGTAGCTCAACTTTTCACGCGTAAATTCGCCGAGTGGCGCAAAAAGCAGGTCCTAAACCCGGGATGGATTATTCTACGAAATTCAAGCTGAGACCACTGCGCAAACTGTCACCTTTTGCGTTCATTAATTCATTTCAATTTCTGCAACAAACTCTTCGCCCGGCGAATCCAGACGCGGTCGCGTTTGCGTTGGAAGGTCGGTGCGTGAACGTCGTCGGAAATCACATCGCGGAGTTCAGGCAAGGCGAGTTCGGGTTGATTGCGGGTGATGTAGATTTCCGCGAGTTGCACTTTGGCGCGCGGATAGGAGTGATATTCGGTGACCTGTTTCCAGATGTTGAAAGCGGCGTCGGCCTGGCCGAGGGCGGCGTAGGTTTCGGCGAGAGCCATTTGTGAGTAACCCCATTCGTGCTTGGGGTTTTCCGCGACGACACCTTGCAGCAGGGGCAAAGCTTCGGCGGCGCGTTTGGTGCGCAGGAGACATTGGCCGAGGTGGGCGCGCGTGTCGATGTCCTGCGGGTCGCGTTCCATGGAGGCGCGGTAACATTCCTCGGCTTTTTGCAATTTGCCCTGTTGAAAGTAGATATCACCGAGCTGCGAATAGTGATGCGCCTTGTCGAGGTGATGAATCTGGGACTCGAGTTGTTTGATGCGTCGACGGTCAATCGTTCCGGGCAATTCAAAGCCGCGCGTGGCCGATGGCGCAGCGCGATAAACGTAAAGGTAATACCAAAAGGCGGCGAAACCCCAGCCGATGAAGATGAAGAGCGCCCAGACCCATTCGCGCTGGCGGACCGCACTGATGAACATCCAGATCTGAAAGACCGTTATAGCAAGAAAGACCGGGGAGGATAGCCAATAGTCGATGTTCAGGATATTTAAAATCGAGGCCACCATTGAACGGCGCAGGGTATCGAACAAAAGCGGGCGTGGCAATGTCGAACGCAAAGGGTCGAGGGATGAAATCTCCGGCCCTTGGTTGTTTTGGGTGGGGCGTGTAATTTATGTCGAAGCGGACTGAGGTCCGCGCTCCTCAAACGACGCGAGGGATGAAGAACTTGTTTTTGAGGGCGTCGTTTAGTATTGATGGGCCGCTTGCGCATGAACCAGACGTTGATCGTGGTGCCGACTTATAACGAGCGGGAGAACCTTCCCCAGCTCGTGCAACGCCTTTTGTCCCTGCCCGTCCCGGTCGATATGCTTATCGTCGATGGCAACTCGCCGGATGGCACCGGCAAGATCGCCGACGAACTCGCGGCGAAACATTCACAATTGCACGTCATCCATGAGACGGAAAAGAAAGGCCTGGGCCGCGCTTACATCGCCAGCTTCAAATGGGCGCTGGAAAAAGGTTATGAGTTCATCTTCGAGATGGACAGCGACTTCTCGCACAACCCCGACGACATCCCGCTATTTCTCGAAGCCGCCAAGAATGCCGACCTTGTGCTCGGCTCGCGCTATATCAATGGCATCCGCATTATCAATTGGCCGCTGCGGCGGCTGATGTTGAGCAAGACTGCGGCGAACTACGTGCAAATCATCACCGGCATGCCGTTCACGGATCCGACCGGCGGTTACAAATGCTTTCACCGCCGCGCCCTCGAAGCGATCGACCTGGATGCCGTGCGCTCCAACGGTTACAGCTTCCAGATTGAGATGACACACAAAATCTGGCGCAAGGGCATGAAGATTGTTGAGGTCCCCATTATTTTCACTGAACGTTTTCAAGGCCGCTCGAAAATGTCCGGCCATATCATCCGTGAAGCGCTGGTGATGGTGTGGCGGTTGTGGTTTCAGAATGCAATGCGGCGGAAGCCGAGGATTACCGACAAAATTCAGGGATCAACATCCAAAAATGGAGTGGTGAAGTAGATAGGTAACGCAAGTGCTGCTACGGCACGTTGGCGAGGAGGAAACGGGCGGTATTGGTCAGATCAAGGTTCAGGCGGGAAAGCTCGTCGTTGAGCGGCGTAACGGTAGCGAGCGGGAGCGTGTGCGTGACGGTGTCACCCAGTTGAAAAGCGGAACTGGTGGAGGCCATGACATTCGGAGCGTCGGGACGGACGGGACGAGTGCCGGTCAGCCAAATGGCGAAGGTGAGCGCGACAAGCGCTGTTCCAAAC
>Ga0070731_10002006_pt1 | contig 20088 bp, 21 predicted proteins | sample Coa_R1_2_FD_66448 | JGI IMG/M metagenome (GOLD analysis project Ga0070731, IMG submission 66448) | Surface soil microbial communities from Centralia Pennsylvania, which are recovering from an underground coalmine fire - Coalmine... | ecosystem: Environmental > Terrestrial > Soil > Unclassified ... | reverse complement strand
GGCCGCTCGATGGGTCTTGTGGTCGACGAGATTGTCGACATTGTTGAGGATAGACTTGACATCGAAGTAAGCAGCGATCGTCCCGGCGTCCTCGGTTATGCCGTGGTCAAGGGCAACACCACCGAGATCGTCGACGTCGGGCATTTCCTGCCGCAGGCTTTCGAAGACTGGTTTCGCCGCCGCGACGGGGCGGCGACACGGCCGGCGCGCACGGTTCTTCTTGTCGACGACTCGCCGTTTTTCCGCGACTTGCTGGCGCCGCTCATCAAGGCGGCGGGCTATCAGGTCGTCGTCGCGGGGTCGGGCAGCGAGGCGCTGGCGGCGCTTAAATCCGCGCATCCGATCGATCTCGTCGTGACCGATATCGAAATGCCGGAGATGGACGGGTTTGCGCTGGCGCAGGCAATGCGCGATGCGCCCGGCACCGCCGCCGTACCGATTATTGCGCTGGCCGCCATGGTTTCCGACGAGGCGATCGAGCGCGGGCGCGCCGTCGGTTTCCACGATTTTGTCGCCAAGTTCGATCGGCCCGGGCTGATCGCGGCGATCAAGGAACAGAGCGCCGACCTTAATCGGGCAGCGTGACAGCGATGAATGACAATACCAACATGACCGAATATGTCACCTTTACCGTCGCCGGGCAAATGTTCGGTTTGCCGATTGAGCGCGTACAGGACGTGTTCAAGCCGGCCCACATGACGCGCGTCCCGCTTGCCGGAGCAGAGGTTGCCGGCGTGCTCAATTTGCGTGGGCGTATCGTCACGGCGATTCGTCTCAGCAATCGGCTCAACCTTCACGCCGACGCCGCGGCGACGCCGCCGATGGCGATCGGAATTGAATTCGGAGGCGAATCGTTTGGCCTTCTGGTCGATGCCGTGGGCGAAGTGCTCAAGCTGCCCGATGGCGAGCGCGAGCAAAATCCGATCAATCTCGACCGCAAGCTTGCGCGCGTCTCCGCCGGCGTGTTCCGGCTCGATGGTCAGCTTCTTGTCGTGCTCGATGTCGATCGGGTGTTGGACCTTGGCTCGGAGGCGGCGGCGGCTTGAAAATGACGGTAGTGAATGGGATTGCAACACGACGGGACGGCGGCTTCGCCGCGCAACCGTAGAGCGAGGAAACTATGAAAACGTGCTTGGTTGTTGACGACTCCAGCGTCATCCGCAAGGTGGCGCGGCGAATTCTCGAAGGGCTCGACTTTCAGATCGTGGAAGCCGAAAACGGCGAAGAGGCGATCGAATCTTGCCAGAATCAGATGCCGGACGCGATCCTGCTCGATTGGAACATGCCGAAAATGGACGGCTATGATTTCCTTCGCGCGCTGCGGCGCCTGCCGAACGGGGATCGGCCAAAAGTGGTGTTCTGCACCACCGAGAACGACGTTGCCCACATCGCCCGCGCTCTGCATGCCGGCGCCAACGAATACATCATGAAGCCGTTCGACAAGGACATTGTCGAAGCCAAATTCCAAGAGGTAGGCCTGATCTAACTCCCGTAGCCGCGTCGCGTTGCAAGGATTTCGAATATTAAAGAGTCCGCGTGCCGAAAGTCGAAGTTGTATGAGTAGCGTCCTCGCAGCCGCAAGCCCTGCGTTGCGGACCGAACATCCCATCCGCGTGATGGTCGTCGACGACGCCATCGTCGTGCGCAGCCTGTTGGCACGCTGGGTCGATGCCGAGCCCGATATGGAGATCACCGCCTCGCTGCGCACCGGGCGCGAGGCGGTGGCGCGGATCGAACACGCCGACGCCGACGTCGTCTTGCTCGACATCGATATGCCGGAACTTGACGGCATTTCCGCGCTGCCGCTGTTGCTGCAGAAAAAACGCGACCTCGTCGTCATCATGGTGTCGACGTTCACGCGCCGCAGTGCCGAGATAAGCTTGCGCGCATTGGCGCTCGGCGCCGCCGATTATATCCCGAAGCCGGAAACGACCCGCGAGGCGACGACTTCAGTTTCATTCCGCCGGGAATTGATCGAGAAAATCCGCACGCTCGGCCGCAACCGATATGCGGCGCGCGCGCGGGTGTCGACGCCGGAAATAGCGCGACCGCCGTACGGCAAGCCGGCTCCGAGCTTGCGAACGCGAAAAAGCCCACCGCATGAGGCCGCGCCATTGCACTTGCGGCCGTTCGCTGCCGTCTCGCCGCGCGTGCTCTTGATTGGCTCGTCCACCGGCGGGCCGCAGGCGCTCACCGCCTTGATCGAGAAATTGCCCGCTGCGGTGGATCGCGCGCCGGTTTTGATCGCTCAGCACATGCCGCCGATGTTCACCACCGTAATGGCCGAGCATCTGTCGCGCGCCGGCGGCCGGGGCGCACACGAAGCCGAGAATGGCGAGCCGGTGCTGGCCGGCGGCATCTACGTCGCGCCGGGCGGCCGCCACATGCGCGTCGTGCGCGACAATGGCGGCATCAGAATCGCGCTTGGCGACGATCCGCCGATCAATTTCTGCAAGCCTGCAGTGGATGCGCTATTTGCGTCCGCGGCTCCGATCTGGGGCTCGGCCACGCTTGCGCTCGTTCTCACCGGCATGGGCGCCGACGGCACGCACGGCGCCGCCGATATCGTGGCCGCGGGCGGCAGCGTCATCGCACAGGACGAGGCAACGAGCGTGGTGTGGGGCATGCCCCGCTCGGTCGCGCAAGCCGGCTTGTGCTCTGCCGTGCTGCCGCTCGACCAGATTGCGCCCAAAGTCATTCGCCTGTTCTCGGGAGTGCGCGCGTGACACCACTCGATTACGATTACCTGCGCAATTGCCTCAAAGCGCGCTCCGGCCTCGTACTGTCGGCCGACAAGCAGTATTTGGTCGAAAGCAGGCTGTTACCGGTCGCGCGCAAGGCAGGTCTTGCCAACCTCGGCGAGCTGGTGACGGCGCTCAAACTCGCACAGGACCCCGCGCTGATGACGGCGATCGTCGAGGCGATGACGACCAACGAATCGTTCTTCTTTCGCGACAAAATGCCGTTCGAACACTTCCGTCTGACCATCATGCCGGCGTTGCTCGCCGCGCGTCGGCATACACGCACCATCCGCATCTGGTGTGCCGCGGCGGCGACCGGCCAGGAGCCGTATTCGCTTGCTATGTGCCTCAAGGAAATCGAGACCGAGATCGCCGGCTGGCGCATCGAATTGCTCGCGACCGACCTCTCCGGCGAAGTACTGGAGAAAGCGCGCGCCGGTCTCTACACCCAATTCGAAGTGCAGCGCGGATTGCCGATTCAGCTCCTGGTCAAGCATTTTTCGCAGACCGGCGACCTGTGGCAGATCGCGGCGAACATTCGCGCCATGGTCAGATACCGGCAACTCAATTTGCTTGCCGATTTTACCCAGCTCGGCACGTTCGATCTCGTCTTCTGCCGCAACGTGCTGATCTATTTCGACCAGGAAACCAAGACCGATGTGCTCAACCGGTTGGCTCGGGTCACCGCCGGCGACGGCTATCTGGTGCTGGGTGCTGCAGAGACCGTGGTCGGGTTGACCGACCGCTTCAAAATGGTCACCGATAAACGCGGCCTTTACGTGCCCACCACAAACGCCTCGCGGCTGTCGCCGTCGAACGCCGCAAGTCCGCCACCGCGCCTGTTCGCCATTAACGGCGGGCGGTGACGCTTACTTTCGCTCACAAGCGCAAGCAGGAAAGTGGTTGGACCAAACAAAAACCCCGGCAAGGCCGGGGTTTTGCAGTCTCGATCTTACCGTATTGTCAGGCCGGTATCTTGACCTCGTCCTCGGCCGGCTCGCGCAGCACGTAGCCGCGGCCCCATACCGTCTCGATGTAGTTCTTGCCGTTACTGGCATTGGCGAGCTTTTTACGAAGCTTGCAGATGAACACGTCGATGATCTTCAGTTCCGGCTCGTCCATGCCGCCATAGAGGTGATTGAGGAACATTTCCTTGGTCAGCGTCGTGCCTTTGCGCAGGCTTAAGAGTTCCAGCATCTGGTACTCCTTGCCGGTCAGATGCACGCGGGCGCCGTTGACCTCCACTGTCTTGGTGTCGAGATTGACGCAGAGGTCGCCGGTATTGATCACCGATTGAGCGTGACCCTTGGAGCGGCGCACGATGGCGTGAATGCGCGCCACCAATTCGTCCTTGTGGAAGGGCTTGGTCATATAGTCGTCGGCGCCGAAACCGAGACCTCTGACCTTGTCCTCGATGCCGGCAAGCCCCGACAGGATCAGGATCGGCGTCTTCACCTTCGACACGCGAAGGCTGCGCAGCACCTCGAAGCCCGACATATCCGGCAAGTTCAGATCGAGCAGAATGATGTCGTAATCGTAGATCTTGCCGAGATCGATACCTTCTTCGCCGAGATCGGTGGTGTAGACGTTGAAGCTCTCGGACTTGAGCATCAGCTCGATCGATTGCGCGGTGGCGCTATCGTCTTCAATCAGCAATACGCGCATGCAATGCCCCTTCTTCGCCGCGCGGGCCCAAGGTCGGCACGCCGCAGCGGCGGCCTCCGGAAAACGCCATGCACAAACTGATTCGGGACACTAACGGCGCTATGGTTAACAAAACCTGATTCCACCATGCAAGCATCCATTAGGCAAATTCGCCCGAATCGCCTTAAGATATTGGATGGTAGTGATTTTTTAGCCACGTTTTCGTTCATGTCCCAGATTAAGTCTCGACGCTAACCGACTCAAACGACTCGTCCCTCCGTCGTGGAGGGAGAGAGGCTTCCTTGGCCCTAAGGACGACCGCGCAATGATTAACGGCCCGGGTAAACAACCGATTAAGAAGAGGGCCGGCGAGGTAACCATTCTTTTGCGGAGATGGCGGCGCCGTGTCCGGCGGTGGCGTGACCTGCGGCTCGTGGGGGGCCGGCAATGAAGGCGCTCGCCGAACAGATCAATGAACTTGACGGCATCGAGATCTACGGCCGCGTGGTCGGGGTGCGTGGGCTGATGGTCGAAGTCGCAGGCCCGCTGCACGCAATGTCGGTCGGCGCGCGGGTGGTCATCGAGACTGCGGCCAAGACCATTCCCTGCGAGGTCGTCGGCTTTTCCGGGGTCAACGCCCTGTTGATGCCATTCGCGCCGCTCGAAGGCGTGCGGCGAGGCTGCCGGGCGCTGGTCACTTCGGTGGCCGGCGCGGTACGGCCATCGGCCGGCTGGCTCGGTCGGGTGGTCAATGCGCTGGGCGAGCCGATCGACGGCAAGGGCGCGCTGTTGTTCGGACCGTCGCCCTATCCGTTCCGCAATACGCCGCCGCTTGCGCATGCGCGGCGCCGGGTCGGTTCGCCGCTCGATCTCGGCGTGCGGGCGCTCAATACTTTCGTGACCTGCTGCCGTGGCCAGCGCATGGGCATTTTCTCCGGCTCGGGCGTCGGCAAATCGGTGCTGCTGTCGATGCTGGCGCGAAACGTGATGGCCGATGTCACCGTCATCGGGCTGATCGGCGAACGCGGCCGCGAAGTGCAGGAATTCTTGCAGGACGACCTCGGCGAGGCTGGTCTCGCCCGCTCGGTGGTCGTGGTCTCGACTTCCGACGAGCCGGCGCTGATGCGCCGCCAAGCCGCCCATGAGACCCTCGCCATCGCCGAATATTTCCGCGACGAGGGCAAGGACGTGCTTGTGCTGATGGATTCGGTCACGCGCTTTGCCATGGCGCAACGCGAAATCGGCCTGTCCGCCGGCGAGCCGCCAACCGCCAAGGGCTATACGCCAACCGTATTCACCGAACTGCCGCGGCTCCTCGAACGGGCAGGACCCGGCACCGAGCAGGGCACCATCACCGGCATTTTCACGGTGCTGGTGGACGGCGACGATTATAACGAGCCGATTGCGGACGCCGTGCGCGGCATCCTCGACGGCCATATCGTCATGGAACGCGCCATCGCCGAGCGCGGGCGCTATCCGGCCATCAATGTTCTCAAATCGGTTTCCCGCACCATGCCGCGCGCGGCCGACCCGGCCTACCTGCCGGCCTTGACCCGGGCCCGACAGGTTATGGCGACCTATGCAGATATGGAGGAGCTCATCCGGCTCGGGGCCTATCGCGCCGGATCAAGCCCCGATGTCGACGAGGCCATCCGCCTGCACAAGCCGCTCGAGGACTTTTTGGCCCAAGGTAAGGAAGAAGCAACCAGCTTGGCGGAAGGATACAGCCGATTGGCGCAGATCGTGGCAATCACGGAAACCGATCGCTAACGTTATCCGTGCCACAATCCATGCATCGGGGGTCGCGCGAGGGGTCCGCTCGGCACATTGGTCCTGGTTTCCGGCATGACTTCGGGGGAGTAGCAGTCGATGAAGTCCCGAGAGACGCTTATTCGCCTGAAGAAGTTTCAGGTCGACGAGAAGCGGCGCAAGGTCGCGCAGATCGAAACCATGATCGCCGAATTCGAGCGCATGGCAGCCGATCTCGAGCGCGAAATCCGGGCTGAGCAAGATCGCGCCGGCATCCACGATCCCGGCCATTTCGCTTATCCGACCTATGCCAAGGCCGCCATCGCACGGCGGGAAAATCTCAAGCGCTCGGCCGACGAGCTGCGCCTGCAGCTCGAAGACGCCAAGTCGGCCCTCGGCGAGGCCTTCGACGATCTCAAGAAAGTCGAACTGCTCGACGAACGCGACCAGATGCGCGAACGCGAAGCGGAGAATGCCGCGGAGCAGGTCGAGCTTGACGGCATCGCTCTGATGCGCGCCCGCGGCATCGCTCCGGCGTAACCCTCTGACCTGACCCTCTACGCTCGGCCCCGGACCCGGTCCTTGATCTTCGCCCTGGATCTCCGCTTCCGCGGAATGAGCGGAATTGGCTAAATTTACCCCCCGCGGCCATTCTTTCCCCGTTTCGCTCTCGACGAAGGCCACGCTCCGCGGCGATAATCGGCCGGGGCGGAAGCTCATAGAGGCGTTCTTGAGGCCTTGTCGCGGCCAGGGGCTGTCATGTTGATGCAGACGGAACTCGTCTGGCTGCTCGGCGCCGTCGCCACGGGCGACGAGGCGGCCTTCGAGCGCCTCTACATAGAAACGCGCGCGAAACTCTACGGGGTGTTGCTCCGTATCTTGGGCAGGCAGGCCTTGGCCGAGGAGGTCATGCAGGAGACCTATCTCAAGGTTTGGAAGATGGCCGACCAGTTCGACCCGACCCTCGCGAGCCCCATCACCTGGATGGTGGCGATCGCGCGCAATCGCGCCATCGACATCGTCCGCAAGCGCGGCGAGGCTTCCATTGAGGAGGAGCCCGAAGCAATGGAGGTCGCATCCGAGGAACCGTCGCTGTTGGCGCGGCGCGAGATGACGGAGCAGCTGAGGCGGCTGTTGTCCTGTCTCGGCAAGCTTGATCCTGAAAAACAGCGTATCGTGCTCCTTGCTTATTACAGCGGCTGGAGCCGCGACCAGTTGGCGCAAAAACTCGATATTCCGGTGAACACCATCAAAACGTGGCTTCGCCGCAGTCTTCTCGAAATTCGCGAATGTATGGGCGTATGAACATCAACATGCTCAAGCGAAGATTTTGTTGAGGTAGCGATGTACGACGACGATCGAGATGCTCTTGCCGCCGAATATGTCCTGGGAACGCTCTCGGCCGACGAGCGCGACCAGGCCGAGGCGCTGCTGGTGATCGATCCGGGTTTTGCCGAGATCGTGCGCGTGTGGGAGCGCCGGCTCGGCGAGCTCAATGTCATGGTCGAGGCGGTCGAGCCGCCGCCTGAGGTCTGGGACCGCATCAAGACCGAGATCGACGGCAACGGACGCCGCCCCGCAACCCAGACAAAAACGACGACCCGGGCAATCGAGGAAACCGCGCCGCCCACCGCGACAGAGACGCTCGCTCAGATCACGCCGGAGCCGGCCACAGAAGCTCTGCCGGAATTGCAGGCGGAGCCCATACTGAATTTGGGTGCCGCGGCGCCACAAGACGAATCGGACGACACGTCGGCGGTGGCTGAACTGGCTGCAAGCTTGCTGCCGCCGGAGTCGCCGCCGGAAGCGGAACAGCCATCGCCGGCCGAGCCACCCGCGCGGGCTGCGCCAAAAATCGAGCGCAGCGCCGACGTGATCTATCTGGCGCGCCAGGCGAAGCGTTGGCGCGGCTTAACCGTGGCGATGAGCGCGATTGCCGCGCTACTCGCAGTCTACGTAGCTCTCGGCCAGTTCGCGCCGAATTTGCTGTCCGCCGGCCGAACCTCGCCATCGGCCGAAACGGCGCCGGCGCCTCAATCGCGGCTGGTGGCGGTGCTGCAACAGGAGCCGACTGCGCCGGCGTTCCTGCTCACGGTGGATCCGCAGAGCCGGACCATGACGGTGCGCAGAATGACTGCGAGCCCGGAGACCGGCCGCAGCTACGAACTCTGGTTGATCCCGGGCAAAGACTCGAAGCCGCGATCGCTCGGTCTCGTCGGTGCCGAGGAATTCACGACGCGGCCGTTGCCGGGGGACTTCGATGCCGCACAGCTGCAAGCGGGCAGCTATGCGGTGTCACTAGAGCCGGCCGGCGGCTCGCCGAGCGGCGCCCCAACCGGGCCGATCCTGTTCACCGGCAAAATGGTGGAATCGGTGCCCGCTGCTGCACCGACGAAGACTTGAACCCTACCTGATCGTCGGGAAATGACCGCTCAGCGTGGTCGGCTGGCCGGCTTTGACCACCACATCCGTCCCGAGATTAATCCCGCTGCTGAGGTTCGCGAAAATGCCCACCACCGCGACCACGGTCGCGCATAAAAGGCCGATAACCACGATCTTCAAATGGGTAGCGCGGTCGGCGCTATACATCGAATGGTTCATGACGTCCTCCCGCATTTGCCCATCAGTCGCGGCAACCGGGTCAAAGGGTTCATTTAAGTGTGAAAATTAGGTACTCGTACGGGAACGCAACACGCGCCTTCACCTAACCTTGAAGACACGTGATAACGGTTGAAGGGGCGGTTCGTTCCGGACGCTTGGCCCGCCACGTCGCCCCCACAGTTCCGACTAAACCCATGCTGCAACAGCGGTTTTAAAGGTCATGGTGAGCCAGATCGCATCCGAACTTGCACCGACGGGCGTTCTTCGCGCCGGAATCAATATGAGCAACGGCCTTTTGGTCACCGGGAGAAGCCCATCGGGCGATCCGGCCGGGGTCGCGCCCGACATGGCCGCGGAGATCGCGAGGCGGCTCGGCGTGCCGGTCGTTTACGTGAAATTCGAGCGGCCATCGACACTGGCCGATGCCGCCGGCACCAATGCTTGGGATATCGGGCTGATTGGCGCGGAACCGGCCCGTGCCGAGAAGATCGTGTTCACGCCGGCGTATTGCGAGATCGAAGCAACCTACCTGGTGCCCGCCGGTTCGCCGTTCCAGGCGGTGGGCGAAGTCGACCGCGCCGGCACCCGCATCGCGGTGCGCCGCGGCAGCGCCTACGATCTGTGGCTCGAACGCAATATCAAGCATGCAACCATGGTGCGTTCGGATATGGCGGACGGTCCCTTCAACCAATTCGTTGCCGACAAGCTCGAGGCATTGGCCAGCCTCAGAACGCAATTGCTGGAAGACGTCAAGAAACTTCCAGGCGCAAGAATTCTTCCCGGCAATTTCACGACGGTCCAGCAGGCGATCGGCACGGCGAAGAGCAATACGGCCGGTGCCGCATATCTGCGCGACTTCGTCGCCGAGGCAAAGCGGTCAGGCTTGGTGGCGCGCTTGATCGAGAAGCATCACGTCGTCGGCCTCTCGGTCGCGCCGTAAACAAACCAATTTTCTAAATACTGCCGACCGTTTTCAGCCGCGCCCGCGGATGGATTTCCGACTGCGCCAGGACCGCGGTTTGCGCGCGGAAACGCTCAACGATGCTTCGCACGAACGGCCGGATGCCGGGTGAAGTGACCAGCACCGGCGCCTCGCCGTCTTTCGCCGCCTGCTCGAATTTTTCCCGCACCAAGTTGATGAATTCGGTGAGCTTCGACGGCTGCATGGCGAGATTGCGATCGTCGCCCTGGCCGACGATGGATTCGGCAAAGGCCTGCTCCCATTTGGCGGTGAGCGCAATGATCGGCAGGGTGCCGGCTGCGGTGACATGCTGGGCGCAGAGCTGGCGCGCCATCCGGGCGCGCACATGCTCGGCGAGCATCGTGGCGTTGCGCGTCGACGGCAACCCGTCGGCGATGCCTTCGAGGATCGTCGACAGGTCGCGGATCGACACCCGCTCGGCGAGCAGAATTTGCAGCACGCGCTGGATGCCGGAAATCGTGATCTGTGCCGGCACGATGTCCTTGATCAGCTCGCTTTGCTCTTTCGGCAACTCTTTGATTAATTTCTGCACCTCGCCGTAGGACAAAAGCTCCGCCATATTGGCCTTGATCAATTCGGTGAGGTGCGTGGCGAGCACGGTTGCGGCGTCGACCACGGTCAAACCCTTGACCGAGGCTTCCTCCTTCAGCGCGGCGTCGATCCAGGTCGCGGGCAAGCCGAATGTCGGCTCGGTGGTATGGGTGCCGGGCAGCGTCACCTGATGGCCCGACGGGTCCATGACCATGTATTGGCCGTGCCAAACCTTGCCGGCGCCGGCTTCGACCTCCTTGATCTTGATCACGTAGCTGTTGGCGTCGAGTTGCACATTGTCGAGGATGCGCACGGCGGGCATGACGAAGCCCATCTCGCTCGCCAACGAACGGCGCAGCGCCTTGATCTGCTCGGTCAATCGGTCCGAGCCGTCGGGCGCGTTGACCATCGGCAACAGCGCGTAGCCGAGCTCGATCTTAAGGTCGTCCATCTTGAGCGCGGCGGAGATCGGCTCCTCGGCGGGCGCGGCTTTGGCGATGTTGGTCTTTTTCGCTTCGTCCGCGACTGCCTTGATGGCGCGGCGGTCGATCAAATAGGCGAGCGCCGCCGTGCCCCCGCCGAGCGCCAGGAACGGCACCATCGGTATGCCGGGCAGGAGCGACATGATCAGCATGGCGGCGGCCGACATGCCGAGCGCCTTGGGATAGCTCGAAAACTGACCGAGCAGCGCCTTGTCGGCGGCGCCGGACACGCCCGCCTTGGAAACGAGCAGGCCGGCGGCGGTCGAGACGATCAGCGCGGGGATTTGCGTGACCAAGCCGTCGCCCACCGTCAACAGCGTGTAATCGTGGGCAGCGTCGACGAAGCTCAGCCCCTGCTGCACGATGCCGATGATCATGCCGCCGATGACATTGATCATGACGACCAGGAGCCCGGCGATGGCGTCGCCGCGCACGAATTTCGAGGCGCCGTCCATGGCGCCGAAGAAGCCGGATTCGTCCTCCAGGTTCTTGCGCCGCCGCCGCGCCTCTTTCTCCTCGATCAGGCCGGCATTGAGATCGGCGTCGATGGCCATCTGCTTGCCCGGCATGGCATCGAGGTGGAAGCGCGCCGCCACTTCGGCGATGCGGCCGGAGCCCTTGGTGATGACCACGAAATTCACGATCACCAGGATCGTGAATACGATGATGCCGATCACGAAATTGCCGCTCATGACGAAATTGCCGAACGCCTGGATGACGTGGCCGGCGGCGGCGGTGCCTTCGTGGCCGTGGGCGAGGATGAGCCGCGTCGAGGCGAGGTTGAGCGCCAGCCGCAGCATGGTGGCGATCAACAGCACCGTCGGGAAAGCGGAGAATTCGAGCGGCGCCTGGATGAACAAGGACGTCATCAGGATCAGCACCGAGAAGGTGATCGACACCGCGAGCGAGAAGTCGAGCAGAAGCGGCGGCAGCGGCAGGATCAGGATGACGAGGATCGTCATCATGCCGATCGCCAGCACGATATCGCTGCGCCGAAGCATGGTGCCGAGGTCGGCGAGCCGCGACAGCGCCGTCTCTCCGCCCTGCGCCGTTGTCGCCTCGCTCATGTCGGTCGATCGGCCCCGTCTGCGGTCGCGCGATTCAAAGCTATGCGCGGCGGCCGGTGGGCCGCCGACATGAAGAAGCGGAGCCGCGCTGGAGTCCAAGGCTGCCCCCAAAAAGAGCGTACAAAGGACACGGTGAAAACGCTGACGCCTCCCCGGCAAAATGTGCCGGGTATATGGTTACCGGGTGGTTAACGGCGGCGCACTGTGCGCCGAAGATCGAGGGAGGAAATGGGGGGAAGAATGGTTGTGGCTTACCGCGTTATTCTGATCGGCGCTTTTGCGCTGGCTGTTTCGGCGGCGTCCGCCGACGGCATTGAGCCGGGATTATGGAGGATCATGAGCGGCACCGAGTCCGGCGGTGCCGCCGGTCCGCCGCACGAGTCGTCGAAATGCCTGACCGCCGAGCAAACGAGCGATCTTGCCATTACATTCTCGCCGATCCCGAGCACCATCAATTCGGTCTGCGCCCCGATTGAGCGCAACTTAAAGGGCGCGCTGCTGACCTGGCATTTGGTCTGCAAGGGCCAGCTCAATATGGATCTGAGCGGCGAATTCAACTTCGACAGTGTCCATCACTACACCGGCACCGTTCGCACCAGGGCGGAGATGCCGGGCATGCCGATGGTCGATTCGCGAAATACGGTCGAAGGGCAATGGGTCTCAGCGTGCCCGCAATAGCCGAGGGCGAAGGAAAATGGCGCAAACAAATAGCAGCCCAGGATATCCATTCGCCATTCGCTACGCGCTATTCGCCGTACTGCTCGCCATGTGCGGCAGCCAGGGCGCCGTCGCCCAAGATCGCCCGGCCGATTTTGTCGATGCGGCGACGGTGGTGCCGGGGCTCATCGTCGAGATGCGCTATGCCGGCTCGCATAATTTCACCGGCCGTCCGGTCGACGGTTACCAGGCGCCGCACTGCCTGCTCACCCGCGAGGCCGCCGATGCGCTCGCCGCGGTCGCGCGCGATGTCGCGCCGCACGGTCTCGCCGTCAAAGTGTTCGACTGCTACCGGCCGGTGCGCGCGGTAATGAATTTCGTCCGCTGGGCGCGCGACCTCAACGATCAGACGGCCAAGCCGGAGTTTTATCCCAATGTCGACAAACGCACGCTGTTCCGCGACGGTTATATCGCCTCGCACTCCGGCCATTCGCGCGGCTCGACGCTGGATTTAACACTGGCGCGGACGGACGGCGCCGAGCTCGAATCCCGCGAATTAGACCGTGAATTAGACATGGGCACCCACTTCGATTTCTTCAGTCCGCAATCGTGGACCGCCGATCTCACGATCAGCCCCGCGCAGCACGCCAACCGCATGCTGCTTGCCGCGGCAATGCGCCGGCATGGCTTTCGCGGCTACGACAAGGAATGGTGGCACTTTACTTTGCGGGGCGAGCCGTTTCCGGAAACCTATTTTGATTTTCCGGTCAGGTGACGTCTAGCGCAACGGCGTTAAACCATAATTGCTGCCACCAAATTCGCTCAGGGGTCGATTACTGGCGGCAGAATTCGGCTCCAGCTACAGCCCCAGATAAAATTTCTTGATCAAATCGTTGTTGTTGAGTTCGTCGATCGAGCGGCCCTCGAAGGCGATCTTGCCGTGAACGATGACATAGCCGCGGTCGGCGATGCGGATCGCCTGGGTGAAATTCTGTTCCGCCATCAGTACGGTGAGCGAATAACGCTGCTTCATTTCGTTGATGGCGTCGATGGTGCGGCTGACCAGGATCGGCGCCAATCCGACCGATGGCTCGTCAACCAGGAGGATTTTCGGCGCCAGCATGAGGGCCCGGCCCAGCGCCAGCATCTGCTGCTCGCCGCCCGACATGCTGCCGGCGAGCTGGCCGCGACGTTCGGCCAGGCGCGGGAACGTCTCGAAACATACGCCGAGATTGCGCTTGAGCTCGCGACGGGCGGTGGGGCGGAACGCGCCGAGCAAAAGATTCTCTTCCACCGTCAGCTTGGGAAACAGGCGGCGGCCCTCCGGCACCAGCGCGATGCCGAGATCGACGATCTCTTCGGTGGTGCGGCCGATCAGCTCGTGGTGGATACCGTCGATCTCGGCGACGATCGTGCCCGCGCTCGGCCGCACCATGCCCATGATGCATTTCATGAGCGTGGATTTGCCGTTGCCATTGGTGCCGAGCAGCACGACGGTTTCGCCGCCGCCGACCTCAAGCGACACGTCGTCGATCACGCGCACCGCGCCATAGGCGGCGTGAATGCCGGTGACAGTGAGAGTGCTAGCCAAGGTAGGCCCTCTCGACTTCGGGATTGCGCATCACGTCATCGGGTACGCCGTCGGCAATTTTACGCCCCGAGACCAGGACGACCAGGCGGCGCGAAAAGCTCATCACTGCGCGCATGATGTGCTCGATGAGAATGATGGTGACGCCGCGTTCGTTCAAGCGGACAAGCAGCGTCAGTATTTCCTCGATCTCGGAATGAGTGAGGCCGGCCATCGACTCGTCGGCGATCAAAAGCTTCGGTTCCGACGCCATGGCGCGCGCCAGTTCGAGCTTGCGCATTTCGACCTGTGTGAGATCGCGCGGCAGCCGCCGCGATTTTTCCTCGAGACCTACTTCGTGCAGCAGGTCGGCGCATCGCCCCTCGATCTCGTGCACGGACTTGACGGTTCCGCGGGCCGCCACCGTATAGAGGAGCGGAATGCGGATATTGTCGGCGAGGCTCAAGCTGGCGAACGGCCGCGGCAACTGAAAGCTGCGCGCGAGACCGAGCCGGGTGCGTTGGTGCGCGGCAAGTCCGTCAAGCTGGCGGCCGTTGAAGCGGACGACGCCTTGCTCGTTGCGCAGCGTACCGCAGATGCAGTTGACCAGCGTCGACTTGCCGGAGCCGTTGGGTCCGATCAGGCCGAGGCGCTCGCCGGCGGGCACCGAAAGCGCGATATTTTCCAGCGCGACGAAACCGCCGAAGCGCTTGCCGAGGTCGTCGACCTGAAGCAGGTCGGTGTTGACCGTCCTGCCGTTCGTTGCACTATTCATGGCACGGATCCAGGCGCATCGGCGTCGATGCGGCGGCGGCCGACGAATTCTTCCGGCTTACGCTGCCAATAGCTGCGGACCAGCCCGACGATGCCGTTCGGGGCCACGATGACGAAGCCGACCAGAAGGCAGCCGACCAGCAACAGATTGACTGCCGACGAGATCGTCACGGTGGCGATCTGCTGCAAAGAGCCGAGAAGAATCGCGCCGATCAGCGGGCCGGCCCAGGTCGTCGTGCCGCCGATCAACGGCATGGCGATCGAGTTGACGGCATAATCGAGCGCGAACGTCGAGTCTGGTTGCAGATAGCTGATATAATAGGGAAACGGCGCGCCGGCCATGCCCATCAGCGCGCCCGAGATTGTCGTGGCGATGAGCTTTAGCCGCAGCGTCGGCACGCCGGAAGCCTCGGCCGCCAGTTCGTCGTCGCGGATGGTGGCAAAGCCATAGCCCAGCCGCGAATGCTCGATCAGGCGCGCAACGGTAATCGCCGCCACGGCGAGCAGCATCATGATCAAAAACAGGTATCTGATGTAATTGCCGATAGGCGCGATTTCCTCGGGGCGAATGATATACGCGCCACGCGAGCCGCCGACATAGTCCCAGTTGACCACCAGCGTCTCCAAAACGACGGCGAGCGCCAGCGTCGCGATCGAGAAAAACGCGCCGCGCAGCCGCAGCGTCAGATAACCCATGCCGAAGCCGATGACGCCCGACACCACGCCGCCGACCAGCATCAGAACGGGAATCGAGACCGAAATCGGAAAAGATGCGTCGTCGCCGGTGGTGAACTTGTAGATCGCGACGGTCGAATAAGCGCCAAGGGCGAAGAAACCGGCGGTGCCGAAATTCACATAACCGCAATAGCCGCCGAGGATGTTCCAGGCGGTCGATAGTACGACATATTGCAAGATGACGTAGCCGGCGAAAAACACGTAGTCATTGCCGATCGCAACCGAGGCTGCGAAGACCGCGACAACGACGATGAGACAGATGAGAAGGAAGGTCGGCGTGCGCACGGTCACCGCCCCATCAGCCCGGCCGGCCGTACCGCCAGCGTCAACAGCAGAAAGCCGAACGAGACCGCAGGAGCCCACGACGGGCCGTAGAATGTCGAGGTGAGGCTTTCGACGATGCCGATCAGCATGGCGGCAAGCACGGCGCCCGGCAGGCTGCCCAGGCCGCCGAGGACGCAAATGGCGAATACGCGGCCGATATATTCGCGTCCGACCGACGGTTCGACCGGCTGGATGATAATGAGGCAAGCGCCGGCAAGGGATGCGGTGGCGATCGAAATGCCGAACGCGATCCGCTTGATGCGGATCGGGTCGACCGCCATCAGCCTGAGCGCCAATTGATCCTGCGCCACCGCCATGATCGCGCGGCCGATGAAGCTGCGCGTCAGAGTGAGTTGCAGCGCTGCGATCAAAAGCAGCCCCACCACGCACGGCACCAGGAGGCGCAGCGGAATTTCCACGACGCCGAGGTGCCAGGTCGGACCGATATAGGCCGCGTTGACGTAGCGGTAATCGACGCCGAAATACAGAACGAGCGAGACCTCGGTGATGAACAGAAGACCGAAGAAGAAGGCCAGGCCGCGCAACGATTCCTGGCCCCGCTTCTCGAATGAAACGTAATAGACTTGGTAGATGCCGGCGCCGAGCAGGTAAAACAAAGGCATCACGACGATGGCGGTCAGGATAGGGTCGAGCCCGAAGGTCTCATTGACGATATAGGCGACGTAAGAGCCGAGGATGATGAAGGCGGGGTGGGCGATATTGACGATGTCGAGAATGCCGAAGGCCAGCGACACGCCCGATGTCACAGCCGCATAAAAGCCGCCGATCAAGATGCCCGAAACCAGCGCGTTGATGAGAAGATCGAAGGAAAAAATCATTACTCTGCCACTTCGCTCCCCGCGAGCGTGAGTGCATCCCCCTCTGGTTACGCCCAGTCCTATCGTCGTCATCCGCGACGACAGATGACGCAGTTTTCCCTCCGGTCAGGGCCTCTCCCCGCGGCCCATAATACCGGATGCCCCGCTTTCGCGGGGCACGGCAGCAAGAACTAGATCGGACATTACGCCGCGGCGCGTACCTTGTCCGGAATGGCAAGCGGTTTATTGGCGCTGTTAAGGAATTCGATGGTCATAAAGACCATCTCCTTGTCGCCGAGATTTTCGAGGTCGTGAACCTTGTATTCGCCCGCACCGTAGATCTCATGGCGGGTTTCGCCGGGTTGGTAAGTATATTCGACCGTGGTGCCGTCATGCACATGCTGGCGGCCGCGTCCGCCCGTCACCGAGGTCCAGAAATAATCGAGCACATGGCGGTGAAATCCGATCCGCTCGCCCGGCGCGAGCCGGATGATCCAAACGCGCACGCGCTCGCTCTCGGACAGCAGTGTCGAGCCGACGCAGCCGTTGTTGCTGTGTTTTTCGCGCTCGAATTCTGCCGCGATCGCGGGCGGCCATGCCGACTTGTCGGCGCGGTCGGTCGTCTTGTCCAACATGGTCAGAGCCATGGCGTTCCTCCAAGGATTGTAGGCACAATATAGAAAACCTTTTCCGCCGGGGAAAGCTCGCCAACAGCAGGAATTTCGCATGGGCAGGCAGCGCCGCGCGCTTGTGATCGGCGGCTCGATGAGCGGGCTGTTGGCCGGCATCATGCTTAATCGGCGCGGGTGGCGCGTCGATATTTTCGAGCGCGTCGAAAAGGAGCTTGCCGGCCGCGGCGCCGGAATCGTTGCCCAGCCCGAGCTGATTGCGCGCATGAACCGCCTCGGCCTCGACACAGCCGAGCTCGGTGTCGCCATGACGAGGCGTAGAATCCTGGACATAGCGGGGCGTTCGGTCCTCACCCTGGAATGCCCTCAGGTGCTCACCGCCTGGGAGCGTGTCTATCGTCTGCTGCGCGACGCATTTCCCGCCGAGCGCTATCATCGCGGCCGGGGCTTGCAGGCGTTTGAGCAGAGCGGGGAGGGGGTGCTTGCGCATTTCGGCGACGGTCGTTCGGCTGCGGCCGATGTGCTCATCGGCGCCGACGGCCTGCGCTCGACCGTGCGCCAGCAATGCGCGCCCGAAATCGTGCCGCTCTATGCCGGTTATGTGGCGTGGCGGGCCCTCATTCCCGAAAGCGCCATCCCGCCCGCAATCCACCGCGAACTGTTCATGGATATGACCTTCTGCCTGCCGCCCGGCGAGCAGTGTCTCGGCTATCCGGTCGCCGGGCCGGACAATGAGCTGCGCGCGGGGCAGCGCCGCTACAATGTGGTGTGGTACCGGCCGGCCGACGAGGCGACCGAGCTGCCGGCCCTTCTCACCGACGCGACCGGCGTCACGCATTCGATCTCGATCCCGCCGCCGCTGATCCGTGCCGAGCCGATCGCGACGATGCGGGCCGCCGCCGAGCGGCTATTGGCGCCGCAATTCCGCGCCATCGTCAGTCTCATCGACGAGCCGATCCTGCAACCGATCTACGATCTGGAAAGCGCTCATTTGGCGTTCGGGCGGGCGGCGATTATCGGCGATGCGGCCTTCGTGGCGCGGCCTCACGTCGCCGCCGGAGTGTCCAAGGCGGCCGACGATGCTGCGGCGCTCGCCCAAGCCCTCGATGCCGACAACGTCGAGGCCGCCTTGCGTAGCTTCGAACGGGCCCGCCTGGCGGAGAATAAGAAAATCATCGAACGGGCGCGCCATCTCGGCGCTTATCTGCAGGCGACGCAGACCGCCGAGGAGCGCGCCCGCTCCGCGCGCCACAGCATTCCGCAGGCGGTGCTGGCCGAAACCGCGGTGCTCGATTTTTTATATGTATGAAGGCAGGCTACAGCACCCGCCGCGATGCCGAATAGATGAAGCGCGCTACCATATCGATCGTCGGCAAAGTCGATGACCTGCAAAAGAACGCCACGGGCGGGAGAATAAACAGCGCAAGCGTAGCCGCCATTACGGCAAGCAATGTCGGATAGCCGATGACGCCTTGGTACACCCACACGATACAGCGAACATAAGTTACGCCGGCGAAGGTCAGCGCCGCCACGGCATAGGCGAGGCCAAACAGCAGCGCGCCCAGCGAAGCCGGCGCTCCGCCTAATTCCGTCGCCGTTGTCGTTTCCGAATCGACGCCGGTTGCGACGACCGTAGATTCAGCGCTCGGCACTGGAATAGAGTCTGCGCTCGGCACCAGAACGTGGGTCCCGTTCATCGATTTTCGCGACGAGATTTGCGGATCAGGCTTGCTCGTCTCCTCGGACTGGACCGCTTGAAGAATCTTCGTAAGAGATTTCGCGGTGGTTTTAGCGCGCTCCTGCGGGTCGGCGGTGGTGACGTGCTGTTGCGGCGGCAGCGTCACCGGTTTGCCATTCGCGCTGATCTGGTGGCCGGTCCGCGATTCCGCCTCCACGCGACGGATGGCGGCATCCAGCGACGCTTGCTCGCGCCACATTTCCCACACTGGGTCCTTGAGGTCGCGTTGGCGCAGTTGCTCGGCGACGATGGTGCGCGCGCGCGCATAGAGTTCGGTGCGAGCCTGCGCATCATTGTGCGGCAAGCTCGAAACGGCGCGCGCCAGAACAGGGTAGTAATCGGCCATTGCCCCACCACTACAACCGCAGGATATTAGGCCGCTTGGACGCCAAAATCCACGTCTACAAGTAGCCTGCGCCAACGCCGGCTGCGAATTTCGCCGGCTCGCCCTCCCAGACGATGCAGGCGTGTTCGAGCACATAAACCCGGTCGGCGTGCGGCAATGCGAAAGTGACGTTCTGCTCGCCAAGCAGAACGGTGATGGGGGTGGTCTGCCGCAAGCGTTCCAGCGCCTTGGAAATCTGCTCGAGGATGACCGGCGCCAGGCCGAGAGTCGGCTCGTCGAGAATCAAGAGCTTCGGTTTCATCATCAGCGCGCGGGCGATGGTCAGCATCTGCTGCTCGCCGCCCGACAGCGTGCCGGCATTCTGCTTCTGCCGGTCGCGCAGAATCGGAAACAGCTCGAACAGCCAGGCGATTTGTTCGGCGCTCTCGGTCGGCGGCAAATGCTGGCCGCCCATATCGAGATTTTCGCGCACCGTCATGTCGGTGAAGAGCTCGCGTCCTTCCGGGCATTGCACGATGCCGTGCCTGGCGATCGTCGCCGCGGTCTGGCCGCGCAACGAGGCGCCCTCGCGGCGAATGTCGCCCGAATAAGGCAACAGTCCCGAAATGGTATTGAACAGCGTGGTCTTGCCGGCACCGTTGAGGCCGACGACGGAGACGAATTCTCCGGCATGGACGTGGATCGATACGTCCTGCAGCGCCTG
>Ga0070731_10002005_pt1 | contig 20096 bp, 22 predicted proteins | sample Coa_R1_2_FD_66448 | JGI IMG/M metagenome (GOLD analysis project Ga0070731, IMG submission 66448) | Surface soil microbial communities from Centralia Pennsylvania, which are recovering from an underground coalmine fire - Coalmine... | ecosystem: Environmental > Terrestrial > Soil > Unclassified ... | reverse complement strand
CGGGGGTTCCACCCCAGGTGCGGAGGGGGGCGGGGGCGGAAGGGCGGAGTCCTATCCCCCCGGGGTCGGCCGACGTTCGTCCGCGTTCCGCTTCGTTTCCGGCCCGATGGTGAAGAGGAGATCATGAACAGCGATGCCCTGCTTCAGCGCCCGACCCTCGTCCTCAACCGGCGCTGGATGCCGATCCGGACGGCGCCGGTCCAGGAGGCGATTGGTCTCGTGGCCAAGGGAGCCGCGCTCATCCTCGAACCGGGGTCGTTCGCGACCCATGACCTGGCATCCTGGAACGACGCGAGCCGGGAGAAGCTGCGCTTCGGCGACGCGGTCATCCGCTCGCCGCGCCTGGCGCTCATGCCGCCGGAGGTCATCGTCCTGACGGCCTACGAGGGCCCGGGGGGACGCGCCGTCGTCTTTTCGCGCAAGAACCTCTTCAAGCGTGACCGCTACACTTGCCAGTATTGCGGCCTCCAGCCGGGGCCGGAAGAGCTCACGGTCGACCACGTGACCCCGCGCAGCCGCGGAGGCACCTCGACGTGGGAAAACTGCGTCCTCGCCTGCGTGGAGTGCAACAAGCGGAAGGCCGACCGGACGCCGCACCAGGCGGGTCTCCGGCTCCGCAAGGCGCCGAAGAAGCCGTCCTGGAAGGCGCTGGTGCAGGTCCCGACCCGCGAGCGGCGGGAGTCCTGGGAGATGTTTCTCAGCCGGGCGTACTGGGAAGTCGAGCTCGATCCGTGAACCGCCTTGCAGGGTCCATGACGGAGGGGTAAAATCCTCCGTCATGAGATTCTGCCTGGCCGTGCTCCTGCTCTGGACTCCGGTCGGCGGCGCCGCCGTCACGGGCAAGGTGACCTGGGCGGACGGGGCCGCCCAGAAGAGGCTCCGGAGCAAGATCAAATACGCCGGGCCCGGCGTCTCCGGCCCGACCAAGCCGGATCCGTCCCCCGCCGTCGTCTGGCTCGAGGGCGCGGCCGCGGTCAAGATGGAACCCCGCACCATCGAGGTCAAACAGGAAGGCATGGAATTTCGCCCCCGCATCCTGGCGGTGCCGATGGGCTCGACCGTGAAGTTCCCCAACGGCGACGACGTCTTCCACAACGTGTTCTCCTATTCCAAGGCCGAGCGCTTCGACCTGGGGAAGTACCCGAAGGGCGAGTCCAAGAGCGTGACCTTCGAGCACAAAGGGCTTATCGACGTGCGCTGCGAGGTCCACGACCACATGCGCAGCTTCATCCACGTGTTCGACCACCCGTACTATGCGATCGCGGCCGAGGACGGCGGGTACACGATCCCCGACGTCCCGCCCGGCAAGTACACGCTCGTGGCGTGGAAGGAATACTTCGACCCCGTGCGCGTGGAGATCGAGGTGAAGGCCGACGGCGCGAAGGTCGATCTCACCCTGTCCCGCCTCCTGGACGGTCCCCCCGACACGGCTGTCGGCGCGGCCTGCTGCGACGCCCGGTGAAATTCAGAGCCAAGATCTTCCTGGCCATCCTCCTCCCGTCTTCCGCCTTGGTGGGGGCGGCCGTCATCGCCGCCATCTCCACGATCACCCGACGCTACGAGGAGCTGGCGCAGGACCAGCTCTCCCGGACGCGCACGGCGTTCGAGGGGACGCTGGCCGAGCAGCTCGATCAGCTCAAGAATCTCAGCAAATCCTTCAAGAGGGCCCGCTTCGACGCCGCCATCACCGAGGCCGTCCTCACCGGCGACGTGGTCACGCTCCGCAAGGAGCTTGAATACCAGTTCGATCTGGTCGGTCAGGTCCCCAGCTTCTATGAGCTGCGCGACGGGAAGGACAAGGTCCTCCTCCGGAAGAGCCTGGACGGCCCGGGCGTCGCCGGCCCCCCCCAGAAGTGGCGCCAGGGGGACCACGCCCTGACTGAGTTCGATGGCCAGCCCTTTCTGGCCGTCCGCTTCGAGCACGAGCGGGGCACGCTCGTGATCGGCAACCTGTTGACGCCGACCTTGAACCACTTGAAAGCCAGCTTCGCCATCGAACTGGCCCTGGTGGGCGCTTCCGGGATCGTCTACCGCTCCAAGAAGGAGTGGACTCCGGACGCCGGGTCCGAGGGCACGGTCTTCATCGGACGGGAGCGCTATCTGGCCGTCAGGAGCGCTCCGGCCTATTCGGAGCTGAGCTTGGTGACCTTTATGGCCAGCATGAAAGAGGTCGACGAGGCGCGCAGCGCCGCGATCGTCATGGGCGCCGGCGGCCTCATCGTGGCCCTTCTGGTCGCGTCGCTGGTCAGCATCCAGATCTCCCGCGGAATGTCGAAGCCGATCGAGAGCCTCGTCGAGGCCTCGCATAAGATCGCCGCGGGCGACTACAAGGTCAAAGTCGAGATTGGAAGCCGGGACGAGATCGGCCGGCTCGGCGCGGCATTCAACGAGATGACCGAGGGCCTCCGCAAGCGCCAGGAGATCATGGACAAGACTCTGTCGCGCGACGTGGCCGAGGAGTTCCTGAAGGGCACGGACCGGCGTCCCGACCGGCGCATCGTGACGATCGTGTTCATGGACATCCGCGGCTATACGAGCGGCACCGAAGGCATGGACCCGGGCGACGTCGTCATCATGCTGAACGAGTTGATGGACCTGCTGTCGGGGGCCATCGTCCGGAACGGCGGGATCGTGAACAAGTTCCTGGGCGACGGCCTGATGGCCATGTTCGGCGCGCCCAAACCCCTGGAGGGCCACGCGCTCAGGGCCGTGCGGGCGGGGCTCGAGATGCAAAAGTGGATGGCGCGCTGGAACGACCGGCGCATCGCCCGCGGCATGCCGGCCTTCTTCAGCGGCATCGGCATCAACACCGGCATCGCGATGTGCGGCAAGGTCGGCGCCCAGGATCGCATGGAGTACACGCTGATCGGCGAAGAAGTCAATCTCGCGTCGCGGATCTGCGGCAAGGCGGCGCCGAAACAGGTGCTCGTCACGAAGCAGACCTGGGACCTGGTGAAGGAGGAGATGAAGGGCCGGGAGCTGGAGCCCGTGAACGTGAAAGGCCTCAGCTATCCCATCAAGGTCTTCGAGGTCACGGAATGATCGCCCTCGCTCTGGCCGCCTGCTGCGCCCTGGCTCCGCAGGACGAGCCGGCCGGGGCCTTCGACTGGGCCCGGGCGCTCGACGATCTGGGTCTGTCGGTGGCCTGGGGGGATTTCTCCGCCGAGCTCACGGGCGAACTCGAGGCGGATCTCCTGGTGTTCGGCGAGGAAGCTCCCGGCACGACGCTCGAAGATCCGACCCTTCGGTCGAATCACTACAAGCGGACCCGGCAGGAGGAGGGACGGGAAGGACTCTGGCGCTTCAGCCTGTTTCTCGACGGCGGCTACCAGAGCTGGCTGACCTATGAGATCGAGGGCCGCGTGGACCAGGGCGAGCCCGCCAAGTCGGGGGAGGACGTCGGCGAGCGCCTGGAGCAGTACTGGGTGCGCGGGACCCTTCCGGACTCGACGCTCGTCAATCTCGAGCTGGGCAAGTTCGCGGCGCCCCTGGGAAACTTCATTCCGCGCAGCTCGGCGCGCAAGAATCCGCTGACGACCGACCCGCTCGTCTACGACCAGGTCACGACGTTCATGAAGAAGTCCGACACGCCGGCCACCGTGCTGGGGCGACGGGACAAGCCGGCGGTCAAGGACTGGCGCGTGCCGATCTACCGGGAGCTGTACGGCGTCGGCGGCATGGCGTTCGGGACGTGGAAGGACCTGACCGTCTCGCTGGCGGTGATGAACATCGCGCCTGCGTCCTGGGTGTTTCAGTGGCCGCTGCACGCGGGGGACTTCCGGGATCCCAACTACTACGTGCACCTGAGCTACGCGGCGGACGCGAGCCTCTCGGTGGGGACGTCCTTCTCGCGGGGTCCTTACGACCGGCAGGACGCCGCGGGCATCCCGGCGGGCAAGGACACGGGCGACTATCCCCAGACCGTGGCGGGGGTGGACCTGAGCTACGCGATCGGCGCGGTGGAGATCTTCGCGGAAGCCTACTGGACCCAGATTCAGGCGCCCCTTCTCGACAACTTGGAGCTCTGGGCGTGGTACGTGGAGGGGAAGTACACGTTCCTGCCGGGGCTCTTCGGCGCCGTCCGGGTCGCGGAGATGGTCTTCGGATCGATCGACGACGCCGCCGGGGTGTCCCACCGCTGGGACCGGAATCTCGCGCGGGTGGAGGTCGGCGGGGGCTATTTCTTCACGCGGAATCTGTTCCTCAAGGCGACGATGCAGGTGAACCACCAAATGGGCGGCCGGGAGCCCCACGACAACCTGTTCATGCTCCAGATGGGTCTCACCTTCTGATCTCGATTTTCACTCCCATGCCGAATGGGGGAGCTACAATTCCCTAGCTCAAGCCTATTTAGGGAGGATTCCATGCGCGTCCTGACCCGCGGGGACCTTGATGGTCTCACCAGCGCCGTGTTCATCAGTCTCGTGGAGAAGGTCACCGAAGTGAAGTTCGCCCACCCGAAGGACGTGCAAGATGGGAAGGTTCCGTGCGACGCCGAGGATGTCGTCGTCAACCTGCCGTACGTCCCCGGCTGCGGCCTCTGGTTCGACCACCATGTGTCCGAAAAGGGCAAGCTCGACGCCATCGGTAAGTTCAAGGGGGCCTTCGAGGTGGCTCCCAGCGCCGCCCGCGTGGTGGCGAACTACTACAAAAGCGCCGAGTTCAAGAAATACGACGCGATGCTCAAGGCGACCGACAAGCTCGACGCCGCCCAGCTGACGAAAGAGGACGTGACGGACCCCAAGGGCTGGATCCTGCTCGGCTACACGATCGATCCGCGGACGGGCCTCGGCCCGGAATTCCAGAAGTACTTCCGCTGGCTGGTCGAGTACGTGAAGGAAGTTCCCATCGCGAAAGTCCTGAAGCACCCCGAGGTGAAGAAGCGCGCCGACCGGGTGCTGAAGGAGCAGGCGGCCTACAAGAAGCTCCTCAAGGCGAACTCGAAGGCCGACGGGACGGTCGTCGTCACCGACCTTCGCGAGGTCAAGGCCGAGGTCGTGGGCAACCGCTTCCTGGTCTACACCATGTATCCCAAGTGCAATGTGGAGGTCCGCATCTTCCGCGGCAAGGGAGGCGAGACCGTCAATTGCGCGATCGGACACTCGATCTTCAACCGCACCTGCAAGGTGAGCGCGGGCGACCTCTGTGCCTCCTACGGCGGCGGCGGCCACTTCGGCGCGGGAACCTGCCAGCTGCCCCTGGCAAAGGCCGAGGACCAGATCCGGGAGATCATCGCCACGCTGAAGAAAAAGTAGGATCGAAGGAGTATCGATGAGACCCGGGTACCGCTTCGTCTCCGGACTCCTCTCGGCGGCGCTGCTGGTCTCGGTCTCCGGCTGCGCGACCAGCCGCGAGCAGGCGGAGGCGGAGTCCCGCTCCCTCTATCCCGGGATGACGATGGGGGAGGTGGCGGATCAACTCGGCCCTCCCAGCCAGGTGATCACGGGGGAGCCGGGGTCCGAGACGGTCTGGATCTACCGCTTCGAAGGCGGGCCGTCCCCGGCAATGACGGTCCTCCTGGTGGTCCTCTTCGTGGCCATCATCGCCCTGGCGTTCGCGGCGAAGGGCGGAGGAGGGTTCAGCGGCGGGGGCGGCGGAGACGCCCCGCCGTGCCAGATCCGCCTCGTCTTTGACGGCGACGGTCGATTGCTCGACATCTCGCCGCCCCTCCCGGTTCCCGGCCCGTGATCAGTAGAGGAGCACCTTTTTCCTCGCCGCCTTGAAGGCGTCGAGATCCGCCTGCCAGGACTTCTCGATCAGGGCGGGAGCCTTGCCCGCCTTCAGGTCGGTCTCGATCGATCCCAGACCGATCATGGTGCAGGATCTCCCGAAGCCCAGGTCCTTGGGGTACCGACGATAGAGCGCGTCCAGCACGTGAAGGGAGGCGGCGACGGGTCGGAAGGCCGCCCGGTCGAGAATCTCGACTTCGAAGCCCCCGCACTCGCGGTCCGTGTGCGGATAGGGGGGCATGCCGGGCTGCTTCGTCGGCGTGAAGCGGACGGGCTTCCACCGGACTCCGGGAAGCTTGCGGGACTCGAGATCCCCGCACAGGGCGGCGCCGTCGATCCATGGGGCGCCGTACCAGACGAAGGGCTTGTCCGTGCCGCGGCCGACCGAAAGGTTCGTGCCCTCCAGGGCTCCCAGGCCGGGATACGCGATCGCCGCCGGCAGCGAGCGCATGTTGGGCGACGGGTTCACCCAGGGCAGTCCGGTCTCGTCGAAATACTGGGAGCGGCTCCATCCTTCCAGGGGCACGACGTCCAGGCGGCAGCCGATCTTGAATTCCGTGTTGTAGAGCCGCGCGAGTTCGCCGACCGTCATCCCGTGCCGCGTCGGAAGCGCGAAGTAGCCGATGAAATTGCCCCGCAGCCCTTCCTCGAGGACCGGTCCTTCGACCTCGACGCCGCCGATCGCATTGGGCCGATCCAGCACGAGGAGCGCCTTGCCGTTCTCCTTCGCCGCTTCCATGACGAGGGCCAGGGTCGTGCAGTAGGTGTAATATCGGGCGCCGATATCCTGGATGTCGAAGACGAGGACGTCGACGTCCCGGAGCATCTCGGGGGTCGGCTTCCTCGTTTTTCCGTACAGGCTATGGACGGGAAGGCCGGTCTGGTCGTCCTTGCCGCTGGCGACGTTCTCATCCTGGGTTCCTCGGAGGCCGTGCTCCGGGCTATAAAGCGCGGTCAGGGTGAACCCCTTCCCGGCCGCCAGAAGATCGATGGCCGATTTCCCCGACGCATCGATCCCGCTGTGATTGGTGATGAGGCCGACGCGCTTGCCCAGGAGCGGCCGATAGGCGTCCCGGACCAGGACCTCGAGGCCGGTCTTCACCGGAGCGGCGGGCGCGAACGGGAGGAGAAGGATCAGGAGCAGGCGCAGCGGCATCTCCCGGATGATACCTGCCTGCGGACCGTTTGCCAGGGCTATCAGCCGCCGCCGACCTCCGCCTCTTCTTCCGTCCACGACGATTCGGGGGCCATGCGGCCGGGCGGGACCACCGTGAGACTGTAGACCAGCACGTCGTGAAGCCTCCCGGAAAGGTCGATGGCGTGCTGCGGGAAGGTGGCCATGTGGAGAAACCCGGCGCCTTCGAAGAGGTCCCGCGCATCCATCTGCGGCTGGAGGACGCAGGCGTTGAGGATTGCGACGCCGATCTCGGGCGCGAGGCTGACGAACTCCTGCACCAGGGTCCGGGCCAGGCCGCGGCCGCGATAGTCCGGGTCCAGCGCGACGCGGATCTCGGCCACGTGACGCGACCAGCCCCGCCGGTCGCGGTGGAGGCTGGCATCCGACACGACCCGGGTGCCGTCCAGGACGAGGAGGGGGAGGATGTTCGAATAGTCGAGGTTCCGGATCCAGCCCTGGATGACGGCGGCGCGGGTCACATCCTCTTTGAAGAGCTGCCGCTCGTCGACGGGGATCCGGGAGAAGAGGCCGGCCAGCTCCGATTCGTCCTCGGCCTGCAGGGGCCGAAGCTGGAGGCCGCCGTCGAGGCGCCGGGGATACCGCGTGTGGAGGCTGCTCATGACGTCCCTCCGATCCGACTCCGAAGCGTCCATTCTCCCTCCGGGCCCCCGCCGGTGCAATTGACTTGCGGTAAAGCCGCTGCTAAGATTCGCGCGCATGTCCCGTCAATTCCTGGACAAGATGCGGCGCGTCGTCGTCAAGGCGGGCACGAGGTCGCTCCTGGACGAAAGTCAGAAGCCCGACCTGGTGATGATCCGGCGCCTCCTCGAGGAGATCGTGGCGCTCCGGACCGAAGGGCGGACCGTGATCTTCGTCACCTCCGGGGCCATTGGGACCGGCCTGGGGCCGCTGGGGTTCACGAAGCGCCCCGACTCGATCGAGGAGCTCCAGGCCGCCGCCGCGGTCGGCCAGTCCCGCCTCATGCAGGTGTACAACGGGATCCTCGAGCCGCTGGGATACTCGGTGGCGCAGATCCTGCTGACGCACGAGGATTTCCAGGACCGCCGCCGCTACCTCAATCTGCGCAACGTGATGGGCGTCCTCGAAGGGCGCAAGGTGCTGCCGGTGATCAACGAGAACGACACCGTCGGGGTCGACGAGATCAAGTTCGGCGACAACGACATCCTGGCGGGCCTGGTCGCCAACGCGGTGGACGCGGAGGTGACCATCCTCCTGTCGGACGTGGACGGCTTCCTGATGGACGGCGTCGTCCAATCCGAGGTGCGCGAAGTGACCCCGGAGGTGGAGGCCGCGGCCGGGGGGACCACGGGCTTGGGCAGCGGGGGCATGATCTCGAAAATCCGCTGCGCCAAGACGGTGACCGCGGCGGGCGGGTCGCTCCTGCTCATCAATGGGAAAAAGGTGACGCTTCGGGAGGCGCTGAAGGGGGCGTCGGGGACGCTGTTCCTGCCCACCGGAACGCGGCTCGACCATCGGAAGCGCTGGATCGCCCATACGCTGAAAGCGGCGGGAACGCTGACCGTGGACGACGGGGGAGCCGTCGCGCTGAAAAAGAAAGGGAAGAGCCTGCTGGCCGTGGGCGTCACGGGCTGCGACGGCGCCTTCGACGTCGGGGATCCGGTGGAGATCCGGGATGCCTCGGGCGCGGTGATCGCCAAGGGGCTCGTGAACTACTCGTCGGCCGACCTGCGCCGGATCATGGGGAAGCGGGCCGACGACATCGAGAAGGTCCTGGGATACCGTCCGTCGGACGAGCTCATCCACCGGGACAACCTCGTGCTCGTGGTTCCGTAACCATTTACCCACAAGCCCTTTCTTGGGATAATCTTCCTTCCGTCCGTTCTCCGTGGGTTCTGAAGGCTGGGTGATGAATCATGGGACTTGTTGAAGATCAGGCGAAGCGGGCGCGGGAAGCGTCCATCCTCCTCCGCCGCGCGACGGCGGGGTCCAAGTCGGCCGCCATCAAGGCGATGGGCGCCCGGCTCAAGTCCCGGCTCCCGGATATCCTGGAAGCCAACAAGGCGGACATGGACCAGGCCAAGTCGGAGAGGCTGAGCGAGGCCAAGCTCGACCGCCTCAAGCTCGACGAGAAGCGGATCGACGAGGTGTCCAAGGCGCTCGCCGCGGTCGGCGACCAGCCGGATCCCGTGGGGAAGGTCTTCGACGAGCGCAAGGCGCCGTCCGGCATCACCTGCAAGCGCGTGCGGGTTCCCATCGGCGTCATCCTCATGATCTTCGAATCGAGGCCGAACGTGACGGCGGAAGCGGCGGCGCTCTGCCTGCGGGCGGGCAACGCCGTGCTCTTGAAGGGCGGCCACGAGGCCGCTCGCACGAACCGGATGATCGCCACCTGCCTCCAGGGCGCGGTGGCCCAGGAAGGGCTGCCGACCGACGCGGTCCAGATCGTCGAGGGAGGGCACGAGGCGGTCGACGAGCTCCTCAAGCTCGATCGCTGGATCGACCTGGTGATCCCCCGCGGCGGAGAGGGGTTGATCCGCGCCGTCGTCGAAAAGGCGCGGATGCCCGTCATCAAGCACTACAAGGGGAACTGCCACGTCTATGTCGACGAGGCGGCGGACGCCATCATGGCCCGAACCATCGTGGTGAACGCCAAGACCCAGCGGCCGGGAACCTGCAACGCGGCGGAGAAGCTGCTGATCCACGAGCGCGTGGCGGAGAAAATGCTTCCCCAGATCGCCGAGCGGCTGCTGAAGGCGGGCGTCAAGCTTCGCGGCGACGATGCCGCGCGACGGCTGGTCCACGACATGAAGGTCGCCACCGAAGAGGACTGGAGCGAGGAGTACCTGGACCTGATCATGAGCGTCAAGGTCGTCAAGGACCTCGACGAGGCCGTCCGGCACATCAACACTTACGGGTCCGCGCACACGGACGCCATCGTGACGGGCAACGAGATGACCGCCCGCCGCTTCCTCAACGAGGTGGACTCGTCGTCGGTCATGTGGAATTGTTCCACGCGGCTGGCCGACGGGGGCCAGTACGGGCTGGGGGCGGAGATCGGCATCTCCACCGAGCGGCTGCACGCCCGCGGCCCGATGGGCGCGGAGGAGCTGACCTGCCTCAAGTGGGTGGTGACCGGCCAGGGGCAGCTTCGCCAGTAAGAAGCTCGACTTTTCCGATTTCCTGAAACTTCGGGTTCCCTCGCCGCGTAAATACCCATAAAGGCACCCATTATGGGAACATATGGGTGCCCGGCCTCTTACCCATCTAGTCCGGGGCGGCCCGTCTCACCCACGGCCGCCCCTTCTTATTTTCCCCCCGCTCCAGTAGACTCCGGTCTCGCCATGAGCGATTCCCGGACTCCCGAAGCCCAGGGCTGGATCACCCGAACCGTCCTGGGCATCGTGCTCGCCACGTTCTTCTCGGATTTCAGCCACGAACTCTGCACGTCGGTCCTCCCGCTCTACCTGGGCAGCCTGGGCCTGGGCGCCGCGTCGCTCGGCATGATCGAGGGGGTCGCCGACTTCCTGGTCAGCCTGTCCAAGCTCGCGGGCGGCGTTGCCGGCCAGCGGCTCCGCCGGAAGCAGCCCCTCGTCGTCGCGGGCTACCTGGTCACGGGTCTGGCCACGAGTGCGATGGGGCTCGTCCACAGCGTATCCGCCCTGCTCTCGCTCCGCGTCACGGCCTGGATCGGCCGCGGATTCCGCGGCCCGCTCCGGGATTTCCTGCTGTCGGAGGAGGTGAAACAGACCCACTACGGACGCGCCTATGGACTGGAGCGCGCGGGCGACATGCTGGGTGCCGTAGCCGGCCCGCTCGGGGCGGCGCTTCTGGTCTGGGCGGGCCTGTCCGCCTCTCGGGTCATCCTCTGGGCGGTCATTCCCGGTCTCCTCGCGGCGGGGGCCGTGCTCCTCCTGGTCCGGGAGCGGGTGCCGGAGGACGCGTCGGCGGGGGCCGGGGGCACGGCCTCCCGCCCGCCGCTTCCGCGCCCCTTCTGGCTTCTCGTCGTCGGCGTCCTCCTCTTCGGGCTCGGAGACTTCTCCCGCAGCTTCCTGATCTGGATCGCGGCGCGCAGCCTGGGAGAGGGGGGCGGCACGGTCGCCGGATCCCTTCCGATCGCGGTCCTGCTCTACGCCCTCCATAATCTGGTCAGCGCGGCCGCGGCCTATCCGATCGGCCGCTGGGCGGACCGGCGGTCGAAAATCCGGATTCTGATGGCCGGCTACGTCCTCGGAGTGGCGACCAACCTGCTCCTGGCCTTCCTGGGCGGCCGGCTCGTCGGAGTCGTGATCGCGATCCTGATGTCGGGCGTCTATATTGCCGTCCAGGAGGTGGTCGAGAAAGCGTCCGTCTCGCAGTTGCTTCCGCGCGACCGGCGAAGCCTCGGCCTGGGCATCCTGGCCTCCGGCAATGCGGTCGGCGACATGGTGTCCAGCCTGACGGTCGGCCTGCTTCTGGAGAAGGGACCCCTGCACCTGGCCTTCGGGCTCCCCGCGGCCTTCGGGATGCTCGGCGTGCTGTGGCTGGCGGCCTTCGCCCGCCGGATCGAGCCGCGGCCATCGTAGCGTTGCGCGGCCGTCCCTCCTGTGGTATGAAACTCGGATGAAAACGCTCTATACCCTCGGTGCGCTGTCCCTCCTCGCCGCCGTCCTCTCCGCCCAGGAGCCCCCGGGGAAGACCCTGCCGACCCGCACGCGCTGCCGGCAGACGCTCTCCGTCAAGCCGTGGGCGAAAGGCCTGAAACAGATTCCCAGCACCGTCATTGACAAGGGCGTGCTCAAGAACGTCCCGTATACGTCGTACCGCGCGGGGGAGTACGAGCTGAACATCTACGGCGACCCCGACGCGCCCGCCTGCTTCGAGATCGGCGTGAACGGCGCGCTGGTCTCCAACCTGGAGGCGAGGCGCAACTGCTATGACGTCGTCTCGGCGATCCTGAACGACTCGGGCGCCACGGCCTTCCTGAAGTCCCTGAAACCCGAGGGCGACAAGAAGGTCCGCGGCGGGGTCACGTATGAGATCACGCCCCCCACGGCGGAGGACGCCTACGGCGGCTGGTGGATCTCGATCTACAGCGAGCCCCTGCTCGACAAGTCCCGCGCGAGCGCGGAGGAGATGGCGACGATCACGACGACCCGGAAGGACGTGAAGAAGGTCGACGCCGCGCCGGCCCCGAAGAGGCCGGCCAGCGCGCCGGCGGTGGACCCGGTGCTGGAAGGACGCTGGGGCTCGGAGGACCTGTCGGATGCCCGCAAGGTGAAGGACGTTCCCGAGGAGCAGCAGGCCGTCTACAAGCCGGCGATCGCCAAGAAGGACGGCGTCTACGTCACGACCCGGACGCTCGACGACACCGGGTACATCCTCTTCGTCTGCGCCAACAGTCCCAAGCACGAGGACCGCGAGGAGATCATCCGGACCTGCCCGGCCTGCGGCAAGGTCCACACCTTCTGGTGGAACAAGGACGAGTCCTGCTTCGTCGGGTTCACCTGCGGCCAGCCCTTCGACAATGCGAAGATCAAGTGCTCCCTCTGCGGCGCGACGCCGAAGAAGGTCCGCATCAAGCACGAATGAGGCCGCTCCTCCGGGGATCGGCCGGCGTCACTTCTTCCGCTCGAGCTGCTCGGTCATCGCCGACCGGATCTTCTCCCGGATGGAGCGCTGACTCAGCCAGTCCTCGATGGCATCGACGCTTCCCTGGGTCACCGGCAAGAGTCCCTTGGTCGACCGCAGATCGACTCCCAGGAGATGGATCGAGAGGAGTCTCTGTTCCCCGCGCAGGAGATCGATCGTGATCTGGCCGCAGGTGGCCACCTGAGGATCCAGGGTGAGGTAGGGGCGGGGCCGGATCCGCGAGAGGAACTCCCGGATCTCGGAGAGGTCGGCGGTCTCGTAGTAGACTCGTTCCGGTCTGGGGACCAGGGCGCAGCCGCAGAAGTGGTCGCCGCCGGTTCGCATGCCGGCGCCCCAGACCCGGAGCCGCGTCACCCCGGACACGGCTCCGTCCAGCGTCCCCTGCGTCGTCCGGGCGTTTAGGGCCGCGGAAATCCGGCGCTCGGTCGCCAGGGCGTTCCAGACGCCGATTCCCGCCGGGACGGCCACGAGGAGCGTAGCCAGGATCCAAAGGAGCCGCTGGAGCCGGCGGGGCGGGGACGGGCTTCCCACGAAGGAAGTATAGCCGGGCGGGACTTACTTCTTGTACTTCTGGGCGATGCGGAGCCGGTTCAGCGCCCGCTCGAGGGCGGCCTTCGCGCGACCCTTGTCCACGTCCTTCGTGGTCGCCGCCAGGCGGTCCTCCGCCCGCTTCTTGCCTTCCTCGGCGCGCTTGACGTCGATGGACGACGCTTCCTCCGCGCTCTCCGTGAGGAGGACGGCCTTGCCGGGAGTGACTTCCATGAAGCCGCCGCTGGTGGAGTAGTGGAGCTCGCTCCCGTCGCGCTTGATCCGGATCTCGCCGGGCTGCAGGGTGCAGAGGAGGGGCGCATGCCCCGCCAGGACGCCGAGATACCCGCGCTCGGCGGGGATTACGAGCGACTCGATCTCCTCCGAGAAGACGATCTTCTCAGGGGTGACGATTTCGGTCTTGAACTTTTTCGCCATGGATCTTGAACGCCTCTGAAACCACCGTCAACACGAAGTACAGGGCGGCCATGACCAGCACGATCATCGGCCCGAACCAGCTCTTCGTCACGATCTTCATCATGATGGCCGCGAGGGCCGTCGCTCCCATGAGGACCGTGCCGAGGGATTTCTTCACGCGCTCCTAACTGGCCGCCATCTTCTTGGCCTTTTCGACGGCCTCATCGATGCCGCCTACCATATAGAACGCCTGTTCGGGCAGGCTGTCGTGCTTGCCCTCGAGGATCTCCTTGAACGCCCGGATCGTCTCCTTGAGCGTCACGAACTTGCCCGGCGTTCCCGTGAACGCCTCGGCCACGAAGAAGGGCTGCGACAGCATCCTCTGGATGCGGCGGGCCCGGGCGACCACGCGCTTGTCGTCGTCGGCCAGCTCTTCCATGCCCAGGATCGCGATGATGTCCTGCAGGTCGGTGTAGCGCTGGAGGATCCGCTGGACGCCGCGGGAGACCTCGTAGTGCTCCGCCCCGACGACCTTGGGGTCGAGCAGGCGGGAGTTGGATTTCAGGGGATCGACCGACGGGTAGATGCCCAGCTCGGCGATGCGCCGCTCCAGGACGACGTTCGCGTCCAGATGGGTGAACGTCGTGGCGGGCGCGGGGTCGGTGATGTCGTCCGCCGGAACGTAGACGGCCTGGAACGACGTGATGGACCCCTTCTTGGTCGAGGTGATCCGCTCCTGGAGTTGGCCCATCTCCTGCGCGAGGGTGGGCTGGTAGCCGACCGCGCTCGGCATGCGGCCCAGGAGGGCCGACACTTCCGAGCCGGCCTGGACGAAGCGGAAGACGTTGTCGACGAAGAGGAGGACGTCCTGGCCTTCCTTGTCGCGGAAGTACTCGGCGAAGGTGACGCCCGAGAGCGCCACGCGGAGGCGGGCGCCGGGCGGCTCGTTCATCTGGCCGAACACCATGACCGTCTTGTCGAGGACGCGCATTTCCTTGCCGGAGGCGTCCTTGAACTTCGCGTGCTGCATTTCGAGCCAGAGGTCGTTGCCTTCGCGGGTGCGCTCGCCGACGCCGCAGAAGACCGACACGCCGCCGGCCTCGACCGCGATGTTGCGGATCAGCTCCTGGATGAGGACGGTCTTGCCGACGCCGGCGCCGCCGAAGAGGCCGACCTTCGAGCCCTTCGGGATCGGGCAGAGCAGGTCGACGACCTTGATGCCCGTCTGGAACACGCGCGGCGTGGGCTCCTGCTCCGCCAGCGAAGGCGGGGCGCGGTGGATCGGCAGCCATTCGGTCGTCTGCACCGGGGCCAGGCCGTCGACCGGGTTGCCGAGCAGGTCCATGACGCGGCCGAGGGTGTTCTTGCCGACGGGCACCTGGATGGGCGCGCCGGTGTCGGTCACGGCCATGCCGCGCACGAGTCCCTCGGTGGGCGCCAGCGCGATCGACCGGATCATGTTGTTGCCGAGGTGGGAGGCCACCTCGCAGGTGATCTCGCGGTTGCGCCCCGGATCCTGGATTTTGAGGGCGGACAGGATCGGCGGCAGCTTGTCCTCGAAGCTGACGTCGACGACGGGTCCGATGATCTGCGAGATCTTGCCGGTGTTGCTCATAGTCTTATCCCTTCAGCGCCTCGGCGCCTCCGACGATGTCCAAGAGTTCCTTCGTGATGCCCGCCTGGCGGGCGTTGTTGTACTGGAGGGTCAGCGAGCTGATGATGTCGCTCGCGCTGTCCGTCGCGTTCCGCATGGCGTTCATCCGGGCCGCGTGCTCGCTGGACATCGATTCCAGGATCAGCCGGTGGAAGCTCACCTCGACGTAGCGGGGCGTGAGCTTGGCCAGGATCTTGGCCGGCTCGGGCTCGAAGTCGTACTCGTGGGAGAGTTTGGCTTTCTCCGCCCCGGCGGGCGGCGTCGCCTCGATGGGGAGGAACTTGACGTCGCCGGGCTGGAACGTGATCGCGTTCACGTATCGGGTGAACAGGAGGTGGACCTCGTCCACCTCGCCGGACTCGTAGAGGTCGACCAGCGTCTTGGCCATGGACTTGATCTGGCTGAACGGCAGGTCGGTCGGAAGACTCTGGTACGCGGCCTTGAGCTCGACGCCCTGCTTCTTGAACCAGTCGACGGCCTTCTTGCCGATCGCGATCGCCTTGTAGGGCTTCTTCTTGGCGTCCAGGAACTTCTGGACGTGGCGCATCATGTTCGAGTTGTAGCTCCCGCAGAGGCCCTTGTCGGCCATGACGACCACGATGCCGATCGTCTTCACGACCGCGCGGGGGGTGAAGAGGGGGTAGTCCAGCTCGCCGACCTGCGCGGCCAGTCCTTTCATGAACTCGACGATCTTGTCCGAATAGGGGCGCAGCTCCATCAGGCGGAGCTGGACCTTCTTCAGCTTCGCCGCGGAGACCATCTGCATGGCCCGCGTGATCTTCTTGATGTTCCCGACGGAGCGGATCTTCCGCTTGACCGCCCGCGCCGACATTGCCGCTGGCATCGCTGTCTAACCCTTCTTGGCCGTGAACTGGGCCTTGTACTCGGCGATCGCGTTCTTGAGGTTCGTCTCGGTCTCGGGCTCGAACTTCTTCGTCTGGCGGATCTTCTCGCCGATGCCGGGGTGGCTCTTGGCGAGGAACTGGATCAGCCCCAGCTCGAATTCCTTCACGCGGGCGATGGGGAGCTCGTCCATCGAGCCGCTGGTGCCGGCGTAGATCACCATCACCTGCACCTCGAAGGGCAGGGGGATGAACTGGTCCTGCTTGAGGATCTCGACGAGGCGCTCGCCGCGGGTCAGCTGGTCGCGGGTGTTCTTGTCCAGGTCGCTCGCGAACTGGGCGAAGGCCGCAAGTTCGCGGAACTGGGCGAGGTCGAGGCGCAGCTTGCCGGCCACCTTCTTCATGGCGGAGGTCTGGGCGTTGCCGCCGACGCGCGAGACGCTGATGCCGGCGTTGATGGCGGGCCGGACGCCGGCGTTGAAGAGCTCGGGCTCGAGGTAGATCTGGCCGTCCGTGATCGAGATGACGTTCGTCGGGATGTAGGCCGACACGTCCGAGAGCTGGGTTTCGATGATGGGGAGCGACGTCAGCGAGCCGCCGCCCAGGGCGTCGGAGCACTTGGAGGCGCGCTCCAGGAGGCGCGAGTGGACGTTGAAGACGTCGCCCGGGTAGGCTTCGCGGCCGGGCGGGCGGCGGAGCAGCAGCGACATCTGGCGGTACGCCCACGCGTGCTTGGTCAGGTCGTCGTAGATGATGAGCGCGTGCCCCTTGTTGTCCCGGACCTCTTCGCCGATCGCCGTGCCGGCGGCGGGGGCGAGGTACTGGAGCGGGGCGGGGTCGTCGGCCGTGGCGGCGACGACGCAGGTGTAGGCCATCGCGCCGTTCTTCGTGAGGGTGTCGACCACGTTGGCGATCGTGGACGCCTTCTGTCCGATCGCGACGTAGATGCAGGTGACGTCCTGGCCCTTTTGGTTGATGATCGCGTCCACGCACAGCGCGGTCTTGCCCGTCTGGCGGTCGCCGAGGATCAGCTCGCGCTGCCCGCGGCCGATGGGAATCATGGCGTCGATGGCCTTCCAGCCCGTCTGGAGCGGCTGGGTCACCGGCTGGCGTTCCACGACGTTGAGCGCGCGGCCTTCGACGTTCCTGAATTTCTTGGCGGGGATCGGTCCCTTGCCGTCCAGGGGCTGGCCGAGGGCGTTCACGACGCGGCCCAGCATTTCCGGGCCGACGGGCACCTGGACGATCTTTCCGGTGCACTTGGCGATATCGCCTTCCTTGATGCCCGCGGTGGGGCCCAGGATGACGCACCCGACCGAATCCTCTTCGAGGTTCAGCGCCATGCCGAAGATGCCGCCGGGGAACTCGACGAGTTCTCCGGCCATGACCTGGTCGAGGCCGTAGACGCGCGAGATGCCGTCTCCCACCGTCAGGACCACGCCCACCGACTCCATCTTGAGATCGGTGTTGTAGCCCTGGATTTCCTTCTGGATGACGGAGCTGATTTCTTCGGGTCGGATCGCAGCCATAGTTTCCTCAGATCTTCTGCAGCTCTCGGAACCTCTCGCCGATCGCCTTGAGGCGATGGGCCACGGTTCCGTCGATGACCGTGTCGCCGAACAGGATGAGCAGGCCGCCCTTCAGGGCGGGGTCGACCTGCGTTTCGATCGTGACGTTCTTGCCGGAGAGGCGCTCCAGCTTCGCCTGGAGGCCGCCCTGCTGGGCCGCCGACAGCGGGCGCCAGCTCTTGACCCGCACCCGCACGAGGCCCTTGGAGGCGTCGGCGAGCGTGTCGAACATGTCCGCGACGTCGGGGAGGATGCTCTGGCGGTTCTTGTCGATCAAGAGGTCCAGGAAGTCGGTGAAGGACTTCCTCGCCCGTCCGTCGAAGACCTTGTGGAGCAGCTGCTTTTTCAGCTTGCGGGGCACGCGCGGCTGGCCCAGGAACGCCCGGAAATCCTTCTGGGAGAGATAGGACTCCTTGAGCGAGTCCAGGAGCTGTTCGGTCTCCTCGGTGCTCCCCTCGGCGTCGGTCACCCGGAGGAGCGCCGCGGCGTAGCGCTTGGCGAGCGTCTTCTCGTTCACGACTTCTTCACCGAATCAAGCTGGGTCAGGTACGTGGCGACGATTTTTTCGTGGATCGGGTCGTTCATGGTCGCCTGCACGAGGTGATCGGCGGCCTGGAGCGTCAGGCTGGTCGCTTCCTGCCGCAGTTCGAGGACGGCCTTGTCCCGTTCGATCTGGATCTCGGTTTTCACCTTGGCGAAGGCGGCCTGCACCTGGGCGCTCGCCTCCGAAAGCAGCTGGGCCTTCGTCTTCTCGGCGTCCGCGAGCGCGGCGTCGAGCCGGCGCTGGGACTCCTGGGTCAGGCGCGCGAGCTTGTCCTTCATGTCGGCCAGCCGCTTCGACGTCTCCTGCGTGTCCTGGTCGATCTTCCGGAAAGTCTCCTCGATCCCCTGCGTGCGGGCGCCGAGGACCTTCCCCAGGACCGGCACGGCCAGTTTGACGAGGACGCCGACGAGGATGACGAAGCCCAGGACCTGGACGAAGAACACCTGGCCCGGACTGATCGCCGCCATCATCGTGAGGGGCTGCACGCTCAACTCCTCTCCTGGAGGTATTTCTGCACCACGGCCTGGGCGCCCGCATCGAGCTTGGTGTCCATGACCTTCTCGGCGACGTCCACGGTCAGCCGGGTCACGTCCGACCGAAGCTGCACCAGGCTGTCCTTCTTCTCGCGGGAGATCTCGGCGATCGCCCGCTCGGATTCCGCCTTGGCGTCCGCCTGGGCCTTCGCGATCGACGCCTGGGCGGCCGCGAGGGCCTCCTTGAGGAGGGCCTGGGTCCGGTCGTAGCCCTCTTTGTCGACCTTCGCCAGCTGCGCTTCGTACTCCTTCGTCATCCGCTCCACCTCGGCGCGGTCATGGTGGATGGCGTCCTGGGCCTTCTGGATCTCGTCCTCGCGCTGCTGCATGTGGCCGAGCGCCCGCCCGAACAGAATGCGGGACAGGAGCAGGAAGGTGATGACGAAGATCACCACCTGCGTGGCCAGGACGACGGGGTTGATCCCGAGGTCCTGGAGGAGACCGCCGGACGCCAGCAGCGCGGAGATCATCGACTAGACGATCTTAGAGCCCCACATGAAGCAGATGAGCAGCATGTAGATGACCAGGGTTTCGATCAGCGCGAGGCCGATGATCATCATGCCCTGGATGCGCGCCCCCGCTTCAGGCTGCCGGGCCACCGCGTCGACGGACTTCGCGATCGCGTTGGACTGGGAGATCGCGCCACCGAACGCCGCCAGCGCCAAGCCGAAGCCGAGCGCGAAGCCCAGCTTGGCGGACGAGCCGGTCTTGCCGGCGTCGGACTTCTCCTCAACCTTCGTCTCCTTCACCGCCGCGTCGAACGCGAAGGCGGGAGCGCCGAGAACGGCCACCAGGGCCGCCACTGCCAGAACCTTCTTGAGCATCGAGAAACCCTCCATACCTTTCTATAGAAGTTCTAAGGATGCGCGCCGTGCGCATGCTTGTCGTCGTGGGCGTGGTCCTCGCCGTGACCGTGCTCGTCCCCGTGGCCGCCCTCGTGGACGACCTTGGAGGCGATGTAGATGGTCGACAGCGTCGTGAAGATGAAGGCCTGCAGGAAGCTCGTGAAGATGGCGAGGAACAGCATCGGGGCCTGGACGGGGACCCAGCCGCCCCCCAGGGCCATCAGTTCCTCGCCGACCTTGTCTTCGCCGAAGATGTTGCCGTAGAGGCGCAGCGAGAGCGACAGGGGCTTGGCCAGCTCGCCGATGATCTCGACCACGAGCATGAGGGGCGCAAGCCAGAGCACCTCGCCCATGAAGTGCTTCACGTAATTGACGAAGCCGCTGGCGCGGATGGCGTACTGCTGGACCATGACGAAGGTCGTGATGCCCAAGGCCGCGGTCGTCGACAACGTCATGGTGGGCGAGCGGAACGCCGGGATGACGCCCAGCATGTTCATCGTGAAGATGAACAGGAAGAGCGAGCCCAGGTAGGGCACGTAGAGGTCGCCCTGGCGTCCGGGGATGAATCCCTGGACGAGGCCGCGCAGGAGGCCGACGATCCACTCAAAGACATTCTGGATGCCGCGGGGGACCTTGGCGTAGGACTTGG
>Ga0070731_10002004_pt1 | contig 20096 bp, 16 predicted proteins | sample Coa_R1_2_FD_66448 | JGI IMG/M metagenome (GOLD analysis project Ga0070731, IMG submission 66448) | Surface soil microbial communities from Centralia Pennsylvania, which are recovering from an underground coalmine fire - Coalmine... | ecosystem: Environmental > Terrestrial > Soil > Unclassified ... | reverse complement strand
ACAGTAATTGGGACCAAACAGTAATTGGAACTCATCGAAAGCACGCCGGCCCTGGGAGCTTCGTGATTCGCAATTTGAAAAACCTTCTAATCGCCGGCGTTGCCTGTGCAGCTCTGTGCTTTTGCCAGAGCGGTGTGGTGAAGTCCGAAGGCCAGCCGATTCCAGGCGCCACCGTTAAGGCCACGCAGGGCGACCGTATTCTGCTCACCCTTACCGACGAGACCGGAGCCTTTCACTTCGACGGCCTCACGCCAGGCATGTGGATCGTCGAGGTCGACATGTTCGGCTTCGATCATGCGCGGAAAGAAGCCCAGATTCCGAACAGGATCGATTTCACGCTTCAGTTGCGCGATCGATCGCGGTTCGCCAATCGCGGCCAGGCTGCCGAAGCGAACGCAGAAACCAGCATGGCGGAAGGGCTTCTGAACGCCGCCAGCGCCGAACCTCCTCCGACTCCTCAGGCATCGGCGGAAGCTTCGAACGAATCGCTGCTGGTGAACGGAAGCCTCAGCCAGGGCGTTCAAACCACCGCGAACGATATTCGCGACTTCCAGATTTTCGGCCCTGGGGGAATGGGAGGAATGGGACCGGGAGGAATGGGACCTGGCGGAATGGGACAGGGCGGAATGGGTCCCGATGGCGCGGGCGGACCTCCCGGATTAGCTGCCGGACGCGGCCCCGGCGGTGGCGGCGGTTTTGGACCGGGAGGATTCGGCGGCGGAGGAGGCGGTTTCGGTGGGGGAGGCGGAGGCTTTGGTGGCGGACGCGGAGGTGGCGGAGGCGGAGGAGGCCGTGGCGGACGCGGCATGCCGCGGGACCGCAACGGGAATGCCGCTTTCATCGGCAACCGCAACCCCAACAACAACCGCATTACTGGGTCTCTGTTCTACACGCTCGGCAACTCGGCGTTGAACGGGCGTCCCTTCGCCGTGAACGGGATTCCGGAGCCAAAAGCCTCGTACTCGCAAAACCGGTTTGGCATTTCCGCGGGAGGCCCGCTCGCGATCCCGAAATTGTTCAACTGGTCGAAAGTATTCTGGTTCGTCAATTACACCGGCAATCTGCAGCGTAACGGGATCGACACCGCGTTGAGCGAGCCGACCGCTCAGCAGCGCGTGGGCGATTTTTCCCAAACGTCGAGTATCATCTATGATCCGCTCAGCGGCGCGCCGTTCCCCAATAACCAGATTCCCGCTTACCGCATCAGCTCCATCGCTCAAGGACTGTCGGCCTACCTTCCGCTGCCGAACCAAGCGGTGTCCGGCATTAACCAAAACTACCGCCTGATCGCAGCGAATCCCAACAACGCCCAGAATCTGAATGTTCGTCTGAACACGACCATCACGCAGAAGGATACTCTTGCGTTGACGTTCAATCTTCAGAAGCGCGACACGGATACGTTCCAGACCTTCGGCTGCTGCGACACGCTGCACGGCCAGGGCCTGAACACTAATTTCAACTGGCGCCATCGCTTCGCCGCCCGGAGCTTCAACAACCTGACGCTGCTGTTCAATCGCAACACCAACACGACGACGCCCTTCTTCGCGAACGGCACGAATGTCGCCGCCGACCTGGGGATTCTCGGCACGTCTCCCAGCCCCCTGAATTACGGCCCGCCGTCGCTCAGCTTCACCAATTTCTCTTCGCTCAGCGACACCAACGATTCGCGCACCGCGGTCTGGAGCTACGGATTCAACGATACTCTTCAACTTCGCCGCGGCAAGCATAACTGGAGCTTTGGCGGCGGCATCACGCACTTCCTGAATAACTCGATTACCGATCAGAACGGCCGCGGCTCCTTTAGCTTTTCGGGACTCTCGACGGCCGGATATGCGAACGGGCTCCCGATCTCCAATACCGGTTACGACTACGCCGATTTTCTCCTGGGGCTGCCGGAAACCACGTCGATCCGCTACGGCGATTCGAGCCTCTATTTCCGCAGCAACGGCTTCAATGCATTCGCGATGGACGATTATCGCGTCGCCACCGGCCTTACTCTGAACCTCGGGCTGCGCTACGAATACTTCACGCCCTGGCACGAAGAGTACGGGCACATTGCCAACCTTGAGATCGGACCAAATTTCAGTTCTGTCACGCCCGTTTGCGCCGTTACCGTCGGAACGTGCAATCCGCTTGGATATCCGCCGTCGCTGATCAAAGGCGATCGCAATAATTTCGGCCCGCGCCTAGCGGTCGCGTGGAAGCCGTGGCCTCGCGGGAAATTGCTGATTCGTGCCGGTTACGGCTGGTATTACAATCCGAGCCAGTACAACCAGTTTATGCAAAGGTTGGGCGCGCAGCCGCCGTTCGCCACGGTCAACAGCGCGACCACGGTTCTCGGCAACCCGCTTCAGCAATTAACGCTCGCCAGCGGGCTTCTCAATACGTCGGGGAAATCGGTGACGAATACGTACGCCGTCGCGCTCGACTATCACAATAGCTACGCGCAGACGTGGAACGTCCTCTTGCAGCGCGATCTGCCGCACCGCTGGGTCGGCGAGCTGTCCTATATGGGCACCAAAGGTACGCGGCTCGATGTGCAGGAAGCGCCCAATCAGGCCCCGCTCGGTTCGTCTCTGACCGCCTATCAACGCCTGCCGATCGCTGACGCGGGCAATTTTACCTTCGACGATCCAGTGGGCGATTCCATCTATCACGCCATGCAGGTCCGCATCACCCGGCGCTTCCAGCGCGGAATTTCGACGAATTTCTTCTACACCTTCTCGAAAGCCATCGACGATGTGGCCCTGGCGCAGGATTTCTACGATCAGGCCGCGGAACGGGCGCTTTCCGCCACCGACCATCGCCACGCCATTACCGCCAACTGGGTTCTCGCTTCGCCCGTGGATGCGACCCGCGGATTTCTGTCGCATCCCGAATTTCTCGCCAAGGCTCTTAAGGATTGGACGCTTTCCGGCAGCCTCACCGCGCAGACCGGCGCTCCGCTCACAGCCACAATAAGCGGCGACCGGGACGGCACTGCCTCACTCGCACCGCTGCGCGCGAACGCAACCGGCGCGCCCATCGACTCCGGCTCCGGCTATTTCAATCTGGCTGCGTTCAGCGTGCCGCTCGCCGGCACCTACGGCAGCGCCGGCCGCGATACGATCACCGGACCCGGAAACTTTGTCATGAATTTCTCGCTGGCACGCAGCATCAACCTGCATTCCGAGCGCCGCCGCCTGGAAATCCGCTTCGATTCGACCAACACGTTCAATCATGTGAACCCATCGGGCCTGGTCACCATCGTGAACTCCGCGCAGTACGGCCTGATCACCAGCGCCGGCCAGATGCGACAACTCACCGCCACCGTGAGGCTGCGATTCTAATGTCAAACGTATTCGCGTTCCTTCGTGTTCATTCGTGGCTGATTTTGTGCTTTTCCCTCGCTCTCGCCCAGGACGCGACCTTTAAATCCGACACGAAACTCGTCATCGTCGACCTCACCGTTCGCGATAAATCCGGCCGCCCGATCACTAATCTGACCAAGGACGATGTCGAACTCCTCGAAGACGGCGTACGCCAGGAGATCCGCGTTTTCGAACTGCAAAAGCTCGGTGGTGAGCCGCTCGCTCCAATCTCGTTCGGCGCCACCGCGCCCAAGACGCTGGAAGTGCGTACGGCGCCCGCGACTCCCGCGAAGCCCACCGTAGCCGCGCCCGCCGCCGGGCCAATCCGCTACCAGGATCGGCGCCTGCTGTGCATGTTTTTCGACATGACCTCAATGCAGCCGCCCGATCAGCTTCGCGCCCAGGAAGCCGCCATCAAATTCCTGCAATCGCAGATGACCTCCTCGGATCTGGTCGAGATCATGACTTACACGACATCGATCAAGATCGTCCAGGAATGGACCGACGATCGCGAAACGCTAATAACGCAGCTTCGCAAGCTGACCATCGGCGAAGGCTCCGACCTGGCCGATATGGCCGCGACCGCGGGCGACGAGGGCGACGACAGCGGCAGCTTCGCGGCGGATGAAACCGAGTTCAACATCTTCAACACCGATCGTAAACTGGCCGCGCTCGAAGACGCCGCGCGCAAACTGAGCATTCTTCCCGAGAAGAAAGCCATGATCTATTTCTCCAGCGGCATCGGCAAGACCGGCGTCGAGAATCAATCGCAGATCAAGGCGACCGTGAATGCCGCTGTGCGCGCGAACGTCGCGTTTTATCCGGTGGACGCGCGCGGCCTGGTCGCCCTGGTTCCCGGAGGCGACGCGTCGCAGGCCTCGCCGCGCGGCACTGGAATCATCTCCGGAAGCAAGCAACAGGGCATCCGCAACAGCTTCAACGATAGCCAGGAAACGCTGGTCACCATCGCCGCGGATACCGGCGGAAAGGCGATGCTCGACACTAATGACCTGACCATGGGCATCCGCCAGGCCCAGGAAGACATCAACAGCTACTACATCCTCGGCTACTACAGCAAGAACGAAATCGCGGACGGAAAATATCGCCGCATTGAGGTGAAGCTGGGGAACAAATCCCTCAACGCGAAACTCGATTTCCGCCGCGGCTACTACGCCGCCAAAGTCTGGAAGAAATTCAACGCCACGGACAAAGAACAGCAGCTTCAGGAAGCGTTGACGCTCGGCGATCCCGTAAACGAGTTGCCGCTAGCCCTGGAAGTCGACTATTTCCGTGTCGCGCGCGACCGGTATTTCGTGCCCATTTCCGTCAAGATCCCGGGATCGGCGGTAGGCCTCACGAAAAAGGGGCAAAAAGAGACCGCCGATCTCGATTTCATCGGCCAGGTACGCGACGCCAACGGCAAGCTGGTGTCGGGCGTCCGCGATTACATCACCGTGAAACTCGATGAGCAGAACGCCGCCATGATCGCCCAGCGCCATCTTCAATACGACGCCGGCCTGACGCTTTCCGCCGGATCCTATTCGCTCCGCTTCCTGGCGCGCGAGAACCAGAGCGGAAAAATGGGCACGTTCGAAACCAAGTTCACCATCCCCGATCTGGCCAGCGGCGGCAAGCTGCGTCTCAGTTCGGTTGTCTGGAGTAATCAGAAGGAACCGGTGACTTCCGCCGTCGGCTCCGCCGGCAATAACAAGAAACTGCTCGCCGCGAATCCGCTGGTGCAAGGCGACCAGAGAATCGTTCCCAGCATCACGCGCGTGTTCCGCAAGGATCAGACCATGTACGTATACTTCGAGGTCTACGATCCCACCATGGACCCGGATCGCAAGATCCCCAGCCTGACGGCGCAAATCGATTTATTGGCCGGCGGCCGGAAAGTTTACACGTCGCCGCCCGTGCGCCTGTCGAAACTCGCTACTGCGCGCCCCGGTGTAGCGCCGTTCGCCTTCCAGATCCCGCTCGCGAAACTGCCGCCAGGACAATACGTTTCACAAGTGAACGTGATCGACGAGACCGGTCGCAAGTTCGCCTTCCCGCGCAGCGAAGTAGTGCTGCTGGCAGTGGACAATACTCCACCGGGGGCGCCAAAGTAAGGCTCCCGGCGCGGGTAGAGTTGGATAGAACTGCGTCTACTGCATGTAGTGAACGCCGAGTAGTAACCCGCCGAACACCACCGCAGCCGCCAGCACATAGATCGCGTATCGCATCATGCGCTGCCCGCTGGAACTAACGCGGTCCTCGTCCTTCTTGATCTGCTCGTCGAGGCTGTCGAACATGGAACCTCCAGTAACAATGCCGTATAAAAATTAAAACTGGCTATACCGAGCTAGCGAGGATTATATTCCGATCCGAGGCCAAAGGGAAGGGGCTTTGAGAGGTAGCCGGTAATACGCGTTAGAATCGGTCCGTGCAACGGAGAATGCTGATTCTGTCAACGATGTTCGCCGCCAAGGCGACGCTTACGGTGTTCTTTGCCCTTCCCGCTGCAGCGCAGCCTCGTCTCGACTTCGTGGCGACGGCGCCGCAGCTCGGACCCGCCGGCTATAGGGATCCGTTGGGCGTCCTATCACCCTCCGGCGAGTGGCTCGCCTACTCGATCGCCACGCACCTCTATTTGAGGCAAATAAAAGGAGGCGCCGTTCGCGAACTGCCGCCTTCACCCGGGATGATCCGCCATCTGACTTGGACGTCCGACAGCCGCTCGGTCGTAGAGGACAACGGAACCTCGACGGATCGATGGTGGATATACGATCTGGAGGGCGGTCGCCGTCCGCTGTGGGAGGGACGCAAATCTCTGGAAGCTGGGGACGTCGCCGCGCCTATCGATCGGATCGAGCAACTGGCGTGGTCTCCAGACGGTAGTAAGGTCGCCGGGATCGTTCACGGGAGCCGGGAAAGTCAATTATGGACGGCCGATTCCGACGGGGCCCACGCGGATGTCCAGCGAGTTCCCGCGTCGCTAAGCTTTCCGGCATGGTCGCCGAAGGGCGGCGTCGCGTGTCTGTCATCGAGCCAGGAGCGCCAAATCATCACATTTCCGTGCGGCAAGAACCCGGTGCCGGGGGTAGGCGCGGCTTATGGTCCGATCGCGTTCTCGCCAGACGGTGGAACCCTCTATTACGCCGCACCCAATCAAGCCGGGGCGCCCAACCAAGGGAAGACGGTGGATCTTTGGTCCGTTTCGATTCGAGGCGGTCAACCGCGCCCAGTCCAGCACACGCACTTTAGCCGTGACACCTATGCGCCTTCGGTGGCGCGCAACGGAAGCGTTCTTTTCAAACTTCAGAACTTTCAGGCCTCGATCGCAGCCCTCGGCGCCGAGGGAGGGGCGGTCACGCCGCTCACGACGCTGCAGTCCGAAACGCCATCCTGGGATCCAGCCGGCAAGAACATCGGATTCACGTTCGGAGGCTGGCGGCGCATTCTGGACGATCTCCATTACCCCGACATTGCGCAGGATCTGGGCACGATACCCGCGAACGAAAAGGTCCCAGCCAAGTCGCCGGAACAGATTGTCATCGCTTCGCCTTCCGAAGATCAGGGCTTGTGCTGGTCGCCGAACGGAAAGTGGATCGCGTTTCACTCTCACAAAGACAACTCGGATGATATCTGGATCCAGCCGGCCGACAAATCGGCGCCGCCTCGTCTGCTCACACATTTCGGCCGGGGAAGAGAAACCAGTTGGCCCCGATGGTCGCCCGACGGGCGTTGGATCGTCGCGGCGTCTTACAAGGCGGGAGAGTCCCCGTTCCGGCATGTTCTTTATCTGATTGGAATGGACCAGGAGAATGGCAAAATCACGCAGGAGGCTGCCGAAATCGATCTCCATGGTTATTCGGACGGGGTCGCGAACGCTGAATGGATGCCGGATTCGAACGGAATCGTGTTCCTGGGTGTTCATCCCCCGGATCGCCAATCGTTATGCCGAACCGTTCGCATTGGAGGAACGCCCGAATGTTTCCACACATTCCGCAGTGAACATCGCTACGCCGGTCTCAGCGTCTCGCCGGACGGAAAATCGGTCGTCTACATCGCCCCGATGGACGGCTACTTTCAGTTGTTCCGAGTGCCTGTCGCAGGCGGGCGTGCCGAACAACTTACTTCCGATCCGTCGAATAAGACTCAACCTTCCTACTCTCCCGACGGCCGCCGGATCGCGCTCACGGTTTGGACTTACGAAGTTCAATTCTGGGTGTTGAACCCATAATCGAGAGGACAACCCGACGAAACGGACAAGGGAATCTATGGTGCGGAGAGGGGGACTTGAACCCCCACGAGATTGCTCCCGCTAGCACCTCAAGCCGGAAATGATTGTTTCCTCGGGTATCCCCGACTCATATCTAAATGATTCTACGAAATCGTCTCTATCGCCCAGGTTCGTCGATTCTCCTGCGGTGGTTACAGTTTGGGTTACGTTCCAGGCGCTTCATCCTCGCTGTGGCCCCTGCACAACGATTGAGGATTCTTCCCGTGCACCCTATGACCTCCGTGCAACATCGCCCCGGTTCGCACGGGCTATGATTTACGTAGTGCAGACTTCACCCGTAATCGAGGTGCAGGGAACAATTACCCTCGGCGAGTTGACGCGATTTCAGTATTTTCACACGCTACATCGGACGTGGCTGCTTGCCGTTGGCGCGGCGGTGACTTTGGTTTTTGTCGTTCCCCTTGCTGTGCTCGCGGCTGCGTCTGAGGATTTGCGCTGGCGCCAAGTCCTCACGAACGCCATTCCATTCATCCTGTTGTTGTTATTTTGGGTTTTTGCTCTGGGCGTTCTGCCCTATTGGAACGCTCGGAAACTCTACGCATCGCAGATTTTTCTACGGGAACCAATTTTCTACAAGTTCAGTTCCGAGAATTTCAGCGGAAGCGGACCAAGCGCGTCTTGGAGTATCGCTTGGAACGTCTTGAAGACCGTCCGCGAAACAAAGAGCCTCTTCCTGCTGTACCATCATCGGAATATTGCGGTAATTGTGCCGAAGCGATTCTTCGGCAGTGAGGCTGAAATGGAAATATGGCGTCAATTAGTCTTGACTTCGGCCGCTCCCAGTCAAATCAAGCCCATTGGAATCGTCGGGGCTCTGTGCTGACGATCCCCGGACTCAATACGTGTTTTTGGTCACGCAAGTCTATGGTGCGGATGAGAGGACTTGAACCTCCACGGGATTGCTCCCGCTGCCACCTCAAGGCAGTGCGTCTGCCAATTCCGCCACATCCGCACACCACGCACTGGCTTTCTGAAATTTCGAAAGCCAGGCAAACCGTTGATTCAAAGACCTGCGGCAGAATCACCTCAAGCTAGTGCGTCTGCCAATTCCGCCACCTCCGCAGGTGGGATCTCTACTTCTTCTTCGGCTCCGGAATTACCGGCGCCGGGACCGTCTCGCTCGGGCGCTTCTGACCGCCAACTTCCGGCGTCACCGTGATCGGCACTGTCTGGCCTGGTTGCGCTTGCGGCTGGGCAGGCTGTGTCTGCGCGGGAACCGGTTTTTTTGCCTTATCCAACAGCGCCGGTGTTCCCCGTCCCGCGCGTGTTGCCATGATCGACAACGTCAGCGAGGTGCACATGAAAAGCGCCGCGGCAATGGTTGTGGCTTTCGAAAGTACGGTAGCCGAACCGCGCGGGCCGAAGACCGTCTGCGAGCCCATGCCGCCGAACGCGCCCGCCAGGTCCGCCGCCTTGCCGCTTTGCAGCAGCACGACGATCACCAGGAACAGGCACACAATCACGTGAATAATGGTCAGAAGAACGTACATAGGGAGAACTTTCTCTATCTTAACACGCCCTATTTGTACGCCGCGATTCCGGTAACCCGCTCGCCGATCACCAGCGTGTGGATGTGATCGGTTCCCTCATACGTCTTCACCGTCTCCAGGTTACACAGATGCCGCATGATGGGATACTCGTCCATGATGCCGTTGCCGCCCAGCAGGTCGCGCGACAGGCGCGCGCACTCGAGCGCCATGCGTACGTTGTTGCGCTTGAGCATCGAAATATGCGCCGGCTCGATCTTGCCCTGGTCCTTCAACCGTCCACAGTGCAGCGCCAGGAGCTGCGCCTTGGTGATCTCGGTGACCATGTCCGCCAGCTTTTCCTGCACCAGTTGATGCGATGCGATCGGCTTGTCGTCGAACTGCTTCCGCATCACCGAATAGGAGCGGGCGGTCTCGTAACAATCCATGGCCGCACCGATCACGCCCCAGCCGATCCCGTAACGAGCTTGCGACAAGCAACCTAGCGGTCCCTTCAGCCCTTTCGCTCCAGGCAGCAGCGCGCTCTCGGGAACCCGGCAATCGCTGAACGCAAGACTCGCCGTCACCGACGCCCGCATGGAGAGTTTTCCGTGCAGTTCGGAGGAAGTGAATCCGGCAGTTCCCTTCTCTACGAGAAATCCGCGAATCCCCTCGTCGGTGCGAGCCCACACAATCGCGATATCGGCGATCGAGCCGTTCGTGATCCACGTTTTTTCGCCGTTGATCACCCAGCACGACCCCTCGCGGCGCGCCTTGGTCAGCATGCCCGCCGGATTCGATCCGAATCCAGGCTCGGTCAGACCGAAGCACCCGAGAGTCTCGCCGGATTGCAGCTTCGGAAGCCAGCGCTGCTTCTGCTCCTCGCTTCCGTAGGTCAGGATCGGATACATCACCAGCGCGCCCTGGACGCTGGCGAAACTGCGTATGCCGGAATCGCCGCGCTCCAGTTCCTGCATCACCAGCCCGTATTCAACGTTGTTCATGCCGGCGCAGCCGTAGCCTTCGAGGTTCGCGCCGAAAAATCCAAGCTTGCCCATCTCCGGAACCAGTTCGCGCGGGAAGTGCGCATCGCGGAAGGAATCGCGGATCACTGGAAGAACCCGCTCGTCGACAAACTGCCGCGCCGTCTGGCGAACGAGAATCTCCTGCTCGTTCAGCAGAGAGTCGATCAAAACGTAATCCACGCCGGGGAATCGAGCCATCAGGCTCTCATTCTAACCCGGCGTGGCATGCTTAGGACCCGCTAGTGTCCCTACTTCTTGTGAATCAGAATATTTCCGTTGTAGGTGACGAACTGCATCTCCGGGCCGCCGCCATTGATGGTCCCGTACATTGCCTTGTCGATTTTCACCCGGTACTTGCCCCCGCTCTTTCGATTGTCCTCGACCGTCGGCGGATGCGACCCGTCGACCTTCACATCAAAGTCCGTGTAAATCTCGCCGTTGTCGGTCTTCATCTTCAGCGTGGCTTTTACATCTGCCGGAAGCGTCACGTCGATGGTCCCATTCATCGTCGAAAAACTCATCGTCTTATTCGGCGTCACCCGATTCAGCGAAACAACCACCCGGCCGTTCATCGAATTCGCCAGCACCGTTCCTTCGACGTTCGTAATCGTCACCGGACCATTCATGTTCTGCGCATCGATCTCGCCCGAGACATTTTCAATTACGATGGCCCCGCCGTTCATGGTCCGGACCTTTAGAGACGTCTGCTGCGGAACCTGAATCGTCAGATCCGCCGAGCGAGTGATCCCGCCCTTCACGGTAATCGTGTTGCCGTCTTCCGTCACATCCAGTCCGTAGCTGTTGCCCACGATCTGATGCATCCCCTCCGGCACGTTCGACGGCCGCCGGTGCCTCTCGGAGGAGCCGCCGCGCCCTTCGATAATCGCCTCGTTGCCGCTATAGCCGCGGATGGTCATTCCCCCGTTGATCAGCGTGACGTTCATCACCCGCGGTTTCGACGCGTCGCTGAACGGCACCGTCACGCGATCCGGCGCGTCCTGCCCCCACACTACCGTCCCGAGCAGCGTGCCCAGCGCTGCACCCGCCATCCAAACACTCTTTCTGATTATTGTTTTTTTCATTTTTTCTTCTTCCTCTTACGCTTCGCTACTTACTTCTCGCGATTCTTAATCAACACGTCTCCGTTCAGCGTGTCGAAGCTCAACTCCGGCCCGCCGCTCCCGATCCGGACGCCCGTCATCCGGTTGCTCTTCCACACAAATCCCCCGTTGCGCCGCTCCGGCTGCATCGCGGCGACCGGCAGCGTCGTCACCGGAAAATCGGTGTACATTCCGCCATTGAACGTCTTCATCTTTACGTCCGCATTCAATCCGCCGCGGAACGTGATGTCCAGCGTCCCGTTCACCGATTTGAACGAGGTCGCCCCCGCCGGATTCCGCGCGAAAGTCACCTTCACCGGACCATTCACCGTATGCACCGATCCCGAGCCTTCCACTTCCTTCATCTCGATTCCGCCATTCACATTGCTGATCTTGAAATCGCCCGAGGTGCCCTCCACCGAAATGTGCGAGTGATTCACCGTCTTCAATTCCAGGCTGATATTCCGCGGCACCCGAATCTTGAAATCGTAGTTGAACTCGTAAAGCTGGCCGCCGCGAAAGTTGACCGAATTATCCGAGCAATGGCACCGGAACGGTCCATCCACCATCAGCCGCACTAGCCCGCCTTCCTGAAGCAGCGCCAGCGAAAGCTCCCGCTTGGCGATATTCATCCGGTCCTGCGAAGCGCCCCGCAGTGTTTTCTCGATATCCATCTCCACGGATCCGCCCGTCGACGCCGTCACTTCAATCGCCCCGTTGATGTTGTCGATAATCAGTTCCCGCGTTCCGGCGAACGTCCGGTGCTCGGTCGATTTTTCTTCAAGCTGCGCGAAGGCAACGGCCGCGGTGAAGAGAACTAGAGCTATTTTCATGACAGTTTCTCGATCGCCGTCCTGGCGTGCCGGCGCACCGATTCATTCACCTTGTCATCCGCCGCCAGCTTCACCAGTTCCGGAATCGCGTCCTTCGCCTTCAGATCCACCAGCAGGTCGATCAGCGCGATCTGCACCAGGGGCGTATCCTGCTTCGGAATGGATTGGATGATCGCCGCCCTGGTTACCGGGCTGGCGCCAAACTGATGCAGCGCGTCCACGGCGGCCAGCCGCACGTTCGCGCTATCGTCCTGATTCAGGGTCCGCAACAGCGCCGACAAGACTTCGGTATCCGAAGAAGGCGCCTGATACGCATAACTCACTCCGCGCAGCCGCTCCCCCGCCGATTGCTGCTGCATTAACGACAAAGCCACCATCTGCCGCATACTGCTTACTTCTCCTCGAAGCTGCGCGAGTTCCGGCGTCGCCGGCTGCTCATGCAGCACAGGTTGTTTATCCGGGCGAAACTGGTACCCCAGACCCACGCCGATCACCAGCAACGCAAAACTCACCGCCATCTGCCACGTCGGCTGCTTCGGCCACAGCGCGAAGATCCGGTCGCGGAGACTCTGCTTCGGCGCCGCCTCCATGCCTTGCCGGTACGCGCTGAGCGTCTCATAGAACCGGCTCCGCAAATTCGCGCCCGGCTCGAACTCCTTCGATGAACCCGGGATCAGCGCGAGGTTCTTCCACAGCACGCCGAGCCGCTCCGCTTCCGCATGGCAGCCCTCGCACGTCGCGATATGCGCTTCAAACGCGAGTTCCTGCGTCTCGCCCAGAGTCTGGCTCCAGTAATCCGTCAATAGAAGTTTCGTCTCGTCGCAAGTCATGCCGATTTCTCTCCCGCGAGCGTAAAATAAGCCTGTTCCAGCGCCCGCATCGCCCGAAACACCCGCACCTTCACCGTTCCCACTTCACAGCCGAGCAGCGCCCCGATATCTTCGTACTTCATATCCTGAAAACGGCTCAGGACCAGGATTTCCCGCTTGTCCGACGGCAGGCGATCGAGCGCTCGTTTCAGAAGCGCCAGATCCTGCCCTTTCGCCGCATTTTCTTCCGGCCCGATTGCTTCGCTCGCCGGCTCCGGTCTGCGATCGTCGAACTCATCGATACCGACGACCTCGGCCCGGCGTTTTTGTGCTTGATCGACGTTGGCGTTCCGCGCAATCTGGTACATCCACGCCGTGAAGCTCTGGTTCGGATCGTAACTGGCTCGATATCGCAGCATTCTAAAAAACACATCCTGGACCAGATCTTCCGACAACTCCCGGTTCCGGTTCATCGAAACGAAGTACCGGAACAATGGCCGGTGATGCCGTTCAAACAGCACGGCCATCTTCGCCACTTCCCCGTTGCTTACTTGCGCCATTAAGGCGTTGTCAGTCAAATTCACGGTCTCGTTGGAGGATACCTGCACAGGATTAAAAGGTTACAAACCTTTGGCCATGTAGATGCCAGCGGATCGACAAGATCCGCCTGAATGCTACGATGAACCCACATGCTCCTGCCGCTGGTCTGGGCGGCCTGCGCAGCCGCGGGCTTCTTCTATGCCAATCAACAGCATATCCCCTTGGCGCTGGCCGCGAAACTCTTTCCGGCCATCCTTTTAGAAGCGACCTTTTACTGTGTCCTGGGTGTCGAACGATGGCGCGCCCGGACGGAAAAACTACCTCCCGCGCTGCTTGCCATCGGGTTGACGGCGGCCGCTTTAGCCCCATACTCTGCCGCGACCATCGCGCTTGGATCCTTCGAATGGCGTTCTTTCTTTTGGATCGCGGCCCTGGCGGGGCTTGCGTCCTTCTGGTATGTCCTGCTGCCCCACAAACCCGCGTCCGACATTCTGTTTCTGCTCCTGATGGCGATCGTGATGGTGGCTCGTGTTTTCCACCAGTTCTACCCCAGCCCCCATCCGAAAATCCCGCTCCAGACGCTCGGCCAGTTGATGTGGATACGCACTGGGGCCCTGGCGATGCTCAGCATCCGGCGCGTTCCCGGGGTTGGTTTCGGCTTCTGGCCGCAGGCTCGCGAATGGAGGATTGGCGCGCTCTACTACGTGATTTCGGTTCCAGCGTTAGCCGCTCTCGCCTGGTGGATCCATTTCGCGAAACCCCGCCTTCCCTCGGGCTGGGAACGGACTTCCTTCCTGGCTGTCGCGACATTTTTCGGCACTCTCTGGGTGATCGCGCTGGGCGAGGAATTTCTGTTCCGGGGTCTCCTGCAACAATGGCTGGGAGCGTGGTTGCGAAATGAATGGACCGGCCTGATTGCGGCGTCGATTCTGTTCGGCTCAGTCCATCTCTGGTTCAGCCACTTCCCGAACTGGCGATTCTTTCTGCTTGCGACGATTCAAGGCGTCTTCTATGGGCTGGCCTTCCGCCAGGCCGGGAGCATTCGCGCTTCGATGGTCACGCACGCGCTTGTGGTCACGACCTGGCGCGTTTTCTTCGTATAAGCGGGATCTTGCGCACCCTCGCGATCCAGGTTGGGTGAGTTCCTTGACGAACCAGGCAACCATTCCGAAGATTGGAGGAATGTCCGAAAATGTCTTCAAATGACGTGTTGTGAGGTTTTCGTCAATCTGGGGAGACCTGATGACGAGCTCGACTGTTTTCGAGGTGGCGCGCCTGCACCGCCGCGGGTTTTCTCCTACGACCAAGCTCTTCAACCAAGCTTGGAGCCCTGGCCGACAGCGAATGAGTATCGTGTAAGCCACAGGTTCTATTATGTTTAAATACTCTATAACATTTATGTTGTAATTATGGTTATAGAATTGTTATACTGAACGGGCTATGGTTGTCTTTCGCAAGGCGTACGACGCGGCTCTCACTGAGTTGGACAGCGTGGTCCGTCAATTGGACGAGCTTAAAAGCCGGGAAGCGACTTTGCGCACGACCATCAAGACCTTGGCCGCGCAATGCCGAGCAGACGGAATCGAAATTTCCGAACCACCGTCACCGCCCTTGAACGGCTCACTTGCCGAACAAATTCGCGTGGTGCTCAGAGCCGAGATGCTCAATCCACTCAGGCCCAATGAGTTGATGGCCAAGCTGAAAGAGCTAGATTTTGATTTCGGAAAGTACCGAAATCCGCAGGCGGCGGTTCAAATGTTCTTGAAGCGAATGACCGACACTGGCGAAATCCGCCGGGAAAAAAATAAGGAGGGAAAAAGCGCGTATCGATACACACGACTGGCGGAGCGACTATCCGCGCAGTTTTTGAATACCAAAATAAAACCCGGTAAGTAGTTAGAGCTACCTACCGGGGAATAACCTCGGGCCGAAGCCGCAAGGTCGACTACACCTCAATTGTGGCTCTAGCTCGAAGAAAGAGCAACGAGCCAAATGAAGGTAGATTTCTATCAGTTCACATTCGAATGTTTAAACGGGCACGGCTTCCGTGCGCTCGATCTTCCATACCTGCCGCCCTCAGTGGGCATTACTGCGGATTTTCTTAAAACCGCCCGGAGCTGGGTCGCCGGCGGGCTCAAAGGGGGGAGACATGCGTAAGCCCTCCAGCCCGAAGTCGAATGGCGATGGCGATTCCCGCTCGGCAAAAGCGAGCGCGATACTCGTACTCGCAAAACACATCCAGCTCTGGTCCCACGACAAGCTGGTTCCTTACGCGGGAAACCCCCGGACTCATTCCGAATCGCAGGTCAGTCAGATCGCGGCCAGCATGGAAAAGTTCGGGTTCACCAATCCCATTCTGGTCGACTCGAAATCAGGTGTTATCGCGGGGCACGGACGCCTGCTAGCCGCACGTAAGCTCGGCCTTCAAAAGGTCCCGGTAATCGTCCTGGATCATCTGACCGATGCCGAAAAACGAGCCTACGTCATCGCAGATAATAAACTCGCCGAAAACGCCGGCTGGGACGTCGAGAAGCTCGAAGCTGAGCTCGCAGCACTGCAGGCCGAGTCCTTCGATTTATCGGTCATCGGATTCGCGGAGCAGGAGCTTGCGCAACTGTTCGCGGCGGAGTACTCAGCCGAAGGCCTCGGCGACGAAGACGCGATTCCCGAACTGCCGGTGGATCCCACGTCGCGATCAGGCGATCTTTGGGTTCTTGGCGCGCACCGTCTGCTGGTCGGCGACGCAACCCAACCCGATGTCGTTCGCCGGCTGATGGCGGGCGAGAAGGCGGATCTCGTCGTTCTTGATCCCCCATACAACGTGGACTATGAAGGCTATACCAAGGACCGACTGCGGATGGTCGGCGACAACATGACTGCCCCGGAGTACGTCTCGTTCCTGAAAGGCTCGTTCGAAAACTGCAGGACAATCATGAAACCAGCGGCATCCCTATATGTGTGTCATGCTTCTCGCTGGCAGCGCGAGGTTCAGAAGGCGCTCGAAGATGCGAGGTTCGAAATACGCTGTCAGATAATCTACGTGAAGTTAACCTTCGCATGGGGTCACGGCCGGTATAAGTTTCAACACGAGCCGATTTTCTACGCCCATCTCACAGGAGAGAAGGATTCCTGGTATGGCGACAAGACGCAGTCAACTGTCTGGCAAGAAAGCAAACCAACCGCGAATCGGATCCATCCCACCGCAAAACCCGTTGAATTGATCGAACGACCGATTCTGAACAGCAGCAAACCAGGCGATGTCGTTGTGGATCTATTTGGCGGCTCTGGATCCACGTTAATCGCCGGTGAGCACTGCGGGCGAAAAGTTCGCCTGCTCGAGATCGATCCGCGATACGCCGATTGCACCGTCCGGCGATTTGAAGCGTTCACAGGAAAACCCGCAACTTTGAAAGGCGACGGACGCACATTCGAGGAAATTGCCAAGGAACGATCGGCGAAGCGACCGGAGAAGCGAGGTCGAAAATTTAAGGGCCAGATCCTGAACACCAGCGGAGGCGCACATTGAAACGGCAGAATACACACCTTTCTCCGGCAATGCAGGCGGCACTCCTGGTTCTTATGTCCGGCGGAACACATCGGCAAGCGGCTGATGCCGCCAAGAAATCGGTTAAAACAATTGGCAGATGGCTGACCGAACGTGGGTTTCGGGATGAACTGCGTCGCCTTCAAAATGAAAGGTTTCTCCACGCTATTGGCCAAACCCAGCAAATCGCCCCGGTCGCCGTGGGGGTTCTAGCAAAGGTGATGACGGATCAAGCGACACCGCCCTCTGTCAAGGTAAACGCGGCCGATAAGATCTTAGGCCACGCTGGGAACGGGTATAGAGAAGAGGTGATTGTGCAACGCCTTGAGCAGCTCGAAGAGAAGATCGAAATCACACATCCGGTCCGCGAAAAGGGCAAATAGCGCCGTCGATTTCACAATGACACTTCGAGAAATCGACCGGAAGCTGAAGCGTTTTGAGCGTATCTTGGCCGCTCACGATCCTGGTACGTTCACACTGGAAGAGCTTCTCCAGTGTCTTTGGAGACGCGATCCTCGCCGTTTCCGGGAGCTAGCACGCAGCGCACCGAGCGTTTGGATGTGCGTGTCAGATTCCCACCTGGCTCGCGGAGCTAAATCACGAGAGCTCCAGACGGGCATAAAACCCGACCATATCGTTCGTGCGTTTGCGAGGTTTCGCGACCACAGCGCGTTCTGCGAACAATGCTTATCGATCCGCAATTTGGCAGGGAGCACCGTGCCTTTGCAGCTCTCACCAGGTCAGCTAAAGCAACTCGCCGCCGTGGAAGCACAACGAGCGGCCGGAAAACCCGTGCGCCTCGTCATCCTCAAGCCCCGCAGGACATTTTTTACGGTCGGAAGTTGCGCGTTAATGTTTCACGAAGTCCCTTTTCTACCTGGGCAGCGTGGGTTGATCATCGCCGACAAATACAATCCTGCGGCGCTCGAGGCGTTTGATTACCTCCGGCAGTTTCAGCAATCCTACCGGCCAGTCCAGGACGGAGACGCGACGATTGCCCTGCCACGCCTGGTGAAAGAAACCGAAAGAGAGCTCCAGTGGGCGAATGGATCAGCGTTTGAGGTATTGTCCGCTGAGGTCGGCGAGTTGCGGGGAGCTGGGCGCCATTTCCTTCTTCTCGACGAGGTTGCGTTTTGGCGTAACGCCACCATGACCCTTACCGGCGTCCTAAACATGGTGCCCTATGAGAAAAACACGATGGTCATCGTGCAATCGACAGCAAATGGAGTCGGTGGAGAGTTCTACGACCTGGTTCAAAAAGCTCAAGATCCAGCGAACGACTCAGACTGGCGATTTCTGTTTTTTAGCTGGCTTGAGCATCCGCACTACCGGATAGAACTCGACGAAATGCAAAGTACTCGGCTGCTGCGATCTCTAACCCGCGAGGAGGCGCAGCTTCAGCAAAAGCACGGCGCGACGGTCGAACAACTCGCCTGGAGAAGGAAGAAGCTCGCGACCGAGTGTCGCGGGAATCTTGACCTGTTTCGACAGGAATACCCGACCACAGTCGAAGAGGCATTCTTGGTGTCCGGCCGGCCAGCATTTGATCATGCCGCTCTCAGCAGACATCCTGTTAGCGAGGGTAACTCGGGCGAGCTTAAAGAATTTGAACAGCCGCCAAGACGCTTTCTGAAATTTGTTTCTCAAGAGCGAGGAGCCCTTACGGTCTGGAACCTGCCTCAAGCGGGGCATCAATACGTTGTCGGCGCAGACCCGTCGAAGGGTATCGATGTTGCCGGTGATCGCCGCGGATCAAACCCCGATTATTCCGTCGCATTCGTTGTGGATCAAGTGAGCGGCTTACAGGTCGCGCAGTTCCGCGCGCGTTCGCGACCGGTTTCGTTCGCCAAGTACCTGGCGGCGCTCGCCTGGTGGCACAACTGGGCTTACGTCGTCCCGGAGTCAAACGACTCTGGATTCGTCGACGCTCTCGTCGAAGCTCCCTGGCCGATCGAGCTGATCTATCACCGTCAACGGAATCCAACAGATCGGAGACCCGCGTCGTCCAATGAACTAGGCTTTGAAACGACCTCCGCTACACGAGAGTGGCTCTTAGCTGCGGCGGACGAGGCGATTCGATCTATGAGTATTACGATCCGGAGCCCTATCGCACTTCAGGAATGTCGGACATTCGTGATCAAGCCTAACGGAAAAAAGGAGCACCAAACGGGGTGTCACGATGATTGCGTTTTCGCGCTAGCTTTGGCAGCAATCGGGATGAGATTCGCGCCAAAAGATCGCAGCGCGCTTGTCAATGTCTTAGAGTCTCCGAAACGACGATTCCGGATTGGGAAGATTGGCGACAAACTTGGGCGCGACGAGGATGCGGAAGATGAGTCGGATCACAAGCGGCCCTTTAGAAGTTGGTGAATCTTCATTCCGCACACGCGACTTCCCTGCCCTTATGGAATTCGAGTCGGCAAACGTTAGTTGATTTCGCTCGCGTTTTCACAGCGTGGATGTCATGGCCGCGTAGCCAGCTGAACGCAACATGCCCTTTCTCGAGGCCTAGTGCTTTGGAGATACGGGCGGCGGAGGGTCCATTAAATGCGGGTCTGTGCGCCACACGATTTCTTGGTTGGGGCCACGCCACTCGGCCTGAATGCGGAAGCTTACGACGGGAAAATCCAGCGGCCCCGAGTAATGCGCCGGTGAATCTGGATCGCGAGCCAGGGTGACAGATCGGATCGGTTTTCCGGCGGCGTCGACCAATCGGAATATCGGATCGGCAATCGATTCGTTGAGCCAGACAGAGAGTTTGTTACTCCGGAGATCGACGGTGCCGAGCCCTACTTTTGAACTCGCCTGCACGGCGACCGAGTACTGACCCGTACCGAGGAGCCGCAATTCCCAGGCACCGGCCTGGGGCTTGCGTACAACCGTAATCCGGCCGGCCCGGAAGGAGGTGTCCTCGACGCCTGGAATCCTCCCATCGATTCCGGAACGCTGGGGATCGTACAAGAAGATAGCCTGCGTGCATTGCATCGATCCAAGGACGAAAAGGCTTTCGACGCTCGAATCGACCCAGAACGGGACGTCGACAAAGGAGTCGCTCTGGCCTGTGGCGCGGATGATCGTCGCCTTGTGCTTGCTGTCGTTCGTCGCGATCGTCGACGATACCCCGGCTTCGGACCGGTCGAGCAA
>Ga0070731_10002003_pt1 | contig 20097 bp, 16 predicted proteins | sample Coa_R1_2_FD_66448 | JGI IMG/M metagenome (GOLD analysis project Ga0070731, IMG submission 66448) | Surface soil microbial communities from Centralia Pennsylvania, which are recovering from an underground coalmine fire - Coalmine... | ecosystem: Environmental > Terrestrial > Soil > Unclassified ... | reverse complement strand
CCCTCGCTCGCGCATGCCGAATACATGATGTTCCCGCGCCTGTGCGCCCTCGCGGAAGTCGATTGGTCGCCGAAAGAAGCTCGCGATTGGAGCGGTTTCCGACGCCGCCTGCAAACCCACGAAATCCGGCTCAGCGAACTCGACGTCAATTACCGCAGCGATCTCTCCGTGCCGATTGGCGAGTGGAAACCAGCGCAACTGACGGCCAACGATGCGGGCACGAACCTCGAATGGGACGTGACCTCCGAGATTAAAGGTCCAGGCCAATACCGCATTACCTTCGAGCACACTCGCGGAAATGGCCTGATGATCAACTCAGTTTCGCTGTTGGAAGACGGCAAACCAGTCGCCAGTGACGCTCACGCGGGCTACGCTGCCCGAAATCCGACCAAACCGGTTTACGTCCTGAACGTCGCACAGACTCAAAACACGAAATACACTTTGCGCGCCTCCGTCTCCGGCGCCGATTCCTTCGGCACCGTTTCGCTGGTGTTGTGGAAGGGATCCAGATCCCGATAGTCTGTTAGATAATTATGAGCAAACCCACTCTACTCGTTCTTGCCGCCGGCATGGGCAGCCGCTACGGCGGCCTCAAGCAAATTGACCCCGTCGGACCCGGCGGCGAAACCATCATTGATTATTCCATCTTCGATGCAATGCGCGCCGGCTTCGAGAAGCTCGTTTTCGTCATCCGCCGCGACATCGAGAGTGCATTCCGCGAAGCCATCGGCGCACGATTCGAAAAGCGGTTGCCCGTCGAATACGTCTTTCAGGAACTCGACAAGTTGCCGCCCGGCTTTTCCGTTCCGCCGAATCGGAAAAAACCCTGGGGCACCGGCCAGGCTATCTTAATGGCCGCCGACGCCATCACCGGCCCGTTCGCCGCCATCAACGCGGATGATTTTTACGGCGCCAATTCCTTTCGCGTGCTGGCGGAGCAGTTGCGTTCCGGTTCTCCTGATTATTCGATGGTCGGTTTCATTCTTCGCAACACACTTTCCGAATTTGGCAGTGTCGCGCGCGGCGCGTGCCGTGTCGGCCCTGATGGATACCTGCACGGCGTGACGGAGTTGACGAAGATTGAGAAAGACGGTTCACGCGCGAAATACATCGATCAAACCGGCGCCACTCAACCCTTGAGCGGGGACGAAACAGTTTCCATGAACATGTGGGGATTCACACCTTCCATCTTTTCCCATTTGCAGGAGCAACTGATTGCATTCCTCAAACGAAGCGGAAACGACGAGAAAGCGGAGCTTTATATTCCTTCCGTCGTCAACGATCTCGTCGCATCCCGCAAGGAGCGCTGCAAAGTCTTGCGCACGACGGATCCATGGTTTGGCGTGACGTATCGTGAAGACCGGCCATTTGTTGTTGACGGTATTCGTGCTCTTATCGCACGCGGTGATTATCCGGCAAAGCTTTGGTCATAGAGTGATCTTGGAACTCTTAATCATTTTCCCCACCGGCTTTTGAATCCGGTTCTTCCTGCGCGCACTTAGACTCTCCTCGGAAAAGTCGCAAAGAATTTCAGTGGCTGGGGTGTTTTCCCCGTGCCTCCGTTGTACTTAGGTGTAATGGAGCATCCGCATTCGAGAGCTAAATTCAAACCGTAATCCGGAAAAAACACACGAAGGAACATGCTATGAAAAAAATCAGACTGGCCTTGATACTTGCAATGGGGTTTTTCGGAATCACCCGCGTCCACGCACAATCATCGGACCTCTTTTCAGCGCACGAAGCTTCTTTCGACCTTTTCGGTTTCTACGGTTCACGGGACAAAGGCGGCAGCAGCTCGAGCGCCGCGGGACCGGGCGTGGGATTCAATTATTTTTTCACTCAAAATTTTGGAATCGGCGCGGACAGTTATGCGGACGCCTTCACCTGGCCCTATCTCCTCAACGCCAACGGCATCTTCCGCTATCATATTCCGGGGGTCTGCGCTGCACCGTATGCTTTTGCCGGCTTTGGCCGCGAATGGTGGCACGCCCCGCAATGGATGGGTGATGTCGGCGGCGGCATCGAATACCGCCCGGAACACAGGAACGCCGGCCTTTTTGTAGACGTTCGTGGGGTATTCCCCACGGAAACCAAGGACTACGCGGTCGTGCGCTTTGGCATTCGTTTTATATTCAGATGAGAACCCTGGAAGCCTGACTTGACTGAACCTGTCTAATTCCAAAGGACCACACAAACAAACTCGGAAAAGAGGAAAGGACTATATGCAAAACAACAGGATTCGAATCATCACCAGCATCGGCTTGGCGGCCATGCTGCTCCCGCTGGTAGGATGCGAGACTCAGCAGACAAAAGATGAACGTAGCGCCGGCAGAACCATGGACGACGAGCATATCACCGAAAATGTGCGCAAGGCTCTGGATTCCGAACCCGTCTACAAATTCACCGACGTAAATGTGAGGACATTCGCGGGTGTCGTGCAGTTGAGTGGGTTCGCGACCATCGAATCCCAGAAAGATCGCGCCGGGCAGCTCGCGCAAACCGTCGACGGAGTCACACAGGTGAACAACAACATCTCCCTGAAACCGTCGCTGGAACCCACCGGTCGCACGCAAGCGCCGATTTACAACTCGGACGCACCCCGTGGTCCTGCTCAGCCTCAGCCCGGAGTTAATAAGGATCCTTCATACCAGAATTCGCAGTCTGATCAAAATTCACAGTCGGACCAGAACCAGCAGTCAAACCAGAATCAGCAATCGAAATAGCAGAGTCTGGAGACTTTCAGGAGAAGAGAACGGAGAGAAACGTACATCTCGGGAGACTTGTCAAATCAACCGGAGCTGACAGTCTCCGACGTTTTCGGAACAGGAGTCGCCGGGACCAGGTTCAGACGTTTCTTCCTGATAGACGAAGGTGCAATATACCGGAGCGATTTTCTCCGTATCTTGGCCAGGGCGCTGGATGAATTATAACAAAGCGGCGTTAATAATATGGAGGAAATTACAAGAAGCGACGGGGACGGCGCGAAGGCCGGACAGGCGATCGTTGTAATAGTTACGCGGAGCTTTTTGGTCCTCACAGTTTCGTTGCTTTCCGGCTGTGTCATACACTCCGCGCAAAGTGCCCCGCCTGGCCCCATGGCTGGCCAAACCCGCTCCGTTATTTATGTTCCCGTCTTAATCCTGCCTCCATCAGACGATGACGAATACGACCGGGGTCAAAGCTCCGACGCGGGACTGATTCCACCAGTGCAGATCGTCGGTGATCGCCAAAAAATGGCCCGCCCGCAGAGCTGCCAGGTCATGATCCGCTCCCAATCTCAGCCACCTCCAGCCCGCCACGCACCGAATGCTGCGGGCGCATACAAGGCCAAAGCAAAACCGGACTTATAAACAACCAAAAGAAATTATGAAAAAGAAAATTCTCAAAATAACCGTAACCGCGTTTTCAGTAGCAACACTATTCGCCTTCTCGGCACTCGCCGCCGATGACACACCGGCGCAATGCCAGCAGACGATTGCCGATTTTCAAAACAAGGACTCCAGCTTGAAATCATTCATGGATAATTCCTCCGGCTTTGTCGTTTTCCCGAGCGTCGGCAAAGGCGGCTTTATTATTGGCGGTGCACGCGGCAAAGGGCTGCTTTTCGTAAATGGAGCCGCCGCCGGACAAGCGACCATGACACAGGCAAGCATTGGGGCGCAGGCGGGAGGACAAACGTTTTCTGAAATTATTGTTTTCCAAAACCCGGGGGCAGTCAGCGATTTCAAAGATGGCAAATTCGAATTGAGCGCGGATGTGAGCGCCGTGGCCGCATCTGAAGGCGCCTCCAAGTCGGCCAAGTACAAAAGAGGTATTGCTGTCTTTACGCTCCCGAAGAGCGGTTTGATGGTGCAGGCCTCCGTCGGTGGACAAAAATTCAGTTTCGAGCCTCTGGTGCCGACCGGCCGATGACCGGCCGGAGCGAAATCAAATAACGTCGAGCGCTCGGAGCGTACGGACCGGCCGGAGCGGTAGGGGAGCCCTGCATCTGCTTGTCAAATAAACCAGGAGCGAAAGGTGAACGATGCCAATAACACTGGAAATTATCCGGGCGAGCGAATTCGTTCGCGTCGATACGACGGAGCATCTGAATTTTGACGCGAGCAAAAACGTGCTGCAGGGACTGGCATTGGCATGCCGAAAACGCGGGCTGGACCGCGCCATGCTGGACCTGCGGGCGGTGCCTCCGCCGGCCAAACCGCTGTATACGCCAACTCAACTGGCTGCACTGATCGGCGCATTTCGCGAGGCGGGCTTCTCGCGGCACCAGCGTCTCGCAGTCCTTTTTCGGAACGATGTCCACGGCGGCATCCGCACGTTTGCGTTTTTGAGCAAGATGCGGGGCTTGGACGTTGAAGCGTTCGATGATTTTGAACGTGCGCTTCACTGGTTGTCTGGGGGAGTGGAGGAAGAACATCCAGGAGTTCCGATACCGATTGCGAAACGCGAAACAAAAAAGCGGGTGGAGGTTTCGAATACAAGAACTCGTGGCCTCGCCGCGGTCCCGCGATTTCACGGAGCAGACAGGGATAGTTGACCGGGAGAATGATTCAACCTGTGATGAAAACCCGGCGCAAAGAAAATTTCACCGTGGCCGCTCCGGTTTGCGGTCTCGCGGCGGGGTTGCTCTGCGCTTTTGATTCTCATGCGCAACCAGCCCAAACCAACGAAGCCGTCCAGGCTGAAACACCGCACGAAACGAAATACATCATGCCGGATCTCGCGATGTCTTTGGCCAAACGATGGGAAATAGATACCAAATGTTTCACGCTCAAATTCGGGGAGGACGTCGTCATCGACTACACTGCCTTCAGGCAGGACGCGGCCAGTATTTCTCAAGTGGGCAGGCAGGAGGACCAATGGCAGGCGCGTGAAGTGCGGTTGGACGTGGGAGGGACGGTCGGGAACGAATACAAGGTGAAATATTACATCAACACGGCGTACAACGGCTTCGATGCCACTTCCGAAAACAGATGGAGCCTGATCGATAGCTGGCTTGCTTTTCCACTGGGAAATTCTTCGACCACGCTGACGGTGGGTAAAATGAAGGAGACCTTCGATTACGAAGTGGTCAGCAGCTTCGTGACTCTATCGCAACAGGAGCGTGTGTTGGACCCGTTCTTCACCAGCCGGGATGTCGGATTCAAATTCGGCCAGGTCATGGCGGATAAGCGCATGACTTTTTACGCCGGTGCCTTCAGTGACTGGTGGGTGAACGGAGACACTCCGAAGAACGGCGGCGCTGATGTGACAGGACGTCTCACCGGGCTATTGTGGGATTGCCCCGACGGTGCCCATTATTTTCATCTTGGAATCGCGGGCCGCTATCTCAGCGCGCCCACGAACACACTTGATTACAAGGGTCGGCCCGAATCGAATGTCGCGGACGACTACGTTGACACCGGCAAGCTTTCCGCTGATCACGCGTGGCATCTCGGCCTGGAAGCGCTCTGGAGCCAGGGGCCATTTTCCATGCTTGCCGAATACAATCGTGCGTGGGTCGCTTCGCCATCGGAGGGAAATCCTCAGTTCTACGGTTTTTACATTCTGGGAAGTTGGATCTTGACCGGCGAGAACCGGCCTTACGACCACACGGTTGGTTACACCGGACGCATTGTCCCCAAGTACTATTGGGGCGCGCCGGAACTCGTCGCCCAGTTTTCGCGAATAGACCTGAATGATGGCCCAGTGAAAGGCGGAGCATTCGATGAAACGTATCTCGGCGTGAATTGGTGGCTGTCACGGCAATGGAAGCTGGGCTTCGGCTGGGGGCACAACCGGCTCGATCGCTTCGGTAAAACCGGGATCACGGATACCTTCCTGTCGCGCATCCAGTGGGTTTTTTAAGATACCAAAGAAGCAAAAAAATGAAAAAGATGAAAAACCTTGTTGCGGATGGAGCGACAAGCCCTGGGACTCAGCCGATGCCATCCAACGGCACGTTTTGGGACAAAATGAGCCGCAGGGCGTGGCGACTGGATGCCCAGGAGTTATGTGCGCAGGCACGGAAGAGAACTGGCTTACAGGATTTCGGCGAACCCTCCATTGAGCCCGCGCTTACCATCCTCACGAAGAGTCTCGAGGATGAGGCGAATCTCCACCCGCTTGGGCGGCTGTTCATGAGAATCCACTTGAAGGATATTCTGGATGCGCGGTTGCGAATGGCCAAACAGTTCAAATTACAAGCCGACGCTCTCGCAGACCAACCGATCCGGTCTCCGATTTTTATCACCGGGATGCCGCGCAGCGGGTCCACATTTCTGCATGAGTTGCTTGTCCAGGATTCCGCGCTGCGGGCGCCGCGCGTATGGGAAGTGATGTCGCCCGCAAGCGCCGCGCAACCGGACAAGGGCTGGCGCGACTTGCGGGTATGGCAGACGGCCTGGGATTTGTGGTGGTTCCGCCGGCTGGCCCCACAGATGGACACGGTTTATCCCATGCGTGCCCGCACACCCCAGGAATGCATCGTGATGCACAGCTACACATTTCTTTCGGAGGAATTCCTCTGCACGTGCCGCTTGCCCGCCTATCATGCCTTTTTGCGTTCGTCGGACTTGAGTCCGGCTTATGCCTGGGAAAAACGCTTTTTGCAGTTTCTACAGTCCAGCCGGCCTGGTGCACGGTGGATTTTGAAATCACCCGATCACGTGCGGAGTTTGGAGGCTTTGTTTGCTGTCTTCCCGGACGCGCTCATCGTCCAAACACATCGCAGCCCGCTTGATACGTTGCGCTCGGCGATTCATCTCACGGAGGTGTTGCACCGATTCTATACGAGGCCGCCCAGTCGCGAGTGGATTGCCGAGACCGAAGCCAAAAGCCTGGCGGGGCGCATGGAGCGGTTGATTCGATTTCGCGACCAGCATCCCGAGCTGGCAAATCGCTTTGTGGATGTGAACTACTCAGACCTGGTGGCCGATCCGCTGAACGTTGTCAGGCGAATCTACAGGCAATTCAAAATGCCGCTGTCGGACGGCGCCATCGAACGGATGTCGCGACTGGCTGAAGGCCGATCGGCATACAAAGGACGCCGCAGCGCTCCGACACTTGGCGAAGTGGGGTTGAATCCGTCGGCCCAGGTAAAAATGTTCAGTGAATACTGTCGGCGATTTGGGCTGCCCAGCGGCTCCGCCGGCGCGACCTCGAGGCCGGGATGAGGCTGTTCAATACAGAGCGGTCGCCACCCACAACCACAGAAACACGAAACCATGCCAGACCACTTCCCTTGAAATCGAGTGATCGGAACAACCATCAAAAAACCTGCCATGAAACCAAGACTTCAATCTTTGCGAAATCTGTTCTGGAGACAACGCTACGCGCCGCCGCCGCAGACAATGCTCCGCTTCGAGATAACCAACAGGAATTCCAGCGGCAGGGGATGGACTGTTGTTCTCGCCAGCGACAACAACGTGGGAAAACCGCTCAACTGGACGCGACGCTTCATGATAGCGCGCTGAATCGGCTACCGGCGCTGCATTTCCATCGCATTCGTCCCGGCCACGGGTATCGTTGCATTTGACTGCCACGGGATTTCCTTTCCGTCGATCCTCAGCGCGCGCGGGATCAGTTGAATCTCGTGCCCGAATAAATCAAAAACAATTGTTCCCGGCAAAAATGTCGTGTCCATGAACACACATTTTCCGAACGGCACCGGATACGGCACATCGCGCGGCTGGCTCAATTCCACTGTTGCATTCTGCGAAGCAAGCGCGTTGCTCTCTCCTGGAAAAGTGATTTGCAGATTCGAAATGGTCAGGCTGGGTTGATTGATGACCAGCGTCGGCGTGCCCGCCGCGTTGTTCGTGAAGGCAACCTCCCATGGCCCCTTCCTCGTGCGCCGATGCTCGATACCCGTATAGAAAAACACGTACACCAGCACCGCGATCAGGAACGGCACCCAGATGTGCCGAAGTAAATTATCCGATTTCATGGCGCTTCACCCTTGGGAAGACGGACGGCGATGTCAAGCGGCGCCTGGAAATGTTTATTGACGACACGGCGGCCCCTGATTTAACTCCATTGATGCGAACCACTATTTTATGCGCTGCGTTGCTTTTAGTCTGGAGCTTGACCGGTTGCTTTTGGAGACATGACGGCGCACAAGCGCGTTTCGCTCCGATTACTGGCGTATCGGATTCCAACCCAAATACACCGGACACCAACAATGTCTTCACCATCACGCCCGCCCAGGGCCTGGATGGCCGAGTCGCTTCCGTCAACGCCAACCTCAACTTCGCGGTCGTGAGTTTTCCTATCGGCCAGATGGCGCAAAAAGATTCGCTCCTGTATGTCTATCGCAACGGTAACAAAGCCGCCGAACTCAAAGTCACCGGCCCGCAACAGGACGACAATACCGTCGCGGATATTGTTTCAGGAACGGCCTTGCCCGGCGACGAAGTCCGGGAAAAGTAACTTGCCCGATTAATCGGCTTTATCGCAGCACTCCGATCCCGGCACACATTGCGCCCGTTTGCGTCGTGCCCTCCAATTTGTCTTGCACTTTTTTCGCGAGGCTCCAACAGTATGGCTTCGTGTCTTGCTTCCGCCCTCACACAGCTTCGCTTTTCCGGATCACGGTGATTCTGATGTTGATTGGCGGCGCCCGGTTTGAGGCCCGGGCTGTTTCCAATAATTATTTTATTCGAACATGGCAGGTGGAAAGCGGACTGCCGCAAAACAAAGTCACCGCCGTGGTGCAATCGCGCGATGGTTATTTGTGGCTGGGCACTTACAACGGTCTGGCACGTTTCGATGGCGTGCGCTTCCAGGTTTTTAACGAAAACAACACGCCGGAGTTGCGCAGCAGCCGCGTGACGAGCCTGTTCGAAGCAGTGGATGGGACTTTGTGGATTGGCGACGAAAGCGGGCAGGTCACCAAATACAAGGATGGAAAGTTCGAAGCGTGGCCATTTCATGCGTCCTGGAGCGGTGGAAAAATCTACGATATTGCCACGGACAAATCCGGCGATGCGTGGTTGCTCAACGAAATGGGCGAGGTGGCGCGAGTGCGTGATGGCCTGGTCCTGAGACCGCCTGCCGGGGACATTCGAGGGGTTGTCCACCTTGCGCGATCGCCTGACGGCCAGATTTGGATTTCGCACAACGGGCGTGTGTCGGCGCTGGAAGGTGGAGAGGTGCATCCGCTGAACATTGGCCCGCCGGCATCCACGGGCTACACCAGCAACTACCTTCAAGGAATTGCCTCAAGCCGGGATGGTGGTCTGTGGATTGCGAGCGAAGGGCGCCTGCGCAAATGGAAGGATGGTTGCTGGAAGGGAGATTACGGCGAGGCGCCGTGGGGGGCGCAACGCATGACCACACGTTTTGTAGAAGCGCGAAACGGGACCTTATTCGCGGGCACCGCTGATGGCGGTCTCTATCTTTTTTTTCCGGAGAACAAACGCGCGCCCGCGCATTTTGACCATGCCAACCGCTTTCCCTCGGACTGGGTCATTTCGTTATGCGAAGATCAGGAGGGCAACTTGTGGAGCGGTACCGGCGCAGGGTTGGTCATGCTCCGCCCGAGCAACATTGAAACCATTGCTCCGCCGGACGGTTGGAAGAATCGGGCAGTGCTGTCTGTCTGCGCCGGTAAAAATGGTTCGCTCTGGATTGGCACCGAAGGTGCAGGACTCTACCGGTTTCAGGATGGCAACTGGTCGAACTTCGATACTCCGCAAGGTCTGCTGAACTCTTACGTCTGGTCGGTGGCCGAAGACAGTGCGGGGCGATTGTGGGCCGGCACCTGGGGTGGGGGGCTTTTCATGCAAAATGGTGACTCGTTTAACCGCGCGCCGGGCACTGAGAGCATCAGCGTGCCGATGCCGGCGCTGTTATGGTTGAAGGACCAATTGTGGATTGGCTCCGGCGGCGGATTGCTTCGTTATCAAAACGGCATCGCAAAGTGGATTGGCGAAAACGGCGAACAAAAATCATGCGACATCCGCACCATCGCCGCAGATTCGCAAGGCGCCATCTGGTGTGGCACGGCGGGGAATGGCCTGCTCCGCCTGCAGAATGGCACCGTACAGCAATTCACCAGGACCAATGGTTTATCGAGCGACTTCATCGAGTGCCTTCATTTTGATGGGAGCGGAGCCCTTTGGATTGGGACTTTTGGCGGCGGTTTATGCCGCATGAAGGACAGCCATTTTTCCGTGATTAACCGGGACCAGGGCCTGCCCAACGACATCATCGGCGACATTGAATCTGACGGGCGCGGTTATTTGTGGATGAGTTCCTATAGCGGCATTATTCGGGTGAGCGAGGACGATTTGAATCTTTGCGCCGGCGGCAAACTCGCGGAAGTGCCCTGCCTCACCTACGGCATCGATGACGGTCTGCCCACGCTGCAATGTTCCGAAGGTTTGCAGCCGGCCGGATGCAAAACCGACGATGGACGTTTGTGGTTTGCCACGGCCAAGGGATTGGTTGCCGTGGATCCTGCCGGCGTCCGAACTAATGCGCTGCCGCCGCCGGTGCGGATCGAAACGCTCTCCGTGGATGACCAATCGTTAGTCCTGCAAAATGTCCGCGAGCCTTTGAAGGTCCCTCCCGGCCGCCATCGGCTTGAATTTCAGTATACCGGCCTGAGTTTTGCAGTGCCGGAAAAAGTGCGCTTCAAGTGCCGGCTGATGGGTTTCGATTCAGACTGGGTGGATACTGGCGTCAAGCGCCTGGCCAGCTACAATTACATTCCGCCGGGCGCGTACACTTTTCAGGTAATCGCGTGCAACGACGCCGGAATTTGGAACATGACTGGCGCAAGCATTGGCTTCGAAGTGCTGCCTTATTTCTGGCAGACAGGGTGGTTTCGCTCGCTGGCTATTTCCGCGCTGGTTGCGGCTTGTTGCGGATTGGTCTGGTTTGATACGCGGCGACGCATGCGGCGCAAATTGGAACGGGCCGAGCGGCAGCGCGACATCGAACGCGAAAGGTCCCGTATCGCCCAGGACATCCATGATGATTTGGGTGCGCAGTTGACCCGCATTACGATGATGAGCGAATCCGCGCGCAGCAATTTATCCGATCCCACCAAAGTGGCCGCCGGGCTCGGGCGCATTTACACCACCGCCCACGAGTTGACCCGCAGCATGGATGAAATTGTGTGGGCGGTGAATCCGCGGCACGACACCGTCGAGAGCCTGGTCGCGTACTTGGAGAAGTTCGCACACGACTGGCTGGCTGGCGCCGGCATTCGCTGCCGGTTGGATATTCCATTGCAGCATCCGGAATGGCGGTTGACGTCGGAAATGCGGCACAATCTGTTTCTGGCCTGCAAGGAAGCCCTTCACAACGTCGTTAAACATTCCGGTGCGACCGAAGTTTATATCCGCTTTGCCATCCACAGCGGGTCACTGGTGCTTGAAATCGAGGACAACGGGCGCGGGTTTAACCCGGACACGCAGGCGTCGGCATCCTCTGGCGCTCAACGGCGGATTCCCGGCGGCAACGGACTGGAAAACATGGCTCGCCGGCTTGCTGCGATCGGAGGGACTTACGGCCTGCAAAGCACGCCGGGGAAGGGAACCAAGGTGGTTTTCACCGTTCCCTTCAAGGCTTTAACCCAGTAAAACCTGGCCCTTCCAAGGGGGTCACTATTTTTACCGACATGACAGTTTCGGCCCGGCTTGAGGATAGTTGAAGGATGCAAATTCCACGCGTCAGCCAGAATGACGCTTCGGATTTCCAGTTGGGGGCCATTGCCCACCGGTTTTTAACCGGGCGCCCGGCTGCGCAATTCCGAAACAGTAGTTCACCCTAAGCAACCAAAAACTCGCCGCCCAAACGTAATCACCCCATTCTTATGAAAAGAAAACTTCTCGCGCTGGTAGGATTGCTCGCTTTGAGCATTCCATTAGTCCAGGCACAAACGACACTGCTTAATTCGTGGGAAAACTCTCCTGAAGGCTGGTCGATCATAGAAACCAGTACCTGGTCCAGCACCGGGTTCAGTACTTCCAATGGAGTGACTCAAGGCACCTACAGTTGGGCTCTGACCGCTACGGGGGTGGATTACGGCCAAACAATGCAAGGACCAGCCTCCACGAATTTAACAGCTTTGATGGCCAATGCTGCGTCCCTCAGCATGGACATACAATTATCGACCAATGCTCCGGCCTTTGGCTTTGGCATCCAGATTGACCTGGAAATCAATCAGCCGGGCGGCGCGGGATTCATGTCCGTGGATGGCTTCAATTATCCGGGAGGCGTCTTTGGTAACTTCGGCCAGAACACAGTTTCATGGCCGATTTCGCAGGCTGTCCGAACCGCGCTGGATGCCTACCCAAATTTGCCTTGTAACTTGGTTTTATCGATCGGCGGCGGCGGCGGCGGGACGATTTATATTGATAATCTTCGGCTCAGCAAGATCCCTCAAGTGCAAGGAGCACTCTCGGTTCGCGAACTGTGGGACGATTTGTCGGGAGAAGAGATTCCCGCCAAGACAACCGTCGGCAACAATACTTCCTCGGTTGGCTTTACCACCGATCCCTGGGCGGTTAATCCCGCAGAAAGCAACAATTGCGCGATCATGGCGTTTCGTCCCGGCTTCCAGAATGACAACACGGTCGGTGCGAACATCATGGGTTTGCCGACAACGCTCGACGGAAGCTCCGGAGTCATGGTTCAGGAAAACAACGGGTTTAACTTTCTGCCTGCCGCAGGCCAGCCTACTTTTTGGACCTCCGGCGATTTCATGACTCGCGCACTCGCTCCCGGTGGTTACATCAATTTCGGGGCCACGGGCGAATATTGGTTCGCTTTCACCGTCGACGACTCCACGACTTCGCTTGATGCGCAATTTGTCACGTTTCCGTCTTCCGGTTGGGGCGGCATCGGTTTTGCCGATGGCACAACCACCAACTCAGATTATGTCGCCGTGGGCGTCACGGGACTCAACGTGTATTTCGGGCCGACAAACGCAAGTTTCCCGTGGGGCGAAACCAATGCCAGCAAGGCGGTTTATATTTCTCAAGGCACGCTTGGCCAGCCGGGTAATTTGAATTCCACAGCGTACAACCCGCTCCTCGATCCCAGCGCCAATCCTCCGGATTCACCGCCGAACTTTGCGCCACCTTACAATTCGGAATATACGGAAACCAATTTCACCGGCGGACCTTATCATATCAACGCCTTTGGCGAGCAGACTGTCGGCAATGTCGCGGCTGACGGCATAGTCGTGCTGGGCCACCTCAAAACATTTGGCAACGGTACGGCAACATTGGATGCCAAATATTATACAACCACCGGCGGCAATCCGTGGAACACTTCACTGGATACCAATCCCGCCACCATTACCTGGGATTGCAGTTATTCATTTAACTTTAGCGGCACGTTGACCCGGATGCTGTTGTTCCAGAACGGGCAATTTCCGTTTTATATGCTCGGCTTCCGCGCCGGCACCAACTTCAATCAGGTGGTGGGCCTTGATCCCGGACGCATCCTGGTCGCGCCCTTTACCGACACTTTCGTCGGTTATCCCATCAACATGACCAATCTGGCAGTCGAGGCGAACTCGTTCTCCTTCGCGACCCCGCCAGCCGGTTATGGAACGCTGACTTACCAATGGTATCAGAATGGAACTGCTATCAGTGGCGCGACCGCGCAATCCCTCAATATCGCTGCTGCTTCCCTCACCGATCCGAGCATGCCGGCCGGTACGGATGCCGGCACCTACACTTGTGTGTCGACCGATCCGAGCGGGACGTGGGGATCAGTGACTAATTCTGTGGTTATCACTGTCACTCAACTCAATCCACCGCAATTGAGCGGCGTGCAAATGTATCACAATGAGAACACGTTTTTGGTGACGTTCAATGAGGCCAATCTCACCGGCGTTAGTGACCCGACTCATTATGTGTTCGACAACGGTATCAGCATCACGAATTTGACCGTCATCAACACCACCACCAACACCCAGGTGCAACTGACCACCACTTCGCTTCCCCTGGGAACGAAGATCACTTTAACCATCAATGGCGTTACCAACGTGGTGAACGGAACTTTGTCCACGACCAATGAAACATTCTGGACTGACCTCATCCAGACCGGCGCGGCCAACTGGAATGCCTGGCTGTACCCTGCGATCACCTCGCAAACGGATTATTTCAATAACTTTATCCCCAACAATCCGTTTCCCACCATTCTGCAATCCGAGGCACTCACTTCCTGGGAAGGACCTACCGGTGGCGTGACTATCCTCGGAGCGGATGGTTTCGTGGGCGATGGTTTTGGCAGTGCGATTTACGGGTGGTTTGTTCCGCCGGTGACCACCAACTATGTTTTCTATATCTCTGCCGATGATGGCGCCCGCCTGTCCTTGAGCACCAATGATTCTCCGGCCAACCTCCGTTACATCGCCTGCGAATCCCTTTGGGCTGGGGCGGATGAGTGGACGAATGTTAACAACCAATCTCCCACCGGTCCTCATCGAGGAGACGGCACGGAAAACGCCCCCAATGGAACAGGCTATCTTTCCGACAATTCGCTCGCGGAACAGTCGCCCGCGACTGCCGACGAGCAAAACCGTTCCGACCAGTTTATCGTCGCCTATTGGGACAGTTCGCAACTCCTCGGCCAGGTGGGCGAACCTGCGGGCGCGAATGACCAGGCCAATTGGGCCACTCAAAACGCCAGCTCGCCGGTCACGGCGTGCATTCCGCTCGGCTCAGATACCAACTTCTGGCCGAACGTGGATGCCAACGGCCAGGCTTTGATCACGCTGCAAGCCGGTCAAAGATATTTTATGCGCCTCGACCACATGCAAATTGGCGGCGGATATGATATGAGCGTCACCTATAAAATGGCCGGCGATCCGGATCCAAATTCAGGAGTACCCGGGACCTCGTCTGGAGTTGCCAGCGCCTTGACCGGATCCGTCATTGCGGGCACGGTGCCGTTCACGCCCACGATATTGGTCTCGAACAGTCCTGCCGGACCTATCATCACTTACACCGGCGTATTGCTTGCGGGAACAAACCTGACCAGCATCACCAACGTAGTGGCGCAATCGTCAGCCAGCACTGCCATCTCGGTGGGTGGCCCCTCGCAATATCACGTGCCTGCAGGCCGTCAGATGTTCTTTAGAACCAGCGAATAACCATCAACAGTTAGGAGGCGTCCGGGAAAATTTTCCCGGACGCTTTCATTGTAAACCAGGGAAGAAATCGAAAAAGAAAGTGTCGCATGAAAGTAAATGTCAGATCGGCTTTTTCTTCGAATGGGTTGGGTCATGAGCGCGGGAAGGCTTTCACGCTCATCGAACTGTTGGTCGTCATAGCCATCATTGCCATTTTGGCCGCATTGCTGCTGCCGGCCCTTTCCAAGGCCAAGCAAAGAGGGCAGGGCATTGTCTGCATGGGCAACCTGAAGCAATTGCAACTCGCATGGAATATGTATTGTGAGGATAACAACAACAAAATCCCGCAGAATATTGCCAGCGATACCGGAAAGTTGACCGAAAATGGATTGGATCCCATGGCCCAGCCTGGCGCTCCAAATGCCTGCTGGGTACTGGGCCAGTCGGATGCTGCCCCGCAATTCACCAATGATCTCCTGCTTTCACACGGGCTCATTTATCCGTATCTTAACAGCGTGAAAATTTTTAAATGCCCGGCGGACCTCTCCTCGCCCCGCAACCGCAACTATTCCATGAACTGCTGGATGGATGGGATTAATCCGTGGAATACTGTCTGTGTTAACTTTATCAAGACGAGCGACGTCTCAGCTAATATGTCAATGACCATGGCTTTCGTGTTCCTGGATGAGAATCCTGCTACGATCAACGATGGCTATTGGGCGGCGGACCCCAGCAAGCCCACCATGTGGGTGGATTCACCGGCGCATTATCACAATAACGGCAGCAACCTCTCCTTTGCCGATGGCCATTGCGAATCCAGGAAATGGACGGACAGCGCCGTCCTTTCGGGCAAGTCTAATGGAGCGGGCGGCTTTGCGGCTGATCCCACCAGCCCGGATGTAGCCTGGGTGCAAGCGCGAGCAACGGTCTTGAAGCCCCGCTGAATTGACGCTGCAATGAAATCCAACGACAAGCCTTCTACGTCCATTCAGAAAAAGGCTTCCCGGGAAACAGTCACCGTTTCAATTGTGGAGGATGATGCGCCAGTGCGCGAAATGCTGGCCGAATGGATCCGCACCACAGACGGTTTCGAGTGTCTTGGTGTGCATGAAAATGCCGAACGTGCGCTGGCATCTTTGTCAAATGAGCATCCCGCCGTGGTCTTGATGGATATCAACCTGCCTGCCATCAGCGGCATTGAATGTGTCCGCCGCCTCAAGCCGCAGATGATGGAGACCCAATTCGTGATGCTCACGGTTTATGAAGATCCGGACCATATCTTCAAGGCGTTGTCATCCGGCGCCAGCGGCTACCTGCTCAAGCGCACGCCGCGCGCCGAACTGCTCTCCGCGATCAAAGAGGTGCGGGCGGGCGGCTCGCCCATGAGCAGCAACATTGCGCGCAAAATCGTCCAGTCCTTTCACCGGATTAGCGGCAGCTCGCGCTCTGACACGGACACCCTTTCACCCCGCGAACGCGAAGTGCTGGAACTTCTCGCGCGCGGCTATCTCTACAAAGAGATCGTTGACTTGCTGCACATCAGCGTATCGACGGTGAACACTCACGTCCGGCGCATCTACGAAAAATTGCATGTCCGCTCGCGCTCGCAGGCGGTTGCGAAGTTTACGCATATTCCGAACTCTGCGGTCGCGGATTGAAAGCCCACTGAAGTTGAAATAATTTCCCGCGGAGGAATTCGTCAGCTGAAAGCCGCTCAGTCTTCCTTCGCCTTGCGCGTCTCGCCAATCGTTTCTTCCAGCGCTCTGACCGTCTTGGGCAATGATTGCTTTTGGTAAGGAGAGTGCAGGTTGAAATAAATTCCACACAACGGCCGCTCGCTGTCGCTCTGGCTGAGGATGACGGTCACATGTTTGTCGAGTGCGATGCCGTGGCGCAACTGCGGTCCGCGCGTTTCATAAGCGCGAATTGCTTTGGCCATGAGAGATTTGAGCGAGGCTTCGAACTCTTCCGGAATTTTGTCAATGTTGATGACGTATGATTCATACGCCTTCATCGCCAACGCCATCTCTTCTTTAAACGTCTCAACCGTCACGCCGTCAGCATAAAAGTTTCTTTGTAAAAGTGAAGTAAAATCTGGTTCGACTATAATTTTAGGTACATTTCACGCTGTGAAACTGTCCCGTTTCCATCCGTAATCGTATCAAGATGGAACACAAGCCGCGAGGCGCTGATATTCGGTCGTTCTGCCGCGCTTGAAGGCTCGACGCTGCAACAACCCATCACGCGTAAATCAGCAGATGGATATCCTCAGGCAATAAGTCTGAAACGCTGCGAACAATGTTGCCGCTCAGCAACCCTGCCAGTCCGCTGCGCGTCGGCGCGCCCAACAACAGTTGCGAAGCCCCCATCGTCGCCGTGATATCCACAATTGTTTCCGCTGGCGCGTCGCTCACTGCGTAACAAGGCATCACGGGATGGCCCTTCGCATTCTTAAAGGCGTAGGAAAATATCTCGCGGGCGTCTTCGTCTTCCTGCCATTTGCGCTTCTGGTCGGCTTCAGTGAGCATCGGCAACGAGCGAATGAAGAGGAGATACAATGGGCGATGCGTTTCGCGCGCTTCCTGCAGGGCGAAGTCGAGTGTTCGACCAATGCCGCGCACAGCGCACAAGAGTGGCGCGCCGGTGATACTCCCATTCGTGGTCGGCGTCGGAACGATGATTTCGGTTTGCGATGTCGCGCGGGTCGTTGCCGCAGCCAGTTCGGCCATCTTGCGCTTCCTGCGTTGCGCCGCCTCTGCTGCGAGCCCGCGCATGATCAGGCCGATCACGAGCACAGTCGTGGCGAAATAGCGCGCATTCGGCTTATCAATAAACAGCGACAGCTCAATTCCGAGCATGATGACAAACGTAAAGAGCATCAGCAGCCGCTCCCATTTTGCGAGTTCCAGTTTTCGATCGGTGGCGCTCGCTCCGAGGTTGGTCGTGATGGCCCCGACCACGCCGATGGCATACAAATCCGCCAGGCCACTCATATCACTGACGGCGATGACGAGCACTGCCGGGATCAGCGTGGCGATCAACATGCCGAGATTCGGAACACCGTGTTTGTTGAGCCTTTGAAATGCCGGTGGCAATTCGCCATCGCGGGACATGAGGAACGAAATCGCGATCAAATCGACGATCGCGGTGTTCACCGCGGAGAGCAGCAACCCGGCAAAGACCACGCTGACAATGATCATGCCTATTTGACCAACGAGCGGGTTGCCAAATGTGTGGCCGATAAAAACCTGCGCCATATAACCAAGCATGTAGTCGCGCACACCTGATTGCGGCCCCAGGCCACCCAGTGCACCGGCATCGACGTCATCCTTGTTGATGACCAGATTGGGAAGCGCATGCATGGCCAGGCCGAGCAACGCCGTGAATAAGCATACCTCGATCAGGATGACCAGCACCGCGGGCGTGGAAGTTTTGGAAACGGACGGCTTGGCATCGGTGCTGCCCGGATTGAGCTTCATCACGCCGGTGGCATTGGCAATGGCTTCGACTCCCGAAAGTGCGAGCACCACGCCAACGAACCCGCGCCAATTGGACCAGAATCCGCCGCTCGGAATCTTGACGGCATGCCAGGCCGTGCCGAGATGCGGCAGCGCGAAGATGCCGAGGAGCACAACAACGACCATGGTCGGTACCGCGATGAGAAACGCCAGGCCGCCGGTGTGACGCGGGCCGAAAAAATTCAGCGCGCCGATAAGAATGATCGAGCCGGCCGCCCAGTATTCCGGATGCGACATCGGGAGATATTGGCCAAGACAATGGCCGAGATATTGAAAGGCAGACAAAGCACTCAACGCGGCGGTAACCAGGTAATCCGCAATTAACAAAAAGGCGCCGACGATGGACAAAATTTCTGAGCGATGCCGCACGCTGGCATATACGCCACCACCATCGGGATAATGGCGGCAGATGACCATGTAGTTGAGCCCGACCAGCGCGGTGAGCACACACATCGCGGCAATCAGCCAGAACGACGCGTAGCCCGCGACTGCGAATGCCAGTCCTATTACGTAAGCTTTGCTGGTGCCCCAATCGCCGTAAAGGATCGCTGCGGCGCGAGGTGTATCCAGGTTGCGCGGACGCTTGGTCGTCGTCGAAATCATAGCAAATCAAAAACCGTTACAGCCAACGCGAGTCGGCTTCCAAATGCTTTGGGGGAAATGAAGAAGTGCTTCATTGCCCTTAATGTTGACGCCTGCGAGGTTAGCTGTCGGGCTGGAACCATTAAGTGTTCCCGTTGAGACTCATGAGGAGTTCAACGTTAGCCCCGATCCGGTGTTACCGGAGAATCGGTTCCCCCGCTGGCTGCACCCGAGCGCAGCCATTCGGCAGACAAACTTGTCTCAAAAAAGCTACAAAAGTGTTAAAAACAAATCAAGCCCAATACGAAAAATGTTATAAAAAGCATATAAAAAATTTATAAATAAAGGGTATGGCGGCATGTTTCGCCTGACTTTGGCAATCAAGTTTGGAGGAATGGCGACCCTATCGGGAACCGGACCGGATTTTTAGTTTTTGAAAACCCAGGTTGAATCTCTGTTTGAAAATCAAATCATGTGGCGCATGAAATGCCAGCAAAAGTGTCAGCAAGCCTTAACTACTAAGCCGCGCGGGAACCGCCGCGCCGGAACAGAATTGTTGCTCCAGCGAGCAGCAGCAGAGCGAGCAACCCGGGTTCCGGGATTGGTGTAAGGAGGAAGGCATCCGATTGTCCCAAAGGGTTCGTCCCGTAGCCGACGATCTGACCGCTGTCGTTGATGCCTAAAGCATCAACCAGCGTCCATCCCGAGCCGGAAGGAATGTCATTGTTCAAGTCAATCATCACCCCGCTGCTATAAAAGAAGGCGTGCTCCACAAGACCTCCTGCAGTGAAGGATTCGCCCACCACCTGCCCTTTGTTGTTGATGGCAGAAGCCGCACTGTTTGCGCCTAAGGAACCCAGGTCCATCATCACTCCACCGCTGTATAGGAACGCGTGTAGGGCATGGTTTCCAACGGTGTCG
>Ga0070731_10002001_pt1 | contig 20106 bp, 18 predicted proteins | sample Coa_R1_2_FD_66448 | JGI IMG/M metagenome (GOLD analysis project Ga0070731, IMG submission 66448) | Surface soil microbial communities from Centralia Pennsylvania, which are recovering from an underground coalmine fire - Coalmine... | ecosystem: Environmental > Terrestrial > Soil > Unclassified ... | reverse complement strand
AACGTTGCAGAATGCGCATCCAGTCCTAGACTCTTCATCGCGGGCTCCTTTCGTTGGTGTAAGGCTCTCACTTGCTTAGCCACACTAACGTCTGGATGCCCGTTTTTCACATTACCACTGCTGTACCCAGCCAGTGTGCCTCCCGCCCGACCGTTCGCGTAAAATCGTCGCGTTGCATTCAGCATGCGCCCTTCATCGCGCGAAGCGCGACTGTGCCCTTCGACACTCGAATCGGAATTCACTCAAAAAGCGCCGTCCCCACGCGCACCAGCGTCGCGCCCTCTTCAATCGCAATCTCAAAATCCTGCGTCATCCCCATCGACAGTTCCGTCATCGGCTGCGCATACACGTTCGCCGCGTTCGCCTCGTCCAGCAATTCGCGCACGCGCTTGAACACGGGACGTGATGTCGCCTCGGGATTTTCGGCGTAAGGCGCCATGGACATCAGCCCGGTAATCTGCAAGTGTTTGAATTCGGAACAGTGCTTGAGCAGTTCAGTGAGCGCGCTCTTTTCCGGGGGAAGTCCGAATTTGCTGACTTCACGCGCGGCGTTAATTTCAATCAGGCCGTTAACGGAGAAATGGGGCGCGTCAAACCCGCGTTTGGCAAATCCGTCTGCCATTTTCCTCTGAATCTTTACGCCGGACTTCTCAAGTTCACTTGCCAAGCGCGTCGAATCAATCGAATGGATGCGCTGAAACAACGCCGCAGCGAAAAATGCCTTATTGGTCTGTAGATGTCCGATGAGATGCCAGCGCACCGGTGGATTCGACAGCGCGATTACCTTTTGTTCCGCCTCCTGCACGCGCGATTCCCCCAAATCGCGCACGCCCAGCGCAACAAGCGCCGCCGTCTCCTCGTTCGTCGAATACTTCGTCACGCCCACCAGCACAATTGACGCCGCATCGCGCCCGGATCGCGCCGCCGCTTCGCCAATCCGCGCCCGCACCCGCTCAAGATTCCGCGCAATTCTTTCCGCAGGAATAGAGTCGCCTGTTTTCTTCATTGCGTTATCCTCTGACACAGTGCTGAGTGCTGAGTGCTGAGTCCTGAGTAATAATCGCGCGCGAAGCGCGCCCTATTCCCCTCTCCCCTTGGGGGAGAGGGGTTAGGGGTGAGGGGTCGCGGCACCACAATGATTTCGCGCATTCAAAAATAGTTCCTCAGCACTCGGCACTCAGGACTCGCCGTTAGGAGCTTACCATCATGGACCTCACCTACAACGCCGACCACGACAGCTTCCGCCAGGCCGCGCGCGATTTCGCCGCCCGCGTCGTCGCCCCCGGCTTGCGCGTACGCGACGCCGACGCCAAAGCCGATTCCTCCATCTATAAGAAGATGGGCGAAGAAGGATTTCTCGGCTGCAGCATCCCGCAAAAATACGGCGGCCTCGGCCTCGATTATCACACGCTGGCCATTTTAAGCGACGAATTCGAATACGTCGATTCGTCCGCGCGCGTGATCGTTTCCGTTCACAATGGCCTGCATTCGCTGGCGCTACTGCAATGGGGAACCGAAGCGCAAAAGCAGAAGTATCTCGCGCCGCTCGCGCGCGGCGAAAAAATTGCCACCTATTGCCTCACCGAACCCGCCGCCGGCAGCGACGTCGCCGGCATTGAATCGTTCGCCGAAAAAAAGGGCGACCGCTATGTGTTGAACGGCGAAAAAATTTGGATCAGCCTCAGCACCGTGGCCGACCAATACCTCGTCATGGCTTACATCGACCGCGAAAAACAAAAGGCGCGCGATCACAGCGGCATCGCCGCGTTCATCGTCGAACGCGCGTGGAAAGGCGTCGCGCCCTACGAACTCCACGGCAAGCTCGGCGTGCGCGCGGGCGTCACCGGAGGCGTCGCGTTTCAAGACGTCGAAATCCCCGCTGAAAATATTCTCGGCCAGCCTGACGAAGGCTTCAGAATCGCCATGTCCGCGCTCGACAATGGACGCTATACCGTCGCCGCCGGCGCGATCGGCTTGATCCGCGCGTGCCTCGACGCCAGCGTCAAATACTGCCACGAGCGCCATGCTTTCAAACGCGAAATCGGCAAGCACGAACTCGTGCAGCAGATGATCGCCGGCATGGCGCAAAGCCGCGACATCGGCGATCTGCTCGTGCGAAAATGCGGCTGGCTCAAAAATCTCGGCAAACGCTGCACGCGCGAAGTCGCGCTTGCAAAATGGACCAACACCGTCGCTGCACTTGCCGCCGCGGACGCCGCAATCGAAATCCATGGCGCCTATGGCTACAGCAACGAATTTCCCGTCGAACGCTTCTGGCGCAACAGCCGCGGCGCCGTGATCTACGAAGGCACAAAAGAAATTCAGCAAATCCTTCAAGCCGAATACGCGCTCGGCTACCGCACCGACGGTGCGTTGCGCTGCGAACTGCCCGCCTGGTCCGGAGATTAAAATGGACGCTCCCGCCAGTGCCGCGCCGCCGCGCGTCAAAATCATGGGCATCCTCAACGTCACGCCCGACAGCTTCTCCGATGGCGGGCGCTTCTTCGATCCGCCCGCCGCCATCGATCACGGCTTGCGCATGATCGCAGACGGCGCATCGATCATCGACATCGGCGCCGAATCCACGCGCCCCGGCAGCCTTGGCGTCGATGCCAAAGAACAACTCGCGCGTATTCTCCCCATTCAGACTGCGCTGCATGCGAAAGCCGACCCCGTAATCAGCATCGACACACGAAGCGCCAAAGTCGCCGAAGCCTGTTTGAATGAAGGTGCGGATATCATCAACGATGTCTCCGCGCTGCGGCACGACCCCGCGATGTCGCCCCTGATCGCCAAATGGAGTTGTGGAATGATCCTTACCCATATGCTCGGTACGCCGGAAAATATGCAGGTCAATCCGAAGTACGGTGACGTGGTAAGCGATATCATGAGTTTCTTTAAAGAGCGCCTTGCGGCATGTGAAAGCGCGGGCATTGAGCCCTGTCGGGTTTGCCTCGATCCCGGCATCGGATTCGGAAAAACGGCCGAGCACAATTTGGAAATCATGCGAAGATTCAGCGAGTTCGCCGCGGCGGGCAGGCCGCTCGTGGCCGGCGTGTCGCGCAAAAGTTTTCTGGGCCGTTTAAGCGGGCAGACCGACGCCGCGCAGCGCGACGCCGCGTCCATCGCCGCGGGCATATTTCTCGCTCAGCGCGGCGTGAACATTTTGCGCGTCCACGACGTGGCCGGCCACGTCGCCGCGCTAAAGGTGTTTGATTCGCTCTCGCAGTTGTGACAATAATCGGATTAATGGACACGCTCGACCGCATCCTCCACCGCCTCCAGGGCACTCCGCTCACCGCGCCCGCCGCGATTTTCGAAATCGTGCTCATGGCCGCCGTGCTCTATCTGCTCGTCCGCTTTCTCCGCGGCTCGCGCGGAGCCGGCGTGATGCGCGGCATGCTCATCCTCGCCGTCATCGTCATCGTGCTTGTCTTCGGCACCGCGCGCATCTTTCAGCTCGAACATATTCTCTGGATGTTCGAACGCCTCGCCGCGCTCTCCATTCTCGCCGCCGTCATTATCTTCCAGCCCGAACTGCGCCGCGGCCTGCTGCGCCTCGGCGTTCATCCGCTCATCGGAAAATTCGTCAAAGCCGATTCGCCCGCCATCGACGAAATTGTCGAAGCCTGCGCCAGCATGAGCAAAAAATATTGCGGCGCAATCCTCGCCATCCAGCGCCGCGTGCCTTTGATCGACTACGTCGAACGCGGCACCGTGATGAACGCCGACATCACGCGCGAACTGCTCGAAACGATTTTTTACAAAGGCACCATCCTCCACGACGCCGGCGTCATCGTCGTCGGCAATCGCATTGCCGCCGCCGGATGCCTCTTCCCGCTCTCCGAAAACGCCGAACTTTCCAAATCGCTCGGCACGCGCCACCGCGCCGCACTGGGCTTGGCCGAGGAAAGCGACGCCGTCACCGTCATCGTCAGCGAAGAAACCGGCCGTATTTCGCTCGGCGTCGAAGGCAAATTGCTCCACGGCTTGACGCCCGAAGAACTGCGCGAAAAATTGCGCGTGCTCTGCCTCGAAGCCGTTGAAGGCGCCGCAACCAACGGCGAAACACAAGACCCCGCGGGCCGTTTCATTCAGCGCGAAGTCAGCGAGGAATAATCTGCTCTTCACAGAAAGTAAATTCACATGGCGTTATCCTACTTCGGCAAAGTCCTGCGCGTCATCTTCATCGACGACCCCGTCCTGAAGCTGATCTGTCTCGCACTTTCATTATTGCTCTGGTTTTACATCGACGGCGAATTGACCGGCCAGAAAGATTTCGAACTGCAAATGCGTCCGTCCGACATCGCGCTCGCCGATTCGCTCGAACTCGCCGCGCCCGATAAACTCCCCAAATTCAAAGTCACCGTGCGCGGCCCGCGCGGGCAAATCGAATTGTGGCGCCGCGAAAACCTGCGCTTCAAACACAAAATCCTCGACAACCCGCACCCCGGGCGCAACCCGGTCAATGTTTCAACGAGCGATGTGGAAGCCGAGAACCTCATCGTGGTCTCCGTCGCGCCGCTCGATTCCGCCAGCGAAGCCGTGGACATCGTCGCCACCGCCGCCGAAATGAAACCCGTTCGCGCCCGAGTGCGCGGCCAGCCTTCCGGTTTTCTCGTCGGCAAACCCATCGTTTCGCCCGATCAAGTCCGCATCAAAGGATCGCGCGACGACATCAATTCGCTCGACGAAGTCTGGACCGCGGACATCGATGTCAGCAGCGCCGATCACGAACTTAACCTCGATGTGCCGATCGTCGAACGGCGCGAAATTGGCGACAAAATCATCGTCTTTCAATGCCCCGAAAAAGTTCACGTCACCATTCCCGTCGAACCGGTCAAAGTCCCGCGCACTCAAACGCTCGACGTGTGGGCGCGCGTCCCGCCGGGCCTGGCCATGCGCATTCAACCACAGACGGTCGAAGTCGAAGTCGTGATCGAAGAACGCGATTTTAAAGATCCAAACATTTTGTCGAAAATTTCGCTGTACGTCGAATGGCCCAGCGCCTGGGATCGTCCAAAAGATACGAACACGGTTCTCGGCCCCGTGCCCGTTCAAGTCAAATTTTCAGCGCCGCCGCGAGTGCAGGTGCGCGGCGTCAAAGATTCGCCGCTGCCCACCGTCAACGTCACGGGCGCGCTCGCAGGAGGATTGAAGTAAATGGCCAAACTTGGAGTTAACATCGATCACGTCGCGACCGTCCGCCAGGCGCGAAAAACGTACGAACCCGATCCCGTCTGGGCCGCCGCGGAAGCCGAACTCGGCGGCGCGGACCAGATCACCGTCCATCTGCGCGAAGACCGCCGCCACATCCAAGACCGCGACGTCGAAATCCTGATGCGCACGGTTCAGACGCGTGTGAATTTGGAGATGGCGGTATCCGACGAGATTCTCGCCATCGCCCTTAGACTGAAACCGCACTGTGTGTGCCTTGTTCCCGAGAACCGCGCCGAGGTCACCACGGAAGGCGGGCTGGACGTTGTCGGCAACTTGAAACGGATCAAAGAAACGGTCGAGAAATTGAACGATGCCAATATCGTCGTCAGCCTGTTTGTCGATCCAACCGGAGACCAAATCCGCGCGAGCGCCGAAACCGGAACGACCTTCATCGAGTTGCACACCGGCCGATACGCGAACGCTTGCGACAGTGCGCGAAATGTTCCCGTGCAAGGGGAATCGAGAATCGTGGAAGAGCTTGAATATTTGCAGCTTGCGTGCACCGAAGCGCCGAAGCTCGGCCTGCGCGTCAACGCCGGCCACGGACTCAATTACCGCAACGTTCAGCCCGTCGCCGCGCTGCCAAACATCGAAGAACTCAACATCGGCCACGCCATCATCGCGCGCGCTATCTTCACTGGCCTGCGCGAAGCCGTGCGCGAAATGAAAGCTCTGCTAAAGTAAAAGTAGGACGGGTCTCCGGCCCGTCCGGGAGAACATTGAATGCCCGACGTCACCGCCGACGTGAAACGCTTCACCGAAAACTTCGCGCGCATCCGCGCCGAAATCGCGAAGTCCATCGTGGGCCAGGAAGAAATCGTCGAAGGCGTGCTCACCGCGCTTTTCGCCGGCGGCCACGTGCTGCTCGAAGGCCTCCCTGGCCTCGGCAAAACGCGCCTCGTCCGCGCGCTCGCCGATGCGCTCGATCTGGACTTCGCGCGCATTCAATGCACGCCCGACCTGATGCCCGCCGACATCATCGGCACCACCATCCTCACCGGCGACGAGCGCGGCGCGCGCCGCTTCGAATTTCAACGCGGCCCCGTCTTCAGCAATTTGCTGCTCGCCGACGAAATCAACCGCGCCACGCCCAAAACGCAATCCGCGCTGCTGCAAGCCATGCAGGAAAACGCCGTCACCGTCGGCAACACCACTTATCCGCTCGCGCAGCCGTACATCGTCCTCGCCACGCAAAATCCGATTGAACTCGAAGGGACCTACCCGCTCCCCGAGGCGCAGCTCGACCGCTTCATGCTCAAACTTCTTGTCCGACCCGTCGAACTCGCAGCGCTCATCGCCATCCTTGAACTCACCACCACCGGCGCCGAAACGAAGACCGCGAAAGTTTTGAGCAAAGAAGACGTCGTCTCCGCGCGCGCGCTCGTCGCCAACGTTCCCGCCGCACCGGCGCTCGTCGAATTCGCCGCGCGCCTTGTTCTCGCCACAAATCCCGCGAACAAAGACGCGCCTAAATCCGTGCACGCCAACGTTCGCTATGGCGCGTCGCCGCGCGGCGCGCAAGCGATTTTGATGTGCGCCAAAGTGCACGCGCTCGCCGCCGGCCGTTTTCACGTCGCCATCGACGACCTCAAAAAAGCCGCCCGCCCCGCGCTGCGCCATCGCCTGATTCTCAATTTCGAAGGCGAAGCCGGCGGCATCGCCACCGACCGCCTCATCGACGAAATCGTCGCCGACCTGGAGGCCGCAAGAAAATGAACGGACCCCGTGGTGCAGGCGTCTCGCCTGCAATTAATTGTGGTGCAGGCGGCCCGCCTGCACAGACTTGTGGTGCAGGCTTCCAGCCTGCAAACGCACTTCCCGTCGGCCTGCGCCCCCTGCTCATCCACTCGCAAATCGCCGCGCGCCTCAAACCGCTCGCCGCCGAAATCTGCGCAGCCATTCACCCAGACGAACGCCCCATCGCCGTCGTCGTGCTCCAAGGCGGATTCATCTTCGCCGCCGATCTGCTCCGCGAATTTCCGCCCGAATTCCCAATCGAAATCGCCTTCCTGCGCTGCCAATCCTATGGAAACGCCACGCAATCCAGCGGCAAAATCCTGCTCGTCAACGACCTCGACGCCGAGCTCGATCTGCACGGTCGCACCGCTTTGCTGATCGACGACATCCTCGATACCGGCCGCACGCTCCGTTTCCTCGCCGATCATCTGCTCCGCCGCGGCGCGGCCAAAGTTCGCCTCTGCGTCTTGCTCAAGCGCGCCGAGAACGAAATGCCGCCCGCCATCGCCGCCGATTTCGCCGGCTTTTCCATCGGCTCCGAATTTGTGGTAGGCTACGGTCTGGATCACGCCGGCAAATACCGACATCTCCCTGGCCTTGCCGCGCTAAAGTAACACGGGCTATTAGCCCGTGGATGTTCAAGGTGGCATGGGCTTCTTGCCTGTGACGAAAACTGTTCGACAGATAAATTTGAGCCGCTTATGTCCGCCCGCTCCGAACAAATCTACCAAGGCGTCCAGCGCACGCTCCGCGCGGAGATGGGCAAAGCGCTCTCGCCGCTGTTGAAGCGCTGGCGCTACGCACTGAGTTCCGATTATGCCGATATTCCATTGAGGCCCGGCACCGCACGCTTGCTCATCCGCTTTGGCCTGCTCGACGCCGGCCAAACCGACGACGAGCGCGCGAAGATTCATCGCACACTTCTCACTGAAATTTCGCGCACATCCGGCGACGCACCCGGCGTCGCCGCCGCCTGGCTCGATCTTTTCGCCGAAGGCGAATACGGCGCGCTTGAACGCGGCATCTGCGCAGACGAACCGCAATGCGCCAAATGCGGCCTCAAGGAAAAATGCCGCTACCTCGCCACCGGTGCAAAAGACGAACGCGCCTCCGGCGCCGAACTCGCCGAAAAATTGATGCGCTCCACTTCCGCGAGCCGCGAAAACATCAGCGCTTCCGATGTGCTCGCGTTCCTCACCGCCGGCCAACGCTGCGGCGCCGCCGATTACGCGCGCGCTGAAGCCGCGCTGAAAAATCTCGGCGGACTGCGCGGCGTCTTCGAAGCCAACTCCGCCGCGCTGCAAAAAATCGGCTTCGATTCCGCCGCGCAAGCCCGCATCAGCGCGCTCGCGCGTCTCTGCGCGCATTGGGCCGCCGAACAATCCGAGCGCGGAAAAACGTTCAGCAAAGGCAGCGATTTCTACGACCATTTTCATCTGCGCCTGCGCGATCACAAAAAAGAAGTCTTCTACGTCGCGCTGCTCGACCAGAAAAATGCGCTCATCGCCGAGGAGCGCGTCAGCGAAGGCAGCCTCACCGAAACGCTCGTCCATCCGCGCGAAGTCTTCGCGCAAGCCGTTCTAAAACGCGCCGCGGCCATCGCCGTCATCCACAATCACCCGTCGGGCGATCCGACTCCAAGCGCCAACGACAAAGCGATCACCAAACGCCTTGATGCCGCCGCGCAACTGCTCGGCATCCGCCTGCTCGATCACATCATCATCGGCGACGGCCAGTACGCCAGTTTCGTGGAAAAAGGTTTATTACGCTGATGAATTCCGAGGAACCGCCGCTTGAAAACCGCGAATCGCGACGCTCCCCGCCGCCCGAACGCAAAATCATCGGCTGGGCCCTCGCTCTTTTCGCCGCCAATCTCGTCTGCGTGCTGATGCTCGCTGCGCGCCACGCCACGCCAGAAAATCTGCACGGATTTTTCGATGTCATCATTTTCGCCTGCATCCTCGCCGCCGCGTCGTTTGCGATGATTCGCCTCATCTTCTACCACCCCTACCGTCTTCTCGATCTCATGGTTATGGTGCTTGTGCTCTCTGGCGGCATGAAAGCCGCCATCGAATCCGTGCGCGCAATTCACGCCTATTATTTAAATTCTGAATCGCTGCGTCCGGAAAGTCGTCCCGAACCGGTCATGTATGCCGAAGCCTGCCTCCTCGTCGGCTGCGTGCTGATGAGCGGCGCATCATTGGGCCTGCGCCACTGCCGCCTGCTTCAAATCAATTCGCCGCTCAGGCGCGCGATCGTTCTCTCCGCAGGCATGCTTGTCTTCCCCGCGCCGCTCGCGCTGTTCGGCATTCCACTTTATTTGCTCGACGGATTTCTGAACGGCAAGTCCGGCTCGCTGAACGCGAATCTCTGGATTGTGCTGCTGGCCGCCGCATTCATTGCCACGTTAATCAACGCGTCGCTCATCTTGAAAACGATCGTTCTAAAAACGCAAAACGTCGCGCAGGAATCGTCATGGCGCGGCAAAGAAAAATGAACGCTACGGAAGTTGTTCTCCGACCGGCGGATTCTTGCGCCGTTCCAGCATTTCCTTCGCGGTCAAAAACTGCGGCACCGGCTCCGCCGGATTTTCAATCGTCACCGCGCGTATAACGCAGGCCGGCGCATTCAGCAGCTCCATGCGTTCAACATTTTTGATGGATTCAATCTGAAAATCCGCGCGCGCAAGCCGGAATTTGATTTCCTCAATCGAAAACACGCGCTTCCCCGGCCCGGTCAATTTGTCGCGCAGCGCCGAAAAAAATCCATGCGCCGACTTTTCGCACAAAATCAGCCCGCCGTCCGGAACCAGCACGCGATGAAATTCCGCCAGCGTCGTCCACGGCGGGCGAATCGAATACAGCGCCTCAAACGAAATCACCGCATCGAAGGTGTGTTTTTTGAACGGGAGGCGCGTTGCAGTCCCGCGTACGCGTTTGATTCGCGGATCGATTTGTCGCAAACGATCCTGCGATGATTCCAGTGCGGTGAGCAAATGCGCTGCAAACGCGCCGATGAGCGCCGGAAGAATCTCCGCGCCATGCGGGCCGGGCGTGATCAGCAACACACGCTCGCCGCCGCGCAAGCCAGCGATCTTTCTAACGCAATCGGCGAGTAATTCGGACATGCGCGTTTCGCGGTTCCGTTAAATATTCATCGACAACAGGAACTCAATGTTGCTCTTCGTCTTCTTCATCTTCTCGATCAAGAATTCGATGCTCTCCACCACATTCAAATCCTGAATGTATTTCCGCAGCAGCCACATGCGCTGCAATTCATCCTTGTGGACCAGCAATTCTTCCTTGCGCGTGCCGCTCAGGTTCACGTCCAGCGTCGGGAACAAACGCCGGTTCATCAGGCGGCGGTCGAGATGCGCTTCCATGTTGCCCGTGCCTTTGAACTCTTCGTAAATCACTTCGTCCATCTTCGAACCGGTATCGACCAGCGCCGTGGCGATGATCGTCAGGCTGCCGCCGAATTCGATGTTGCGCGCCGCGCCGAAAAACTTCTTCGGCTTTTGCAGCGCCGTCGCGTCCACGCCGCCGGTGAGAATCTTGCCGGAGTGCGGCACTTCCGTGTTGTACGCACGGCCCAATCGCGTGATCGAATCCAGCAGAATCACCACGTCCTTTCCGTATTCGACGAGGCGCTTCGCGCGCTCGATCACCATCTCCGCGACCTGGCAGTGGCGCGCAGCGGGTTCGTCGAACGTGCTCGCGATCACTTCGCCTTTCACGCTGCGTTCCATGTCGGTCACTTCCTCGGGACGCTCGTCGATGAGCAGCACGATCAGCACCGCGTCGGGCGTATTCTTGGCGATGGCGTGCGCGATCTGCTGCAAGATCACCGTCTTTCCCGCCTTCGGCGGCGCGACGATCAATCCGCGCTGGCCGCGCCCGATTGGCGCGACGAGATCGAGGATGCGCATGGAAATATCTTCGGGGCCGGTTTCGAGCAGGAAGCGCTTGTTCGGAAAAATCGGCGTGAGATCGTCGAACGGAATTTTCTCGTTGACCTTCTCAGGCTCCTCGCCATTAATCGCCTTGATCTGCAACAGCGCAAAGTAACGCTCGTTCTCCTTTGGCGGGCGAATTTGCCCGGTGACCACGTGCCCCGTGCGCAGATTGAAGCGCCGGATCTGGCTGGGTGAAATGTAGATGTCGTCGGGGCAGGGCAGATAATCGTAATCCGGCGAGCGCAAAAATCCGAAGCCGTCCGGCAGAATCTCCAGCACGCCTTCGCCCATCAGCGCGATGTTCTGGCTCACTTTTTCTTTGATGATGCGGAAGATCAAATCGTGCTTTAGCAGTGCCGAATAGCCTTCGACGTTGAGGTTCTTTGCCATCAGATGCAGATCGGTGATCGACATGCGTTTCATGTCGGTGATGTACGCGATCTGCTGCGTCCCGCGCGGAGCGCTGCCCGCCGTCGGAACGGCGTTCGCCGCGGCCGGCGGCCCATCCGTCTGATTGGTTGGCGGCGCCAGCACTGGCTCGGCCGCCGCCGGAGGCGTGGGCTCATCGGCGGGGTACCCATCGTCCAGCGCCGACGATTGCGGCGCATGAGCCTTCGGGTGCTCGCCGCCGCCATGTTTTTTAGGACGCCCTTTGCGATGCGCGACCGGGACCGACGTTTCTGGATTGTCTGACATATCTTTGCTCCTTTTTTTCACCGCGCTCTGTTTGCAGAGCGAAGCGAATCCCTTTTCATTTATTTTCAACCAAAAATCGAATTGACTCTTAAACCATGAAACTTTGAATCTTGAATCTTAAATGTGTTTCTAAGGCTGCATCGTCCACAACCGCATTAACCGCCCCGCCTGCCGGTCCAAATCGTCCAACGTCCCCGCGTTCTCGATGACGGCATCCGCGCGTTTGCGTTTTCCCTCATCGCCTCGAAACATCGCTTCGCGCCGCGCCAATTCTCCCGGCGGCCAGCCGCGCTTGCGCGCCCACGCTTCCCGGCGTTCACTTGGTGCCGTGACGTACATAATGTTGTCGCACAATCCCGCGCGCCCGGCTTCGAAAAGTGTCGGAGCATCCAGCACCAGCGCCGGCGCATCCGATTTTCGAAAGACCTCAATCGCCTTCTGCATCTCGATTCCCGTCCGCGGAAACACAATTTCCTCAGTCAGCCGCCGCAATTTCGCCTCATCCGAAAACACAATCTCTCCCAGAATCTTGCGGTCGATCTGCCCGTTTTCGTCGATCACGTCGTTTCCAAACATCGCCCGCACTTCCGCGATCACATCCGGCCGCGCATAAATCTCATGCACCGATTTATCCGCGTCATACACCCGCGCCCCATGCCGCCGAAACGCCTCCGCCACGGAACTCTTTCCAGCGCAAATCTGGCCCACAAGACCAATCACAATCTTCTCATCGTTCATCATTCATCATTCATCGTTCATCGTTTTCATTTCGCCGTCAGCCAATCCTCGCCCACTCCAACTTCAACCACGAGAGGAACATTCAGTTTCAGCGCGCCTTCCATCTTCGACTTCACCAGCTTCCTCAGCGCTTCGACTTCGTCCGGTGGCACTTCAAAAAGCAATTCGTCGTGAATTTGAAGCAGCAATTTCGAATTGAATTTTCCTTCATCCAGCGCGCGATGAATATCGATCATCGCTTTTTTGATGAGGTCCGCCGCGGAGCCTTGAAACACCGTGTTGACCGCCAACCGCTCACCCAGCATCCGCGCGCCGCGGTCCGATGCGCGCAGTTGCGGAATAAAGCGCCGCCGCCCGAGCACCGTCGTCACAAATCCTTGATCGCGCGCAACGGCGATAATCTCATTAATGCACTGCCGCACGCCTGGATGCCGCTCGAAATACGCATCGATGATCCCCTGGGCGTCGCGCCGGCCGATATGCAGCACCTTCGCCAATCCAAACGCCGTCTGCCCATACAGAATTCCGAAATTCACCGCCTTCGCGCGCGAACGCTGTTCGTGCGTCACGTCTTTTTCAGCAACGTTATTGAGCGTCGCCGCGACCGCCGTGTGAATATCGATGCCTTTGTCGAACGCGTCGATGAGTTGCTTGTCCTGACAGTAATGGGCCAGGATGCGCAGCTCGATCTGCGAATAATCCGCGCTCAACAATTTCCAGCCGTCAAAACCGGGCTTAAATGCCGCGCGAATCGTGCGACCCAATTCGCCGCGGATCGGAATGTTCTGCAAATTCGGATCGCTCGAACTCAAGCGCCCAGTCTCCGCGCCCGTCTGGTGAAACAGCGCGTGAATGCGCCCCGTCGCCGGAAGAATCATCTGCGGCAGCGCATCGACATACGTGCCCTTCAACTTTATCGCCGCGCGATAATCGAGAATCTTCTGTGGCAGCGGGTGCTGTTCCGCCAGTTCCTGCAAGACTTCTTCCGACGTCGAAACTTGCCCCGTCGCGGTGACCGCCGTTAATTTCAAACCGACTTTTTCAAGAATCGGCCCAAGCTGCTTCGGACTGTTGATGTTGAATTTCTCGCCAGCAATCTCATAAATTTCAGCTTCCTGCTGCGCAAGCTGCTTCTCGAGCTTCCCCGACATCGAGCGCAAAAAATCCGCATCGACGCGGATGCCCAGCCATTCCATGTCCGCCAGCACGCCGATCAGCGGGATCTCAATGTCGCGCAGGAGCGGTTCGAGCCCCGCCTCGCGAATCTTCGGCGCCAGATTCTCCGCAAGCCGGAACGCATAATCCGCCGTCAAACTCGCCTGCCGTCCAAGCTCGTCCGCAGCCAGCATGTCCTCTTCGCCCGGCTTGGATTTTTTCACTGCAACGTTGGCCGCCTGCGTATCGCGCAATCCCAAATGTTGCAGCGCGAGTTCATCGATCGTCAACCGCAACGCCGCCGGCTCCAACAACCATCCCGCGATGAGCGTATCGAACGTCACGCCGCGCAGTTCGATGCCGTGATTGCGAAACACCTGCGTCTCATGTTTGATGTCATGCCCAATTTTCTGAACGTTGGCGTCTTCCAACTGCGGCCTGAGCGCGCGCAACACCTCTTTTTCATCCAGCGTCGCGCAGCCCATCGGGCCGCGAATCGGCAAATAGTATGCTTCCGCATCTTTCCAACAAAACGCAACGCCCACAATTTCCGACGCGCGCGGACTCACACTCGTCGTCTCGACGCTGATCGCGAAGCGCGGCTGTTTTTTGAATTCCGCGAGGAACGCCTGCAGTTTTTCCGCGTCGTCCACTAGCTCGCACTTCGTCTCCGGCGCCGCCGGCCCGCTCCCCGGATTCTGCGCCGCCTCCGCCGCCGCGCGCGATTCGAACGCCGCCAGATGATCCTGATCCAGATCGCGCATGAATGTCTTGAAGTCCAGCCGCTTGAGCAGCGGCGCAAGCCGTTCGACTTCCGGCGGATTCAAGCGCATCGCGTTCAAATCGAATGTCAGCGGAATCGCCGTATCCAGCCGCGCCAATTCGCGGCACGCGCGCGCGCGTTCGCCCTGCGCGAACAAATACGCTTCGACGACTTTGATGCCCTTCGGCGGCTTGATCGCTTTGCGCTCCTCTTTGCTTTCTTTCAACGCCTCGGCTTCATGCGCCGCCACGAATTCCAAAATCTCTCGCTCTTTTTCGCCGAATTTCTTGCGATAAAAATCCAGCGCCGCATCCATCGATCCGTGTTCCTGCAGCAGCTTGATCGCCGTCTGCCCGCCCACGCCCGCCACGCCCGGAATGTTGTCCACCGCGTCGCCTTGAAAGCCGAGCCAATCCACCACCTGTGACGGCTTGACGCCTTTAATGCTCAACACCGTGTCTTCGTCGAAGAAAATATCTTTGAGCGGATCGTAAATCTGAATCTTGTCGCAAACCAGTTGCATCAAATCCTTGTCGCCGGTCACGATCACCGTTTTGAGGCCCTGCTTGCAGGCAAGCATCGCCAGCGTTCCGAGCACGTCGTCGGCCTCGTAGCCTTCAATCTGAAACGATGGGATGCCGTAACCCGCGCACACTTCAAATGCAATGTCGATCTGTGGCCGCAAATCGTCGGGCATCGCGTCGCGGTGCGATTTGTAGCCGCTGAACGCGGCGCCAAGCTTTGCCGCAAATTCGTTGTAGCGTTCCTCGCGCTTCACCGTGCCGTGCGGGTCGAAAACTGCGGCAACGTAATCCGGCTTGAAGCGTGTTCGTAATTTTCGGATTTCCATCGCGAATCCGAACACGGCGTTCGTCGGCGTTTTGCGATCCGCCGCCAGCATGCTTCCGGGGCGAATCGCGTGATACGACCGGTACAGCAGCGCGTGGCCGTCAATGAGATACAAAGTCTGGGGCTTGTCGGGCATTGGAATGAGCCAGGAAAGGAATCGCGAAAAAGGACGCTCGCCAGGCGTGATCGGTCAAACCGTGATGGGAAAGAAAATACCAGGATGGCGACACTTCTCTCCACCGCTCATTGGCCGCTCGTTCAAGAAAAGGTAGGACGTGCTGGTTGAACGGTGAGGTTTGTTTTCTAGCCGAATTTTCGACCTTTGTCAAGACGTTTTTCAATTTAGGAGTGGCGGAGCGGCGGCGCTCCTGCCGCCGTTCGCCGCCCGTTTCAAAACGAGCGTCGCACAATGTCGCCGCTCTGCTCAAAAAAACTCTTTAATCAAATCACCCCAGAATTCTATCCGCGTCCACCCGCGTTCATCGGCGATGAATTATGCCTCTCGCATGATCACTGACGCGAATGTATGCCGTGTGCGATAATCTCAACCGCCTCCGGCGCATACTGCGACAGCGCATCGAAATACTGCGCCGGCACAACCGCAATATGCCGGTTCTTCACCGCACGCATTTCCGTCAACACCGGATCGTTCAAAATCAATTTCGCCTGCGGACTTTCGAGTCCTACGTTGCCCATCACCAAAATAAATTCCGGATCGAACTTCAGCAGTTGCTCGAAGGTCAGCGGCACATTGCCGCGCATGCCGCTTTCAGCAGCCAGATTCAAACCGCCCGCCGCGCGCAGCAGATCGTTCTGGCACGTGCCGCTTCCCACGGTGTAGCCGGTGCCGAAATTCGAATAGATCACCACCGGCACCGGCTTGGCATCGCCAATATTCGTCTTTACTTTCGCCAGCCGCGCGTCGAATTCCGCAATCATCTTCTCGGCCGCGTCACGAGCGCCGACGGTTTCGCCGATCGTGCGAATGGAATTGCGAATGCCGTCGATCGAATCGAAATCCTTCAGATACAAAATAGGAATCTTCTGCTGCTTGATCGCCTCGGCCGCGCCGCTGTCCTGCATCGCGCTCGACACAACCAGGTCCGGTTTGAACGACAAAATAATCTCCGCCTGAAACTTGTCGAAGCGCGGAATCTCGCGGTGCGCCTTCCAAAATTCCCCATCCGCCGCATACATCTCCACCTGATCCGGCACCGCCGCTATGCGTTTCAAGTCGATCAGCTTCGACAGAATATCCGCCGCGCCGGTATTCGCGATCACAATCCGCTGCGGCAATCCTGCATGATTTTCAGATGAACTCATCGCCGCTCGCCGTCCCGCAGCGGTCCAACTTAAATAGCCGCAGCCAATCAAAACCACCGCAAGCAGAATTAATGCAACGTATCGCATCAAACCCCAATTCGAACGATGAATGATGAATGATGAATGAAATTGGTTCATCGTTCAGCGTTCATCGTTCGTTTTCAGATCATCCCAATCTCAACTTCCGCCCCAAACACCTCCGAAAACGCCGCTACCACCGCACTCTCCGCCTCCGTAATATCCACGCTCCGCCCCAATACCTCCGCCAGCGACGTCACTTTCTTCCCCATCAACCCGCACGCAATCACCTCATCGAACGGCCGCAAATCCATATCCACATTCAAACTCAACCCGTGGTACGTCACCCAGCGCCGAGCGCTCACGCCAATCGAACAAATTTTCCGCGCCTCGTCCTCTAATTTTGAATTTTGAATTTTGAATTTTGAATTGTTAATCCAAACTCCCGTCATCCCCTCAATCCGAAATCCGCGCACGCCAAACTTCCTCAGCGCCACAATCGCGCTTTCTTCCAACATGTCCAAATGCCGATGCAGATTCAAACCCCACGCTTGCAGATTCAAAAGCAAATACGCCGTCACCTGCCCGGGCGCGTGATACGTCACCGATCCCGCGCGGTCGGTCTTCATCACTTCCGCGCCCGTCCGCGCCGCAAGATCGTCTTCGTTGATCGGAAGATGCGCCGCCTCAGTCCGCCGCCCCAGCGTAAACACCGGCGTGTGCTGCAACACAATCAACTTCGCCGCGCGTTCAGACGACCGCTCCAACTCCGCGCCATGCACGCGCTGTAGATCCAGCGCATCGCTGTAACGCATCGGCGCGCGAATTCTGATTAGACTAATGCTCATACCCAAAACCCGTTAATCGTTACACGTTAAATGTTACACGTTTCGCTTTACCGCACGTTCGTACCGAAAAACGTTTAACATGTAACGTTCAACGTGTAACGATCAGTTACGCAATCCACTCATACTCATGCGCATTCTCCGGCGGCACCGTCAATTGCAGCGGACTCGTGCGCGGATAGCGTTCCGGCGCGCGTCCCTCTGCGGTCACTTCCACAAAAAATGTCAACTCCAACCCAGCCTTCGCGCCAATGCATTTGAACGGAATCTTCAATTCCAGCACATCGCCCCACGCCCACTCGACGCCCTCGACCGACAGCCATCCGCCGCCAAACATTCGCGTCGTTCCCTGATCTGTTTCGACGCCGATGTGCATGTCTTTCGGCTCCGTGAAATGCACCGTCGCGCGCTCAATCGCCTGATTCGGCTTTCCCGACCGCAAACGCAAATCTTCCGGAAAATCCAGGCGCACGTACAGATTCCCGTCGCCGTAGCCGAACAAAATCTGCTGCACCACCGCGCGGCCAGCGGCGCTCATCGTTCCACCGTCTTTGTCCGGACGATAGCGGCCCGCGCCAAGCCAGTCGAAGTAGCCTGGCGTTCCGCCGGAAATGTGAACTTTCAAACTCGCCGTCGGGCTCGTGAAGCGGCCCGCACGCCCGCGGCCTTTGACCGGCTCGCTCAAGAAATATGGCGGCGCCTGGCCGATGAATTTGTATACGTTCGACAAATGCGTGCGAAACAGCGCGTCGAAGGCCTCGTCGTTGCCGGAATTGTGATCGTCGCCGTACCACCAGAACCAATCCGACCCCTGCGCGATGTACAACTCCTCCCACGCATGTTCGAACGCCATGTCCTTGCCGTTCGTTTCACTCTCCCCTTGGGAGAGCGGCCGCTGTTCTCCCCTCTCCCCTCGAGGGAGAGGGGTCGGGGGTGAGGGGTTCGCGCTCGCCTTCGCCTTCTGCGCCTCCACCAAATCCTCACGCGTGTGATACACATACTCCCACGCGCGGCGGTCCTCCGCGTGGCCGACCCAGATGTAAAAATCGTGATTGATCCACGAGCCGGAAAACAAACGTTCGAGTTTTTTCGCCGGCGGATGCGCGCGCAAAAACTCGCTCGGCAGCACGGTCTGAATCTCGCGCTCGTTTTTCTCCAATTTCGAATAAAGCGTCCGCAAGAATTTGATTCCTTGCTCCTGGTAATGCTCCCAGCAATTTTCGCCATCGAGCACCACCGTCACCAGCGTCTCGTCGCCCGCCGGTTTCGCGCGAGCAGATTCCTGGATCTGGATCGTAAAATCGACCGCCGCCGCTTCGCCCTCCCAATTCTGATAGTGAAACCCAATCAAATCCGACAGATGATGGTCGCGAAAAAGTATGTTCGATTCAAACGGCCCCGCTTCGCAGCGCCATGCGCGGTAAAGCTGCTCGCCGCCCAGCAGCTTTCCATAATCGCCGCGAATGCGAGCCTTCAGCGACGCGGCCAAAATCTCCTCGTCGGTCGCGAACCATTGAATCCCATGCGCCGCCAGAAGCGGCACGATGTCCGGACTCACCGATCCTTCCGCCGGCCACATTCCGCTCGGCGCGCGCCCGAATATTTTCGTATGAAATTCCACGGCCTTGCGCACGTGCGCCTGAGCGTCCTCCACCATCGCCACGTGTCCATTCGGCAGCGGATTGTCCGGCATCGCCTCCTGACACGAGCGCATGTCGCACAACAGCGGCAAAATCGGATGGTAATACGGCGTCGTCGTCAGCTCGACCTGCCCGCGCTCCGCCAATTCCTTATGCAGCGGAATCACGCGCGCCAAAATCGCACGCTGCTCGGCCAGCATCGCCGTCTTATCGTCTTCCGAAAAATCCTTGCCCTTTTCGCGCAATTCGCGCAGCAGCGCCGATTCTTCAAAACTCACCGGATGGAACCATGCGAGGTTGAACCACACCTGCAAATCGCGCAGATCGTTCTCCTTGAAATCGTCGAGCGCTTGAACCGCCCCGCGCCGGCCCAATCGCCGCATATCGAGCAACTGCTTGTAGCGCGGATGCACTCGAATCATGCGGTCCCATTGCGCCATAAAAAAGTGGTCGAGCAAAAAGCGCGCGTCCTCGGCGCTGAGCGCGTCCGCCGCGATCTCCGTCTTTTTCAAAAACGAATCCGTCGCCTTCCCATCCACATAATCCTGCAACTGCGAGAGCATCGACGGCACGAGATTGATCGTGCATTTCACGCCCGGAAATTCCGACAGCAGGCGCGCCATGCCATAATAATCTTTCACGCCATGCAACCGCACCCACGGCAGAATCATTTCCCCCGTGGCGAGGTCCTTGTAAAACGGCTGATGCTGATGCCACATTAACGCAAACGGAATCATGCTGAAAAGTCTCTCGCAAAGACGCAAAGGCGCAAAGAAAAAATGAAGGATTGCGTTGCCGACGCGATTAGGTTATGAGTGCAATCGCATACACGACGCGAAGGAATAAATGAAACAAAAGACAAGCATTTCAAACGACGCCGCCATCGTCGTCTGCGAACTTCGTGCCGATCCGGAATTCGCCGTCGAATATTTGAAAGCCGCGCTTGAAGACCTTGAGGAACCGAGAGTTCTTCTCCTTGCGCTCGCCCACATTGTAAAAGCAGGATTGCCAATCAAACTTCCTAAGTAATGACGCTGTTCTCCGCGCCTTTGCATTGCTAATGTCTCGAATCTTTTTTTAATTCAAAGATTTCATGCGGCAAGTGCGGATAACTTCTCGACGCTTGCGGCTTTAGCAGTGGCAAGGGCAACCACGAGTTCGCGCCCT
>Ga0070731_10002000_pt1 | contig 20116 bp, 22 predicted proteins | sample Coa_R1_2_FD_66448 | JGI IMG/M metagenome (GOLD analysis project Ga0070731, IMG submission 66448) | Surface soil microbial communities from Centralia Pennsylvania, which are recovering from an underground coalmine fire - Coalmine... | ecosystem: Environmental > Terrestrial > Soil > Unclassified ... | reverse complement strand
AGTCGATCGGAACGATCCCCAACAACAGGATCCAGCTACGGAAGATCCGCTCGCCGAGCGGCACGATATCCGGGTCGAGGCTCATCCCCGCATACCGGCGGGGGATCGTCATGCTGACGAGCGGCCGCAGCTCGTAATTGACACCCTCCATCGTGGACACGCGCGCCCACACGCGCGCCGGTGGGGCCGGCACGACGGACGAGACCTCGAACTCCATGGTCGCGAAGGTTGCACGCCCGCGCGGGCTTTCCTAGGGTGCGCGCGGCCATGTCCGCCTCGCGCACCCGCATCCTGCGCGCCGTCGTCGCGGCGATCCGGCCGCGTGGGCATGGGTTCGATCAGCCCGTCGACGACGACGTGCTGCGCGAGATCGAGACGTTCCTGCCTTTTCTTCCCTGGCCGCTGCGCATCGGGCTGCCGGCCGGGCTGCGGCTGATCGAGTTCGGGCCGCCGCTGTTCGCGCGGCGGTGGTGTCGCTTCACGCGCATGCCGTCGGACGAGGCGCGCGCCTACCTCGCCGGCTTCCAGCATGCGGGCGGACCGCGTTCCGCGCTGCTCCTCGGGCTCCGCACGCTCGTCTTCCTCGCCTTCTACCAACACCCGCACGTGCTCGCGTCGCTCGACGTCGACTGGGCCGGCCGCGCCGACGCGCTCGTGCGCCGGCGGGCCGAACTTCTGCATGGCAGCGCCGGCTGAGCGGCTCGTGCCGCCCGAGTACCGGGTGGCGTACCCGAACGTCGTCGTCGGCGCGGAGATCGCCGGCGACCGGACGTTCGATGCCGACGTCATCGTGGTCGGCTCGGGTGCCGGCGGCGCGACGGCCGCCGGCCGGCTGCGCGACGCCGGGCTCGACGTGCTCATCCTCGAGGAAGGCGGCCTCCACCGGACGGAGACGTTCACGACCGACCCGGCGACGATGATCCGTCGCCTCTACCGCGACGCAGGAACGTCGATGATCCTCGGCCGGCCACCGATCATCTTCGCCGAGGGGAAATGCGTCGGCGGCTCCACGGTCATCAACGGCGGCATGGCGTGGCGGACGCCGGAGCGCGTGCTCGCGCAGTGGGAGCGCGACCTCCGGCTGCCGGACGCCGGTCCACGCGCGATGGAGCCCTATTTCGTCGAGGCCGAGCGCATCCTCCACGTCGAGCCGAACGCCGAGGACACGTACGGCCGCAATACGCATCTCTTCCTCGAGGGAGCGCGACGGCTCGGGTGGCCGGCCGCGCGCGCGCCGCGCAACATGCGACGCTGCGTCGGCCTCAACAATTGTGCGCTGGGCTGCCCTACCGGCGCGAAACAAGCGATGCACGTGACCGAGATCCCGCGCACGCTCGCCGCGGGCACGAGGCTCGTCACTCACGCACGTGTCGACCGGGTCCTGTTTCGCGGCCGGCGGGCGATCGGCGTCCGTGGCCGGCTGGTCGGCGACGACGGGCGAGCGCGCGGCCGTTTCCGGGCGCACGCGCCCCTCGTCGTCCTCGCGGCCGGCGCGCGGCACACGCCGGGCATCCTGAAGCGCAGCTGGCTCCGCGCGCGCGCGATCGGGCGCGGGCTGCACACGCATCCGAACGCGAAGGTCGTCGGCCTCTTCGCGGAGCGGATCGATCCGTGGATCGGGACGCACCAGGCGTTCCACATCCATCACTTCCTCGAGCAGGGCATCCTGATCGGCTACGCGGCGGTGCCGCCAGGGCTCCTCGCCGCGACGATCCCGGGTGTCGGCGAGGAGAACGCGCGCTGGATGCGCGAGTACAACCACATGCTGACCGCCGCGACCCTGGTGGAGGACGAGGCCGAGGGACGCGTCGTCCTCGGCCCGGACCGCCAGCCGTACATGCTGTTCGATCTGTCGCCGCGTGACGTCGCGACCGTGCAGCGGGGCGTCGCGCTGACGGCGGAGCTGCTCTTCGCGGCCGGCGCACGCCGGGTGCTGCTGCCGTTCGCGGATCTGCCGACGCTCGACGGCCCGGACCAGCTCCATCGCATCATCGACCGGCCGCCGGTGCCCGATACGATCGAGCTCATGACGGTCCACATCATGGGCACCGCGCGCATGGCGACCGATCCGGCGCGCGGCGCGACCGATGCGAGCGGCCGCGTGCACGGGGTCGACGGTCTGGTCGTCGCCGATGCGAGCGTGCTGCCGTCGTCGATCGGGGTGAATCCGCAGGAGACGATCGTCGCGATGGCGCTCCGCAACGCCGACCGCTGGCTCGCGGCGCGCGCGGCCGGCGCGCGCCGCACCGCTGGCTGACCGGATGCCGCTCTTCCGGCGCCCGGACGCAACGCCGGTCGCGGGGGTCCACCCCGTCCGCCGGATCATGCCGTTCCTCATGCCGACGAAGAACGGCGCGTTCGTCCTCTTCGAGCAGCAGGTCGCGAGCGAGCCCAGCGCGCGCTTCCTCGCCACCTTGAACGCCGACCGGCCGCCGGACCGCCAGGCGACGCTGTTCCACCTCGTCCTGCGGGCGATCGGTCTCGTGCTGACGGACCACCCGCGCCTGAACCGGTTCGTCGCCGGGAGCCGGCTCTATCAGCGGCATGGCATCTGGCTTTCGTTCAGCGCGAAGCAGCGGCTGGAGCGCGACGCCCCGATCTTCACCGCGAAGATCCCGTTCGACGCGGGCGAGCCGCTCGGAGCGCTCGTCGACCGGGCGCATGGCGTCGTCGCCGAGGGCCGGTCGGGCCGCGAGTCGGCGACCGACCGGGAGATCAAGGCGTTCCTCCGCATGCCGGCACCCGTCCTCCGCGTCGGCGTCCGGGCGGTCCGCCGACTCGATTCGTGGGGGCTCCTGCCCGCCAGCTTCACGGCGAACGATCCGCTGTACGCGTCCGTTTTCGTTGCGAATCTCGGCAGCGTCGGGCTCGAAGCGGCGTACCACCATCTCTACGAGTACGGGACGATCCCGATCTTCGTCACGATCGGACGCGTTCGCTCGATCCCCGTCGTCCTCGACGACGGCCGGGTCGGCGGGCGCGAGATCGTGACGCTGCGGTGGACGTACGACGAGCGGATCGAGGACGGCTTCTACGCCGCGCGCGCGCTGGAGCGGTTGCAGGCGCTGCTCGAGACGCCCGATCGTCTGGCCAGCCACCCACCCGGATCGCCGTGACGATTTTCATGTACCTTCATGGCCCTCGGTCCGATCTCCTCACCTGAAGCATCAGCTCCGATCTCGCGCCGGATAGCCGCCACCTGACGCAAGCACGTCGGAGTCGTCTTTCCAGAAAAGTCGCAACGGCGAGCGAGAAGGCTAGAAAACGTCTTGACCCCGCGAACGCGGCGGGAGTATGCGCCGTCGCGGAGACGTGATGCGCCGCCTGCTCGGGGGGAGCTGGCCGCGTGCCCGCCATCGTGCTCGCGCGGGCGCACGGCGTGCGAACGCGGAGTGGCGGCCCACGACCCGCCCGCCGCCCACGCGTTCCCCACAACGTCCGCCAACCGAGAGGAGAATCGCGATGTCGAGACGTCCCGTCACGTTGACGCTCTCCACGTTCCTGCTGCTCGCCGCGTTCGCGATGCCCGCCGCCGCTCAGGGAACCCCGACAGCCTGCACGTCGCCGCTCGATCCGGCGTGCAACCACCTCAAGTGCTACCAGATCAAAGACAAGCCGAGCACGGTCATCAGCAAGTCGCCGGTGCTCCAGATCGACAACCAGTTCGGGCGCGAGGTTATCTATCGCCTGCAGCCCGTTCTCCTCTGCGTGCCCTCGCAGAAGAGCTGCTGCTGTCCCGGCCCGAGCTGCGCGCCCGGCGCAGTGCAGGGATGCTTCCCGTCCAACTGTCAGCCGAACCCGAACCCGCCGGGAGCGCCGGGACTACCGCACTTCAAGTGTTACAAGATCAAGGCGAAGGCATGCACCACCGCAACGTGCGCGACCGTTTCCGGGATACCGGCAACGAAGGGCGTCCTGGTCAACCTGAGGGACCAGTTCGGACAGGAGCTCAACGTCCCGGTCGGTAAGCCCGTGATGCTGTGCGCTCCGGCCGACAAGCAGGTCGTCGGGCAGACCACCACCACGATGACCACGACGACGCAGACCACCACGACGACGCTCATCTGCCACTTCGATTCGTCGCCGACAGTGAACGGGTGCGTCGGCCCGTGCCCGCCCAACGCTCCCTCGGGGTCTCAATGTGTGCAGACGGGCCCCGGGAAGTGCGACTGCATCCCGCCGCCGGTGTGCTGCCAGTGCAACGGTGCGTCGGGTCCGGCGTGCTTCGATAGCAGCAATCCCTGCCCGACCGGCTGCCTCGCCGTCCCGAACTCGGATTGCGATCCCGTGACCCGCCAGTGCACGTGCGGGTTCTGCATCGACAATGGGTCGTGCTCGGGCGTCCCGTGCTCGCCGAGCCAGCCGTGCCCGGCCGGCACCACCTGCGATCCTCACGACTGTCCGCGGCCGTGCGGCGACCCGTGCACCGCCCAGCCTCTGCCGTGCACGAGCCAGTGCCAGCGGCCAGACGGCACGATCGCGCAGTGCCATCAGCTCGCCGGTCAGACCTCCTGCAGCTGCTGCGGTCCGGCCGGCTCGTTCTGCACGACCGACTTCGACTGCTGCTCCGGCGTCTGCAACGTCACCGCCGGTAGCTGCCAGTAATCGCCGCCGAAGGGAGGGGGCCGGGACGATCCCGGCCCCCTTCGCTCCCTACGATTCTTCCCGCGCCTCGCCGCCGTGCAGCGACACGACCTTGCCCGCGTCGGGCACGTCCTGCACGGCTGCCGGCGCACCCGCCCGCCGCGGCGGGCGGCGGCGCGCACCGCGTTCCGCCTCGGCGCGGCGGCGTAGCGCGAGCGCGCGCTTCGCGTCGCGGTAGCCGGCCGCCATCAGGTTGCGGTTCTTCCGCGGGTAGGCGTTGAAGATCGCGAGCGGGCCGAAGCCGCTGTACTGCTCGCCCGGCTCGATGATCGTGACCGGGACGCCGTGGAAGCGGCCCTCGTCCATACGCGCGTAGAGGTAGCCGGCGTTGCCGATCGTGCGCCACATCACGTCGATGAAGCGCTGGATGAAGCCGGCGAAGGTGCGGAAGCGGCCGGCGTACGGCAGCTGGCTCGGGATCGGCGCGAGGAGCCAGATCTCCGTGGCGCCGAGGTCGATCGCGCGGTCGAGCGGGGTGTTCCAGGCGAAGCCGCCGTCGACGTACCAGTCGCCGCGGAACTGGATGGGCGGGAAGAGGATCGGGATCGCGTAGCCGGCGCGGGCGATCGTGCGCAGCTCGCGCCAGTCGGCGCAGTCGCGCTTCGCGTGCATCTCCGCCCGGCCGCGCGACACGTTGAGCAGCACGAACTCGAGCTCGAGCGCGCTCGCGAGCATCTTTTCGAAATCCATGTACTGCTCGATCGCGCTCGCGAGCCGATCCATCGAGAAGAGCGACAGACCGACCATCGGGTTGTGCCGGATGCTGGGCGAGAAGATGCGCGGCAGCGAGCTGAACCCCTTCCACGCCGTCTCGAGCTGCGCGACGCCACCGGAGGCGTACGCACAGGCGTTGATCACGCCGATCGAGCTGCCGATGATCGCGTCGGGGACGATCCCCTGCTCCTCGAGATACTTGAGCGCGCCGACGTGGTGCGCGCCGAGCGCCGCTCCTCCGCCGAGGATGAACACGCGCTTCTGACGCCTCGCCATGTGGTCCTCCTAGTGCCGCGCGACCCCGGCTTGCAATCCGGCCGCCCGGCCGCATACGCCGGCGACGGTGCTGCTACTCATCGACTATCAGAGCCTCCTCTTTCGCACCTTTCACACCATCCCGTCGAGCGTACCGATGCACGCGGTCTACGGCTTCGTGAACATGGTCGCACGCCTGGTCACCGATCGTCGTCCGGAACGTCTCGCGGTCGCGGTCGACGAGGATTGGCGCCCCGCCTTCCGCGTCGCCGCCCTGCCCTCGTACAAGGCCCATCGCGTCGCCGACGACGACGAGCCGGATACGATGGCGCCGCAGGAGGCACTCGGCCGCGAGCTGCTCGCCGCTTTCGGCATCGCGGTGGTCGGCGCGGAAGGTTTCGAGGCAGAGGACGTCATCGCCACGCTCGCGGCGCGCGCACGCGAGAAGGTGGAGATCGTTTCCGGCGACCGTGATCTCTTCGCGCTCGTGCGCGACCCGGACGTGCGCGTGCTCTACCCCGTGACCGGCGTCACGAAGCTCGTCGAGGTCGACGAGGCCGAGGTCACGCGCCGCTACGGCATCCCCGGGCGCGCGTACGGCGATTTCGCGCTGCTACGGGGCGATCCCTCCGACGGCCTCCCCGGCGTCGCCGGCATCGGAGAGAAGACCGCCGCGAAGCTGATCGCCGAGCACGGGTCGCTCGACGTGCTGCTCGCCAGCCGCTCGCTTGCGCCCGCGGTCGCGCGCCGGCTCGAGGCGGGCCGGGAGTACCTCGCCGCAGCGCGTCGCGTCGTGCTGCCCGTGACGGACGTTCCGCTTGCGGACGCTGCGCTCGAGCTGCCGGTGCGTCCTGCCCACCCGCGCACGGTCGCCCGGATCGCCGAAGAGCACCAGCTCGGCACACCGGTCAATCGCCTCACCACCGCGCTCGCGGCCCGGGCCTCTTGAGGTGTCGCGCGCACGGGCGTAGTGCTCGCGAGAGACGGGAAGGAGGACCCCATGGCCGCGGAACAGAGCATCACCCATCCGACGGTCGCCGCGCCCGATACGACGGGCGTCTACGTCGAGGGCCTTCGCGCGGGACTCGCCGGTGCCGTCACCATCGCGGTGTGGTTCTTCGTGCTGGACGCGATCCGCGGCCGGCCGCTCTACACGCCGACCGTGCTCGGGCTCGCGCTCTTCCGGCACGGCGCCGGGCTCGACAACCCGGGCGCGATCACGCCCAACTTCGACATGGTGATGACGTTCACGTGGGTGCACCTGCTCGTGTTCCTGCTGATCGGCATCGCGGCGTCGCGGCTGATCGGCCTCGTCGAGCGCAACCCGAACCTCGGCTTCGGGGTCGTCATCTTCGCGACGTTCTTCGAGTTCGGTTTCCTGCTCGCGTGCATGGTGTTCGCGGAGCCGGTGCTGCACGTGCTCGCGTGGTCCGAGGTGCTGATCGGGAACCTGCTCGCGGCGGCGGCCATCGCGATCGTGTTCTGGCGCCGGCATCCGCGGCTCGTGATCCTGCCGTAGCGCCCGGCGCGTCGGCGCGCTTGTAGGCCGAGGGCCGAGTCCCTAGAGTCCGGCGCGATGCCGACGCGCCCGCTCCTTCTCGTGCTCCTCGTCCTGCTCGCGACGCCGCTCCACGCGGCGACGCCGGCTCCCGACTTCACCGAGTCCGACTTCATCGGGGGGCTGACGTACCCGACAGCGCTCGCCTTCCTGCCCGATGGCCGGTTGCTGGTGACGCAGCTCGGGGGCGAGCTGCTCCTCGTCGACGGTGGGACGGTGAAGACGCTGATCACGATCCCCGTATGCGCCGACCCGGCGGACGGACTCGAGACCGGGCTCCTCGGCCTCGCCGTCCATCCCGACTTTCCGACCGACCACCGCATCTATCTCTACCGCACGGTCGCCGACCCGGGGACGTGCAACCCACCGCTCAACCGCGTGAACGAGCTCATCTGCGTCGAGTTCGTGGACGACGCGGTCGATCCCGGCACGCTGCTCCGCCTGCTCTCGGGCATCCGGACCGACACCGGCTACCACAATGGCGGCGGCCTTCGAGTCGGGCCCGACCGGAAGCTCTACATCGGCGTCGGCGACACGGGCCTCGGGGACGAAGACCTGCCGCCCGGGATGTCGACGAACCCGTACGCCCAGGACCTCGGCGAAGTAGAGGGCAAGATCCTGCGCGTCAACCTCGACTTCTTCGGCCCCGGCCCCTCGATCCCGCCCGACAATCCGTTCGTCAACCAGGCGGGTGCGCGCGGGGAGATCTTCGCGTACGGGTTCCGCAATCCGTTCCGCTTCGGGTTCGACCCGATGACGGGTCGGCTCTGGGCCGGCGACGTCGGCGAGGCCACGGTCGAGGAGCTCGACATCGTCACGAAGGGCGGGAACTACGGCTGGCCGCGCTGCGAGGGCAACCTGCCGGCGGGCTGCGCCCAGCCCGGGGACATCGCGCCCGTGTTCACGTACGAGCATTCCGGGTCGGGCCTCACCGGCCACGCGGTGATCGGTGGCGCATTCGCTGGCGGGGGTGCGTTCGCGGGCCTGGCCGGCGAGTATGTCTTCGCGGACTTCGGCGACCCGCCGGACGTGGCGGGCGCGGTCTATCACGCCCCACTCAACGCGACGCGCGATGGTCTCGGGACGCCGGCGCCAGTCGTGACGGACGTCGAGGGGCCCGTCGATCTCACGTTCGGTTCCGACGGTGCGCTCTACTACGTCGCGCACCTCGCCGGCGTCGTGCGCCGGGTCGCGGCGACGGCGACGGCGCCCGCGTGCGCCGCCCCCGCCGACTGCGTGGCCCGGCTCGCGGCGGTGCTGCCGAATCCCGTCTTCGCGGCGACGCCCGCCGCGCGTCACGTCGCGGTCATGCTCGGCACGCTCGAGAAGAAGGCCGCGGGCGCCATCACGCGCGCCGTCGGAGCGAGCGGACGGAAGCGCACCCGGCAGGCCACGAAGGCGCGGCATCTCCTCGCGAAGCTGCTCACGACGGCACAGCATGCGGACGCGAAGGGTCGGCTCGGCGTACCGCTCGCGACGGTTCAGGACGCGATCGCCGGGCTCCTGGCCGTACTACCCGCTTAGGCCGGGAACGTCGCCACCAGCTCGCGCAGACGGTTGCCGGCGTCGCGCAGGATCGGCTCGCCATCCCCCGGGAGAAGCACGTCCACCTCGAGCTCCGCGAGCGCGGCGACGCTCCCCCGCAGGCGCGCCGGGTCGTCGAGGACCTTCTCGCGGAGGAGCGAGAGCTTGCCCGGCGGGTTGCCGATGATGGCGTCGCCGACGATCAGCACGCGGCGACGCGGGCAGTGGAACGCGACCTCGCCGGGCGACTTCCCAGGGACGCCGACCACGGCGAAGGGCCCGACCCGCTGCCCGGCGTGCAGCTCGGCATCGATCACGGCCCCCTGCTGGCGCGCGTACGGCGCATCGGCGGGATGGATCGCGACCGGCGCCCCGGTGCGCTCGCGGACGAGGTTGGCGCGCCGGACGTGGTTGCGGTTGCTGATGAGGATGCGCGCGACGCCTTCCTTTGCGAGGCGATCGAGGACCTCCGCCGAGGGCTCGACGGGGTCGATACAGAGGTTCCCGTCCGGATGGTGGACGAGGTAGCCGTTGAAGTTGTAGCCGTGCGGCTCCGAGAGCCAGGACCAGGTGAGGATGCCGTCGACGATCTCCCGCATGGCGCACCTCCGCCGCGATACTACGACGATGCCCGGCGCGGCGTGAACCCCGCCCCGCGCTCCGATGCCGGGCGCGCGGCGGCAGTCGCGCTCCTCGTGCTCCTCGCGGCTGCGATCGCGCACGCGCGCGCGCACGGCGACGACGTGCACCGTGCGCCCGACCGCTGCGAGGCGTGCCACACCGCGGACGCGGCGACGCTCCACGCCGACCCGGCGTCCGCGGGTCACCTGCTCGCGCCGGACCTGGAGGCGCGCTGCACCGCATGTCACGGGGACGAGGGGCCGTCGCACGAGACCGGCATCCCGCCCAAACCGCCGCCGCCTTCCGCCCTGCCGCTCGCCGAGGGCCGGATCAGCTGCGCCACGTGTCATTACATGCACGGCGAGTCGAACACGTTCGGCGACTTCGTCCGCCTCGACAACCGGCGCGGCGGGCTCTGTCTCACCTGCCACCAGCTCTCGGAGCTGCAATGACCGAGGAGACGCCATGACGCTGCTCCATTCACATCGCGTGCATCGAGCCCGGCAGCTCCGCTGGGTCGTGCCCATCGCCGTGCTCCTGTTCGTGGCGGCGGCCGCGACGCTGCTCGTCCAGTACCGCGTGAGCGACCAGGCGGTGGGGACGGAGTTCTTCCGCGCCCACAAGACGGTCGCACACACGGGCGAGCTCCTACGCCAGGGCGTGGTCGCCGGCCTCGTCGTGCTCACCGTGCTCGTCGCCGCGACCGCAGTCCTCGCGCTCCGGTTGACGCACCGGATCGTCCGGCCCGTGCACACGATTCATCGCGCGCTCGACGCGCTGTGCACCGGCGAGCTCGGCGTCCGTGTGGAGCTCGATCGCACGGACGAGTTCCGCGAGGTCGGCGCGGCCCTCAACCGGCTCGTCGAGCACTTCGCCGAGACGCTCGCGCGCGTCCACGCGATGGTCGACCGCCTCGACGCCCTCGCGGCGGCTGCCGCGCGCGACGGCACGGCGGAGCGTGAGATCCATGCGCTGGTCCACGAGCTCGACGGGGCGCTCGATTTCTTTCGCCTCGAGCCCCGACGCGTCATCCGGGAGGATGCCGGCTGAATGTGGCGCGGTCTCGTCCTGGTCGCGATCCTCGGACGATCCGCGTGGGCCGGACCGACCGGCCTCACCCAGATCCCGACGACGGACCTCGTCCCCTTTCACCAGCTGAACGCGGTGCTCCAGAACGGGAACACCGCCATCCACGGCGGTAACGCGTCGCTCCTGCACGAGCCCGAGCCCGAGCCGCAGGCGGAGATCGGGCTGCCGTGGGACGTCGAGGGCGGGCTCGACCTCGTGCCCGAGGATCGGCCCGAGGACTACCGTCCGGTCCTCAACGTGAAGTGGCGGCCGCTCGCCGAAGACTACAACCGGCCGGCGCTCGCCGTCGGCGCCCAGCAGCTCGGCGTCGGCTTCCAGCCGTCGTACTTTCTCGTGCTCAGCAAGACGCTCAACTACCAGCAGGTGCAGTACCAGAAGTTCCGCGCCCACCACCGCAACATCAAGCTGCGCGGCATCCGCGTCCATGCCGGCATCCTGCGAACCTTCAACGCGTGGAGCGCGCTGGTCGGCACGGACATCGAGCTCTCCGACCACTTCGTGTTCTACGGCGACTGGATCTCGGGCGGTGCGAACGCAGTGTCCCTCGGCGGCGTCCTCGTGATCGACCGCGAGGACAGCATCACAGCGGGGGCACTGCGCGCGAACAATGAGGACCGGGTGACCGGCGTCTCCCTCATGTACACGCACACGTTCGACTGGTGAGCGGCACGCGTCTCTACACTCCGGCGTTCTGGCTCGCCTGCGCGATTCACTTCACCGGCGGCATGAGCGTCGCGATGTTCCTCCTCTTCCCGCTGTTCGTGCGTTCACTCGGCGGCGACGAGCTCGCGATCGGAGGGCTACTCGGCCTCGGGATGGCGTCGAGCGTCGCGACCCGGCCGCTCGTCGGCCTCGTCCTCGACCGTCTCGGCCGTCGGGGCGTCCTGCTCGTCGCCGGCGCGCTGAACGCGCTCCTCTGCCCGCCGTTCGTCGCCGTGCGGACGGTCGGACCGGCGCTCGCCGTCCTCGCCACCGCGCACTTCGTCGTCGCGGGCGCGCTGTTCGCCGCGTACTTCACGTACGCGGCCGACCTGGTCCCGGCCACCCGGCGCGTCGAGGGCATCGCCATCTTCGGCATCGCCGGCATCGCGCCGAACGGCCTCGGTCCCGCGCTCGGCGAGGCCATCATCGCGCGCTCGGGCTACGCGCTCTTCTTCCTGGTAGCAGCCGGCTTCGCGACGCTGTCGACGCTGCTCAGCGGCCTCGCGCGCGAGGCGCCGCGCACGACCGCAGTCTCTTCCGGGCTCGGACGCGGCGTCGGCGACGTCCTCCTCCGCGGCGGCCTGGGCCGGATCCTGCTCGCGACGGCGATCTTCGGCGCGGGCAGCGATGCGGCATTCTTCTACGTCGCACCCTACACGCGCGATCTCGGGATCGAGCGCGCCGCGCCCTTCTTCGCGGCGTACGCGACGATGACGATCGTCGTGCGCCTCGTGGGCCGGCGGCTACCCGATCGCGTCGGGCCGCACGCGTTCGCGATCCCGTTCTTCGCCGTGTTCGCAATCGGCCTCACGACGCTGATGTTCCTCCCGCACCCCGGGATCCTCGTCGCGGCCGGAATCGCGTGTGGTGCCGGCCATGGCACGCTGTTCCCCGTCCTCAACGGGATTGCGGTCGGCCGTACTCCGCCGCGCCACCACGGCATGGTCGTGAGCCTCTACACGGCCGCGCTCGACACCGGCGCGGTGCTCGGCCTGCCGCTCTGCGGGGTCATCGCCCACGCCGCCGGCTACCGCACGATGTTCGGCACGATGGCGCTCGCCGCGGTGGCGGGCCTCGTCCTGGTGCGGATCGATGCGCGCGCCGAGCACCTCCGCTTGTCCTGACTCGCGGCAAATGCGACTTGTGCCCGCCGTGCCCGGAAATCACGTGACACGCTGCGGGTGGTGCGGAACCGACCCGCTCTACGTCCACTATCACGACGCCGAGTGGGGTGTCCCGGTGCACGACGACCGGACCCTGTTCGAGTTCCTGGTCCTCGAAGGCGCGCAGGCCGGGCTGAGCTGGATCACGATCCTCCGCAAGCGCGACGCGTATCGCGAAGCCTTCGCGGGCTTCGAGCCCGCGCGCGTCGCCCGCTTCGACCGCCGCAAGATCGCGCAGCTGATCCGCAACCCCGGCATCGTCCGCAACCGGATGAAGATCGAGTCCGCGGTCGGAAACGCGCGCGCGGTCGTGCGCGTGCAGGAGGAGTTCGGGAGCTTCGGCGCCTATCAATGGCGTTTCGTCGACGGCCGGCCGCGCCAGAACCGTCGGCGCCGGCTGCACGACATTCCGGCGAGCACGGACCAGTCCGATGCCTTCAGCAAGGACCTGCGCCAGCGCGGTTTCCGCTTCGTCGGCTCGACGATCGTCTACGCCCACATGCAGGCCGTCGGCATGGTGAACGACCACGTGGTCGGCTGCTTTCGCCACCGCGAGGTCGCCCGGCTCGGGTAGCGCGGTCGTGGGACGCGAGACGCTCGAGCCACAGGAGCTCGCCGAGACCGAGGAGTCGGGCCGCAGCGCGATCTCCACGCGCGTCGCGGTGACCGCCGCGATCCTCGCCGTCCTCGCCTCGCTCTCCGCGCTCCAGGCCGAGCGCACGGCCGCCGAGAGCATCCTGAGCAAGAACGAGGCCGTGCTCGCGCAGAGCCGCGCGTCGGACGAGTGGGCCTACCGCCAGGCGAAGTCCATCAAGCTGCACCTCCAGGACCTCGCCCCCGAGCGCGAGGCCACCGACGCGGACCGTCAGCGCGCCGACATCGCCGCCAGCGAGGAGCGCGCCCGCGAAGCGGAGCGCCTGCGCGACGAGGCGAACCACGAGGCGAGCGAGCGCTTCGAGCAGCACCACCGCTTCGCGGTGGGTACGAGCCTGCTCCAGATCGCGATCGTGCTGGAGACGGTGTCGGCGGTGCTGGGGCGGTCGCCGCTGTGGTGGGGAGGGATCATCATCGGGGCGCTGGGGGCGGCGGCCTTCGCGAACGGCTTCCTGGGACTGATCTGAGGCGAAGGAAGCCCCGCTGGTTGATGGACGTCATTGACAAGTGTCAGTGAAGTAGCGTACTAGGCCGCATGGCAGGAGCGGCGAGGGCGTTGCAGGCGATTTCCCGCCGTACCGTGCAACGCCGCGAGACGCGCGAGCGGGTCTTCGAGGCTGCACTGGCCGAGATCGCCCGGTCCGGGCTGGCGGCAGCCGATGTCGGAGCGATCGCGGCCGCAGCGGGCGTCGCGCGGGGCACCTTCTACTTCCATTTTCCGACCAAGGAGCACGTGCTCGCGGAACTCGAGCGACGCGAAGAGCTCCGGATCGTCGCCGGCCTCGAGCGACGGGCGGTTTCGGAAGGCGATCTTCCGGCGCTGCTCACGGCCGTCGTCCGGCAGGTTCGTGCCGCGGAACGACGGCTCGGTCCAAGCCTGTTCCGTGACATGCTCTCGATCCACTTCGGCGCGACGTCGCCCGACGGCAGCCGGCTCGACGAGCATCCCGTCGCGGTCTTCATCATCGAGGCCGCGCGGGACGCCCTACGAGCGGGCCGCATCGCCAGCGATCGCGACCCCAACGACGTCGCCGTGATCTTCCTTACTGGCCTGTTCGCGTTGCTGGCTACCCGGGGTGGGCCCAGCCGGGTACGGGATGCGCTCCTCGACACCTATGTGGGCACCATCCTCCAAGGAGTGGTGAAGTCATGACTAGCAGCGCAGGCATCGACGGCTACCGACGATATCTCGCCGAACGCGACGGCCCTCCCGACCTCCTGCGCCACCGCCTGGAGCGACGGGAGGAGTTCTTCGCAGCGATCGAAGCAGAGCCAGTTCGGTCGCGGCGCACGCTCGATCGCGACGTCTTCCTGCGCAATCTGCGTCGCCGCCACCCCGAGCCAGGCGTCGGCCGCGAGCTCACCTGGATGCTCGCCACCGCCAAATTGAACCAGGCCGAGCGCTTCGGTGTCGGACTCGGGGAGCTCTATGGACTCGTCACCACCGGCAACCGTCCACCGGAAGCCGTCTACGTCGCGCTGGAGGAGCACTATCACACCCGCCTCCTCGCATACGTCCTCGACATGTTCGACCTTCCGTTCCAGGTCGTTCCGCCTCCGCTGGTGATGCGTCAGTTCGTCAAGCTCAGTGTGTTCATGCCCGAGCGCCCCGGCATCCCGTTCGTCGGAGCGGCAGAGATGGCCGGCTGCGTAATGTTCGACGAGCTACGCCGCGCCGGCGTCGCGATCTTCGCCGACGAACCCGACGTCGCGGCCCGCATCGATTCGCTCTACAGCGAGATACTGACCGACGAGATCGGCCACGTCGGCTACTGCGCGGCTCGCTGCTCGCCCACCGGGAAAATGGTCATGCGCCGCCTCTACCCACTCTTCGCACGACTCTTTGCCCGGCAGACCCCGGAGATCCTGCTCGTGGTCGACCGCCGCGAGCTTCATGAACGCCTCGGCCGCCCCTTCGACATCGCGGCCCTTACCCACGATCTGTCGACCCCGACGTTCGTCGCCGCTGTACCCTGAACCGACTACGACTGACTCTCCATCTGCCGCGCCGCGAAGATCGCGCCCTCGCTCACCACCTGCTCGCCCGCGCGCAGTCCCGACAGTACCTGCACGCGCCCATCGACCTCCACGCCCACCTCCACCCGACGAGACTCCAACCCACCGTCGGCCGTGCGCACGAGCACGCGGAACTTCTCTCCGTCGGACAGCAGCGCGGCCGTCGGCACGACCAGGAGCGCGTGCGTCGGATCCCCCTTCAGCGTGACGCGCGCGAACATCGCGGGCTTGAGCAGCCGATCCGGGTTCGGGACCGTGCAGCGCACGGGCACCGTGCGCGTCGTGTCGTCGACGACGTCGCCGACCGCGAGGATCGTGCCCGGGAAGTCCTGCGGGTAGGCATCGACGCGGACGGCAACCCGCGCGCCCGCGGTCACGAGGCCGAGCTGTCGCTCCGGCACGCGCAGGTTCACGCGCACGCGCGACAGATCCGAGACGACGACGAGCGGGTCGGCGCTGTCTCCGCCCGTCTCCATGCCGACCGCGGCGCGGCGCTCGACCACCGTGCCGGCGAAGGGCGCGCGGAGGACATAGCGGCTGGATGGGTCGCCGGGCGTGACGTGCAGGCGCTCGAGCTGGGCATGCGCGCGGTCGAGGTCGGCGCCCGCTTTGAGGGCGTCCTCGGTCGCCTGCTGCCAGTCCTTCTCGGCGATCGCGCGGGCCGCCTTGAGACGCTCGGAGCGCTCGGCGGCCTTGCGGGTGAGCCGGGCATCGGCCTCGGCGCGCACGAACTCCGCCTGCGCGGCCTTCACCTCCGGGCTGTCGATCGCGACCAGCGGCGCATCGGCGTCGACCCGATCCCCGATGTGGACGAGCAGCTCCGTGACCCGGCCGGCGATCGGTGCACTCAGCCGAGCCGTTCGCTCCTCGTCGAATTCGATCGTCCCGGCGACGTCGGCGACATCGGCGGTCGCGACCTCGGTCGCTGGCGTGAAGCGGAGGAACGACATCTGCGCCGGCGTCAGCTGGCCCTCCGCGGCCGCGGCGGTGGCGTCGATGCCGTCGTGGCGACCGCAGCCCGCCAGGCAGGCGGCCAGGCCGACGAGGAGAAGGACCGTTCTCATGGGGATACCTCCAAAGCAGCGGCGCGCGTGATGTCGTATGCCGCCGTGTTCACTTCGCGCAGCGCGTCCAGGTTGTCGCGCGCGGTCTGGATCGCCGTCCGCTCGGCCTCGAGGAACTCGAGCAGCGACACCGCGCCTTCGCGGTACGACGCCTCTGCCGCCTTGCGCGCGTTCGTCGCCTGACGGAGGAAGCCGTCGGCGAAGCGCTGCGCCCGCGTGCGTGAGACGTCGTAGCGCGTCACCGCCGAGCGCACCTCCTGCGCGACGGCGAGCTTGACGTGGTCGAGCTCGTGGCCGGCCGTGAGCGCCTCGGCCTCGGCCCGGATGATGTTGCCCTGGTTGCGGTCGAAGACCGGGACCGGGACCGAGAACGTCGTGCCGATCTGATTCGCAAGGTCGCCGGAGATCTGGAACTCGCTGTGCGTGTAGCCGACACCGACCGTGACGTTCGGCAACGGCTCCCGGCGCGCGAGCCGGAGCGCTGCCTCGGCCGCGGTGCGCTCGCGCTCGGCGGCCTTCACGTCCGGGCGGCGCGCGAGCGCCTGGCCGACGAGATCCTCGACGTCCGACGGCGCGGTCGGAATGGTGAGCGTGCCGACGGCATCGACATCGGCCGCGGGGCTGCCCAGCAGCGGCAGGAGCGCGGCGGCCGCCTCGCGACGGTCGAGCGCCGCGTCGTCGACCTCATGCGCGAAGCTGCGCTCCTCGAGCCGCACCTTGTCGAGCTCGGCCGGCGAGATGTCGCCCTCGCGGGCGCGCGCCTCGCTCACGCGAATCGTCTCGCGGTAGCGCTCCAGGTTCTCTCCCGCGAGGCGCAGGCGCTCGGTCGCTTCGAGAAGGGCGACGAACCGGGAGCGGACCTCGAACGCGAGCTGCCGTTCGAGGTCCGCCCGTTCCGCCTCCGCCCCCATCCGCCGCTGCTCCGCCGCCTCGATCCGCGCGCCGCGCTTGCCCCAGAGCGGGATTTCCTGCTCGACGCCGACGTTCGCCGTGACCGTCTGACCTACGGAGAGCCCGGGCGGGTTCGTGCGACCGAGTGGCAGGTTCCCGACGCCCGCCGAGACGGTCGGGTTCGGAAGGAGACGCGCCGTGCGGACGTCGCCCGCCGCCGCCTGCACCTTGAGCGTGCCGGCGAGCAGCTCGGGACTCTGGCGGCGCAGCATCGCGAGCGCGTCGTCGAGCGTCACGCGCAGCACGTCGTCCGCGGCGGCGAGCGTTCTCATGACCGCGATCGCCCCCAATGCCATCGCCACCCGCCTCACACCTGGACCTGCAGGTCGGCGCGCTCGGGGAAGGCCTCGATCGGCAGATGCCAGAACGCAACCGCACCGGCCACGGCGAAGCAGACCGTCAATGCGATGACGGCGAGCGGCTGGGCGAGCGATACCGCGAGGATGCGGCGCATCCGAAGGCGCCGAAGAGCAAGGGAAGTACCAGCGCCAGTTCCCACGGCTGCTGGGCCGGGCGGGGAGCCGGCGTGGCAAAAGGTCTCAGTCCGCCCGCGTGTGTCTCACCCGTTGACCGCAGGCTCGCGACTCTGCGACGTTTCGCCCGCATGAAGCCGACGGTTCTCGCCGAGGGTCTCCGCTTTCCCGAAGGACCGGTCTGGCTCGGACCGCGGCGGGTCGCCTTCACCGAGATCAGCGGGCAGCGGGTCTCGATCTGGGACGGCGACCGCGTCCGCTGCATCGGGATCACGGGCGGCGGCGCGAACGGCGCGACGCTCGGCCCCGACGGGGCCCTTTACGTCGCGAACAACGGCGGGCTCTCGATGGGCCACGAGGGTCACTGGCTCGCCCCGGAGCCGATCCCGGGCCGCATCCAGCGCGTCACGCTCGCGGGCGAGGTGACGGACGTCGCGACCGACCTGCCCGGCGCGCCGCCGAATCGACCGAACGACCTCTGCTTCGGTCCCGACGGGCTCCTCTACTACACGGACCCGCACAACTGGGAGGACCTCGCCAACCTCGGCGTCGGTCGGGTCGCACGCACGACGCTCGCGGGGTGCGTCGAGCTGGTCGCCGACATCCCCGCCTTCCCGAACGGGATCGCCTTCGGACCGGACGAGCGCCTCTACGTCGCGCAGAGCGTGACGTCGAGGATCCTCGTGATGGACCCGCGCCCGGGCGCCGCCTTCACCGAGCACTGCACGCTGCCGCGCGGCTATCCGGACGGCTTCTGCTTCGACCGCGCCGGCCGGCTCTACGTCGCCGGCAGCCTCGGCGATGTCCTGGTCGTCTTCGAGCCGGACGGGCGCGTCCGCGACGTCATCGAGATGGGCGCGGGTAGCGAGCCGACGAACTGCTGCCTCGGCGACGGCGTGCTCTACGTCACGCTGTCCGGGCCGGGGCAGCTCGTGTCGCTCGACATGCCGGTCGAGCCGCTGCCCCTCCACCCGGCGCGGCGCTGACTCACTTCTTCTTCGTACCCTCGACGTCGATCGTAATGTCGACGTCGTCGCCGACCATGACGCCGCCGCCGTCGAGCGCCTTGCTCCACGTGATGCCGAAGTCCTGCCGGTTGATCTTGGCGGTCGCCGTGGCACCGACGTGAAGGTTCCCCATCGGGTCCTTCACGGCCGCGCTCGGGCCTTCGACGTCGAGCGCCACCTCGCGCGTCACGCCGTGGAGTGTGAGGTCGCCGGTGACCCGGTAGCGGTGGTCGCCGGTCTTCTCGATCTTCTTCGACTTGAACGTCATGGTCGGGAACTTCTCTGTATCGAGAAAATCCGGGCTCTTGAGATGCGTGTCCCGCTTCTCGTTGCGCGTGTCGATCGACGTCGTGTCGATGGTCGCCTCGACCTTCGCCTTCGCCGGATCGGTCTCGTCGCCCTGCACGGTCCCGCTCACCTTGCGGAACTCGCCGCGGACGTTGCTCACCATCATGTGACGCACCGAGAACTGCACGCTCGAGTGCGCCGGGTCGATCTCCCACGTACTCTCGGCCGCCGCGGCGGATCCCACGGCGACGGTGGCCAGCAATACGATCACGAACGCTCGTCTCATCGATCCCTCCTGTTCAGTGTCGGGCCCACAGCAGAATGCGCTTGAACGTGAAGAAGTACGGCCGGGTGTCCGCGAGCCGCGGCAGCAGCCGCTCGCGGTAGAGAGCGAGAAACCCGGCATAGGCGTCCGGCTCCAGCCGGCGCTCGACCTCGGTGAGCAGCGTCCCCTTCACCCACTCGACGACCTCGTCGGGCGAGTCGAGATGGTGGCCGTAGACCTGCAGCCGGACGTCCTGCTCGACGTACCCGAGGCGCTCGAGCAACGTTGCATATCCCTCGGGGACGAGCACGTTCCGTGCCGCGTCGGCGACGTCCGCGAGCGCGTCGCGGAAGTCCGGCTCGCGCCGGACCTCGGCCGCGACGACGTGCGAGGGGTGGTCGAAGTTCGCAGGCATCTGCACGGCGAGCTGTCCTCCGCCGGAGAGCGCCTCCGTCAGCCGGCCGAACAGCGCCGCATGATCCGGGACCCAGTGCAGCGCCGCGTTCGAGAAGACCAGGTCGAGGTCGCGGCCGGCGAAGCTCGCGATGTCACCCTGCTCGAAGCGGAGCCCTTCGCCAGCGACCGCGGCGGCTTTCGCGAGCATCGCAGGCGAGCGGTCGATGCCGAGCGTGTCGCGCGCACGGATCTCGTCGTGCAGATGGCGCGTCAGCTCGCCCGTGCCACAGCCGAGGTCGACGACGCACATGCCGCGCCGCGGATGGACGAGCGCGAGGAGATCGAAGAACGGACGGCTGCGCTCGTCGTGAAAGCGCTCGTACTGCTCGGGGTCCCAGGGGTCGAACGGCATCGCGCGGGTTTCCTCTTTGCCGATGAGCGACGGTAGAAACAAGCCCGATGCTCGCGAGCGACGTCGCGAACCGCCCCCGCTGGCGCGGCCAGCCCGGCTTCTTCGAGATCTGGTTCCTCGTCGTCTTCGACCCGCGCGCGAGTCGGGCGTGGTGGCTGCGCTACACGACCTTCGCGCCGGTCGCGGGCGCGGCGCGCGCGACGCTCTGGGCCGCCGCGTTCGACGCGGCGGCGGAGCCGCCGGCGGTCGCGCTCAAGGCGATCGTCCCCGCGGCCGCCTACGATGCCTCCGCACCGGACCGCTTTCGGGTGCGGATCGGC